>Ga0190265_10000604_pt1 | contig 24911 bp, 25 predicted proteins | sample Popmic124T_FD_133135 | JGI IMG/M metagenome (GOLD analysis project Ga0190265, IMG submission 133135) | Populus adjacent soil microbial communities from riparian zone of Indian Creek, Utah, USA - 124 T | ecosystem: Environmental > Terrestrial > Soil > Riparian zone | place: USA: Utah | collected...
ACGACGACGACGACGCGGCGGACGACGTCGGGGTGGACGACGTCGAGGCGGATGTCTTCGAGGAGGAGGCCATCACACGCGCACCACGGTCTTCCGGCCGAACAGGCCCTGGGGTCGGACGATGAGCACGACGAAGATGAGGATGAACGGCACGGCCACCTTGAGGTCGAAGCCGATGAACGGGATGTAGACCGCGGCCAGGTTCTCCAGGATGCCGATGATCCAGGCCGCGATGACCACGCCGATCGGGCTCGTGAGACCACCGAGGATGACGGCGGCCAGCGCGTACACGAGGGCGTTGTCGAGCATCCCGGGGGTCAGCGTGAGCTGCGGCGCGACGAGCACGGCGGCGACGGCGCCCAGCGCCGCGGCGAGGCCCCAGCCGACCATGAGGAGGCGTCCGACGGGGAGCCCGGAGAACGCCGCGGACTGCGGGTTGATCGCGACGGCCCGCAGCGCCAGGCCGATCTTGGTGCCGACGAAGAGCCCCTGCAGCAGGAGCATCGCCACGACGATCACGGCCGTGGTCCCGAGCGAGCGGACGCTGACGGAGACGCCCAGGAACGACACCGTGTCGAGGGAGAACAGCGAGGGGAACTGCTGGTTGTTGTACGTCCAGAGCCACCCGGCGAAGCCGGTGATCAGCGTCAGCAGGCCGATCGTGACGACGACGGCGGTGTCGGGGTCGCCGCGCTCGAAGCGCCGCATCAACCACCGTTCCACCAGGGCGCCGAACACGACGGAGAAGACGATCGCCACCACGATCGCGAGGATGAGCGGCAGGCCCTGGTTCGTGAGCCACCACACGACGTACGCCGACAGCACGGCCATGCCGCCCTGCGCGAAGTTGATCAGGCCGGTCGCCTGGTGGACGATCACGATGGCGAGGGCGAGCGCGGCGTAGACCGAGCCCGTCGACAGGCCGTCGACGACGAGCTGGACGAATTTCCCCATCTCAACCTCCCAGGTAAGCGCGACGGATCTCGTCCATGCCCTTGAGCTCGGCGGACGTGCCGGTGAGCGCGTTCCGCCCGGTCTCGAGGACCGTGGCGCTGTCGACGAGGGTGAAGGCGAGGTTGGCGTTCTGCTCCACCACGACCATGGCGATCCCGGACTCCACCCGCAGGCGACGGATCGCGTCGTAGACGTTCTTCGCGGTGCTCGGCGCGAGGCCGAGCGAGGCCTCGTCGAGGAGCAGCAGCCGCGGCTTGGACATGATCGCCCGGCCCACCGCGAGCATCTGCTGCTCACCGCCGGACAGGGCCGACGCGTTCGAGCCGATGCGTTCCTTCAGGTTCGGGAACAGGTCGAGGCAGTAGTCGATGTCGGTGGCGACGGCCTTGCTGTCCTTGCGCAGGTAGGCGCCGACCCGCAGGTTGTCGCGGACGGTGAGATCGCCGAGCGTGCCGCGGCCTTCCGGCACGTGGGCGATGCCGAGGGCGGCGACCTGGTCGGGCCGCATGCCGCGGATGTCCTTGCCGTCGAAGGTGATGCGGCCGCCCGCGCGGACGGTGCCGCTGATCGCGCGGAGCGTCGTGGTCTTGCCGGCGCCGTTCGCGCCGAGGATGCCGACCGCCCCCTCCTCGGGAACGCTCAGCGACACGCCGTCGAGCACCTGCACGGGGCCGTAGGACGCGGTGACGCCCTCGAGCTCAAGCAGCGTCATCCGCGGCGTCCTTCCCGATGTACGCCTCGATGACCCGGGGGTCGGACTGCGCCTCGGCGGCCGTCCCCTCCATCAGCTTGGCACCGTGGTCGAGCACGACGACGCGGTCGGTGAGGGCGGCGATGAGCCCCATGTGGTGCTCGACGATGACGACGGTGATGTCGTCGTCGGTGCGCAGGCGCCGGACCGTCGCGATCAGCGTCTCCACCTCGCTGTGCGGCAGGCCGGCGGCGGGCTCGTCGAGGAGCAGCAGGCGCGGCTTCATGAGCAGCGCGCGGCACAGCTCGATGCCCTTGTGCAGGCCGTGCGACAGCTCGTCGGCCGGCAGGTGCGCGGCCCACCCCAGGCCGTTGCGCTCCAGCAGGTCGAGCGCCTCGGCGCGCAGCTCCTTCTCCGCACGCCGGGTGCGCGGAGTCCGCACCGACCACTCCAGCGCTCCGCCGGGGAGCCGGGCGTGCGCACCGAGCAGGACGTTCTCGAGCACCGTCTCGTGCAGCTGCAGCGCGGGGTGCTGGAACGTCCGGGCCAGGCCGTGGCGGGCGAGCGTCGCAGGACGCGCGCCCTGGACCTCGGTGCCGTCGATCCGCACCGTGCCCGCCGTCGGCTTGTAGTGCCCGCTGATGCAGTTGAACAGCGAGGTCTTGCCTGCCCCGTTCGGCCCGACGAGCCCGAAGATCTGACCCGGCTCGACAGCGAAGCTCAACTCCTGCAGCACCTTGATGCCGCCGAACTGCAGGCTCACGTCCTGCAGGGTCAGCTCAGCCGCCATCGAGTGCCACCCCCGCCGTTGCCACGTTGCTCCGGTGAGCGGGCTGCAGCCCGCCGGGGGAACCTATGTACCGCGACGCGGATTGTCGACAATCTCGGTGGGAACGTTGCGCGACCGTCATCATGGCGGGCCCGGGGGTCATCTTCGACTGGTCCTTCCGTCTGCACCGGCGACGGTGCACTGCCAGGGTCATGGACTCTCGTCAGTCGCTTCGCTGTCCGGTGCGACCCGGCACGCTGGTGGCCGACCGTGTGGGACCACCGCTGTGGCCGGGCGACGAGCATCCGCCGCCCGGCCACGACCGGAGCCTGGGGTCAGGCCTTGCCGGCAGTGCGCCAGCCCCCGTGGTAGGTCTCCCGCGCCATCTTGGCGTAGGGGACGGGGCTGACGATGGCCCTGACCTCGAACTGCTCGTGCGGCTCCACGGTGGTCTTCTCGCTGCCGCCGTCGGGCTCGCCCCAGATCACGCGGACCTCGGCGCCGTGGGGCACGTCGGGGCTGATGGTGGCCAGCGACAGGCCCTTCTTCTCGTTCGCCGAGATGCCGGTGAACATCGACACGCCGAGGTGGGTGCCGTCGGCGTCGATGACCTTGTCGAAGTTCGACGACCCGTAGTTGGCGTTGGGGAGGTCGAAGAACTGGTACCGGGCGTCCCGCACCGGAGCGCCGAGGAGCTCGGCGAGGTCGTCGGAGTTCCACTCCAGCGTGACCTTGCGGCGCTGCGCGTCCTTGTCCACGGCCTCGAGGGCGTCACGGCCGATGAAGTCGTGGTCGAACTTGACGAACGAGCCGTAACCGAGGTCCCACGGATTGGTGTAGTAGTCCTCGATGTCGTCGGAGACGAAGCTGCCCGCGACGGCGTTGGTCGCCTCGTAGCTGTCGGCACCCAACCACTCGCGGTAGGGACGCAGCTCCTCGCCGGTGTAGATGGCCGGCAGGGGCGAGGGGATCCACCCGGACTCGAGGGTGTTGGTCGAGTACGCACGCGAGCCGACGGGCTCCAGGCCGAACTCCTGGCCGGCCTCGAGGATGGTCTCGCGGACCCGGTCATAGCTCTCGTAGGGGCCCCAGATCTCCAGGCCCGGCGCGCCGGCCATGCCGTGACGCAGCGTGCGGACCGTGTCCCCGCCGATGTTCATGGTGCTCATCCGGAAGAACTTCAGCTGCTCGAGCTCGCCGCCGTTGAGCTTCTCGATGATCGGCCAGGCGTTGGGGCCCTGGATCTGGAAGCGCCACAGGTCGCGGGTGACGGCCTTGCCGTACGGCCGCGACGGCGACCGGGGGTCGTTGCGGATCTCGACGTCGTAGCCGCCGGTCTGACCCTGGAACTGCAGCCAGTTGGCGCCGGGGGCGCGGCCGACGTAGACGAACTCGTCCTCGGCGAGGTGGAAGAGGATGCCGTCGCCGATGACGTTGCCGGCGGGGGTGACGGGCACGAACTGCTTGGCCATGTCGACCGGGAAGTTGGCCACGCTGTTGATGCCGGTGTCGGAGATCAGCTTGAGGGCGTCCGGGCCCTTCATGAAGAGGTTGAACATGTGGTGCGTCTGGTCGAAGAGCACGGCGGTCTGCTGCCAGGCCTTCTGCTCGCGCCGCCAGTTCGTGAACTCCGAGGGGACCACCGGGTAGATGTAGGTACCCAGCTGGGCATTGCGCAGCAGGCCGACGGTGTCGCCGGTCTGGTCGAGCAGTTCCTGGAGGTTCTTGGCAGTCATGTCCGTCCGTTCTCGTCAGGTATCACTTCTGCGGGCCGGCTGAGCCGGTCCGTGGTCTGGCGGCCGGCTCGCCGAGGCGATCCGGCCGGGAAGGTCGGGCTCCGGACTCGTGCGCGAGAGGCCAGGACGTGCCTGTGCAGTGGCCCACGCCACATCGTCGCTTGCAGCGTAGGACGCCGCGCGTGTCCCGGCACACGGGCATCCGTCACCCTGCGCCGGCCGTTCCGGCCGCCCGGCGTGCGTCGGATGACCGGATGCCCGGGTCATTTGACGCGTTCTCCGGGTGGTCCGCGATGTCGGGGGCGACGGCGGCGTCCGGATCGGCAACAGTGGCCGCGTCGGGACCATGGAGGAGGCAGTCGATGGCGCGTCGGCCGCTCGGCGGAAGGGCGACCCGGTCCCCCGCCGTGGACGACCGCAACCGGACCTCCTGGGGCGCCGTGGCCGGGCTCATGGGCGCCGGCGTGGTCGCCGCGGCGCAGATCGGCGGGGCCGCGGCAGCGCTGCCGGTCCTCCAGGACGACTTCGGCCTCGACTCCGCAGCCGCCGCCTGGTACCTCTCGACGGTCAGCGCCCTCGGCGCGGCCGGCGGCGTCCTGCTCGGGTGGCTCGGGCAGACGCTCGGGTTCGGCCGCCAGGTCCGGTTCGGCCTGGCGGCGATCGTCGTCGCCGACCTCGGCGGCGCGGTGGTCGACTCCCTGACGGGGCTGCTGGTGGCCCGGGTCGGGGAAGGGCTCGGACTCGTGATGGTGATCCTCGCGGCGCCGCCGCTGCTCTCGGAGGTGTCCGCGCCGGCGCACCGGCGGCTGGTCGCCGGGACCTGGGGCGCCTACATGCCGGTGGGCTCGGGTCTGGCGGCACTCCTCATGCCTGCCGCGATCGCGTGGGTGGGCTGGCGTGGGGCGTCGATCGCGGATGCCTGCCTGGCGGCGGGCGTCCTCCTGGTGGTCCTGCGCTGGGTGCCGTCCCCCGCGGCGCGCAGGCGCGCGTCGGCCAGCGGGCTGCTGGGGGCGTTCCGCTCGCGGTCCGTCGTGATCATCACCGTCGTCTTCGGCCTCTACGCCGCCCAGTACCTCGCCGTGGTGGGACTGCTGCCGGCTGCCCTGGTCGCCGGCGAAGCACTGTCCGTCGCCGCCGCGGGAACGGTGGGTGCTGTCGTCTTCCTCGTGAACGCGCCCGCCAACGTCCTCGGGGCGTACCTGCTGCACCGGGGGGCGCCGCTGCGGTGGGTCATCCTCGCCGGCTGTGCCGGCATGGCCGGAACCGTCTGGGGGGTGCTCGACCCGGCGCTCCCCCTGAGCCTGCGGGTCGCGTCGGCGATCGCCTTCTCGTTCATCGCGGGGCTGGTCCCGTCCGCCCTCTTCGCCGCCCTGGCTGCGGTGTCGGCGGGTACGGAATCCGCCGGCGCGGCCATCGGCCTGGTCACCCAGGGGTCGGCCGTGGGCCAGTTGCTCGGCCCGCCGCTGGTGGTCGCGGTGGGCACGGCCATCGCTCCCGGGGCGGCCCAGTCGGCCGTGCTCGTGTGCCTCGCCGGGCTGGTCGCCGTGGGCGCCGTGGTGCTGCCCCGGAGCGGGCACGACGATTCGAACCCCGTCCCCGGCGGGTCCCCTGCCGGTCCATCCCCACGATGAAGGGTCGGTCAGCCATGTCCTCCGAAAGCCTCGCTGCGGCGCTCGCCCGGGCCGGGAGCCCCGTCGAACTCCTGCGCAACCTCACCTTCCCGCCGAGCACCTTCCCGGTGCAGCCGGAGTTCACCAACTGGCGGTCCGAGCAGCGTTCCTGGCTGGAGACGTGCGCCCTGCTGGACCAGTCGCACCACATGACCGACCTCTTCGTGGCGGGGCCCGACGCGCTCCGCCTGCTCAGCGGGCTGGCCGTCAACACCTTCGCGAACTTCGGCGTCGGCAAGGCCAAGCAGTTCGTCGCTGTGAACCCGGACGGCCACCTGCTCGGCGACGCCATCCTGTTCCACCTCGAGGAGGAGCTGTTCGACCTCGTCGGGCACCCGATGGTCATCGACTGGGTCACCTTCAACCTCGAGCGCGGCGGATACGAGTCGACGGTCGAGCGCGACGACAACTCCATCGTCCGCCGGTCCGGACCGCCGAAGTTCTTCCGCTACGAGCTCCAGGGCCCGACCGCCCCCGCGCTCATGGAGGAGGTGCTCGGCACCGCGGTGCCCGAGGTGCGGTTCTTCAACATGACGGACTTCACCATCGCCGGCCGGCGGGTCCGCGCCCTGCGGCACGGCATGGCCGGCCAGCCCGGGTTCGAGCTGTTCGGCCCCTGGGAGGACGGCGAGGCCGTCCTCGACGCACTCCTCCGGGCCGGCGAGAACCACGGGCTGGTCCGGGTGGGCTCGAAGGCCTACTCGACCGCCAACCTGGGCTCGGGCTGGGTTCCTGCACCGCTGCCCGCGCTGTTCTCCGACGACCCGCTCATGCAGGAGTACCGCGAGTGGCTCCCCGTGGGGAAGGTCGGCTCCATCGGCGGCAGCCTCGACTCCGCGGAGATCTCCGACTACTACCTGACCCCCTACGACATCGGCTACGGCAAGACGGTCAAGTTCGACCACGACTTCGTCGGCCGCGAGGCGCTGGAGCGCCTGTCGCAGGCGGCCCCGCCGCGCACGAAGGTGACCCTGGTCTGGAACGCCGACGACGTCACCGCGGCGCTCGGCTCGCTGTACCGGCCGGGCCCGGGCGCCAAGTACATCGAGATGCCGAAGGCCCGCTACGCCACCCACCACGAGGACAAGGTGCTCAAGGACGGCGAGCAGGTCGGCATCTCGCTGGACTGCGGCTACCTCGCGAACGAGCGCGAGATGGTCTCCCTGGCCACGATCGACGCCGCGCTGAGCGAGCCCGGCACCGAGGTCGTCGTCGTCTGGGGCGAGAAGCCGGTGTCGGCGAAGCCGGCGGTGGAGGAGCACGTGCAGGTCGAGATCCGGGCGACGGTCGCCCCGTGCCCGTACGAGGCCCGGGACACCTACCGGTCACGCTGACGCACCTGGGCATAGGTACCTATACGTGCAGATCCGGCTCCAGGACGCCGGTATAGGTACCTATGCCTGACCTCACGCGGCGGGCTGGGGCGCGCGGTTCTCCCACAGGGCGATGCCGGCCGCCGTGTTGGACGCGGGTACGAAGTAGTCCGAGTGCACCTTCGTCACCTGGTCGTCCATCGCCCCCCGCATGACCAGCCACATGATCAGCTCGATCCCCTCGGAGCCGGCCTGGGTGATCAGCTCCTCGCGGGAGAGGGTGGCGAGCTTCGCCGGGTCCGTCTCGATCGTCTCCATCCACATGTGGTCGAAGTCCGGGTTGATGAACCCCGCCCGCGCGCCGGCCAGCTGGTGCGACATGCCACCGGTCCCCAGCACCCCGACCGTGATGTCCTCCGGATAGCTGCGGATCGCCCGGCCGAGGGCTTGACCGAGCGCCCAGCACCGCGCCGCCGTGGGCTGCGGGTACTGGATGACGTTGACCAGCAGCGGGATCACCGGGCAGGGCCACGAGTCGCCGGGATCCGGCGTCCAGACCGACAGCGGCACGGTGAACCCGTGGTCGACCTGCAGCTCCTGGAAGACGGTCAGGTCGAAGTCGTCGTCGATCAGGCTCTCGACCAGGTGCAGGGAGAGCTCGGGGTGACCGATCACGTCGGGCACCGGCCGGCGACCGAAGCCCTCGTCGGCCACCTCGTACCGCTCGGCGGTGCCCAGGCCGAAGGTCGGGACGAAGTCCAGGTCGATGCCGTTGGCGTGGTCGTTGTAGACGACGATCGCGACGTCCGGCCGGTGCTCGGCCAGCCAGGCGCGCGCCGGGGCGTACCCGTCGAACAGCGCCTTCCAGTTCGGGTCGTCGGTCTTGCCGCGGTCCATCGCCGCGCCGATCGACGGCACGTGCGAGGTCGCCAGGCCCCAGATCACCTCAGCCATCCCTGCGCCCTCCCGCTCGCATCGCGGCGAGGAAGTCGTCCTCGCCCATGCCCGTGAACACGCCGCCGAGGTACTGCATCGACCGCCCGTCCATCATCGCCAGCTTGTACACGTAGAAGATGCTGCCGCCGAGATCGATCATGGCCTGCCAGTCGCGGTCCAGCACGGCCTTCTCCTGCTCGGGTGTCAGGCCGAACTCCCGGCAGTACGCGGCCTCGTCGCCCAGGAAGCGCTCGCGGTCGGCGGCGTGCCGCAGGCTCATGAACAGCTTGTTCATGCGCAGCCCACGCCGGCTGCTGTCGCCGTCGAAGATGGGGGTCCCTGGCAGGTCCCGGCGGCCGGCGCCGGAGTCGGTGCTCATCGCTGTCGTTCCTCTCTCCCGTACCGGTGCGCCCCCGGACGCCCGCGTCACGTCCGCTCCTGCGGATGCGTGGCGAGCGCCTCCACGTGCACGTCGAGCCACGGGGCCATCGGCAGCGACATCAGCGCGTCGTGCAGGGCAGCCGGGTCCTCGGCCTCGTAGAGACCGATGGTCGCGTTGCGGCCCGGCACCCGCCACAGCCGCTTCAGCACCCCGGCGGCGCGCAGCTCCATGGCCTGGGCGCGCTCTCCTGCCCGCAGCTCCTCCCGGCGCTCGGCGGGGGTGTCGGCGGGCAGCCGGTTCTCGGACCGGACGAGGAACTCCACGTCAGACCACTTCCTTCTCGGACGCTTCCACGGCGGCGACGTCCAGCAGGACGCGGGCCAGGTCTTCGGGCGCGGTGACCATCGCCTCGTGCCCGGTCTCGAGCTCGTGGACCGGCCAGCCACGTGCGCGGGCGCGATCGGCCTGGCCGGCGAAGACGCGCATCCAGCTCACGCACTCGACGAACGCCGCGGGCACGTCGTCGACCGCACCGGTCAGCCGCAACGGGTCGGTGTAGGTCTTCCACGGGTGCGGGGTGAGCTTCGGGCCGAGCCAGTCGAGATCGGCCTGCTCGGTCACCCCGAGCACCGACAGCTTCCGCACCGGCACCAGCCAGCCGAACCCCTGCGTGGCCGCGGACTCCGCCCAGTGGTGCTCCACCGTCTCGGGCAGGAGGTCCCGGGCCGCCTCGCCGTCCGAGCCCACGAACGCGTCGAGGTAGACACGCTTCGCGACGGCCCCGGGACGGCCGTCGGCGACGGCCGTCACGATCTGCCCGGCGTAGCTGTGCCCGACCAGGACGACGTCGGTGAGGCCCAGGACGTCGATCACCCGGATCACGTCCTCGACGTGCGTGTCCAGCCCCACGAGCGGCGAGAGCAGGTGCGACCGCTCCGACAGCCCGGTGAGCGTCGGCGCGTGCACCTCGTGACCGGCCGCGCGCAACCGGGGGGCGACGCGGTCCCAGCACCACCCGCCGTGCCAGGCCCCGTGCACGAGGACGAACGTGGTCATGCTCCCGCCTCCTCGCCCGATGTCGCGGTCCGGTGGGCCACCTGTGCCCACCCCACCGCCACCCTAGGCACGGCGGCGGGGAGCGGGATCGGCACGATGACACGAACGGGCCGCCGATGCGGCAGCAACGGCCCGCGTCATCCGTCGTGCGGCCTCCCCGCTCCGCGCTCACCGCACCGGCCGTCAGCGGGGCTGGACGAGCCCTTCCTTGACGGCGAGCAGGGCCGCCTGCGTCCTCGAGGTGAGCCCCATCTTGGTGAGCAGGTGGCTGACGTGCGACCGGGCGGTCCGCTCGCTGATGAGGAGGTGCCTGGCGATGTCCTTGTTGGACCTGCCCTCCGCGACGAGGACGAGCACCTCCTTCTCGCGCGTGGTCAGCACGCCGAGACCCGTGCGCGGCGCCCGGATCTCCTGCGTCAGCCGCCGGGTCACCGCCGCGTCGAGGAAGACCTCGTCGCGGACGGCCGCCCGCAGGGCCGCGTCCACCTCGGCCGGTCCGGCGTCCTTGAGCAGGTACCCCGAGGCCCCGTTCTCGAGCGCCGCGTGCACCCGCTCGGTCTCTCCGAAGCTGGTGAGGATGACCACCTTGAGCTGCGGGAACCGGCGCAGCACCTCCGCGGTCGCGGTGACCCCGTCCATCCCGGGCATCTGCAGGTCCATCAGGACGACGTCGGGCAGCTCACCGAGCGCCGCCGCGCGCGCGAGCCGGTCCAGTGCCTCCTGGCCGTTCCCTGCCTCGTCGGCGACCTCCACGTCCTCGAGCGCCTCGAGGTAGGCGACCACGCCACGGCGCACGACCGCGTGGTCGTCCACCACCAGCACCCGGATCGGGAGGAACGCGGTCACGGCGCGACCCCCACGCCGGGCCAGGGCCTCGCGGGCAGCGTCGTCGGCAGCGGCAGGCTCAGGCACACACCGGTCCCGCCGGCCTCGGGCTGCCGGATCCGGACCGCGCCGCCCCACCGGGCCGCGCGCTCCCGCATGACGGTCATCCCCAGCCCGCTCGACCCGGAGCCACCGGAGGGCCCGGCGACGCTCTCGGCGCTCATGCCACGGCCGTCGTCGGTGACCTCCGCGACGAGCCGCCGTCGCCGGCCGTGGGGGGACACCGCCAGCCGGAGGTGGATCGTCGAGGCGCCGGCGTGCTTGATGCTGTTGTGCAGGGCCTCGGCGACGACCCGGTAGACGTCCTCGAGCAGGTCGGCATCGAGCGCGGACATCTCGGCGGCCGGATCCTCGATGTCGAGGGACACGTGCACGCCGGTGCGGGCGGAGGTCGTCTCCGCCAGGGACCGCAACGCCGACGCCAGCCCGCCCGCAGAGGTCGCCGCGGGCCGCAGCTCCACCACCATGCCCCGGAGATCGGCCAGGACGGCTTCGGCGCTGCCGCTCAGGTCATCGGCCACCTGGGCGACCTTCTCCGGGGTCGGGGGCAGTCCCCGGGCGACGAGCACCCCCAGCGACCGTGCCTGCATCATCATCGAGAAGACCTGCTGCACGACCGAGTCGTGCAGGTCACGAGCCAGCTTCTGGCGCTCCTCGCGGCGGGCCACGTCCCGCTCGCGATCCAGCAGCGCAGCGTGGTCGACGGCCATCGCAGCCTGCTCGGCCATGGCGAGGAGGAACTCCAGTTCGGTGTCACCCACGACCTGACCGGGTGCGTAGAACGCGTTCAGGATGCCGACCGGCTCGCCGCGAGCGAGGAGGGGGACGCTGACGAACCAGTCCCACCGAGGGTTCCCCATGACGTCGTGCAACGGCTCCCACGCGGGATCCAGCATGACGGCGTCGTAGCGGCTCGGTGCGATGAGCGGCTCCCGGCTCTCGAGCGCCTCCAGCATCAGCAGCCGGGCACCGCGGGCGCGGCACGCCATGAGCTTGTCGAAGAACTCGGCCCCGCGTCCGAATCCGGAGGAGCCCATGACGTGCAGCCGGTCGCCCGCCGAGTTCACCGTCAGGACCTGGACGCCCGCGAGCCCGTCGGTGTTCGCCACCTCCTGGGCCAGCGCCTCGAGCGTGCCGACCAGCGAACGCTTCGACGCGACGTCGGAGGCGGCCTTCGCGATCGCGGCCAGTCGTCGCTCGCGCAACCGGCTGAGGGTCACGTCGCGGAAGGACGCGATCCACCGCGGCTTGCCCTCGACCGGGGCGAGGACGTAGGCGAACTCGCGCCGCTGCCCGGTCGCCGGCTCCCAGGTCACGGTCTGCTCCCCCGCCCGGGCGACACCTGCCGGGTCCGGCGCGGGGAACGGTGAGGCGACGCCCGCGACGGCGTCCGGGTCCAGGCCGCACAGGAGCACGGCGGCGGGGTTGGCCTCGACGAAGCGCGCCTCGGCGTCGATGACCGCCAGACCGTCCGGGGCGTACCGCACGACCTCGTCGTCCGAGGTGGTCGGAGCGGTCGACGTGGCGACAGCGCCCCGTCCTCGTGGTTCCACCCGACCCTCCTTCGCGTCCGGAAAGGTGAGCGGGTGGCCCCGGTCACCGTGGGGACGATGCTGGCACGCCGCGGGTACCCGGCGTCCGGCGGAGGGTCCGTTCCACCCGGGCGAGGGGCGATCTCGGGGCGCACCGCGACGATTGACGCAGGCACGACCACCGATCCGGCGCGGCCGTGGCCGCCAAAGCACCGTCCCGGGTGCGGGGTGACGGCGCTCACGATGGGTACTGGAGCAACCGACCGGAGCCTGCCCCGCCTGGTGGGCTCCCGGGCGCCCACCGACAGCCCCCCGCGGGAACCACCCGCGCTCGGCCCGTGCAGAGGGAGAACAACGTGAAGCGCGCGCTGACCGTCCGGGACGCAGCCAGCAGGGACTCGCTGAGGAAGGCCTTCGACGACCTCGGCTACGAGGTGATCCCGTTCAAGAAGACCGAGCAGGCGGTGCTGGACCACGTGCCGAAGGACGTGCGCCTGACCGTGACCGCCTCCCCGGCCAAGGGGCAGGACGCCACGATCGACCTCACGGTCGCCCTCGTCGGTCACGGCTACACGGTGGCCCCTCACCTGTCGGCCCAGCAGGTCCGCAGCCGCGCCCACCTCGACGAGGTGGTTGCGCGCTGTCGCGAGGCAGGCATCACCGACGTCTTCGTGGTGGGCGGCGACCCGACCGACGAGCCCACGGAGTTCCGGCACGCGCACGACCTCCTGGTCGCGCTGCACGAGATCGACCACGGGTTCACCGACATCGGCATCGGTGGCCACCCCGAGGGTCATCCGACCGCGTCGACGGAGACGCTGTTCCAGGCGCTCAAGGACAAGGCACCCCTCGCCACCCACATCAAGACCCAGATCGTCTTCGACCCGGCCGTCATCCTGAGGTGGGCCCGGGAGGTGCAGGACCGCGGGATCGACCTCCCGGTGCACGTGGGCGTCCCCGGCGCGGTGCACCGGCAGAAGCTCATGCGGGTCTCCGGCGGGCTCGGCATCGGCGAGTCGGCGAAGTTCCTGAAGAAGCAGCAGAGCATGTTCTGGCGGTTCTTCATCCCGGGCGGCTACAGCCCGAACAAGATCATGAAGGGCCTGGCACCACAGATGGGCAAGCCGGACAACAACATCGAGGGCTTCCACGTGTTCACGTTCAACGACCTCGGACCGACCGAGGCCTGGCGGCAGCAGATGCTGAAGAACCTTGCCTGACACCCATCCCCGTCCGAGGAGCATCCGGTGACCGCACGGTTGATCGACGGCACGGCCGTGGCACGCAAGGTGCGCGAGGACGTCGCCCGTGGCGTGGAGAAGCTCCTCGCCGACGGCGGGGTGGCTCCGGGGCTGGCGACCGTGCTCATCGGCGACGACCCCGCGTCGGAGGTGTACGTCCGCAACAAGCGCCGCCTCAGCGTCGAGGCCGGCATGCAGGACCTGCACCGTCACCTGCCCGGCGACGTCGACCAGGCGACGACGGCCGCGCTCCTGGACGAGCTGGCCGCCGACCCGGCGGTGTCCGGCATCCTGCTGCAGTTGCCCACCCCCAAGCACCTGGACTCCGACGCGCTGATCGCCCGGATCCCGGCGGAGAAGGACGTCGACGGCCTGACCACGGCCAACGCCGGACTCCTCGCCCAGGGTCGGCCCGGGCTCCGGCCGTGCACCCCGGCCGGTGTCATGACGCTGCTCGAGGAGTACGACGTCCCGCTGTCGGGCGCAGAGGCGGTCGTGGTCGGCCGCTCGGTGCTCGTCGGCAAGCCCATGGCCCAGCTGCTGCTGGCGCAGAACGCGACGGTGACCATCTGCCATTCGCGCACGCGCGACCTCGCCGAGGTCTGCCGGCGTGCCGACGTGCTGGTCGTCGCCGCCGGTATCCCCGGCATCGTCGGCGCGGACGCGGTCAAGCCCGGGGCGACCGTCATCGACGTGGGGATCCACCGCACGGAGAACGGACTGCGCGGGGACGTCGAGTTCGCCGAGGTCGCCGAGGTCGCGGGCGCGATCACCCCGGTACCGGGCGGCGTCGGCCCCATGACGATCGCGATGCTGCTCGCCAACACCCTCAGGGCGGCCAGGGTCCAGCAGGGCATCGGGGACTGATGGTCGCACCGTGGGCCCGGTTCGACGACCTCCGCGCGGGGACGGCGCTGCTCTGCCCTTCGCCGTCGGAGATCCTCACCGCGGTGCGGCCGGACGAGGTCGCCGACGTGCTGCAGCAGGTCCACGACGCGACGGAGGCGGGCAGCTGGGCGTTCGGCTACGTGGCCTACGAGGCGGCCTCCGGGCTGGACCCGCAGCTCCCGGGCGGCCCCTCCTCCCCCGGTGAGCCGCCGCTGGTGTGGTTCGGCCTGTGCGACGAGCCCTCCGAGGTCGAGTCGCTGACCCCTCCGGTCGAGGCGGGGCAGCACCTGCCGCCGTGGCGCCCGGACTGGACCGACGACGAGCACGCCCGTGCGGTCGCGAGCGTCCGGGAGCACATCGCCGCCGGCGAGACCTACCAGTGCAACCTCACCGACCGACTGCGCTCGACCGTCGCGGAGGACCCGGAGGCGCTCTACGCCCGCCTGGCCCTCGCCCAGCGCGGGGCGTACAACGCCTACCTGGACCTCGGCCGGCACGTCGTCGCCAGCGCCAGTCCGGAGCTGTTCTTCGACTGGGCCGGGGACGTGGTCCGGACGAGGCCCATGAAGGGGACCGCTCCTCGCGGTCGCACGAACGCGGAGGACCGGGAGGGGAGCCGCCTCCTGCGGTCCAGCAGCAAGGAGCAGGCCGAGAACCTCATGATCGTCGATCTGCTCCGCAACGACCTCGGGCGCGTGGCCGAGGTCGGCAGCGTGACCGTGGACGACCTCTTCGCCCTCGAGCGCTACCCGACCGTGTGGCAGATGACCTCGCAGGTGAGCGCACGGGTCCCGCCGGGCACCGGGCTGCTCGACCTGTTCCGCGCGCTGTTCCCGTGCGGCTCGGTCACCGGCGCCCCGAAGCGGCGCACGATGCAGCTGATCGACGAGCTCGAGCCCACGCCGCGGGGGATCTACTGCGGCACCGTGGGACTGGTCGCTCCGCCGTCGGCCGCGTTCCGGGCCAGGTTCAACGTCGCGATCCGGACGGTCGTCGTCGACCGCACCACCGGCGAGGCCGTGTACGGCGCGGGCGGCGGGATCACCTGGGCATCCCGGGCGGCTCCCGAACGTGCGGAGCTGCACGCCAAGGCCGCCGTCCTGGCCCACGACGTGACCGAGCACCGGCTGCTCGAGACGCTGGCGTTCGTACCGCGCGAAGGCCTGCGGAATCTCGACCGGCACCTCGCCCGCATGGCCGACTCGGCCGACTGGGCGGGCTTCCGCTTCGACCGGACCCGCGTCGTCGAGTCCGTGCGGGTGGCCGTGGCCGGGCGCGGGAAGCCGGCGCGCGTCCGGGTCCTGCTCGCGCGGGAGGGGCACGTCGAGGTGGAACTCGAGGCCATGCCGGCGGTCGGCACCCGGCCGGTGCTCCTCGCGCTGGACGACGACCCCGTGGACGCCGACAGCCCCTGGCTCCAGCACAAGACCACCCGCCGCGACGTCTACGTGACGCGGGCGCTGCGACACCCGGAGGCCGACGACGTCGTCCTGGTCAACCAGCACGGCCAGGTCACCGAGACGACCACGGCGAACCTGGCCGTGCGCATCGGGGGCCTGTGGTGGACGCCGCCCACCGCGTCCGGCTGTCTGCCCGGAGTGGAGCGTGGCCGCCTGCTGGAGCTGGGCCGCCTGCACGAGCGCGTGCTAACGGTCGAGGACCTGCTCGACGCGGAGCAGGTCGCGGTGCTCAACTCGCTGCGGGGCCGGCGGTCGGCACGGCTGGTCACCGACCCGCGGCGTGCACGCGGCCGGCTCGGGCTCGCCGTCGGACACGCGACGGCGGGCGGCTCGTGAGCGGGCGGGAGGAGCTCGACTCCCAGCCGGTCGGCGAGTTCCTGGGGCAGCTGGCCGCCCGCATGGCCGCTCCGGGTGCCGGTGCCACGGCCGCGGTGGAGGCCGCCCTCTCGGCCTCGCTCGTCGCGATGGTCGGACGGTTCACGAAGGGCGAGGAGCACGCAGACGTCGTGCGGGAGATCGTCGCGGCCGCGGACGCGCAGCGCGACGCGTGCCTGAGGTCTGCAGCCGACGACGAGGCGGCGTTCTCGGCGGTGGCCGAGGCGATGAAGATGCCGCACTCCACGGAGGACGAGCAGGCGGCACGGCGTAGCCGCCTCTCCCAGGTCCAGCTGGAGGCGACCGGGCCGCCGCTGGCCGTCCTGGCGGCGGCCGCGGACCTGCTGGCGCTGGCGGCACGGCTGCTCCCGATCGCGAACCGCAACCTGATCAGCGACGTCGCCGCGGCCGGAGCCGCCGCCCGGGCCGCCGCCACGACGGCGCGTCTGGCGATCGAGGCGAACCTCGCCGGCATCGAGGACGACGGGGCCCGTGCCCACCTCGTCTCGGCCGTCGCCGTCGTCGAGGACCTGGCACGACGGGCGGACGAGATCGAGGCCGAGGTGCGGAAGACGATGGACCGGTGACCAGGGCCGCGGTCACCCGGCTGGAACCTCCGGTGATCCCCCGGCCCGGCCGCTGCGTCGTCATGGGGATCCTCAACGTCACACCCGACTCGTTCTCCGACGGGGGCCGCCACGACACCGTCGAGGCCGCGGTCGCGCACGGGCTGCACCTGGCGGCCGCCGGGGCCGACTACGTCGACGTCGGTGGCGAGTCGACGCGACCCGGCGCCGGGCGGGTGAGCCCCGAGGAGGAGTCCCGCCGCGTGCTGCCCGTGGTCGCCGAGCTCGCCCGGCTCGGCATCCCGGTCAGCATCGACACGACGCGGGCGGCCGTGGCCGCGGCCGCCCTCGCGGCGGGCGCCGTGATGGTGAACGACGTCAGCGGCGGGCTGGCCGACCCGGGGATGGCCACCGCCGTCGCCGATGCCGGTGTCCCGTGGGTGCTCATGCACCGGCGGGGCGACAGTCGCGACATGTACGCCGAGGCCACCTACGACGACGTGGTGGCCGACGTCCGGCGGGAGCTGTGCCGGCGGGTCGATGCCGCGCTGACGGCAGGCGTGCGGGCCGAGCGCATCGTCGTCGATCCCGGCCTGGGCTTCGCGAAGCACCCGGAGCACGATCTGGCCCTGGTGGCCGGCCTGGACCGCATCGTCGATCTCGGTTTCCCGGTCCTGGTCGGCGCATCCCGCAAGCGATTCCTCGGCGCCCTGCTGGCGCTGCCGGACGGCCGACCCCGGCCACCGGGCCGGCGCGACAGCGCCACCCTCGCGACGTCCGTCCTGGCCGCCCGCGCGGGCGCTTGGGGCGTGCGCGTGCACGACGTGGCGGGCAGCGCCGACGCGGTGCGCGTCGTCGCCGCCGTCGCCGCGAGGACGCCCGGCCAGGACGGCCCCTGAGACCCTGGCGCTCCACGTGCCAGCAACCGAACACGGACGACGGACACACAGAGAGGTGGCGATCCGCATGACGAGCACGGTGAACACGACGGCTCCGGTGACGACGGGGCTCTACATCGGCGGTGGAGTGCGCTCCACGGATGACGTACTGGAGGTCGTCGACCCGGCGCGGCCGGGTGTCGTCGTCGGCCACGCGGCGGCCGCGACGAAGGAGGACGTGGCGGACGCCGTCGCGGCGGCGAAGGCCGCGTACCCCGAGTGGTCGGCACTGTCCGCCACCGAGCGCGCGGCCCGGATGAGCGCCGCGATCGAGGGCATCGCCGACGATCGCGACGAGGACGCACGCGTGCTGTCGCTGGAGAACGGCAAGATCCGCATGGAGGCCTGGATCGACGCGCTGGTCTTCGAGATCCGGTGGCAGCTCGCCCTGTCACTGGCTGACGAGGTGGACCGGTCCACAGTGCTGCCGCCCGCCCCGGGGATCCCCGTCGAGACCACGGTCGCGTACCAGCCACTCGGCGTCGTGACGGTCATCGTGCCGTTCAACTGGCCGATCGCGATCCTCGGTGCGGCGCTCCCGCACGCGCTGCTGGCCGGCAACACGGCGATCGTCAAGCCGCCGCCCTCCACCCCGCTGGCGACCACGCGCCTGGTTCAGCGCGTCGCGGAGAAGCTGCCCCCGGGCGTCCTCAACGTCGTGACCGGCCGGGACAGCGAGATGGCCGGCCTGATCGAGAACCCCGACGTCGCGAAGGTCTGCTTCACCGGCAGCGTCAACGGCGGCAAGCGGATGATGGAGATGGCCTCCCGCAACCTCACCCGCGTCACCCTCGAGCTGGGCGGCAACGACGCGGCGATCATCCGCGAGGACGCCGTCCTGGACGACGAGCACCTCGACCGCCTGTTCGCCGGGATCTTCGACACCACCGGCCAGATCTGCATGGCGGCCAAGCGCCTGTACGTGCACCGGTCCCGCATGGACGACGTCGTGGCCGGACTGGCCGTACGGCTGGAGAAGGTCGTCCTGGGCCACGGCCTCGGCGAGGGCACCACGATGGGCCCCCTGCACCAGGCCGCCCAGAAGGCGTTCGTGTCGGAGATCGTCCAGGAGGCGAAGGACTCCGGGGCCACCGTGCTGGAGTTCGGCGAGCTGCCCGGCGGGGAGTTCGCCGAGGGCAACTTCCTCCGTCCGGCCGTCGTGGTGGACCCGGACCCGTCGCTCCGGGTGGTCACGCAGGAGCAGTTCGGCCCGGTGATCCCGGTGATCCCCTACGACGACGACGCCGAGGCGGTGCGGCAGGCCAACGACACGTGGGGGGGCCTGTGCGGCTCCGTCTGGACCGCGGACGCCGAGGCCGCCACCCGGCTCGGCGCCCAGTTGGCGTGCGGCTACGTCTGGGTCAACGACCACGGGGCCACCCGACTGGACCTGCGCGCGCCCTTCGGCGGCATGAAGCAGTCGGGCATGGGCCGCGAGCAGGGCATCCAGGGCGTCCGCGCCTTCCAGGACACCCGCTCGATCGCGCACCTCGACGCGGCCACGCTCGCAGCCGGGCACTGACGCGTCCCGTCGGGGCCGGTGGGGCGCTCCCCCACCGGCCCCGACGGTCCCCGACCGCCTCCGACCAGACCCTGGGGTCCGTGCCATGCCTCGCAGCTCACCCGTCGACAGCTTCTCCCTCGCCTACGACCGCACCGGCGGCGGACCACCCGTGGTGCTCCTGCACGGGTGGCCCGGGGGCCGCTCCGACTACCGCCTGGTCGTGCCCCTGCTGTCCGACGCCGCCGACGTCCTCGTGCCCGACCTGCGGGGGTTCGGGGAGTCCGACAAGCACCCCGTCTCCCCCGACGAGGCGTACACGGCCGACGCCCAGGCCCGCAGCGTGACGGGGCTGCTCGACGAGCTCGGGATCGGGCCGGTCGTCCTGGCCGGCTACGACATCGGCAGCCGCATCGCGCAGACCATCGCCGCCCGGTCCCCTGATCGGGTGCGGGCGCTGGTGGTCACCCCGCCCCTCCCGGGCGCGGGGCAGCGCCTGCTGGGGCCCGACGTGCACCGCGAGTTCTGGTACCAGCACTTCCACCGCCTCGACCTGGCCCAGCGCCTCCTCGACGGCGAGCGGGACGCCGTCCGCGCACATCTCGGGCACTTCTGGAACCACTGGTCGGGCCCCTCGTACACGCCGGCGGAGGCGGACCTCGACCGGCTCGCCGACAGCTACGGGCAGCCGGGGGCGTTCACCGCCTCGATCGGCTGGTACCGGCAGGGACCGGGCATCCTCGCCCGCGGGCTGGCCGAGCAGGCGCCGCCACCGGAAGGGCGGCTCGCCGTCCGCACGCAGGTCCTCTGGCCGGCGCACGACCCGCTGTTCCCGGCCGCCTGGTCCGATCGCCTCGACGACTTCTTCGCCGACGTGACCATGACACCGGTGCCGGACTCCGGGCACTTCGTGCCACTGGAGGCACCGGAGGCGTTCGCCACGGCCGTCAGGGCGGCGCTGAACCGGAATTGAGCTCACCCCTCGTGCGGGTCGAGCTCCTGCCACCCGCCGGAGGGCGTCACGACCGCCCGCACCGGGCGGTCGTGGACCTCGCGCGGGAGTTCCCCGACCCGTTCGTCGTCGAACACCACCGTGACGAGCACGGCATCGGGTCGTGCGTGGACCAGCGCACGGTCGTAGTAGCCACCCCCACGGCCCAGCCGGAAACCGGAGCGGTCCACCGCGAGCGCCGGCACGACCACGGCGTCCGCCTCCCCGATGGCGGTGGGGCCCAGCCGGGGACCGACGGGCTGGGACAGGCCGAACCGGCCGCGTTCCAGGTCACCGGTGTAGGCCGCCCAGTCCAGCACCCGCCCCTCGGACGGGATCACCGGCAGCAGGACCCGGGCCCCCAGCTCGGTGTAGGCGTCCGGCAGCCGACCGCACCCGGGCTCGGAGGGGTCCGGCACGAAGGCCCCGAGCGTCCGCACGCCGCGGAGCCCCTCCAGCAGTGCCGCGGCGACGGCGTCGGCGGCCGCGGCGCGGTCCGCCGTCGACCGGGCCCGCCGTCGGAACAGCAGACCTTCGCGCAGCTCGTCCTTCGCGACGACCGGGTCCTCGGGGTGGGTCACTCCGGCAGCGTAGGAAGAGATCGCCCTCGGCGCAGTGCTCGCCCGATCCCCCGGGCGGCGGCCAGCAGGGCCGGCACCGCGGACACCGCCCGGGCGTCGTTGGGGACGATCACCGACAGCGCCGCGACCACCTCACCGAGCCCGTTCCGGACCGGGACGGCGATGCCCGTGGCGTCCGGGTGGACGTGTCCGGGCAGCAGGGCGTACCCCGTGCGCCGCACCTGCTCGAGCGTCGCCCGGAGCCGGGCGGGCTCGGTGACGGTGGCCCGGGTCCTGCTCTCCAGCGGCCGGGCGAGCACCCGTTCCTGGAGCTCTGCCGGGCCGTAGGCCATGAGGACGACGCCGGACGAGGAGATGTGCAGGGGCAGCCGGCCGGCGACCTGCGAGTAGTTGACGACCGCGTCCCGCGCCGAGAGCCGCTCGAGGAAGATGACGTCCTCGCCGTCCAGCACCGCCAGCTGGGCGTGATGACCGACCACCGCGTGCAGGTCCTCGAGGTAGGGCATGGCCGCCTCCCGCAGGGAGCGGGTGGGTGCGGCCCGGGCGGCGAGCTCCCACATGCGCATCCCGACGCGGACCTCGCGGTCGGGACCCCGGGTGAGCAGGCCGTGGTCGACGAGCTGCCCGATGATGCGCGAGGCCGTGGCGAGGTGCAGCCCGGACCGCCGGGCGACCTCGGTGACGGTGAGCTCCGGCTCCTCCAGCGTGAACGACTCCAGGATGCGGACCGCCCGCGCGAGCGAGGACTCGCCAGTCGCGACCCGGGGCACGGCAGCAGTGTGCCAGGTTCTCCCATCCATTGAGAGACTGTTTCCCAGGTCACACCCGCGGGGGTCACCGTGTCCGCATGACGGCGATCTCCCCCGCTCCCGCGCCGGTCGGCGCCGACGTCGCGACGCTGCTGGTGACGTCGAAGGACGTCCAGGCCGACGGCGTGCTGACCCTGGAGCTGGCCGCGCCCTCGGGCGGACGGCTGCGGGACTGGACACCCGGGTCGCACATCGACCTCGTGCTCCCGAACGGCCTGACCCGCCAGTACTCGCTGTGCGGCGACCGCTGGGACCCCTCCGCCTACCGGGTGGGCGTGTTGCTGGAGCCGGAGAGCCGCGGGGGCTCCACCTACGTCCACGACCAGCTGCAGGTCGGTGACCTCGTGGGCGTGGGCGGCCCCCGCAACAACTTCGCGCTCGTCCCGTCGGAGCACTACCTCTTCGTGGCCGGCGGCATCGGGATCACCCCGATCCTGCCGATGGTGCGCCAGGCCGAGATGCTCGGCGCCGACTGGCGGCTCCTCTACGGCGGCCGGCAGCGGGGCTCCATGGCCTTCCTCGGTGAGCTCGAGCGGTACGGCGACCGGGTTCTCGTCCGGCCCCAGGACGAGTACGGCCTGCTGGACCTGCCCGGCTTCCTCGGCGAGCCACGGGACGGCGTCCGGATCTACTCCTGCGGGCCGGGCCCCCTGCTCGCCGCGATGGAGCGGACCTGCGGCAACTGGCCGCCGTACTCGCTGCGCACGGAGCGGTTCGTCGCCGACGAGGCCGGTGCGCCGGCGCGGACGGCGCCGTTCGAGGTCGAGCTGGCGCGCTCCGGGACGACGGTGACCGTGACGCCCGACGTGACCGTGCTCGACGCGCTCAACAGCGTCGGCGTCGAGGTGCTGTCCTCCTGCCGCCGGGGCGTCTGCGGCACCTGCGAGACCACCGTGCTCGCGGGCCGTCCCGACCACCGCGACGCCCTGCTCGACGACGACGAGCGCGACGTGAACGACTGCATGTACATCTGCGTCTCGCGGTCCCGCGACGACCGCCTCGTCCTCGATCTCTGACCCACGTCCTCACCCCGCTCCCGGCATCCCGGAGGATCCCGTGACCACCACCGCCCGGCCCACCGCCGCGGTCCCGACCAGCGACGTCGACCCCTTCAGCCACGAGGTGCTGGAGGACCCGCTCCCGATGCACGCGGAGCTGCGCGAGGCGGGACCGGTCGTGCACCTGAGCCGCTACGACGTCCACGCCATGGCCCGCTACGACGAGGTCTACGCGGCACTGGTCGACTGGCAGGGCTTCCAGTCGGCCGCCGGCGTGGGGCTGTCGAACTTCCGCTACGAGGAGCCGTGGCGTCCCCCGAGCATCGTGCTCGAGGCGGACCCGCCGAAGCACGACGCCCCCCGCCGCGTGCTGCAGAAGGTGCTGGGGCCGCGCGCGCTGCGCCGGCTGCACGACGGCTGGGCGGCCGATGCCGAGGCCCTCGTGGACGAGGTGCTGACCCGCGGGACGACGTTCGACGCCGTGGGGGCGCTGGCCGCCACGTTCCCGCTGCGCGTCTTCCCCGACGCCGTCGGCATCCCGCAGGAGGGCCGGGAGAACCTGCTCCCCTACGGCGACCACGCCTTCAACGCCTTCGGGCCGGCCAACGACCTGGTGGCCAAGGGTGCGCCTCGGGTGGCGGAGCTCTCGGCGTGGGTGAACGCCCAGTGCCGGCGGGACGTGCTGGCGCCGACCGGGTTCGGCGCGGACATCTGGGCCGCCTCCGACCGCGGCGACATCACGCCGGAGCAGGCCCCGCTCGCCGTGCGGTCGCTGCTGACGGCGGGAGTCGACACGACGGTGCACGGCATCTCCGCCGTCCTCTACTCCTTCGCCACCAACCCCGGCCAGTGGCAGCGCCTGCGGGAGGACCCGTCGCTCGCGCGCGTCGCCTTCGACGAGGCCGTGCGCTGGGAATCACCGGTGCAGACCTTCTTCCGCACGGCGACCACCGACGTGCGCGTGGGCGACGTCGTCATCCCCGAGGGTCACAAGATCCTCATGTTCCTCGCCGCGGCCAACCGCGACCCGCGGCGCTGGGCGGACCCGGACGCGTTCGACCTGTCCCGTGACCCGTCGGGCCACGTCGGTTTCGGCATGGGCATCCACCAGTGCGTCGGCCAGCACGTCGCCCGTCTCGAGGCCGCGACCCTGGTCACCGCGCTGGCCCGCCGGGTGCGGACGATCGAGCTGGACGGCCCGACGGTGCGGCACCACAACAACACGCTGCGGGCCTGGGAGAGCATCCCGGTGCGCGTCACGCTCGACTGACCTCGAGGGAGGCGTCCCCCGTCGCCGCCCCGTCCGGACTCAGGCGGAGGTGCCGCGCAGCTCCTCGAGGATCGGGGCGGCGACCTTGAAGGCGTGGTTTGCCGCCGGGACGCCGGCGTAGATCGCGGCGTGCTGGATGACCTCGCCGATCTCCTCGTCGGAGAGGCCGTTGTTCCTGGCCGCCCGCACGTGCAGGGCGAACTCCTCCCAGTGCCGCAGCGCGATGGTGATCGACAGCGTCATGAGGCTGCGGTCACGGCGTGCGAGACCGGGCCGCTGCCACAGGTCGCCCCAGGCGGTGCGGGTGATGAAGTCCTGGAAGTCGGCCGTGAACGGGGTCGTTGCCGCGACGGCGCGGTCGACGTGCGCGTCGCCCAGCACCTCGCGCCGGGTCCGCATGCCGGCCTCGCGCCGCTCGTCGTCCGTGCTCATCCGTGGGCTCCCGCCGCGTCGAAGTGGCCGAGCAGCGCCCTGGTGGTCTCCGGCGTCCGCTCGAGGTTGGCCAGGTGCGCGGCCGGGCTGAGGCTGAGCAGCTCGGCGCCGGCGATGCCGTCGGCGATCAGCCGCTGGTGGTCCGGCGGCAGGGCCGGGTCCTCGGCACCGGAGACGACGAGGGTCGGGGCGACGATGCGGGCGAGGTCCTCCCGCAGGTCCAGCCGGCCGACGGCCTCGCAGCAGGATGCGTAGCCCTCGTCGTCCGCCCCGACGATCATCGCCTCGAGCCGTGCCACCAGGTCGGGGTGCTCCGCGGCGTACCCCGGGGTCAGCCAGCGGCTCGCCACGGCCGGGGCGAGCGGTGCGGTGCCGCCGGAGCGGACGGCGGCCGCCCGGTCCAGGAATCCCTGCGGATCCGGCTTCGCGGAGCTGCACAGCACGGCGAGGCTCCGCACCCGGGCCGGCTCGCGCGCCGCCAGCCGGATGCCGGTCATCCCGCCCAGCGACAGCCCCGCGACGTGCGCCCGCTCGACGCCGAGGCGGTCGAGCAGCGCGACGACGTCGTCCGCGAGGTCGTCCACGGAGTAGGGCCCGGCGGGCGCCGGCGACTCCCCGTGCCCGCGGGTGTCGTAGGTGATCACCCGGAAGCGCTCGGCCAGCGCCGGCACCTGCGGGTCCCACATGGCGCGGGTGGCGCCGAGGGAGTTGGAGAGGACGACGACCGGCGCGTCGGCCGGCCCGTCCTCGGTGTACGAGACGTCGACGGTGCTCATGCGGTCCCCTCGGTGAGACGGGCGTGGTCGGCGAGGACGGCGTCGACCTGGGCGCCGGCCTCGCCGACGTCGGACGTGGCGGCCCGGTCCACCACCGCGGGGTCCAGGCCGGGCAGCACCTCGCCCAGCGGGCGCCCCGTCCGACGCGACTCCCGCACCGC
>Ga0190265_10000605_pt1 | contig 24887 bp, 23 predicted proteins | sample Popmic124T_FD_133135 | JGI IMG/M metagenome (GOLD analysis project Ga0190265, IMG submission 133135) | Populus adjacent soil microbial communities from riparian zone of Indian Creek, Utah, USA - 124 T | ecosystem: Environmental > Terrestrial > Soil > Riparian zone | place: USA: Utah | collected...
CGAGAACTCGAAGATCGGCGCGTTCTGGTCCTTGTTGATCGCGAGGATGTTCTCCGAGCTCTGCATCCCGACCTTGTGCTGGATCGCGCCGGAGATGCCGGCGGCCAGGTAGAGCTTCGGCGCAACCGTCTTGCCGGTCTGGCCGATCTGGGCCGCGTAGGGGTACCAGCCGGCGTCGACCACGGCGCGGGTGGCGGCAACCGCCCCGCCCATCGCCTCGGCCAGTTCCTCGCACTGCTTGAAGCCCTCCGCGGCACCGAGGCCGCGGCCGCCGCCGACGAGGATCTCGGCGTCCTCGATGTTGACGTCGGCGCCGCGCTGCTCGCCGCGCTGGACCAGCTTCGCCTTGGACGACCAGGGCGAGAGCTCGACCGCGACGTCGACCACCTCGGCCGTGCCGCCGCTCTCGCTGGCGTCGAAGGCGTTGAGGCGGCTGATGATGATCCCCGGCTCTGAGACGTAGCCGACGTCGGCGACCTCGGAGTCCTGGAGGATCGGACGCTCCACGACGAGCTTTCCGTCCTGGACCTTGACCTCGGTCACCTCCATCGTCACGCCGGCGTTGAGGCGCGCGGTCAGGCCGGCGCCGATCTCGAAGCCGAGCAGGCCGCCACCGAAGAGGGCGTAGGAGATGCCCTCGTCCTGGATCACCTTGGCCATCGCGTCGACGATTGGCTGGGCGAGACCCTCGGGCACGTCCTTGGCGCGGTAGACCTTCGCCGCGCCCCAGTTGCCGAGCGAGGCGCAGGCGTCGTCAGCAACATCGCCGACGACCAGCGCCGCAGCCTCGCCACCGATCTGACCGACCAGCTTGGCCGCCTCGGAGATCGCCCCAAGGGAGTTCTTGTTGAAGTTGCCCTCGTCGTCATGGAGGGCGTAAACCAGGATGCCTGCCATCTAGATCAGCTTCCTCTCGTCGAGCCAGGCGACGATCTTCTCGACCGTCTCGTTTGTGTCCTCGTCCTCGATGATCTCCCCGGCCTCCTTGGCGGGCGGCGGGTTGAGCGCGAGGACCGCTGTCTTGGAGCCAGATTGGCCGACCATGCCGCCGTCAATGCCGACGTCGCCGGTCGCCTTCGCGTCGAGCGGCTTCTTCTTGGCGCCCATGATCGCTTTCAGGCTCGGGTAGCGCGGCTCGTTGATCGCGTCGCCGACGCTGATCACGGCCGGCAGCTCGACCTCGACCGTGTCGTAGCCGTACTCGGCCTGGCGCTCGCAGCGCAGCTTGCCGTCGGCAACGTCGATCTTGATCACCTGGGTCAGCGAGGGCATCTTCAGGTGGTCGGCGACGACGGCGCCGATCGTGTAGCACTCGCCGTCATCCGACTGCTGCCCCAGCAGCACGAGGTCGGGGCTCTCGGACTCGAGCACCTTGGCCAGCGAGTAGCCGGTGGCGCAGACGTCAGAGCCGGCAAGCGCGTCGTCGGAGAGGTGCACCGAGCGATCGGCGCCGAGGGCAACGGCCTTGTGCAGGGCGCGGACGGCGGAATCGGGACCCATCGTCACCGCGACGACCTCCTCGACCGGAATCGCACCGCCCTCCTTGATCTGCATTGCGGCCTCGATTGCGTGGGTGTCGAAGGGGTTCAGGTTCTTCTCGCCGCTGCGATCCATCCGCATCGTTCCGGGGTCGATGCGCTTCTGGACGGCGGCGTCCGGAACCTCCTTGACCAGGACGCAGATCTTCAAGTTGAAGCCTCCTTGGGCTCGTTGACTGACTAGTCAATCAGTCTATCTATTGCACGCGATGCTGTGAAAGTCGGCGTGATGCTTATCACGCTCGAAGACTGAGGGCGGTGCCCCGATAGGGGTGGAACGTCTTGTACTTTTTCGGCCGATCCAATCTCGGACAGCAGCAACCGCTATCCGAAAAAGTTAAGTGGAACCCCTATCGGGGCACCGCCCCTAAGCCTCGCGCTCGTGCCGCTCCTCGGCCCCGGCGCGGATGAACTCGACGATGTCGTCGGTGCCGGCGCCGGGAGTGAAGACCGCGGCGACCCCGAGCTTCTTCAGCTCCGGGATGTCCTCGGCCGGAATCGTCCCCCCCACCGTGACCAGGACGTCGTTGACGCCCTGCTCGGCGAGCAGCTCGACCACCCGCGGCACCAGGGTCATGTGGGCGCCAGAGAGGATCGAGAGGCCGACCGCGTCGGCGTCCTCCTGGATCACCGTCTCGGCGATCTGCTCCGGCGTCTGGTGCAGGCCGGTGTAGATCACCTCCATGCCAGCGTCGCGCAGGGCGCGGGCGATGATCTTGGCGCCGCGGTCGTGCCCGTCCAGGCCGGGCTTGGCGACGACGACGCGGATCTTGCGGGCGGTGGCGGCCTCCATAGGGGTCGGGAACCTTAGAAGACGGGGGACTCCGTGTAGGTGCCGAAGACCTCCTGCATCGCCGCGATCATCTCGCCCTCGGTGGCGCGGACACGCGCCGCGGCGATGATCGGCGGTATCAGGTTCTCCTCGGTCGCGGCCGCCCGCTTCAGCTCGGTCAGCGCCGTCTCGACCGCCGTCCCGTCGCGGCGCGCCCTGGTCGCCGCAAGGCGGTCGACCTGCTTGCCTTCGAGCGTCGGGTCGATGCGCAGGATCGGCGTCGCCGCTTCGTCCTCCTGGGTGAAGTCGTTGACGCCGACGACGATCCGCTTGCGCTCGTCCAGCTCCCGCTGGTAGGTGAAGGCGGCGTCGGCGATCTCGCGCTGGGGGAAGTTGCGGCGAATCGCCTCGACCATTCCCCCCAGCTCGTCGATGCGGGCGAAGTACTCGTAGGCGGCGCGCTCCATCTCGTCGGTCAGCGCCTCGACGAAGTAGGACCCGCCAAGCGGGTCCGGGGTGTTCGCCACCCCGGACTCGGTGGCGATGATCTGCTGCGTGCGCAGGGCGACCCGCACGGCCTCCTCGGTCGGCAGCGCAAGCGCCTCGTCAAAGGAGTTGGTGTGCAGCGACTGGGTGCCGCCGAGCACCGCCGCCAGCGCCTCCAGCGAGGTCCGCACCACGTTGTTGAGCGGCTGCTGCGCGGTCAGCGAGACACCAGCGGTCTGGGCGTGGAAGCGCAGTCGCATCGACTCCTCGCGCTTGGCACCGTAGGTCTCCTTCATCTCGCGGGCCCAGATCCGCCGCGCCGCCCGGTACTTGGCGACCTCCTCGAAGAAGTCGACATGGGCGTTGAAGAAGAAGGAGAGGCGGGGGGCGAAATCGTCGACGTCGAGCCCACGCTCGAGCGCCCGCTCAACGTAGGTGAAGCCGTCCTTGAGCGTGAAGGCGAGCTCCTGCTGCGCGGTCGAGCCTGCCTCGCGGATGTGGTAGCCGGAGATCGAGACCGGGTGCCAGCGCGGCATGTGCTGCGAGCACCACTCGATCATGTCGGTCACCAGCCGCATCGCCGGCTCGATCGGGAAGCACCACTCCTTCTGGGCGATGTACTCCTTGAGGATGTCGGTCTGGATCGTGCCGGCGAGCTTCTCCGGCGGCACGCCCTGCTCCTCCCCGACGAGGACGTAGAAGGCGAGCAAGATCGCCGCTGGCGCGTTGATCGTCATCGAGGTGCTGACCCCGCCCAGCGGGATCCCCTCGAAGAGCTGCTCCATGTCGTCGAGGCTGTCGACGGCGACGCCCTCGCGGCCGACCTCGCCGAGGCTGCGGGCGTGGTCGGAGTCGTAGCCCATCAGCGTCGGCATGTCGAAGGCGGTCGAGAGGCCGGTCTGGCCGTGGTCGAGCAGGTAGTGAAAGCGCTCGTTGGTCTCCTCGACGGTGCCGAAGCCGGCGAACTGGCGCATCGTCCAGAGCCGCCCCCGGTACATCGACTCGTAGGGGCCGCGGGTGAACGGGTACTCGCCGGGCCGCCCGATCGTCTCCTCGGGATCAGCGGGAGCGACCTCCGGGCCGTAGAGGGGCTCGATCGGGTGCCCCGACATGGTCGAGAACTCCGCCTCGCGCTCTTCCAGCTCCGGCTTCGCCTTCGGTTCGGCCGCCATGGACCACAGTCTAGGTGTGGATAGCGAAGGGCAAGTCGCTTTTTGCGTCGTATAGGCGCAAAAGGCGACTAGCGCCGTGGGGCGAAGCGGCGGGGGGGCGGCTTGCGGCGGGCGGCAACGCGAGAGGCGCCGAAGCCGCCGACTGTCGCCAGCAGCGTGATCGCGAGCGCGACGAGACGGCGGCCGAGCCGCTCGAAGCGCATCGTCTGCCAGCCTTCCTGCCTTGCGAGCTCGGCCAGCGGCGGGTCCGGGTTGACGACCACCGGGTTGCCGACAGCGCGCAGCATCGGCAGGTCGGAGAGCGAGTCAGAGTAGGCGTAGGAGGAGCCGAGGTCGATCCCGTGCCGCGCGGCGAAGGCCTCCATCGCCTCGACCTTGCCTGGTCCGTAGACGAAGGGCCCGTCGAAGCGGCCGGTGAAGTCGCCCTCCCCGTCGACCTCGTAGCGGGTGCCGATGCCACCGTCCATGCCGAGGACGGCGGCGAGCATCTCGACCACGCCGTTGCCGGCGGCGCTGACGATGAAGGTGGCGCGGCCGGCGTCCTGGTGAGCGTAGACCTCTTCGAGCATCTGCGGGAAGACGCGCGGCAGGATCGCCGCCATCACCTCGGGTCCCATCCGGTCGACGGTTCGTTCCGGCAACCCGGCGATCAGCTCGCGGGCGACCCGCAGCACCTCGGTGGTGCGCTCGTCGGTGGTGCCGCGCAGGCGGTAGCGCAGGTGCTCGAACCCCCAGTCGACGAGCTGGCGCTTGCTGACTATTCCCTGCCGGGCGGCGATACGGGCGAACTGCATCCCCGACGACCCCGCCATAAGGGTCTTGTCCAGGTCGAAGAACGCAGCAGCGCGCTGCAAGCCCGTCCCCCGGCTAGGAGCCGTTGACCTCGAGCACGATCGCGTCGCCCTGGCCGCCGCCGCTGCAGATCGCGGCTACGCCGAGGCCGCCGCCGCGGCGCTGCAGCTCGTGGACGAGGGCGCCAACGATGCGGGCGCCGGAGGCGCCGATCGGGTGCCCGAGGGCGATCGCGCCGCCGTTGACGTTGACCTTGTCCTCGTCGATGCCGAGCATCCGCACCGAGTTGAGCGCGACCGAGGCGAAGGCCTCGTTGATCTCCCAGAGGTCGACGTCCTCAGGGCTCTTGCCGATCTTCTCCAGCGCCTGCTTGGCAGCGTTGGCGGGGGTTTTCGCCAGGTACGGAAAGTCGTCGGCGACGGTGCCGTAGGAGAGAACCCGCGCCAGGGGCGTCCGCCCTTCCTTCTCGGCCCACTCATCGGAGGCGACGACGATCGCGCCTGCTCCGTCGTTGACCCCGGGCGCGTTGCCGGCGGTGTGGGTGGCGTCCTCGCCGCCGATCGCGCGCAGGCCGGCGAGGGTCTCGATCGTGGTATCCGCCCTGATCGCCTCGTCAGCCTCGATCGTCGTTTCGCCCTTGCGGGACTTGACGGTGACGCCAACGATCTCGTCGGCGAGGCGTCCGGCATCGGTCGCCTCGGCGGCGAGCCGGTGTGAGCGCTCGGCGAAGCGGTCCATGTCGGCGCGGGTGATCTCCAGCTCGTTGGAGACCTCGCTCGCCTCGTTGATCATCTGCTTCTCGGTGAAGGGGTTGGTGAGGCCGTCGTGGACCATCGCGTCGATCGTCTCGACGTGGCCCATCCGGTAGCCGAAGCGGGCCCCGGGGAGCAGGTGCGGCGCCTGGCTCATCGACTCCATGCCGCCGGTCACCGCCACCTCGGTGTCGCCGGCGCGGATCGCCATGTCGGCGATCCCGACCGAGCGCATGCCGGAGGCGCAAACCTTGTTGATCGTCTCCGAGGGCACCTCCTTGGGGATGCCACCCGCGATCTGGGCCTGGCGCGAGGGGATCTGGCCCTGGCCGGCCTGCAGGACCTGGCCGAAGACGACCTGCTGCACCTGGTCGGGATCGAGGCCGGAGCGCTCCAGCGCTGCCTCGATCGCCTCGCCGCCGAGGTCGGTCGCATCGAGAGAAGAGAGAGTTCCGCCCATCTTGCCGAAGGGGGTACGCGCGGTTCCAAGGATGACTGTGTGGGGCATGACTGCCTTTCTGGGGTCGTTATGCCGGGTCTCGGCTCGGACTGGAAGATAGCGCGAGGAGGCGCCGGGCTGCGTGAGCCAACGCATAGACTCGCGCCTCGATGAAGGTGGATCTGAGCCAAGCCGCGCTGCCCGAAGTCGAGGCCGACCTGCTCGTCGTCGGGCTCTACGACGGCGATGAGCTGCCCAAGGAGCTGGCTTCGACCGCCGGCGCAGACGACGCCAAGAGCGCCTACAAGAAGCTGATGCTGCTCCACCCTGAGCGTCCCGGCCGGGCGCTGATCGTCGGGCTGGGCAAGCGCGAGGAGATGGAGCCCGAGCGGGCTCGGATTGCGGCGGCGCTGGCCGCTCGCGAGGCAAAGCGCCTCAAGGCAACCTCGATCGCCTGGGCGCTGCCCCAGTCCGCAGACGACGAGGCGACCGCCGCCGCGCTGGTCACCGGGACGATCCTCGGCGGCTGGAACTTCGACCGCTATCGCAGCCGGGACCCCGAGGATCCGCCGCCGACCCAGATCGAGACCCTGGCCGTGCTCTCCGACGACGACCTCGCCGGAGCGGTCGAGGCGGCGCGGGTCTGCGCCGAGGCTCAGAACCGCGCTCGTGACCTGCAGAGCCTTCCTTCCAACGTCGCCACCCCCTCCTACCTGGCCCAGCGCGCCGAGGAGATCGCTGCCGCCCACGACGCGATTAGCGTCGAGGTGCTGGGACGGGAGCAGATCGCCGCCAAGGAGATGGGCGGGCTGGTCGCGGTCAGCCAGGGAACGGAGGAGGAGCCGAAGCTGATCGTGCTGCGCTACTCAGGCGGAGGGCCCGGTTCCACCCTCGGCTTCGTCGGCAAGGGGGTCACCTTCGACACGGGTGGGATCTCGCTGAAGCCCTCGGGGTCGATGCACGAGATGAAGATGGACATGTCGGGCGCCGCAGCGGTGCTGGAGGCGGTCGGCGCGATCGCCGAGCTCGGGCTCCCCGTCAACCTGATCGCGGTCGTCCCCTCGACCGAGAACATGCCTTCCGGCACGGCGATCAAGCCCGGCGACGTCATCACCCAGTACAACGGCAAAACGGTCGAGGTCAACAACACCGACGCCGAGGGCCGCCTGATCCTCGCCGACGCGCTCGCCTACGCGGTCGAGTTGGGCGCCAAGCGAGTCGTCGACATCGCCACCCTGACCGGAGCGGTGATGATCGCCCTCGGCTCGACCTACGCCGGGCTGATCGCCAACGACGACGAGCTGGCCGGGGAGGTCGAGGAGGTCGGGCGCGAGACCGGCGAGCTGGTCTGGCGGCTGCCGCTCCACCCTGAGTACAAGGACCTAACCAAGGGCACGGTCGCCGACCTCACCAACGCCTCGGCCAAGCGCAAGGCGGGGACGATCTACGCCGGTTCCTTCCTCGAGGAGTTCGTCGGCGAGACGCCCTGGGCGTATGTCGACATCGCCGGCACCGCCTGGGACGTCGGCCGCGAGTACACCGGCAAGGACGCCAGCGGCTTCGGCGTCCGCCTCCTGGTCGAGCTCGCCCGCAAGCTGGGCGACTGACTCTTTACTCGCCGCCGAGCAGCATGCAGGTAGCGCTGCCGTGCGCCAGCAGCTTGCCGCTCTCGGCCGAGGTGAGGCTGGCCTCGGCGGTGGCCTGGCGGCGACCGCGGTAGAGGACGTTGGCCTCGCAGAGCACGCGGCCGGTGTCGCGGGTGATCGGCCGCACGTACTTGGCCTCGAGCCCGAGCGAGGTGTAGGCGACGCCGGCGGGCAGCGTGGTGTGGACCGCGCAGCCCAGGGCCGAGTCGAGCAGGGTCGCGGCGTAGCCGCCGTGGACGACGCCGATCGGGTTGTAGTGCTCCTCGCCCGGTTCGCCGGCGAAGACGGCTCGCCCCTCCCCCAGCTCGATCGGACCCATCCGCATCGTCACCGCGATCGGCGGCGGCGGCAGCTTGCCGGCGACGATCGCTTCCATGTACTCCATGCCGGTCATCGTCGCTCCGGCAGCCGCCGTCGGCACCGGGTCCTGCCAGACCAGGGTGCGGTCACGAGTCGTCTCCGGAGAGGCCTCGGCGAAGACGAGCGCGGCGTCGACCGCGGTGCCGCCTTCCCGTGCCGCGGCGGCGATGCGCTCCTCGGCGGCGCCGTCCTGGCTCATCTGCCTCCCCCGCGCCTGACCGCATCCCGCTCGCGCGCGGGGCGGCGGCTTGCCGGGTAGAGCAGGTCCGCCGTGATCTCCTCCTGGCTTATCGAGACCTGCGGGGCCTTGGCTCGGTGGTGATGCCTGGATTTCGGGATCAGTCTCATCGCGGTGCCTCCGTTTCTAATCGCTGACTTTGTGCTTCTTCGCCATATAGGCGAACAAAGACGAAGTCAGCGGCATCAGTTGTTTGAAGCAACTCCACCCTAGACGAGCGAGTTGCTTGATGCAACCTTGTGTGCGAAGATCACAATCGTGCTCCGCAACGACTATCCAGACCAGGTCTGCTCGATCGCACGCTCACTGGAGGTCATCGGCGAGCGCTGGACGCTGTTGATCGTCCGTGACGTGATGAACGGCAACCGCCGCTTCGACGAGCTACAGAAAGGCCTCGGCATCGCCCGCAACGTGCTCTCGGCCCGGCTGCAGCGCCTGATCGAGGAGGACATCCTCGAGCGGCGCGCCTACCAGGCCTCCCCCGAGCGCTTCGAGTACTTCCTGACCGAGAAGGGGCTCGACCTCTGGCCGGCGCTGGTGGCCCTGCTCGCCTGGGGCGATCGCCACTCCCCCACCCCCGGCGGCCCGCCGATGCTGATCGTGCACAAGGATTGCGGCGGTAGGGTCAGCGACCGCGGCCTCTGCGAGAGCTGCGGCAAGGTCCTGCACGCGCGTGACGCGAGGCCCGTCCCGGGTCCCGGCCTCGAGGCTGCCGCCGAAAAGGCCGCGGCGCTCCCGGCGCGCTAGCTTTGGCTGTACAGCCAGGCGATCAGGGCTAACAGCGAGGAGAGACGAGCATGGCGACTGCGGCGGAGCTTCAGGTCAAGGACAGGATCTTCATCGGCGGAGAGTGGGTGGAGCCGGAGGGCTCGGAGACGATCGAGGTCGTCAACTCGACGACCGAGGAGACGATGGGGACGATCCCAGCCGGCACGCCGGGCGACGCCGACCGCGCGGTGCGCGCCGCCCGCGACGCCTTCGAGTCCTGGTCGCAGACAAGCCGCGAGGAGCGCGCCGGATACCTCGGCGCGATTGCCGCCGGCCTCGGCGAGCGCAGCGAGGAGATCGCGGCGACGATCGCCCAGGAGCTGGGAATGCCGCTAAAGCTGAGCCAGATCATCCAGGCAGGATTGCCGACGGGTCAGTTCGCGGCGATGCCGAAGCTGATGGAGGAAGTCGCCTGGGAGGAGGAGATCGGCAACTCACGGGTGCTGCGCGAGCCGGTCGGCGTGCTTGGCGCGATCACCCCCTGGAACTACCCGCTCAACCAGATCGCCGCCAAGGTGGCGCCGGCGTTGGCAGCCGGCTGCACCGTCGTGCTCAAGCCCAGCGAGGTCGTCCCGCTTAACGCCTTCATCCTCGCCGAGGTGATCGAGGCCGCAGGGTTGCCGGCCGGCGTCTTCAACCTCGTCACCGGCACCGGGCCGGTCGTCGGCGAGGCGATCGCCGGCCATCCCGGCGTCGACATGGTCTCCTTCACCGGCTCGACCCGGGCCGGGCGGCGGGTCTCCGAGCTCGCCTCGGCGACGGTGAAGCCGGTCGCGATGGAGCTCGGCGGCAAGTCGCCGAACGTGATCCTCGACGACGCCGACCTGGGCAAGGCCGTGCCCGACGGCGTCGCCAAGTGCTACCTCAACTCCGGACAGACCTGCAGCGCCCTGACCCGGATGCTGGTCCCGCGCGAGAAGCTGGCCGAAGCAGAGGAGATCGCGGCGCAGACGGCCGCAGCCTTCACCCCTGGCGACCCCTTCGAGGACGCCACCCGGCTCGGCCCGCTCGTCTCCGAGGTGCAGCGCGAGCGTGTCCGCGGCTACATCGAAAAAGGCGAGTCCGAAGGGGCGAAGCTGGTGACGGGTGGGGCCGCGCCTCCGGAGGGACTCGAGCGCGGCTACTTCGTCCGCCCCACCGTCTTCTCCGAGGTGAAGCCGGAGATGACGATCGCCCAGGAGGAGATTTTCGGTCCGGTGCTGGCGATCCAGCCCTACGACGGCGAGGACGACGCGGTACGGATCGCCAACGACACCGTCTACGGCCTCGCCGGCGGCGTCTGGTCGGCCGACCAGGACCGCGCGATCGGCGTCGCCAGGCGCCTGCGCACCGGTCAGATCGAGATCAACGGCGGCGCCTTCAACCCGATCGCGCCCTTTGGCGGCTACAAGCAGTCGGGGCACGGGCGCGAGAACGGCCGCTACGCGATCGAGGAGCTCCTCCAGGTCAAGAGCCTGCAGCTGTAGCGCCCGCCCCTACGGGCGGGTCCGGTTACTGCCGCTGCAGGTCTTTGCCAGGCCCGCCCACGAGTTTGTCTTTGCCGGGACCGCCGCGGAGAGTGTCGACTCCCCCTTCGCCGAGCAGACGGTCCCTGCCGGGACCGCCGAGGACCGTATCCCTGTCCTTGCCGGCGCAGACCAGATCGTTCCCGGCCAGCGCCCTGATCGTGTCGCCGCCGCCGAGGCCGATGATGACGTCGGCACGTTTCGTGCCTCTGAGGTCGTCCTTGCCAGCGGTGCCAACCCGGGTCGCGCGCTTGCCGCCACAGGACCGCTCCGGGGGGTCGTCGACCGGGGCGACCGGGACTGGCGGCTGCGGGCAGGCGCCCTGGGCGGAGCCGTCAGACGGGCAGGCATCCTGGCTGACGTCGCCGAACCCGTCGCGATCGGCATCGGGCTCGATATCGGCGTCGTAGAGCGGTTCGCCGGCCCCCGAGGAGGTACCGTCGACATCTCTCTCGCTCCCCTGCGGCCCGTCGTTCACCTGCGTGTATATCGAGCCGGGAAGAGGAGGAGTGCGGAAGGGCTGGGTCGTGAACTGTGGCGGGAGCAGGGCCACGTAGCCCCCGGCCGGTATCGACACTCGGGTCTCGTACGTGGTGATCGCCCCGAACGGGGCCGAGGGGACCGACTCGGCGGCACTCGATCCGAGGATCGAGTAGTCGGTGGATCCGGCCAGTGGCCCGAGTACGCGAACCCGGTACGAGCCGACCGGCGCGGCGAGCATGCGCCAGCGGACGACGACGCCGTCGAAGGGCGCGCGCGTGGGGGTGCCGGCGACCACCGTCTGGACCCGCAGGCAGGCGTAGGTGCATTTGTTGCCCGATGCGTTGTAAGGGCCCTGCAGCGCGCTTCCGAACAGGATCCCCGTGCAGGGCCCGGCACCGAGGGGCGAGCCGAGGCAGAGGTCCTGCGAGGTGTCCCCATAGCCGTCGCCGTCGTCGTCGGGCTCGAACGTGGCCCTCATGTTGACGCGGCGGTTGGAGATCGGAGAGGCGGTGAAGGAGCCGCCGAGATCCGGGCCGGGAAAAGCCGACTCCACGGCCTGGTCCGACGCTGAAGCGGTTTCGAAGATATGCGGGGTGCCCGTTGACGTTGGGGTGGTCTCGAAGCGGCCGCCGAGCACGTCGCCGGCGGCGATCGGGATGCGCTCGAAGTACGTGTGCAGACCCTCCGAGAGCCCGACGAGCTGGTGTTTCACTCCCTCGCTGATCACCGTCGCGCTCGACCCGCCGGTCCGCCGGAACGTCCGCGCCTGGACGTAGTCGCTCGCTTCGATGAGGGGCCCGACGTAGAAGCTCACCCTGGTCAGCACGCCGTCGGAGGGCGCCTCGTAGGGATTCGAGCCGCTGTCGCTCAGCTGGAACGCCGAGCAGAGCGTGCACCCGCCTTTGGTGGCACCGGGATTTTCGCCAAGGAACTGGGGCGGAGCCCCTGCGGCAGGCGCGGCAACACCCAGCAGGAGGACAGCCGCGGCAGCCATTAGCGGCGTCCACCGCGAGCGAGTCACACGGGCCAGTGTCCCACGCAAGCGGCCGATCGCCTAACCCGCTGCATAAGATCGGCCCGTGGACTTCGAGCTGAGCGACGAGCAGCGGCTGCTGCGCGACACGGTGCGGGACTTCGCCCGCCAGGAGGTCGCGCCGGTGGCGGAGGAGCTGGACCGCGAGAAGCGGTTCCCCTACGAGATCGTCGAGAAGATGGGCGGGCTCGGGCTGATGGGGATCCCGTTTCCGCAGGAGTACGGCGGCGGCGGCGCAGACACGCTGTCGTACGTGCTCGCGGTCGAAGAGCTTGCCCGGATCGACTCGTCGGTCTGCATCACGATGGCCGCCCACACCTCGCTCGGCACGATGCCGATCTACCTCTGGGGGACCGACGAGCAGAAGGCCGAGTGGCTGCCGCGGCTCTGCAGCGGCGAGCGCCTCGCCTCCTTCGGGCTGACCGAGCCCGAGGCCGGCTCCGACGCCGGCAACGTGCGCACGACCGCGAAGCTCGAGGACGGCGAGTGGGTCGTCGACGGGGCGAAGCAGTTCATCACCAACTCGGGGACTGAGATCTCGGGCTGCGTCTCGATCACCGCGGTGACCGGCGAGGCCAACGGGCGCAAGGAGATCTCCAACCTGATCGTCCCCAACGGGACGCCCGGCTACGAGGCGGGCGAGCCCTACCGCAAGATGGGCTGGAACGCCTCCGACACGCGGCCGCTCTCCTTCGACGGCTGCCGCGTGCCCGAGTCCAACCTGCTCGGCCGCCGCGGCGAAGGCTTCAAGAACTTCCTCCACATCCTCGACGGCGGCCGGATCGGCGTCGCTGCGATGGGGGTCGGACTCGCCCAGGGCGCGCTCGACGAGGCGCTCGCCTACGCCAAGGAGCGCCAAGCCTTCGGCCAGGCTATCTCCAAGTTCCAGTCGATTCAGGCGAAGATCGCCGACCTCTCGGCCCAGATCGAGGCCGCCCGCCTGCTGACCTGGCGCGCGGCGCTGGAGAAGGACGCCGGCAAGTCGTTCACCCTGACAGCGGCCCAGGCGAAGCTGATCACCGGCCGTCTAGCCGTACGGGCGACCGAGGAGGCCGTGCAGATCCACGGCGGCTACGGCTACATCGAGGAGTACCCGGTCTGCCGCTTCTACCGCGATGCCAAGATCCTCACGATCGGCGAGGGCACCGACGAGGTGCAGCAGATGGTGATCGCGCGCCAGCTCGGCTGCTGAGCGCTACCGGATCCTGAACCCGCTCATGGTGGAGCGAGGATACCTAAAACTGGGGTATTTGGCAACCAAAATCGGTGATCAAACGGTCGGCCGCGACGTAACAGCGCCCTCGGGCCGCTCGGCGACCTCGGCCGCACGTCCGACTTTCTCGCCAATCCCGTAGTGGGCGCAGATCGCCAGCTCGTGCTCGCGCAGCAGGGGGCGGGTCGGGTCGACCGCGGGCGCGCTGCGCAGCGCCTCCCGCTCATGCCCGACCCAGACGCGACCCGCGCCGCCGGCGCAGTTGCGCAGGGGAACGGCGACGAGCTTGGTACGGCGGCGGCCGAGCTTGGCGACCAGCCAGACGGCCTCGCCCCCCTCGGCGTCCCGGTAGAAGCTGTGGACCTTGCCCCCTACGCGGCTGCCGCCTAGCTCGTCGAGCTCGAAGCCGACCCAGCGGCTCGCCTCCTCGAGTGCGGGCGGCGCGGCCGCCGGCTCAGTCATCGGCCTGCCTCTTCAGCAGCTCGGAGGCAGCGCTGGCCGGGTCGAGCTCGCGCCGCACCACTCGTTCCAGCAGCTCTTCGGTCCCCGGGTCGGCGGCGGCAGTTGCCTCCAGCCGCCGCCGCATCCGCGAGGCCGCGATCCCGAGCACCTCGTTGCGCAGGTTGCGGGCGCGGCGCTCTTCCAGCGTTCCCTTCTCCTCGATGAAGGCGCGGTGCTCGTCGATAGCAGCGGCCAGCTCGGTGACCCCCTCGCCGCGCGCCGCCTCGGTGCAGAGAATCGGCACCTGCCAGCCCTCCGGATCGTGGGAGAGCGCGAGGACGCTGCGCACCTCGCGCACCATCGTGTCGGTCATCGGGTGGTCGGCCTTGTTGACGACGATCACGTCGGGGATCTCCATCACCCCCGCCTTGAGGGCCTGGATCGAGTCGCCAGAGCCGGGCATCAGCGCCAGCACGATCGTGTCGGCGTGGTCGACGATGTCGATCTCCGCCTGGCCGACGCCGACGGTCTCGATCAGCACGTCGTCCTTGCCGGCGGCGTCCATCGCCAGCGCCACCTGGAGGGCGGCCTCGGAGAGGCCGCCGAGCGCGCCCCGCGAAGCCATCGAGCGAATGAAGACGCCGGGGTCGAGGAAATGGTCGGAGAGCCGGATCCGGTCGCCGAGGAGCGCGCCGCGGGTAAAGGGACTGGAGGGGTCGATCGAGAGCACGGCGACCTGCCGCTCGGCCTTGCGCAGCTCGGTGGTGAGGGCCCCGATAAGGGTGCTCTTTCCCACCCCCGGCGGGCCGGTGAAGCCGACGATCCGCGCCTTGCCGGTGCGCGGGTAGACCTCACGCACCAGCTCCCAGCCGGCCGGGTCGTCGGACTCGATCAAGGTGATCGCCCGCGCCAGCGCGCGCTTGTCGCCTGCGACGAGGCGCTCCGCGAGCGAGGTCTCCTTGGCGGTGTCGGCCACGGGGCGCTGAGTCTAGAGTCCCCGCCGCCGTGATCCGCATGACACGCTTCCTCGCCCACAACGGCATGCTCTCGCCGAAATACGCACGCCTGCTGGGCCGCTGGCTGCGTCGCCGCCTCCTCACCCGGGCCGGCTGGCGCTGGCGAACCCACGGTCCGGTCTTCTTCGGCCGCGGCCTGGAACTGCAGGTCGCCCGCGGCGCCAGGGTCGAGTTCGGGCGCTTCGTCTGGGTCGGCGACGGGACGAAGGTCCGCTGCCACGAGGGCGTGGTCGAGATCGGCGCCAAGACGGTGCTCGGGCAGGAGTGCACGATCTCCGCCTACAAGCGGGTGCGGATCGGCGAGCAGTGCGTGATCGCCGACCGGGCCATGTTCATCGACTTCGACCACGGCGTGGTCGAAGTCGAGCGGCCGATCCGCGTGCAGGGGATCTACACCCGCGACGTCGAGGTCGGCTCCAACGTCTGGATCGGCTACGGCGCCTGCATCCTGCGCGGCGTCCGCGTTGGCGACAACTCGATAATCGGGACCAACTCGGTGGTGACCAAGGACGTCCCCGCCAACGCCGTCGTCGCCGGCATCCCGGCCCGGATCATCCGCATGCGCGACGCGCCGCAGCAGCTGCGCTGGGCCGCTCCGGTCGAGCCCGACCCGAAGGCCTGGACGACGATGCAGCCACCGCCGCCGGACTGAGCCGCTCGCTGCTATAACACCGGATGATGCGTATTGTCTGCAAGACAGAACAGTCAATCAAGGATGAGCTCCAGTCAAGACGGTCCGCTCATGAACGGTCCCCGTCTAGACAGTTGTCAAGAGCCTGTAGACAGACCGACCGCGGGCGCGTTCCCCCTGTGGCGCGGCTCCGGCGGAGCCCCAAGAATGCGAGGGTGGACGTGGCCCGCCATTTCGGCAGGAACCTCGCGCGCTGCCGTAAACGCGCCAACCTCTCGCAGGAAGAGCTGGCGGTTCGCGCCTCGCTGCACAGGACTGCGGTGGGGCAGATCGAGCGGGGGGAACGCGTCGCCCGCGTCGACACGCTGATCAAGCTCGCGGGCTCGCTCGAGATCCCGCCCGGCGAGCTGCTCGAGGGGATGGGCTGGGACCCGGGCGGCACCCGGCTCGGTCAGTTCAGCGCGGCGAACGACTCCAGCGGAGCCGAGGCCCAGCAGGTCGCCTAGCCAGAGCTAGGCGGGGTCCAGCTTGGCGCTGGCGAGATCGGCGTAGAGGGAGGCCGTCTGCTCGGCCACGTCCCCCCAGTCGAAGCGGCGCAGGTGCTCATAGGCTTCGGCGACGAGGCGGCGGCCGAGCTCGTCGTCGCAGAGGACGCGGAGCGCGACCTCGGCCAGGGCGTCGGGGTCGTGGGCGCGGAAGCGGAGGCCGGCCTCCTCGTGGGGGACCACCTCGCGCAGCCCTCCGGTGTCGGCGACGATGCAAGGGCAGCCCGAGGCCATCGCCTCCAGCGCGACCAGCCCGAAGGGCTCGTAGATCGAGGGGACCACGGTGAGGTCGGCGATCCGATAGAGCGAGTGCAGGACGTCGTCACCGATCCAGCCGAGAAAGGTGCCGTGCTCCATCAGCCCCAGGTCCTGCGCCTGCTTGTGCAGCTCGGCCTCGTGGGTGCCGGAGCCGGCAACCAGGAACCGCGTTCCCGGCGCCTCTTCGATCAGGCGGGGCATTGCCTCCAGGGCCAGCTGGAAGCCCTTCTCGTAGACCAGCCTCCCGATCAGCAGCACCAGCTTCTCCTCCGGCGCGGCGAACTCGGAGCGCAGCCGCTTCAGCTCGGCTGGATCCTGCGGCTGCAGGTCATCCGGGTCGATGCCGTTGGGAATCACGGTCACCCGCTCCTCCTCGACGCCGAAGATGTCGACGATCTGCTCCCGCATGTAGTGCGAGCAGGCGATCACCCGCTCCGAGCGATTCGTGATCCAGCGCTCGACCCCGTGGATGTAGGACTGCGGGGGCTTGTCGACCCAACCCTGGTGGCGGCCGTGCTCGGTCGCGTGGATGGTCGTCACCAGCGGCGCCCCGAAGCGCTTGGCGAGGTGGTCGCAGGCGTTGGCGACCAGCCAGTCATGACCGTGGACGAGGTCGAAGCTGTAGCGGTCGCCGAGCTCAACCCCGGCGGCGAGCATGTCCGAGTTCATCCGCTCGACCCAGGCGACGAACTCGCCCAGGTCGGTCGGGCGCTTCGGCTCGCGGATGCGATGGATGGTGACGCCGCCGCGGCGCTCCTCGGCCGGCGACTCCTCGCCGCCGCGAGTGAGGACGTGGACCTCGACCTCGCGCTCGACCAGCGCCTCGGAGATCTTGCGGACGTGGCGGGCCAGCCCGCCCTCGATCAGCGGCGGGTACTCCCAGGAGAGGATCAGGACACGGGTCATCGTCGGGCGGAGCTAGGGCTCCAAAAGCGGGGCGAGGCTTAGGTCCGGGGCGAGGGAGCGCATGCGCGGGTCCGTGGTGGCCGGGGAGTCTATGGCCTGCAGGGCGGCTCCGGCGTGCCAGGTCGCCCGCTGAAAGGCGTAGTCCCCGGCCTGACCGCGCTTGTCGAGGAAGGCCCAGTCGCTCGACTGGGCGGCGAGCAGCTCCCGTGCCGCCCGCAGCGCCGCCGGGCCCCGCAGGCCAGCCGAGAGCGTTCGCAACAGGCGCAGCTCGAGCCGCCGCGCGCCCCACGCCAAATCGGCGACCGGGGGCGAGTCCCAGGTGCTGAGGTCCTTGTCCTCGCCCCAGCTTCCGGCAGCCAGCGGCCGCTCGACCGGCTCGTGCTCGGCAAGCGCCTGCGGCACGGTGAGCAGGCGCACCCCGGCGGCCTCGGCACCGGCCAGGACCTCACGCAGCCAGATCGCGCCCTCCGACCACCAGTGGCCGAGCAGCTCGGTGTCGATCGCGAAGACGAGCAGGCCGCGGCGGCCGTTCGAGGCCCGAGCCTCGCGCAACCGGGCTGCGGCTGCGACGAGGAACTCGCCTGCCTGCCGGCGCGCCGCCTCCTCGGCCGCGACCGGGTCGTAGGCCCCTCCGCCGACCTTCCAGATCCGCACTCCGCGCAGCGACTTGCCCGCGAACTGAGCATGGGCTGGATCGGAGGGGTAGCCGTCGAGCGACCAGAGCCACTGGATCGCCTCCCAGTCGATCGGCAGCGCCACGGGCCCAGCCTCGGTCGCGACGGGCCGGAGCGCCTCCGGCGAGTCGTCGTGAGCGCTCTGGTCGGCGCAGAACCAGCCCACCCCCTGCTCCGCCAGGGCCCACTCGAGGCCCGGCGCGTAGGCGCACTCCGGCAGCCAGAAGCCGCCGTCCCAGCCGAAGCGCCGCCGGTGCGAGCGAATCCCGGCGTCGAGCTGCAGCCGCAGCCCCTCGCGCGTCGCCAGTAGCGGCAGCACCGCGTGGGTGGCCGCAGACGTCGCCAGCGCAATCCGTCCGGATTTCGCCGCCTCACGGACGAGCGTCAGGAGGTCGCCTCCGGCATCGTCGAGCAGCTCCAGCGCGTGCCGGTACCGGGCCAGCTCCGCCTCGCAGGCGGCCCGGCACTCGGCTGGCACCTGTCCGGCGTCCGCCTCAGCGGCCCCGATCCGCCACTCGAGCAGGAAGTCCCGCAGCCGCTCCCGCAGGCCGGCGTCCTCCAGCTGGTCCGCCAGCACGGGGGTGATCGTCATCGTCAGCCGCTCGGCCACCTCGAGCACCGGCAGGTAGGAGCGGATCACCGCGTCGAAGAGCCACTCCTCGCCGAACGGGTAGGTGCCGAAGCCCTCGACGTAGGGCATGTGGCTGTGCAGGACGATCGCCAGGTCGCCGGCGGTGTCCTCAGGCATGACAGACGGCGACGAAGTCCAGGGCCCGGTCGAGGTCTCCGGTCCTGAGGGCGAAGTCGGAGGCCGAGATCGCCGGCGTGAAGCGGTCGTAGAACGGCTTGGTGAGGCGAAGCGCCTTGTGGACCCGATCCCAGCCGAGCCGGATCGCGAGCTCGTGGACGCGCAGCTTGCGGGCGTGGAAGAGGCCGAACAGCTCGACCCGGGGGAAGTGGGCCTCGCAGAGCTCGCGGAACTCGGCGGCGCGGTACTCGCGCACGTGCCAGGGGTTGTCGGACTTCTCCGCACCGGGCGGGGCCAGGGTGAGCAGGTTGGGGGTGGAGACGTAGGCGACGCCTCCGGGACCCAGCATCGACTTGAAGTGGTCGAGGATCGCGCCGGCGTCCTGCACGTGCTCGATCGTCTGTAGGAAGACGACCGCGTCGCAGGGCTCGGCGAAGCTCTCGACCAGATCGCGCTCGAAGCGCAGGTTGGGCCGCACATAGCGCAGACGCGCGTGCTCGTGCGCCTCGGGGTTGGCGTCGACGCCGACGACGCTCGCCGCCATCCCCGCCAGCGTGTCGGAGCCGTAGCCCTCACCGCAAGCCATGTCGACGACGCGCCTCCCCCTCACCCGCGCCGCAATCCACTCGTAGACCACCAGGTGGCGGCGGTACCAGTAGTTCTCCTCGGGCACGTCGGGCAGCGTCCGCTCGCCGGTAAGCGGCAGCGGCGGCACGCCGGGGGGCTGGTTGCGCTGGACGTACTGGCGATCCACGGCCGGGACCGTATTGCGGCCTCGGCGCTCCGTGCTTTACGCCAATCCGCGTAGAGTTCCGGCCGCATGCCCGCCTCCCCGACGGCCACGCCGGAGCACATCAAGGACGTCAACACCCGCTACCACGACGCGGCCGCCGACGAGTACGACGCCAAGTGGGGCATCGACTTCGGCGCGGCCGGCCAGGAACAGGTGCGACTGAAGCTGGCCAAGGCGCTCGGCGGCCTCAACGGTGAGATCTTTGGCGACGGACTCGAGATCGGCTCCGGCACGGGCTACTTCTCGCTTAACCTCGTGCAACTCGGCGTGGTCCAGCGACTCACCGCGACCGATATCTCGCCCGGGATGCTGAAGCGGCTCGCCACCACGGCCGACTCGCTCGGCCTCGACGTCGAGACGGTCGAGACCGAGGCCGAGACGCTGCCCTTCGAGGACGAGAGCTTCGACATCGTCTTCGGCCACGCCGTCCTCCACCACATCCCCGACCTCGAGCGGGCGTTCGCCGAGTTTCGCCGGGTGCTGAGGCCCGGCGGCGCGATCGCCTTCGCCGGCGAGCCCTCGCGCTACGGCGACATGCTGGCGGCGCTGCCGAAGCGTGCCGGCCTGCTCGCGGCCCCCGCCTGGCGCGGGCTGGTCAAAGCGCAGCCGCGGGGCGTGCCGGATTCCGAGCAGTCGAGCGGGCACGCGCTGGAGGGAGAGGTCGACGTCCATGCCTTCGCTCCCGCCGACCTGCGGAGGCTGCTGCGGGAGACCGGCTTCTCGCAGCGGCGCGTCGGTGGCGAGGAGCTGCTCGCCAACGCCTGGGGCTGGGGGCTGCGCACAGTCGAGTCGACCGCCGAGCCGGAATCGGTCTCGTGGCGCTGGCGCAACTTCGCCTTCCAGAGCTACATCACGCTGCAAAAGGTCGACACCCGGGTGCTCGAGCCCAACCTCCCCGCCGAGCTCTTCTACAACCTGCTCGTCTCCGGGCGTAAGCCCGCCTAGCCGTCGCGGCGGGCGCGATACAGCTTGCACCGTGAGTCGAAGCCCTTGAGGCGTCGCTCGCCGGCGAAGGAGTAGGCGAAGGACTCGCCCGCCGCCTCCCTCGCGGCGGAGTCGAGCAGCACGCTGCCTGGCTTGCCGATTCCGGTGATGCGGCTCGCCAGGTTGACCGGCCTGCCGTAGTAGTCGCCTGCTTGGGCGAGAGCGGAACCAAAAGCGATCCCAGCCCGCAGGCGGGGGAACTCGTCGCTGGCCTGCTCGGCCGATTCGACCAGCCTCAGCGCCGCATCGACCATCGCCTCGGCCTCCGTCGACACCAGCATCGCCGCGTCGCCGATCGTCTTCACCAAGCGCACGGGAGGCTCGGCCACCTCGGTCGCCATCTCCTCGAGTCGACCGGCAACCAGGCCCAGCTCTTCGGTCGCGACCTCCTCGCCGAGCTTGGTGAACTCGACCAGGTCGGCAAAGCAGACTGCCACTTCGACCGTCCCCGCGATCTCCCCCGAGGCCAGGTCGGCGGCGGCGATCACGTCGCGCCGCACCTGCTCGAGCATGTGGGCCTGCAGCGCGTAGACGAGGGTCGGACCGATCAGCGGCAACATGTGCTCGGCGGCGGCAGCGAAGCGCATGGCGAGGTCGCGCTCCGTGTCACCCGGTTGCAGCAGGGTACGGATGACCAGCTCGCGGTTGGCTTCGGCTATCCGCGCCGTGCCCATCCCGATCGTTCTCGCCACCTGCAACATCCCGTCTTCGGGGAGGCCGGCATCGCGGAAGGCCTTGATCCGGCGCGCCGCCTCCACGTCGGCCTCGGTCCCCCGGCGCTCATCTGGGTCGGGAGCGGGAACCCCCAGCGCGGCGGTGAAGCGCTGGACCAGGTCCATCTCGACTTCGGCCTCCACCGCCACCTCTCGCAGGGTGTAGCGCCGACCCGGGCCGGCGAGGGCACGCTCGACCGGAAGCAGCGTGATCCTTCCGGCGGCGACGGCCTCACGCAGCTCCTCGAGCGGGACGCCGTCGGCGGCGAGGCTCTCCAACAGCTCCCGCCTTGCCTCGCGCGCCTCCCCCTCGAGGTCGTCGAGCAGCCCCTCTGCCTCGAAGTCGATCGTCATGCGACCGCCACGCTACCGCCCCGGCGCGGGTCGCCGCCGCCGCTGAGGGCGCCCCCGGCGCGGTCGCGGGCGACCGCCTGCACGCCGCCGAAGAAGAGGTTGATCTCAGGCCGACGGAGCACGGGCAGGCCGCGCGCCTCGATCCTCGCCAGCGCCTCCCCGTCGATCCCCGGCTCCGCCTGCACCACCCCGGCCTCGAAGTGCAGGCGCGGCGCCCGCACGGCGTCGCCGGCGGCCATCCCCTGCTCGACCGCGCGGACGATGGTCTGCAGGATCGCCGAGCGGATCCGGTTGGAGCCGGCGCTGCCCAGCCCGAGCTCGATCTCGCCGTCGCGCAGGACCACGGTCGGCGCCATCATCGACGGCACCCGGCGGCCGGGCGCGATCGCGTGGAAGCCGAGCGGGTTGAGGTCCTCCTCGCCCAGCATGTTGTTGAGGATCACGCCCGTGCCGGGGACGAGCACCCCGGAGCCGGAGCCGTTGGAGCAGGTGACGCTGGCGCACATCCCGTTCTCATCGAGGACGGAGATGTGCGTGGTCGAGCCGAGCAGGTCGCCGGCCGCCAGGTCGAGCCCGGCCGGGTCGAGGAAGCTCGCCTCGAGCGCCTCCCCGTAGAGCGCCTCGGCGAACTCCTCGCCGCGGGCGTCGTTGGCCGCGCCCATCGCCGCGACCAGCTGCTCAGGGCCGCTGTGCTCCCCCATGCGCTCAAGCAGGCCGAGGCAGAAGGCGATCAGGATCCCTCCGGAGGAGGGGGGCGGGTTGGTGAGGACCTCCGCGCCGCGGAACGGCGCCCGGATCGGCTTGCGCTCGATTGCCTCGTAGGCGGCGAGGTCGGCTCGGCCGAGCGCGCCGCCCCGCTCGACGACATGGTCGCTCAACGCCGCCGCGACCTCGCCGCGGTAGAACGGCTCGGCTCCCTCCGCCGCGAAGCGTTCCAGCGCCTCCGCCAGCTCGGGGAAGCGGAAGAGGTCGCCGTCGCCGAGCCGCCGCCCGCCCGGTGCGTAGAGCTCACGCATCTCCTCCTGGCGCTCCTGGATCGGCGCCAGGATCTCGAAGATGTAGGCCTGCTCGGGGTTCACCGGGGCGCCCTCGCGGGCAAGCCGAATGCCGGCGCGGGTGAGGTCGGCGAGCGGCGCCGAACCGAAGCGGCCCAGCGCCAGCTCCAAGCCCGCCGCGGTGCCGGGCACCCCGCAGGAGGCGGGACCGACGTAGAACGTCTGCACCGTCTCGGCGTCGAAGTGGACCGGGACCGCGACCAGCTCCGCCCCGCGCTCGATCCCGTCGAGGCCGGGCGCCGAGACGAAGAAGTCGATCAGGGCGCTCGCCGCGCCATCGGCAGAGGCCGCGTCGTGGACCATCATGAAGCCGCCGGCGCCGAACCCCGTGAGCGGGCTCTCCGCCGCAAACGAGGCCAGGACCGCGGCCACCGCGGCGTCGACAGCGTTGCCGCCCTGGCGCAGGACCTCCGCCCCCGCCTCGGCGGTGGTCGGGTGACCGGCAGCGATTACCCCGTGCATGGGGCGCGAGGGCTAACCGGGGAGAAACTCGGGGACGTCGAGGGCGCCGAGCTCGCCCGGCTTCTCCGTCTGCGGCGGCCGTCCCCGGCCGGTGTCCTTGGTGCGGCGGATCGTCGGTTCGGCCGAGCGGCGGGGCGGGGGGCTGTGGGCGTCGAAGCGGGTGGCGACGACGGTGACCCAAATTTGGTCGCCGAGCTCCTCGTCGACGTTGGCACCGAAGATGATGTTGGCGTCGTCGTGGGCAGCCTCGCCGACGACCTTGGCGGCCTCGCTGACCTCGACCAGCGAGAGGTCGGGGCCGCCGGTGATCGAGAGCAGGATCGAGCGCGCGCCCTGCATCGAGGTCTCCAGCAGCGGTGAGGAAATCGCTTTCTCGGCGGCGAGCTCGGCGCGGTTCTCGCCGTGGGCCATCCCGATCCCGAGCAGGGCACGGCCGGCGTCGGACATAATCGTCCGCACGTCGGCGAAGTCGAGGTTGATCAGCGCCGGCAGGGTGACGAGGTCGGAGACCCCCTGCACTCCCTGGCGCAGCACGTCGTCGGCGACCTGGAAGGCCTCGACCATCGAGGTCTGCTGGTCGAGCACCTCGAGCAGGCGGTCGTTGGGGACGACGATCAGTGTGTCAACCTCGGCGGCGAGTTCCTCGATCCCCTTGTTCGCCTGGTTGCTGCGGCGGCTGCCCTCGAAGCTGAACGGCTTGGTGACGATGCCGACGGTGAGCGCCCCAACCTCGCGGGCGAGGCGGGCGATCACGGGAGCAGCGCCACTGCCGGTGCCGCCGCCGGCGCCAGCGGCGACGAAGACCATGTCGGAGCCCTTGAGCAGGCGCTTGATTTTGTCCTGCTCCTCGAAAGCGGAGCGGTGGCCGACGGCGGGGTCGGCGCCGGCGCCGAGGCCACGCGTCTGCTCGTCGCCGATGTGGACGGTGACGTCGGCGACGCAGAGCTGCAGCGACTGAAGATCGGTATTCACGGCCATGAACTCAACTCCCGGAATCCGGGCCTCCACCATCCGGTTCACAGCATTGACGCCGGCGCCCCCCACGCCCACGACCCGGATCACAGGCTGGTGCGGCTCTCCGCTGCCCGGCGGCTCGTACTCAGGCTCCTCCCGCCCGTACCGCGGGCTTTCAACGATCGGCTCGATCTCCCGCCTTCCACCAGGCTCCTCGGAGAAGACCCTTTTCAGCCGCTCGGGAGGCGACTCCGTCGATCCCTCACCGCTGTCCGAGGCGGTTTCTCCGGCGGGTGGCGCCGTAGGGGGGCCCACCCCTGAGGAAGCTTTAGCTACCGGAGGGGGTGGGGGGTCCCCTGCGGCGACAGGACCCGCCGGTGAGAGCTCCTCGTCTCCGTCGGCGACAGGACCCGCGGGCCGATCCGCCTCGTCGTCGGCAGTCGAGCGAAAGAGGTCGGAGAGGGGGCCCTCTCGCATGCTTGCCCGCTTACGCCGACTCATTCGCCAGAACCTCCTTCGCCAGCTCCCGGTAGTAGTTCGCGGCGCTGCTGCCGGAATCGTACTTGAGCACGCTGGCGCCCTTCACCGGCGCCTCGGCGAACTTGATCGCCTTGCGAATGCGGGATTTGAAGACGAGGTCGCCGAAATTCTCCTCGAGGATCTCAACCGCCTCCTTGGCGTGGACGGTGCGCGAGTCGAGCATCGTCGGCAGGATGCCCTCGATCTTGACGTCGGGGTTGAGATTCTCCTGGATCATCTTCAGCGTGTTCTGAAGCTGGACCAAGCCGCGCATCGAGAGATACTCGCACTGGACCGGAACGATCACCTTGTTCGCCGCGGTCAGCGCGTTGATCGTCAAGAGGCCGAGGCTGGGCGGCGTGTCGATACAGACGAAGTCGTAGTCGCCGGAGACCTCTTTCAGCGACTTCTCGAGCGAGCGCTCGCGGCCGATCTTGGTGCTCATCGCGATCTCGGCGCCGGCCAGGTCGATCGAGGAGACCGCGATGTCGATCTCGCGGCGCTGGATGATCTCGCTGATCGGCATGTCGTTGACCAGCACGTCGTAGAGGCTTTTCTCGACCTTATCCGGGTCGATCCCCTGGCTCATCGTCAAGTTCCCCTGCGGGTCCATGTCGATGCAGAGCACCCGGTGCCC
>Ga0190265_10000606_pt1 | contig 24779 bp, 17 predicted proteins | sample Popmic124T_FD_133135 | JGI IMG/M metagenome (GOLD analysis project Ga0190265, IMG submission 133135) | Populus adjacent soil microbial communities from riparian zone of Indian Creek, Utah, USA - 124 T | ecosystem: Environmental > Terrestrial > Soil > Riparian zone | place: USA: Utah | collected...
CCCTGCCGCGAAGCGTGCGCGGCGATGGGGCAATGTAAAACCTCTTGGATGAAGACGATACTGGTGCTGGCCAGCCACCCGGAATTGGCCGACGCCCTCCGCACTGCGCTCGATCCCGAGCGCTATCGAATCGTGCATCGGCTGGACAGTGATGAAGCCGAGCCGCTGCTCGATCATGCCCTCGTCCATATTTGCGTCGTGGATGCCGAAGTCGCCGAAACCCAGGGCACATGGCTCTTCGAGAAAATCCGGCGCCGGTTGCCGTCCGCGCCGATCGTCGTTTATTGCGATGAAGGCAAATGGGCGCTGGAAGAAGAAGCTTACCTCGCCGGAGTGAAGCACGTCTTGCGCAAGCCGGTGCGCCCGCGAATCCTCGAGGCGATTCTGGAACAACCCCCTTCGCTTTTGCCGGACGTGCGTTCTTTCGCCCAGACGCGTGCCGTGGCGAGCCCCAAACAAAATGAGCCTCCTGCCATACGGCCTGGCAGCGAAGCCACGTTGCGCGCGTTGCGCAAATGGCGCGAGTTCTCGAGCCTCCTGGGCAATTCATTGAGCAGCGAATCATTGCTCAAACAGTTTCTCCTTCAGCTACGCGAAATCACCGGAGTGAACCGTGCGGCCATTTTTCTGCGCCAGCCGGCCACGGTTCCGGGCAATGCGAAGGCCGTCGGCGGCGGCCGGTTTCTGCGTTGCGCGTGCGCGCTGGGTTTGTCCAGCGGAGTCCTCGACAACCTGGAACTCTCCCTGGAGACCGGCATTGGCGGCTGCATTTTCCATGAAGGCCGCATTCTCTGGCGCGACAGCCCCGAAGCTCACGGCGATTCTGAAGTGGAGCGGGAGTTTGCGTTGCTGGGCGCGCAAGTCGTCGTGCCGATTCTCGATCGCCAGACACTGGTTGGCCTGGCTGCCTTCGATGGAAGAATCACCGGCGAGCCGCTTTCCAAAGAGGAACTGGAGATCATTTTCCATGTCCTCGAAGAGATGGGCCTGGCCATTCGCAACGTCTGGTTTCACGACCAACTCGTCGCCAACCAGCAGATGTTGACGGAAATTTTGCGGCAGTTCAACAGCGGCTGCATCGTGGTGGGACGCGACCTCAATGTCCTGCACTGCAACGAAACGGCGCGGCGTTTCCTTCTGGGTTCGAGGCGCGATGCCGAATTGCAGTTCAGTGACTTGCCCGTCGTACTGGGCAGCAAGGTTTATCAAGTGCTCAAATCCGGCGCTGCGCTGGCGGCATTCCGTTTTCAACCTGCGGACGCCGCGAAAGCCGTTTATCAGGTTTCAATCGTACCTCTCCAATCGCGGCCTTCGGCCACGCCGGATTCCGCCTTGATGGTCATTGAAGACCGGACGCAGTCGGAACAATTGCACCGGCTCGAACTGGAAACGACCAATCTGCGGCTGATCAAATCCATGGCCGACCGCCTGGCGCACGAAATCGGCAACGCACTCGTGCCGGTTTCGACGCATCAGCAATTACTCGGCGATCAATACCTCGATCCCGATTTCCGCGCCTCCCTCGATGTGGCGTTGTCGGAGGGTGTGAAGCGCATCTCCCGGTTGGTCAATCAAATGCGTTTTCTGGCTCGGGACAGCGTGACGGCCGAAGAAACCTTCCCGCTTGGCCCGGTTGTCGAAGAGGCTTTTCATGAAGCGCAGACGCATCAACCGGTGAAGTCCGCACTGCTCACATTTGATGACACCGGCCAGCCGTCCATTGTTTCTGGCGATCGCGCGGCCTTGAAGCACGCATTCCTTGAAATATTTCTCAATGCCCTCCAAGCGAACCCGAAGGATCCCAAAATCGCGGTGCGCATGAAATCCCAGCAGGGCATCGGCGCCCAGGGGCGCCCCTCGGCGCAAGTCGAGGTGCAGGACAATGGGGAAGGCTTTTCAGCAGAAGCGCTGACGAGAATACCGTCGCCGTTTTTCACCACACGTACGGTGGGACTCGGTTTGGGGCTCACCGTGACGCGAAAAATTATCGAAACGCACCACGGGCGAATGGAAATTGTCAATCCGCCCAACACCCATCACGGTCTCGTGCGAATCATTCTTCCGCAAAGCGCAAAATAACCGGCTGCAATTCGCGTTGCGACGAAACAGCAACCCCGTTCTTTCTTCTTGTGCCCCTGTCTGCGCATTGAAAACGTGTCCGCGGTGCAGCATCGCCAAACTTCGTCTGACCTCGCCGATGCAGCGGCCTCCGCTTCGGCGCCGCTGCTGAAATTTCGCCTCGTCATTGCCTACGACGGCACGAACTACGAAGGCTGGCAGGTGCAGAAGACCGGCCTGGGCGTGCAACAACGCGTCGAGGAAGCTTTGCGCAAACTGTTCCCGAGTGCCGGGCGCGTCCACGGTTCGAGCCGCACCGACACTGGCGTTCACGCGCTGGGCATGGTGGCGCACTTTGAGATTCTGGCGGCCGACTTCAAAATGTCGGTCCGCAAACTCTCCCTGGCCTTAAACGCCTGCCTCCCGCCCGACATTCGTGTGCTTGCCGCCAGCCGCGCGCGCGCCGGGTTCCACGCGCGGTTCGACGCAAAGGGCAAACAGTATCGATACTTGCTCTGGAACCACGCCGCCATGAACCCGCTGCTCCGCACACAGGCCTGGCATGTGCCATTGCCGCTGGACGTCCACGCGATGCGCCGCGCGGCCGAAATGTTCGTAGGCCGGCACGACTTCAAGTCCTTCGCCGGGACCCGCAATTATCAAATGGAATCCACGGTTCGCACCGTCACGCGCTGTGTTCTTCGCCGGAGCGGGCGACTCTTTACCTTCATCATCGAAGGTGATGGCTTCCTCTACAAAATGTGCCGTGGCATCGTGGGCACGCTGGTTCAGGTGGGGCAGGGCAAATTCCACCCGGATGATCTCCGGGCAATACTCGCGGCCAAAGACCGGCGCAGCGCCGGCATGACCGCTCCGGCCCACGGCCTAGTGCTTTGGAAAGTGTTCTATTAAACGATCACCTGTGCGTTTTACTGGACACTGCCCTGGCCAACCTCTCGCTCGATGAAGCTTCGCACCGCCCGCCTCGAACTCATTTCCGCCACGCTCGAAATCGTCGTGGCAGATTTGCACCGGCGCGAACAACTGCCTGCACTCCTCAAAGCAAACATCGCTCAAGGCTGGCCGCCACCGCTTATGGACGTGCGCGCCATGGAATGGTTGGAGCGGTCCTTGAGCGCCGACCCATCGCCGGGCGGTTGGAGCGCGTGGTATTGGATTCTGCGCCGCACGCGCACTTTGATCGGCATCTCTGGATTCAAAAGCAAACCGGTTAATGGTGTCGTCGAACTCGGCTATTCACTCGTGCCGCAGTTCCATCGCCGAGGTCTCGCCACCGAGGCGGTCGGTAGCATGAGCCGCTGGGCCTTTGCCAATGGCGCAGAACTGGTGTTCGCCGAAACGCTGCCGGAACTCGTGGCCTCTCAACGCGTGCTCCTCAAGAACGGCTTTCGTCTCGTCGGCGCAGGTTCCGAGCCGGGCGTGGTTCGTTTCGAGTGCTCACGCCACTCATTCCGGCGCACTTCTCCCGATTCGGCCACGGAACTTTAATGCCGTAGTCGGGCCAATTGCCGAAGTCATTTCCGATTGAGGTGGGGCGTCGGTGTCCTCACCGCGCCGCGCGTCAATGGTCAATGACCGCGTCGTAATTGCATGATTGCATGATTGCATTCACCGGCTGGCGCGCCGGGGACAGCGCGCCCCACCATGCCCACCAGCCAAATCACTTTTGGCAATCGACCTTGTGAAGGTTGAAGCTGCGGCCAGCATTGCCGTCTTGCTTTGAGAACGACCCGTCGCTTCTACTGCGCGGCGCGTGAAATCCGTAGAGAGAAGAAAGCCAGCCATCCTTTTCATTTTCATCACGCTCGTGTTGGACATCATCGGCATCGGGCTGATCGTGCCGATTTTGCCCAAACTGGTGGAGAGCTTCAAAGGCGGGAACATGGAGGCGGCAGCTCACACCTTCGGGTGGCTCGCGGCGCTGTATGCGTTCATGCAATTTATTTTCGCGCCGATGCTGGGCAGTTTATCGGATCGGTTCGGGCGCCGCCGGGTCATCCTTGTATCGCTGTTCGGCTCGGGGCTGGATTATTTTCTTCTGGCGCTGGCCCCGAACCTCGCATGGTTTTTCGCGGGTCGAATCATCGCGGGCATCACCGGCGCGAACATCGCCGCCGCGAGCGCCTACATCGCGGATGTAAGCCCGCCCGAGAAGCGCGCCGGGAATTTTGGATTGATTGGCGCGGCGTTCGGCATCGGCTTCATCGCGGGACCCGCGCTGGGCGGTTGGCTCGGAGACTACGATCTGCGGCTGCCCTTCTATGTGGCAGGCGCGCTGACGTTGCTGAACTGGCTGTATGGCTTTTTTGTTTTGCCGGAATCGCTCGCGCCGGAGAACCGCCGGGCGTTCAGTTGGGCACGGTCCAATCCGGTGGGTTCATTGCTCGCGCTGCGTTCGCACCCGATCGCGTTCGGGCTGGCGGGCACTTATTTTCTTCTCAACGTCGCGCACCAGGTTTTTCCGAGCACGTGGGTGCTTTACACGAGCCATCGCTATGACTGGACGGCGAAGCAGACCGGCTTGTCCCTCGCGATGGTGGGCTTGATGGCCGGACTGGTGCAGGGCGGGTTGACTCGGGTGGTGGTGAAGAAACTGGGTGAGGCCAGGACGGCGGTGCTCGGAATGATGGTCGCGGTGATGGCTTCCATTGGCTATGGGCTCGCGACGGAAGGATGGATGATTTATTGGATTTTACTTTGCGGTTCCCTCGGCAGCGTCACCGGCCCGGCTGTGCAAAGTTTGATCTCGCGCAGTGTCGGAGCGGACGAGCAGGGCGGGGTGCAGGGATCGCTGGCGAGTTTGGCCAGTGTCGCGGGAATCCTTGGCCCGCTGCTCGCGACAAACCTGTTCGCGTATTTCATCAGCGCGCGAGCGCCGGCGAATGTGCCGGGGGCTGCGTTCTTTTTCAGCGCGCTGCTGCTGCTTTGCGGATTGCTGCTCGCGATGCGGTCGTTTCGTAGTGGACTGCACAGGGGGCACGGAGCGAAGGAAACAGCGATCGCTTCATCGGTGAAGTGACGCAGCAGCGGTTGCCGAACAGCGTGGCGCGCCTTTTCTCTAGCCGTCCCGCGATGCTCCGCTGAACTTTTTATCGTCCTGCCCGCCGTCGTTGGGTTTAATCCCGCCATGTCCGACGCTGACCTGACGGGGTTGAGCCTGCTGATTGTCGAAGACGAAGCGTTGCTGCGGAAGCGGCTGGCCGCGCAGTTGCAGCAACTCGGCGCGGACGTGACGGGTGCGGCGACGCTCGCGGAAGCGCGGCGCTGGCTCGGCGAACTCAGTTTTGATTTTGTTCTGCTCGACGTGAATCTTCCCGACGGACTCGGCACGGACTTGTTGAAGGCCAAGGAGGTTCCGGTGAACACGAGCGCCATCGTGATGACGGCCGATGGCGGCGTGAATGGCGCAGTCGAGGCGATGAAGCTCGGCGCGTTGGATTATCTGGTGAAGCCATTTGAGTCGGCGGAACTGCCGCTCGTGGTCGCGCGAGCGCGTCGGATGAAACAATCGGCGCGGCTCGAAGAGCATCGGCGCAAAGACGCGGTACAGTCGGGCGATGAGTTTTTCTTTGGCGATTCGCTGGCGGAGTTGAGGAAGCATCTGGAGAAAATCCTCGCGGCCGATCAGCGAATGCAGACGCACCTGCCGCCGGTGTTGATCGAGGGCGAAACCGGCACGGGCAAGACCACCATCGCGCGCTGGCTGCATCATCGCGGCCCGCGTGCCGCGCGTCCGCTCGTGGAGATGAATTGCTCGGCGTTGCCGGACGCGCTGGCGGAATCGGAATTGTTTGGCCACGAGCGCGGCGCGTTCACCGACGCCCGGACGGCGCGCATCGGTTTGTTTGAGGCGGCCGACGATGGAACTTTGTTCCTCGATGAATTGCCCAGTTTGTCGCTGGGCTTGCAGGCGAAAGTGCTGAAAGCGATCGAAGACCGACGCATTCGCCGGCTCGGCGGGAACAAGGAAATTCCTGTCGATGTGCGCGTCATCGCGGCGACGAACCGCGATCTCAAGCCGCTCGTCTCCGCCGGACAGTTCCGCGAAGATCTTCTGCATCGCCTCGATTTGTTTCGCGTGCGCATCCCCGCGCTACGCGAGCGCGGGGATGACGGGGCGAAACTCGCGGAGTTATTGATGGAGCGCATTTGCAAGCGTCACCGATTGCCGCGGCGGCAGATCACCGCGGCGGGGCGGCAGCGACTGCGCGCGCATGAGTGGCCCGGCAACGTGCGCGAGCTGTCGCACGAGTTGGAGCGTGCCGTGGTTTTCGAGGAGAGCGATGAGTTGGACTTCGCGCATCTCGGCGACGCGGCTGGCGCGAGAGCCGCGATGGATCCGTCCGACTGGTTCAATCCAGCCTTTACGTTTCCAGCGCAAGGGTTCTTACTCGAAGGTGCCATTGACCGATTGATCGATCGGGCGCTGGCGCAGTCTGGCAATAATGTTTCGGCGGCGGCGCGGCTCCTCGGAGTCTCGCGGGATTATTTGCGCTACCGTTTGGCCGGACGCAAAGGAAGCGACCCGGCTGGGAACTAATTCCCAGGATCGAGGGTGGGGCAGGGTGCCAGTTCCCAATCCTGCCGTGGAATTGTCGATGATTTCGTCAGAGGGTTTGGAAACGTGCCGGTGGCACGGTACGTGCGAATGAAGTAACAGTTGGGTCAGCCTGTTTATGAACGAATCCCGAAAAATCGCCGCCATTGTCGCCGTGCTTCTCACCGCGACGTGGCACATGGGGGCGCAGACGAGCGCGGTTTCGCCAAAGACGCTCCAGCGGAATACCGACGGGCGGATTCTTCAACCGCAATCTCCATCGTCGCCCGCCGTGAACGCCGCGGTGCAGCCGCGCACGGATCGCGTCGAGCGAACGCTCCCGCCGGAGATCAAGGAGAAGGTGCGGCAGTTTGAGAAGGCGCGCGAAGCGTTCATCAATCGCGAGGAGAATCTGCGCCGGCAACTCGACGGCGCGGCGACCGACCGGGACCGCAACAGCATCCGCCAGCACATCAAGGAGAATCTCGACCAGTGGCGCGAGCAGGCGCGGCAGTTCCGCGATGAGGCGCGCGAGCGGGCCAGGGAATTGCAGCGCGATTTGCCGAACCATCGCGAGGCGCTTGAAGAAACACCGCGCGGCACGCCTGGGCGGCCCGGTCGTCCGGGCCTTGATTGATGCGGCGCGTGATCGCGGCGGCGTTTCCGGCGGGCGGGTGCTCGCGCGGCAGACGGTGGGCCTCCGCGTTCCTCGGTAGCATGGCCATCATGACATCGGCGCAAGACAACGTGCCCGCGTCATTGTTCCCGCTGTGGGATCGCTCCCTCGGCGGGCGCAGCGGCTTTGGCTACAAGGACAACGTTCTTCTCAGCCACAGTCATCCAGAGCGCAGCACTTTTTTTTCCACCGGACTCGAAGCGTCGGTGTTTCGCCTCGCCGAAGATGGCACGCTGTTGAACTTCTTTTTCACGGCCGACAACAACCATTACTTTTCCGTGTCGAAAGTGGATGACGAGTGGCTTGTGCTGGGGCAGGTGCAACTCAAAAAGCCATTTGCGACCGACTGGGAGGCGACGTTCGCGCTCGATTACTTTTTCCAGAACCAAGTGCTCGACGTGTCGGCGACGGAAACCAACCTTTCGGCCATCGAGGTTGAAGGGCACAACATTCAATTCACCCCGGCGTTGCGGCGGAATTTCGGCGAGGCCGGCTGGCTGGAGATTTCTGTGCCGGTCGCGCGCCGGATTTTTCGCGAGCCACTCGACAGCTTTTGGGAAGCCGGGCCGAAGCTGGCGTTCGGCCACCCCTACGGGCGAAAGTCCGAATGGATCGTGAGCTACAGTTTCATCGATCGGCCGTACGATTCGCGGACGGAGACGACTTCCACGGGCGCGGCGATACCCGGCACGGATCTGGAGTTTCAACAGCACAAGTTTGAGGCCGCTTCGTGGCACTACTGGGACGAAGCCCGCCGTTGGCGCACGGTCACAAAGCTTTCCTATCGGCTCAACGAAGACAGCGGGAGCGGTTATTTCGATTACGGCAAATTCCAGCTTTCAGAGCAAATCCGCTTTCGCGCGAAACCGTGGGAATTGCTCGCTGAAGTGCGCTTCGGCCACTATTTTTACGACACGCAGACGGTGAGCGCGACGGATCTTTCGCGCCGCGAATTGTCGGAACTCATCTGGCATCTGCGCGCCGAATACCAGTTTCACAAGTGGATGAAGGCCTACGCTGACTTTGAGCACGAACGTAACTTCTCGAACCAGCGCCTGGGGCGCTACGCCGTGAACACGGTGAGCGCGGGAGTGATTTTGGAGTTTTAGCGGCACGATGAAAAAGCTCGCCTCCATCCAACAACTGCTCATGCGCTCGCGGCGTATGCCGTGGCTGGTCGTCGCGCTGACGCTGGCGATTCTCGGCGGCACCATCTTTGTGGCGCGGCAGCAATTGCGCAGCAAGGTGCGCGACCAGATCGTGGGGCGCGACGCCGAAGTGCTGCACGCCGTTGCGCAGATGTATCTCGACGAAACCGCGAAGGACGACACGGCGCCGGACGTTGGGCAGCAGATTTTCGTGATGTTAAAAACTTCGAAACTCGGCGGCGTGATGGGCGCACGGCTCTTCGATGCGGGCGGACGTTTCGTCGAAGCGTTTGACAAGGATGTCCTCGAAGCCGATGCCAATCCCGCTGATCTGCCGTTGTTGAGAAAGCTCCGCCCCGTGAGCCGCTTCTATCCGGCGGTTCGCCTCTCGGAGAATTTCTTTCTGAGCGATCGCAAAGGGGCCGACCCCGTCGCGCCATTGCTGGAAGTGAACGTTCCGATGCACGCGCGCAAGAGCAGCCGGCTGCTCGGCGTCGCGCAATTTCTCATCGAGGGCGAGAGTATCGCCGCCGAGTTCGCGCGACTGGATCAACATCTCACGCGGCAGGCGCTCGCTGCGTTTGGCGTCATTGGCGTGATTCTGATTGTGACGCTGGGCTGGGCGTTTCGGCGATTGCATCACGCGCACGAAATGCTGGCGGCGCGCAATCATCAATTGCTCCAGGCGAATCAGGAGCTTTCTCTCGCGGCCCGCACTTCGGCGCTCGGTGCCGTGTCCGCGCATTTGATTCACGGGCTGAAGAACCCGTTGTCCGGCTTGCAGAGTTTTGTCGCCAATCGCAGCGCCGACACGCAAACAGACGAGGACTGGGAGCAGGCCGTCACGAGCACGCGCCGGATGCAGTCGATGATCAACGAAGTCGTCAACGTGATGCGCGAGGAGGAGAGTGGCGCGCGATACGAAGTGACGCTTGCCGAACTTGCTGAACTTGTCACTGCACGCATGCAGCCGCTGGCGCGCGAAACCAGTGTGACGATCACGGTGCGACGCGACTCCGAAGCGGTTTTGCCGAACCGCACCGCGAATCTCGTCGCGCTCGTTCTCGTGAACCTGGTCCAGAACAGCCTTCAATCCACGCCGGCCGGAAAATCCGTTTGCCTGCATTTCGCGGAAACGGACGAACATCTTGTCTGCGAAGTGCGCGACGAAGGCCCCGGACTGCCTGATGAATTGCGGCAGAATCTTTTTGCCCCGTGCCGCTCGACCCGGAAAGGCGGCAGCGGCATCGGCCTCGCGATCAGCAAACAACTGGCGAATCATCTGGGCGCTGGACTCGAACTCAAGAGCAGCACGAGCCGCGGATGTATTTTCGCGCTCACGCTTCCGCTCGCGCTCTGCGTCGGGAGAAGCCCGATGGAATCTGTGGTGCGCGCATGAAGACGAGCGGCGAGCGGAGAGCAGTTACTGTCGGTCGCGGGGCTTTCGCGATGGGCGTGCTCGAAACACCAAACAAGCACCAAACTCCAAACACCAACCGCCTGCCGACCGTTCGTGCCCTGGTGCTACAGCAGCACCGTCCGTCTTATTGGTGTGTGCGATTTGGTGTTTGGAGCTTCTCTGGTGCTTGGTGTTTGGTGCTTGGTGTTTTCCTCAGTGTCTGTCTTTCCGCTCACAGCGCCGTCACCCATCCCCTCCGCTGGCGATGGTCGAACCCCACGCCGCACGGCAATAACATCATCAACATGGCTTTTCTTTTTGCGCCGCCCACGCAGCGCGCCGTGCAAGTCACCGAGCGCGGACAGATTTACACGAGCGAGGATTTGGTTCTCTGGACGCCGCGCGAGAGCGGCACCGTGAATGCGTTGCGCGCTGTGACCTTCTTCGCCATCGGTGGGACCAACCGCATCATCATCACTGGAGAAGAAGGCAAAGTGCTTTATGCCGATGAGGTGGACTCGTTCCAGAATGGCACGCTCATCGACGGTCCGACTGCGGACTGGCTGGAAGGCGTCGCGGCGTCGCCGACCCTGCTTGTGGCTTGCGGTGACTCCGGCGCCATTTATACGAGCAACACCGGCATTCAATGGAAGAGGCAGAATGTTTCCTTTGCCAACGATCTGAACAGCGTGACCTGGGGGCCGGCTGGATTTGCGATCGCTGGTGATTCTGGATTTATCGCGACCAGCGTCAACGGCACGAACTGGACGCGCACGACCAACGCCACGGCGAATTGGAACCGCGTTGCCTACGCCGCCGGGCGTTATACCGCCGTGGGCACGGGCGGGAACGTGATTGCGAGCACCAACCTGCTTGGTTTCAACTGGCAGCCGGAGAACTGCGGCGCGAGCAACGAACTGTTCGCCGTCGCGCAGGCGAATGTCCTCAGCGCTCGACTTCTCGCCGGCAGCAACGAAGTGCGGCTTCTCGAAGGCGGGCTGTGGACGAATGAATTCGCCAAAGGCGCGAGCGGTCCCGCGCCATGGACTTACTACAGTGGCCTCGCGCAACCGGATTTTTTTCTGCTCGCGGGCCGCACCGGCATGATGTTCGAGGGCTACAAAACCAACGCCGTTGCGCCGTACTTCTGGCTTCCCTCGACGGATGCTCTCCGCCCGCTCCTCTTCGATGCGACTTATGTGAGCAACCTGTTCATCGCCGTGGGCGACCGCGCATCAGTTCTCTCCAGCGGCGATGGCGTCACCTGGGATCTCGAACTCGTGCCGTCGTCGGTGACCAACTCGATCTTCCTCGGTGTCGGTGGGAACACGAACCTGCTTATTGCGGTCGGCGACAAGGGCAGCCTCATTTACAGTCCGGCGAATCTGCTTACGAACGTCAATGGTTTGGAGACGAACGTCGTCAATTCCCTCGGCGTTCTTTGGTACGCGCTGACGCCGCGCTTCACGACCAACGATCTTCAAGGTATCTGCGTGTTCAGCAATCTCTTCGTTGCCACCGGCGACAACGGCAAAGTATTTACCAGCCCGAATGGGACCAATAACTGGACGCAGCGCAACACGCCCGTGACGCGGTTCCTATCCTGCGTCACGCCGTGGCCCGGCGGACTCGTCGCGTCCGGCGACAATGGGAACATTCTCACCAGTCCCGACGGCATCACCTGGACCAAGCGCACGACTTCCACGACCAACTGGCTCTATCGCGTGCGTTATCTCGGCGGCAAATTGATCGCCGTCGGCCAGAATGGCAGCGTGTACATCAGTCTCAACGGAACTGCGTGGACGAAGATCAATATCGGGATCACGACGTGGATTCACGACGTGGCGAAAATTGACGACACGTTCTTCCTGCTCGGCAAACAGGGTCTCGTGATGACCAGCACCAACGCGACGAATTGGGTGGACCGCGGCACCATCACGGGCAAATCCATTTACGGCGCAACAACCGACGCCCGCCAACTTATTTGCGTCGGCCTCGAAGGAATGATTCTGCGCAGCCCGGTCGTGCCCGATCCGACGCCGCCGGAATTCCTCGCTTACTCGCGGATCCAGACGACCAACACCGGGGCGAACCTTTTTCTGTTCGGCGGCAGAACCGATCAACGCTTCACTCTCGATTACAAGCAGACGATTGGCACCAACCAATGGAGCACCGGACCGCAACTCGAATTCTACGACAGTTCCGGCACGCTCATTTATCTGGAAACATTCCCCGGCCCGAACCAGCCGCCCGCCGAATTCTACCGCGCTACGCTGACTCCGTAGGGAATACGGAACGCAGCACGAAGTGTGGGAATTTTCCCCCGCGGCCCGCAATGAGCTTGGGAAATTTTCCCCACTCTTCGCCGTGGTGCCTTGGTCCGACTCACAAAACCCCTTTGTTCATCAGCTTTCCCTTACTGTCTAAACTCTGGCACGCCGCCAGCAGAGCGACCGCGTAGTTAAACCAGACAGGATATTTATGACTGCTAGAAACTCTGACTCTCTTTGGCTGTTCCTACGGCTCGCCGTTCTCATTGGCCTCGGGTTCCTCGCCCACAAAGCTTTCGCCGCCGAGCCGCCATCGCCGCCGCCGTTGGTTTATCTCATCGCGCTCGATCCCGAAGCGGAGGAAGCGGGAGCAGACTCGGCAACGTTTCTTGTGCTGCGTATCGGCGAGACAAATGAGCCGCTCATGGTGCTCTACGAGGTCGCGGGCACGGCCGCGAACGGCGTGGATTACGAGACGCTTCCCGGCGTCGCCGTCATTCCGGCAGGCTCGTACTTCGCTGAACTCACACTCACTCCCATCGACGACGGCCTGGTGGAAGGTACTGAAGTTGTTTTGGTGGGGCTCGAACAGCCGCTCGTCTGGCCCCCGCCTTACATCGCCGGTTGGCCGAGCATCGCGCTCGCGGCGATTGTGGATGACGATCTCGCCCCGACGAATCAACCGCCGAGTATTGCACTCGTGAACCCACCTGACGGTTCAGTGTTCATGTCTCCGGCGGACATCCGGCTCGTTGCGCGCGCGGCGGATCGTGATGGGCGCGTGCATCATGTCGAGTTCTTCGCGGGCACGAACAGTTTGGGGAGCGTGACGAACCATCCGCGCCTCATCCGGCACAGGCTGCCGATTCTGGCGTTGAACGATGATCCGAGTTTTGAAATCGATCCCGAAGAACTGCCGGACTTCCGCCTCGATCCGACACCGATCGATCCAACGATCATTCCGGGGAATTTGTTTCAGTTGCTGTGGGAAGATGTTCCGCCCGGTCGCTACCTCCTGACCGCGGTGGCGACAGACAATGACGGGGCAACGACGCGCTCCGAGCCAGTGGAGATTCGCGTCACCGAGCCACCGCCGCAGCCCATCGTCAATGTTATCGCCGTCGATCCCATCGCAGCAGAAGGTCCGGCGCCAACCGATCCGGCGGATGTGCTCAACACAGCGACGTTCGCCATCAAGCGCAGCGGGAACACGAACATTCCACTCACCGTTTACTATCGCCTCAGCGGGACGGCCTCAAACGGAGTGGATTACGAATCGCTGCCGCACTCGGTGGAGATTCCCGCTGGCCAGCGCGGGGCGCGCATCGTGGTGGTTCCCATTGATGACGCGCTCGTTGAAGGCGCGGAGTCCGTTGTGCTCACCTTGGTTCCACCGGTTTGCATCGCGATTTTTCCACCGCCGCCGGATTGCTACTTGGTGGGACGCCAGGACACGGCGCGTGCCGTCATTCGCGATAATGATTCGCAGCCGACGAATCGCCCGCCTCTCGTTGAAATTGTCCGCCCGCTCGACGGCTCCGTCTTCCTCGTGCCCGCGGACATTGCCATCGTTGCGCAAGCGCGCGACTTCGACGGCCGGGTCGTGCGCGTGGAATTCTTCGAAGGCACCAACAGCCTCGGTACCGTGTCGAACAACATCGCAGCGCTTACGCCGCATCGTCCGCCGTTGTTCCTCGTGTGGTCGAACGTGCCGCGCGGCCATTACGTCCTGCACGCGGAAGCGACCGACAACGACGGCGCAACGTCACGCTCGCGTCCGGTCGAAATCAAAGTCGTCGAGCGCACGGTTCCGCCGACGGTTAACATCGAAGCCACTGTCGCCTCTGCCTGGGAAGCGGGCGGGCTCAGTCCGGCTAGCCTGACGAGCGCGGTGAACACCGCCATCTTTACCGTCAAGCGCACGGGGCCGACGACGGACGGGTTGCGCGTTCACTACAGTCTCGGCGGCACCGCATCGAACGGCGTCGATTATCGCCGGCTCACCGGCCAACTTCTCATTCCCAGCGGCGCGGCGTCGGCGGAGATTGTAATTCATCCCATCGACGATCTGTTGGTTGAGGGAACTGAAACCGTCATCGCGAGCCTCAATCCCTCGCTTTGCGCATCGCTCAATGCCGCGCTGCGCGACTGCTACGTCGTGGGCACGAACAGCCGCGCGCTCGCGCACATACGCGATAATGATGTGAGTCCCACGAATCATCCGCCTCGCGTCGCCATCGTGCAGCCCGATGACGGCGACGTGTTCCTCGCGCCCGCTGACATCTCGCTCGTGGCCGAAGCGCACGACGCGGACGGCTCCGTTCGCACCGTCGAGTTTTTTGCGAACGGCGCGAGCCTGGGCATCGTGAGCAACCGCAACGCGGTCATCATCGCGGACGAGTTGGAGGTGGCGCGGGTGGATAATCTGTTCCGACTCAACTGGTCGAACGTGCTCGCGGGCGAATACGTGCTGACGGCCAAGGCCACGGACAATCGCGGCGCGATGAGCGCGTCCGAACCCGTTCGCATCAAGGTCGTTTTCCCTGAGGCTGCTGTCGTGACGATTGTGGCGCGTGATCCGTATGCTTCGGAAGGCGGGTTTCATGCCGACCGCCCCATCGCCGTGGACGTCATTCCGATTCCATTGGAAGATCGCGCGGTCTTTACCGTGCGCCGCACGCGCGGCACGAATGAACCGCTCGTCGTCTATTATTCCTTGAGCGGCAGCGCGTCGAATGGCGTCGATTACACCGAACTCACTGGCGAAGTCACCATTCCGCGCGGCGCCTGGGCAGCGGACATCGTTGTCGATCCGGTCGATGACCGTCTCGCCGAGGGCACCGAGACGGTGGTGGCGGCGCTCACGCCGATTGCTTGCGCACGAGTCGTGCCGGCGCCGCCGGAATGTTATCTCGTGGGCGAGCCGCGCCGCGCGATCGCATATATCCGCGACAACGACTTCCATCACCTCCCGCGCGTCGCGATTACCAGTCCGCATGATGGAGAGGTATTCCACGCGTCTGCAAATATTCCGGTGATGGCGCGAGCGCTCGATCCCGACGGCTGGGTGTCGCAGGTGGAGTTTTTTGCGAATGGTCACTCAATCGGTGTCGCGCAGATACACTTCATCATGCCTCCCCCGCCGGGACAGATGCAGACCTTCGACATCCGTTGGACCAACGTCGTGGCTGGCCATTACGTGCTCACTGCCAAGGCAACGGACAACGAGGGTGGCGCGTCATGGTCGCGCCGAATTGAGATCCATGTTGTTACGCCTCCGCCGATTCCGACCGTGACCATCATTGCGACGGATTCTTACGCGCACGAAGGCGGGACGAACACGGCGGCGTTCCGTGTCCGCCGCGATTGCTGCACGAGCAATGAATTGACGGTGTGGTATGCAGTCACGGGCAGCGCATCGAACGGCGTCGATTACGCGGCTCTCAGCGGCCACGTCACGATTCCCGCCGGTGCCCGCTCGGCGCGCATCGTCGTGGCGCCAGTCGATGATAATCGCGTCGAGGAAATTGAAACCGTCGTCCTTGAGTTGCAGCCGTCGCCGCTGGCTGGGCCGAACTTGACGTATGAAATTGGTCGGCCCGAAGCCGCCGCGGCAATCATCGTGGACAATGACGAGGCATTGCCGGAGTCACGGCGTCTGGCTGATGGCCTTATGCACCTGAGTGCGCCCGCCGTGGATGGTGTGTGCTATCGCATCGAAGCCACGAGCGATTTCGTGAATTGGGAAGTTCTCTGCCGCAACACAGCGCGCGGCAATCGGCTGCACTTCACCGAGCCGCGCAGTCGGGACTTCCCGCGGCGCTTCTATCGCGTGGTGCCGGACATCTGCGAAGACGAGGAATAGTTTTGGCTGGGTGAGTTGGTTGGATGAGGCGGCCCTCAACTGCGAGCAGCGGTTGGGGGCTTCTTCGTTTTGCCACATTTCTCCAGGAAGTGCCACAACGCCGGGAGGCGAGGAAGAAGCCGCATTCGTATGAAACCGTTCTCCAGCATCTTTATGCTTGTCCGCGCTGCGCCGAAACGTTTTCTTAAATCCCGCGCACAATGAAACCACTACGCATCGGAATAATCGGTTACGGCTTCATGGGCCGGACGCACTCGAACGCTTTTACGCAGGTCAAAAATTTCTTCGACCTTCAGTATGAACCTGTCCTGAAGGCCATTTGTGCGCGCGATGCCGACAAAGCCAAAGCGTTCGCAAAAAAATGGGGCTATGAGTCGATCGAAACAGACTGGCGCCGGCTGATTGAGCGCGATGACATCGATGTAATCGACATCGCCGCGCCGAACAATGTCCATGCGGAAATTGCCATTGCGGCGGCCAAGGCGGGCAAAGCGATTCTTTGCGAGAAGCCGCTGGGAATGACCGGTCCGGAAGCCGAGAAGATGGTGGCCGCGGTCGAGAAAGCGAAGGTGCCGAACATGGTTTGGTACAACTATCGGCGTGTGCCGGCGGTCACGCTCGCCAAGCAATTGATCGAGGAGGGCAAGCTTGGCCGCATTTTCCATTACCGCGCGAAGTTTTTGCAGGATTGGACGATCAGCGCGGACCTGCCGCAGGGCGGGGCTGGCCTCTGGCGCCTCGATGTAAAAGTGGCTGGAAGCGGCGTGACGGGCGATCTGCTCGCGCATTGCATCGACACCGCCATGTGGTTGAACGGCACCATTGATTCTGTCACTGCCACGACGGAGACGTTCATCAAGCAACGCAAGCACACGTTGACCGGCAAGGTCGAGAAGGTTGGCATCGATGACGCGAGCTTGTTCCTCGCGCGGTTCAGCAACGGCTCGCTGGCGACGTTCGAGTCCACGCGCTACGCGCGCGGGCACAAGGCGCTTTACACGTTCGAAATCAATGGCGAGCACGCGAGCATTTTTTGGGACCTGCACGACCTTCACCGCTTGCAGTACTTCGATCATGGCGATGAGAGCCGGGTGCGGGGGTGGCGATCGCTGCACATCACGGATGGCGATCATCCATACATGAAGAACTGGTGGGTGCCGGGTTTGCAGATTGGTTACGCGGAAACCTTCGTTCACCAAGTCGCTGACTTCATTCAGGGTTTGTCGAGCGGCAAGATGCCCGGACCGAATTTCAAAGATGGCCTGGCCACGGATTACGTGACCGATGCGGTGCTGAAATCGGCCAGGACCAAGCGGTGGGAGAAGGTGAAGAAGGTGAAGCGCGCTTGAGTTCTGAATGAGTTCGCGGTAAGCAACGTCAACACGACAGATTTATGAGCATGAAAACGATAGCAGTGAGTTTAATCGCCGGCGCCGGTGCAGTAATGCTGCACGCTGGCGACATTAGTGTGGATGTTGCCAAGCTGCCGCCCTCCGCGGCGAAGCAGGGCGTCACATTCGACGCGGACATCAAACCGATTTTTGAGCAGGCTTGCTTCAAATGCCACGGGCCGGAAGTGGAAAAGCCGAAGGGCAAGTTCCGCGCTGACACGAAGGCCGCTGTATTGAAGGGCGGCGACAACGGACCCAACGTCGTGGCAGGAGATTTGGCGAAAAGCCCGCTCATGGCGCAGGTCGCGCAAATCACGTCCGACGAAGATGAATATATGCCACCGAAAGGGAACAAGGCGAAAATTGCGCCGCTGACGAAGGAGCAGGTGGGATTGGTTCGCGCGTGGATCGAACAGGGCGCGAAGTAATACACTCAAGACATTTTTGCGAGGCGCTGCTGGAGTCAACAGCGCCTTTTTTATGTCCGAACGGGCAGCGGTTGGCCGCCGATCGGAGGCGTGCAGCGCAGCCTCCAGCCCGCGGTGATTCGCTTGCCGAGGCGAATCATCGGTTCCTCAATCGTGCGGTGCAGCAACCACGCCCCGATGATCGTGAGCGAAAGCCCGCCGAGGACGAGCACAAACTGGTGAGCGGGCGCACGAAGGTTTGCGTTGTTGAGCTGAATGATCTGCCGGACGAGCACCAGCGCCGGGAGGTGCAGCAGATAGACCGGGTAGGAAATCTTTCCCAGGAACTGGGCGGATTCCGAATTCAAGAACGAGCTTAACCAGCGCATGAGTGTGGCACGCCGCCCAAAGTACACGTTCGCCAAAGCGAGCATCGCCCACAGCCAGAGCGCGATGGCGGGGCTTTTCTTTGCGATGAGGATGAGCACTGGCACCAGCAGCGCATAGACGAGAGGCGGCACTTCGAGCGGACAGTTCCGTTCTGAGAGCCATCGCCATACTCCGTAAGAACCGATCCCAACAGCGAAGAATTCCAGCCGCAACGGCAGAAATGCGCTCATGTCGAATTGAACGGCGCGCCCCCAAAAACGTGGTGCCGCGTCATGCAGCACACGCGCGCTGATGAGCCCGAGCACGAGCAACGCAAGCTTTCGATTCGGCCGTATCGCGAATGCGAACAGCAAGGGAGCCAGCAAGTAAAACTGCCACTCCAATGAGATGCTCCACGCCGGAACGAGAATTGCCCGCGCTGAGTTCGGCAGCAATTGTTCCGGAATGGCACCATGCAGCATCGTCGCGTGAGTGACCAGATACGGCATCAGCTTTTTTGTGTGATCGATGCCGAAGGCCACTTCGTCGTCTATCGCCAGCCATCCATAGAGCGCCAGAGCGATAAGAAAACAAACTGCGAACACCGGAAAAAGCCGAAACCATCGCCGGGTAATGAACGTGCGGTAATCTTCACCGGTGCTGAGCAGGTGGAAAATGACGAAGCCGCTCAGAATAATGAAAATGTCCACGGCGACGTTCGCGTGGATATAGTTCGCCGTCGCGGGATAAGGACCCAGTTCAATGACGTGCGTCACAAAAACCCACAGCGCGAGCAGACCGCGAAGTCCATCGAACTCCTTGATGTGTTTCCTGCCTCCTGGCTGCGGCAAAGTCCCTTGGCGCGAACCAAACGCAATGGGAAAAAATTTGTTTTCCGTATCGGGGGCCGTTAAACAGCCCGCGCTTGAAACAAATCACTGACCGGAGAATCACCATTATCGCAGCCGTCATTTGCGCCGCAGATCAGTTGACGAAGCTTGCCGTGATTAAATTTCTCCCGATTCCCTATCAGAGCGAAATCCACGTCCTGCCTGGTTTTTTTCGTCTGGTCCATTGGCACAATACCGGCGCGGCCTGGAGCATGTTTCACGACAATAACTGGATTCTGGCCGTCGTGTCGTTCGTAGCCCTCATCGTGCTCGTGTTGGTGCGTTCCAAATTCGGATCGAATACAACGCTGGGCTCCATCTCTTTAGGTCTCATGTTCGGGGGGATTGCGGGCAACCTCATCGACCGCGTCGTTCATCATCACGTGATCGACTTTTTGTATTTTCATCTCATCACGCGCTCGGGAGTGACGCACGATTTTCCCGCGTTCAACATTGCCGACAGCGCCATCTGCATCGGCGTGGGGCTGCTCTTCATTCTCTCCTGGCGCAATGACAAAGAGGCGAAAGAGCGGGCGCATGAAGCCCAGCCGAATCGCTGACCTCGCGTTCGAGTGAGCATGCGTTCCGAGAATTTCACCATCGAACAGTCGCTGCCCCGCGCGCGGCTTGATTCATTTTTGAGTTCGCGCTTTCCCGGGATTTCCCGCGGAACGATTCAACGGTTAATTCAGGAAGGGCATATTCTCATCAATGGCCGTTCCGTGAAATCGACGCATACTCCGCGCTCCGGCGAAGTCGTTTCAATCGTCTGGCCGGACCCGAAGCCCGCCGAAGCGCGGCCCGAAAAGATTCCGCTCGCGGTGCTGTTCGAAGATGAGAATTTGCTCGTGCTGAACAAAGCGCCAGGTATCGTCGTTCATCCAGGTTTTGGGAATGAAACCGGCACACTCGTCAACGCGCTGCTGGGTCATTGTCGCGGCGAATTGAGCGGCATTGGCGGTGTGGCGCGTCCGGGAATCGTGCATCGGCTCGACAAGGACACCAGCGGCTGCCTCGTCGTGGCAAAGAACGACGCAACTCACTTGAAACTTTCCGAGCAATTCGCCGAGCGCGGGGTGGTGAAGATCTATGACGCCATTCTGTGCGGTGAGTTGGCCGCTGCCCAAGGCGACATTCGCGCGCCCATCGCCCGCCATCCGACGCAACGCAAACGCATGGCCGTGGTCAAAGGCGGGCGCGAGGCGTGGACGAGCTACGCCGTGGTCGAGCGGTTGCGGGCCGCAACGCTCGTGCGAGCGCAATTGCACACGGGCCGCACGCATCAAATTCGTGTTCACTTTCAGCATCTCGGCTTTCCGCTCGTCGGCGATGACACTTACGGCAAGAAGCAAAACGCCCGCTTGCGTGAACTGACGAACTACGGCGTGCACCGCCAGATGCTGCACGCGCGAACGTTGGCGTTCGTCCATCCTCGCAGCGGCAAGCGCGTGAGCTTCGAAGCGCCCTGGCCGGACGATTTCGCGACCGCGGTGGAGGCTTTGCGCACGCGTCGGTAAGGAGAGATGCTCACAGCGCCGCGCTGGATGAAGGACACCCCGCCACCACAATTGCGCTTGATGCGGGCGAGTGCAAACGGCCGCACGCCGGACTTGCTTGCGCGCCCGCGATTTCCTTACCCTGCGCGCCAACGCCTATGAACAAAGCCAATCGCCTCAAACTTTTTCTGATGATGGTCCTCGAAATCGCCATCTGGGGCGCATGGTTTCCGCTCATTTTCGGTTACTTGCCCAGCATGGGTTTCGATGCCGGCCAGCAATCCTGGATTCTGAACACGTTTCCAATCGCGGCGATCGTGGGCATGTTTTTCAGCAATCAGTTTGCGGATCGAAACTTTGCCGCGGAAAAATTTCTGGCGGTCAGCCATGTCATCGGCGGCCTGGCGATGATTGGCCTGGCTTTTATCCAGGTGCCCGCGCCGGTCGAGGGATTGGCCGCCGGGGCAGCGAACCCGAATGCGCCGTTCTGGCCGTTCTTCAGTCTGATGCTCGTTCACTGCCTTCTGTATGTGCCGACGATTTCGATCACGAACTCGATTGCCTTCGCGCACATGAAAGACCCGCAGAAGGAGTTTGGCATCGTGCGCATGGGCGGCACCATCGGCTGGATTCTGGCCGCGTGGCCCTTCACTTTCATCCTGGTCGATTACGATAAGGTCAACGCTGCCAACGCGCCGGGTTTCATCGGCTGGCTGGGCACGGTGCTGGGTTCGCCGCTGGCGGGCGATGCGTTGGTGCGGGGAACGAAGGCGACCTTTATTGTGGCCGGCGTGGTCTCGCTGCTGCTCGCGGCCTTCAGCCTCACGCTACCCCACACGCCGCCGAAGCGCGTCGAAGCGGGCGCTGAATCGAAACTGGCATGGCTCGAAGCGGTCAAGCTGTTGGGCATTCCCTTCATCCTTATTCTTTGGCTCGTGACGTTCGTGGACGCCACGGTCCACAACCTTTTCTTCAACTGGACCGGGCGATTCCTGGGGACGCCGGTGGAAGCGGGCGGAGTCGGCATTCCGGGAAACTGGATCATGCCGGTGATGAGCATTGGGCAAGTGGCGGAAATCCTCACCATGCTCGTGCTGGGCGCCACCTTGAAGAAACTCGGCTGGAGGACGACGATGATTATTGGAATTCTCGGCCACGCCGCGCGCTTCGCCGTCTTTGCCTTCATGCCGCAGCACAAGGAAGTGATCATCCTCGTGAATCTGCTGCACGGCATCTGCTACGCCTTCTTCTTCGCCACGGTTTACATCTTCGTGGATGAATTCTTTCCCAAAGACGCACGAGCCAGCGCGCAAGGGTTGTTCAACCTGATGATCCTCGGGCTCGGTCCGCTCGTCGCCAACGCGATCGGTCCGAAATTGATCGGCACCACGTTTAACAAAGGTGGGGTCGTGGACTTCAAAGGACTGTTCCTGATCCCGTGCATCGCTGCGATTGTTGCTGCGGTCGTGCTCGCACTATTCTTTCGTCCCCCCAAGAGCCGGGAACCGCAAGCTTCGCGGCAACCGGCGACTCCGCATTGACGTCAAGTTGCCTGGCGTTCGTCAACCAGCGTGCGTGGAAGCGAACCGCTTTGCGGCGGCACTCGCAATTTGCAATGCCATCACCCTGTCCAGCACCAGCGTTTCATACTTTCGGCTTTTTCGTTCCCAACCCAATCGCCACTGTATGTGAGAATGGTATCTGAACCCTTAATCCGCGCGCGCTTGTCCGTGCTCCATCCTTTGGTTCCAGCCTGCCTGGGCGGCGAACAGTGACATGGAAGAACAGCGCCTTGCTTCTTTGATCGATTCATTTATCGCCGGCGTGCTCAACGCGGACGAGTGGATGGAATTGCACCAGCGGCTGGCGGCATCGCCGGCAGCCCGCGCGCAATATGAGCGGCACATCGCGTGTCACCAACTCACTCATCCGAACGTGTGCCTGCCCGATGCGGCAGAGCTTCTCCGGATGAAGCCAGCCGCCAGCGGCCGGGCGAGTCACGAGCCGTCCTTCGCGAGCATCGAGGTGGTCTCGGGAAAGTTGCGCGCCTGGTGTTTGGCCGGAGCGGTCGCGGTCTGCGCGGGAGCCGGCCTGCTCATTTCACTCTATTACCAACCTGTGCCGGTCGCTTTGTTTCAACCGCCCATTGCGAACGGGGAATCGGTTGCGATCCTGCGGCACGCCGCAAACGTCTATTGGGTAAACCTGACCAATGAGATGTTCGTGGGTGATCCGTTTCCCGCCGACCGCGTGCAGATTGCTGCCGGGGCCATACAAGTGGAGTTCAAACGCGGAGCCCGCCTCGTGGTCGAAGGCCCGGCAGACCTCCAGTTGATTTCGGACAACGAAGCGTTTCTGCACTCCGGCAAAGTCACTGCGCATGTGCCGGAACGCGCCCATGGATTCAAAGTCACGGCGCCTGCGCTGGCCGTGGTGGACCTCGGCACGGAATTTGGCCTGCGCGCCCCGCCGAATGCCGCGGCAGAACTGCACGTGTTTTCAGGCACTGTGGAAATGGCCCCAATGACGAAACCGCCGCGGCGCATGATGGAAGGTCAAGCGGCACGAATCGAGGGGTCGCGCGTGCGCAAGACCGCTGTGGATCGGCGGGCCTTTCTTTTTGAAGATGAGATGGCGCAGCGTGAGGCGAATGAACAACGCGAACGTCTCCGCGCCTGGAAGAGCGCCGCGCAGAAACTGAGCAGCGATCCGGGGACGTTGGTTCACTACACTTTTGAAGATCAAAGAAAGGGCGTATCGCAACTCGCGAATACGGTTTCATCGGCGCCCGCCGCTCTTCCCGGAACAATCGTCGGCTCTGAATGGACCGAAGGCCGCTGGCCGCAGAAAGGCGCGATTGCTTTTACGGGCCAAACAGATCGCATTCGATTCACAGTGCCGAACACGCTCACATCGCTCACTTACATGGCGTGGTTGCGCATCGATGCTCTTCTTAATTCCAGCAACGCGCTCGCGATCACCGAGAGCATGCAGCTCGGCGAAGTGCATTGGCAGGTTTATCGCGACGGACGCGTCGCCTTGTCGGCCCGCAGTGGCGCCAGCGGGACGGTGGACCAAACCTGGGACCGCGGCCTGAGTGGAGCCGTTTTTACCGCGGAACGACTGGGCAAATGGACGCATTTGACAAGCGTTTACGACGCATCGGCGCGAACGATCAACCACTATGTAAACGGCCGGTTTGTTTCATCCTCGCCCATCAAACGTCCGGTGCCTCTGAAGCTTGGCGCGGTTGAGATCGGCAATTGGGGAGTGCGCGTGGACCAGCCGAAATGGGCTTCGATGAAGAATGCGGGCACGCCCTACTTGAGTCGCTTTTGGAACGGCCGCATCGACGAATTCGCACTGCTTTCGCGGGCGCTTACCGCGGAGGAGATTCGCCAGTATTACGAGCAAGGTCGCGTTGCCGCCGGAATGGTCCTCGCCAAAGCGGAGTAATAGGCCCGGTGATTTTCAATGGATGGATGGAGCGGCTGTCTCCTCTCTTCCGAAAAGCTTTTGAACACGACTCGCGTGCGTCTTAGCCTTCGCGCATGTCGTCGCACGACGAGTTTCGAAAACTCATGGCCACGCCGGAACTGCCGCGGCTCGGACCGCAGGGCCGCGGCGGAACGTTGGCCATTGATGAACTGAATCGGGCACTGGATGGATTTTTCACTCGCGAGAAAATTGCGATCTGGGGCCAGCCCCTCCTTCGCAGTGCCGCGCTGTTCTGGCACGATCACCTCGATGCGTCGCACGCAATTTCTCAGAACATCGAAACAGGCGACGGCAGTTGGCTGCACGGCCTCATGCATCGCCGCGAGCCGGATTATGCGAACGCGAAGTATTGGTTTGGGCGCGTGGGACGACACCAGGCGTTTCCGAAAATCGCGCCCCGGCTCGCTGCATTGCTGCACAACGACCGCGGGGGACTGGCGGAGCGTTTGATCGACAAGGGCGAGTGGAAGCCTTTCGCGTTCATTGACGAGTGCGAACGAGCGGAGCAGGGCGGGGACGCCACTCTCACTGCCGTCCTTCAGCAGATTCAAGCCGCGGAATTCGATGTGCTCGTCGAATACATTCTCTCGCACCCGCCGTGAGCGAATTCCTCACAGTTCTCAGCGCGGTCCTCCCCATCTTTTGCATCGCCGGCGCCGGCGTGGCGCTGCGGCAACTCAACTGGCTCACGGCTGACGCAGACGCGAGCCTGTTGCGCGTGACCGTGAACGTCCTGGCGCCGTGCCTCATCTTC
>Ga0190265_10000607_pt1 | contig 24766 bp, 21 predicted proteins | sample Popmic124T_FD_133135 | JGI IMG/M metagenome (GOLD analysis project Ga0190265, IMG submission 133135) | Populus adjacent soil microbial communities from riparian zone of Indian Creek, Utah, USA - 124 T | ecosystem: Environmental > Terrestrial > Soil > Riparian zone | place: USA: Utah | collected...
CCGCACGTGTCGCTGCTCGTGTTCGCCGCCCTGTTCGGCGGCTCGCTGCTGCGCCGTCGATCGTGGCGGGACTCTCGGCTCGGTCTGCTCGGCCGCCTCGCCGGCCTCGCCGTGCTCGTCGGGCTGGGCGCGGTGATCTTCGCCCAGACGGCGAGTTTCTTCAACGTCGACAACATCGACCGCGGCTCCGTCGAACAGGTGCTGGATCGCACCGACGACCAGTCGTCCGACGGCGATGCGGCGTTCGACTCGCCGCGCCTGTCGTCACCCAGCGAGTACCCGTACGCGGTGGTGTCGGTGTTGTTCCGCCCGTTCCCGTGGGAGGCGGGCAACGCCCAGGCGCTGGTCGCCGCCGCCGAAGGCGTCGTGCTCATGGGGCTGTTCGCGTACTCGCTTTCCCGACTCAAATGTCTGCCGTGGTATGCGGTGCGCACCCCGTACGTGGCGTTCGCCGTCGCCTACACGGCGATGTTCGTGCTCGCGTTCTCGGCCATCGGCAACTTCGGGTTGTTGACCCGCCAGCGGACCCAGGTGCTCCCGTTGGTACTGGTGCTCCTGGCGGTTCCGTCCCGCATCCACCGGTCGACCGGCGACGACCGGCCGTCGAGGACGACGCCGACGAGGGTGCCCATGCGCGCCAGGCGCTACTGAGCCGGCTTCAGAGCAGTCCGCCGCGGAACGCGCGGTCGCGCAGGCAGCCGCGAGTGTCGAGCACCAGCCGGGCGTGCTCGGCGATGTCGTCGAGGGGGAGCTCGGGATGTTCGACGAGCACGACGACGAGGTCGGCGGCGGCGATCTCGTCGACGGTGCAGGGCACGACCGGGACCGGCAGCTGCGGAAGCCCGACGGGCGGAAGGTGCGGCTCCCACGCCCGCACGTTGGCGCCGAGTGCGATCAACCGCTCGACGACCGCCAACGACGGCGACTCGCGCCAGTCCGACGTCCCCGCCTTGTAGCTCAGCCCGAGGACGAGGATCCGACTGTTCCGCGCTGCCAGCCCATCGCCGTTCAGCATCGTCATGATCCGCGTCACGACGTAGTCGGGCATGTGTTCGTTGACGTCGTTGGCCAGCTCGACGAACCGGAACGTGCGACCGAGGCTCCGCTTCACACGCCACGACAGGAACGACGGATCGATCGGGAGGCAGTGGCCCCCGACACCCGGACCGGGCGTGAACCGGAGATAGCCGAACGGCTTCGTGGACGCCGCGTCGATCGCGCTCCAGATGTCGATGCCGAGCTCCGATGCGTACATCGCCAGCTCGTTCACCAGGGCGATGTTGACGTGGCGGAACGTGTTCTCGAGGAGCTTGACCAGCTCGGCCTCGGCCGGCGTGCCGACGGGCACCACCTTGTCGACGAGTGCCCCGTAGAACACCTCGACGCACCGCAGCGACGGCTCGTCGACGCCCGACACGACCTTGGGCGTGTTGACCAGGCCCCAGCTCGGATTGCCGGGGTCGATCCGCTCGGGCGAGTAGCCGAGGAAGAAATCGCGACCGACGAGCAATCCCGTGCGCTCGAGGACCGGCCGCACGAGCTCGTTGGTCGTGCCCGGGTACGTCGTCGACTCGAGCACGACGAGGGCGCCGGGACGCAACACGTCGGCGACGAGTCCGGCCGCCTGCTCGACGTGGGAGAGGTCGGGCATGCCCTCCCGCAGCGGAGTGGGCACCGTGATCACGGCGACGTCGAACGCCTCCAGATCGGCCGGGTCGTTGGTCGGCCAGTAGCCCTGCTCGAGCGCGCCGGCGAGTTCGTCGTCGACCACATCGGTGATGTACGAGGTTCCGGCACGGAGCGCCGCCACCCGCTCGGCGTCGGTGTCGAAACCGACGACGGCGAACCCGACCGCGCTCGACCGCATCGCCACGGGCAACCCGACGTGGCCCTGCCCCATCACCACGACGCGCGCCTGACGCTGATCGAGGCGGGCCGCCAGTGCGTCGGCGAGGTCGGTCACGTCCACGACCCCGCTGGGACGGCTTCACTCCACCAGGCCACGGTCGCGGCGAGGCCGTCGCGGAGCGTGCCCCGGGGACGGAAGCCGAGGTCGTCGCCGGCGGCCTCGATCGACGCCTGCGAGTGGCGGACATCGCCGGGCCGACTGGGAACGTGACGGGGGATGGCTTCGACTCCGAGCAGATCGGCGAGCGCCGCGAGGAGCTCGAGCACGGTGTGGGACTCGCCCCTGGCGATGTTGTAGGCGCGACCGACGCACGACTCGGCCGGCGCGACCGCGGCCCGCAGGTTCGCTTGTACTGCATCGGTCACGTACGTGAAGTCGCGGCTCTGCTCACCGTCGCCGTGGATCTCGACCGGGAGACCGCGGCGCAAGGCGTCGATGAAGCGGGGGACCACGGCGGCGTACTGGCTGTCGGAGCGCTGGCGGGGACCGAACACGTTGAAGTACCGGAGCGCGACCGTCTCCAAGCCGTGCAGCTCGGTGAAGACCCGCGCGTAGTGCTCGCCGGCGAGCTTGCTGACGGCATACGGCGAGCGCGGCTGCAGCGGTTGGTCCTCGCGTGTCGGGCGTTCCCGTGCGCCGCCGTAGACCGACGACGACGACGACAGCACGACCCGGCCGGCGCCTGCGTCGTGCGCCGCGCACAGCACCGTGAGCGTGCCGCTGACGTTCGACTTGTCGGTCGCCAGCGGGTGCTCGACCGAGCGTTGGACCGAGCCACGCGCGGCGAGGTGGAAGACGACGTCGCAGCCGCGCACGGCCGAGGCGACCCTCGACGCATCGGTGATATCGCCCTCGACGAGGTCGGCTTCGGGGGCCACGTTGGCGCTGTCACCGGTCGACAGATCGTCGAGGACGACGACCTGCGTGCCCTCGGCGACGAGCGCGGTGACGAGATGCGAGCCGATGAAGCCGGCGCCGCCGGTGACGAGCGCTCTCACGCCGACCTCGGGAGCTGGCCGACCGCGTCGGCGTCCTCATGGACGCGGGCGATCGTGTCGGCGACCGCCTCGACGGCGGCCTCGTCGAGGTCGCGCCACAGCGGCAGGCTGATGACGCGGGACGCCAACTGGTCTGTGCGGGGCAGCTCTGGGGCGAGCAATCCGCGGTAGGCCTCATGACGATGGACGGGTGGCGAGAAGTAGCAACGCGTGTCGATGCCCTCGGCGCGCAGGGCGAGGGCGAGGAGGTCGCGTTCGACACCGAACACGGTCTCGTCGACGACGATGGTGAAGTCCTTGTGCGTCGACGCGTCGCCGGGCGTCAGCTGCTGCGGGATGATCCCGGGCACTGCCGCCAGCAGGGTCCGATACCGCGCCACGAGGTGTGCACGTCGCGCCAGATGGTCGTCGAGGATCTCCAGCGACTCGAGCGCCAGCGCCGCATGCATCTCCGACAGTCGCGCGTTGAGCCCCGCGAACTTCGTGTCGTACGTTCCCGGGTTGCCGTAGTCGCGTCCGATGCGGATCCGCGCCGCGAGCGCTTCGTCGTTGGTCGTGACGAGCCCACCTTCGCCGCTGACGACGAGCTTGGTCGGGCTGAGGCTGAACACCTCGGCGATCCCGAACCCGCCGACCGGCCGCCCGTTACGGAGGGCGCCGAGCGCGTGGGCGGCGTCGAAGACCACCGGGATGCCGTGCGCGCTGCCGAGCTCCTCGACGCGCTCGGGATGGCACGGCGCGCCGAACACGTGGGTGGCGAGGATCGCTGCCGACCCGTCGATCCGGTGGGCCGCGTCGTCGACGTCGAGCAGGAAGTCGTCGTCGCCACACTCTGCGAATCGGGGGATGCCACCGACCCACGCGGCGGCGTGGGCGGTCGCGGCGAACGTGAAGCTCGGCATCAGCACCGGTCGCCCGGGTGGCACGAGCGCCTGCAGCGTGAGCATCAACCCGGCGGTGCACGACGAGACGGCGACGACGTGATCGACCCCGAGTCGGTTCGCCACCTGGAACTCGAGCTCGCGGACGAGGGGCCCGTTGGTCAGGATCCCCACGTCGTACGACGGCTCGAGGCGGGCGACGACACGTTCGAGCGGCGGCGCCGCCGGCCGCGCGAACTTCAACCCTGCAGGGAACACTGGTTCTCCCCCGAGCATCGCCAGCAATGTCACCGGATCCCCACCTTCATCGCTACCTTCATCTCGGCCGTCATGCCGTTGTTCACCGCTCGTCGACCGGCACGTCGCGCGACCGCGCCCTGCGGACATGACCATTGTCGGCTGTCGGTGCATCGAAGGTGCCCACCGCGCTCGGCCGGGTCGGCGGGCGCGGCCGACGCGGTGCGCTGTCCGACCGCACGGTCGACCCGATCGACGGCGCTTGCGCCGATGGTGGCGGCGCGGCACCATCGGCCTCGAGCGTGGTCATTTTCGATCGCTTGTCGCGGCGCAGGGTCCAATAGGCGAAGTACGCCGAGCCCTCGGGCGCCGTGACACCCGTCATCACCACACCGATCGCCGGGGCACGGATCTGGGCGAGGAGGTCGCCGCAGCGTTCGGCCTGGGACGTGGTCGTGCGACCGACACGGCACAGCGCGACCACTCCGTCGACCATCGTCGCCAATTCGCGGTTGATGCTCGAGGCGAGCAACGGCGCGGTGTCGATGAGGACGACGTCGGCCAACGCCCGGGCCTCGTCGATCAGCCGCTGCTGATCGGCGAGCTGGCCGCCGGGCGGGCGGGCGGCGCTGCCGATGCCCACCATGCTGACGCCGCGCACGTTGGTGCCCATGACGAGTGAGGCGAGCGGGATCGGAGGCGCGGCGGCGAGAAACTCGGTGACCCCCGGGTTGCGGGTGGTTCGCACCCGCCTTCGTGCACGGATCCGTTGCAGGTCGAAGCTGAGCATCAGCACCGAGTATCCGCTCTCGCCGTAGGCGGCCGCGAGGTTCGACACCGTCGTCGACTTGCCGTCGCCGCTGCCGGCGGACGTGATCATGATCACCTCGCCGCGAGGCGCGGAATCCGCGCCAGGGCCGGGTAGCGGCTCGCCCCCGCTCCACTGCGGGTCGACGTCGGGCTCGAGGAGCATCAACGCGCTGCGCAACGTCCGGTACGACTCGGCGACGGCGGTGTCGGGCTCGCGGACGACGACCAACTTGCGCCAGCGTGACCAGAACGGGAACTTGACGACCTCGGCGATGACGGGCAGGCCGAAGTGCTCCTCGGCGCCCCGCCTCGTCCGGACGCGGGTGTCGGAGCGGTCGAGCGTGAGGGCGAGGCCGAATCCGAGGACGAGCGCGACAGCGGCGGCGAGCGCCATCCGCTCGGCGCGGCTCCTCGTCCCCGGCAGGCGGTCCTGCTTCGTGCCGCGGTCGGCCTCGTCGATCGTGGTGTAGACGACGGTCGAGGCCTGCGCGTCCTGGGCCTCGAGCACAGAGCCCAACTGGCGGATGAGTGCGTCGCGCTCGGCGGTCAACGTCTCGACGTCGGGTGGGTTGTTGGCGATTGCCGCGTCCAGGGTCGAGACGCGCTCGCGCAGCGACGCCTCCTGGGCCGCGAGATCCTCCTCGGCCTCGAGCTGGCGAGTGGCCTCGCGCTCGGCGAGAAACGCGACCGTCTCGTCAGCAACCGTGTTCGCCTTCAGCGCGGCGCGCTGGGGATTGAGATCGGTCGCGGTGATCAAGACAGTGCCGACGTTGCGGTTCGTCCTGACCTCGATGTCGCGACCGAGCCGCTCGGGATCGACCCCTGGGCCGATCGCGGCCGCCGCCCGTTCGAGTACCTCGGTCTCCTCGGCCCACAGCGCGACGATCTCTGGGTTGGCCGCGGTGCTCCTGCCCGAATCGCCCGTGTCCTCGACGAGGAGCACGTGCGTTGCCTCGTAGCGGTCGACGAAGCGCGCGGGTGTGGTGACGTAGACGATGCCCAGCGCGGCGACCACGAGCCCGGCGATGAGCCACCACCACCGGCGCACGATCTGCGCATACGCCAGCGGCTCCATCTAGGACGTGCCCCCGAACGGGACCATGGGCGCCCTTGCGGCGTCGGTTTCGACGTCGGTGATCGTGAGCTCGTCGAGCAGCCTGCGGATCTCGTCATCTCGGCCGCGCGCGGCCAGCAGGCCGAGCTGTTCGACCGTGCGGTCCATGCGATCTCCGCCGAGGGCGATCGGAACCAGGCGGGTGATGGCCGAGTGATTCGTGGGATGTGCCTCCTCGTCGATGTCCTGCAACTGCTCGGAGAGTTTCTCACCTGGGCGTGCTCCGACGAACTCGATCGGGACCTCGTCACCGACAACTCGCCCGGACAGCCGGATCATGCGTTCGGCGAGCTCGAGAACGTTGACCTGTTCGCCGACGTTCAGCATGAAGATCTCGCCGCCGGAGGAGAAGACGGCTGCTTGGAGGGCGAGCGTCACCGCCTCGTAGACGCTCATGAAGTACCTGGTCATGTGGGGATCGGTGACGGTGACCGGGCCACCACCCGCGATCTGAGCGGCAAACGTCGGGATGACGCTGCCGCGGCTGCCGATCACGTTGCCGAAGCGCACCGAGCACCACCGGGCGCCCGCTGGCGCGCGAGAGACGACGAGCTGCTCGCCGATGTGCTTCGATCGCCCGAGCACGTTGCTCGGGCGCACCGCCTTGTCGGACGAGATGAACACGAGCCGCTCCACGAACACCGAGGCGGCCGATTGGAGGACGTTCTCCGTTCCCCACACGTTGGTCTTGATCGCCTCGACCGGATCGGCCTCGAGCAGGGGGACGTGCTTGTGGGCGGCAGCGTGGAACACGACCTCGGGCCGCACGCGCTCGAACACCGACTGCAGCCGGACGCGGTCGCGGATGTCGGTGAGCACGAGCTGCTGATTGACCGTGGGTGGCATTCGCGCCGACAGCTCGTGGAGGTGGGTCTCGTCGTGATCGAGCAACACGAGGAGGGACGGCTCGTACGTTGCGACCTGGGCGGCGATCTCAGATCCGATCGATCCACCAGCTCCCGTGATCAGGACCCGGCGCGAGGCGATCGTGGCGCGGATGCTCTCGCGGTCGGTGACCACCTGTTGGCGCCCGAGCAGGTCGTCGATCTGAAGTTCGCGGACGTCGCGCACCGACGGCGCGGCGGTGAGGAGCTCGTGGACCGGCGGGAACACCTTGACGGGCACCTTGGCCCGCTCGGCGGCCTCCATCGCGGTGCGCAGCAGTATCTGATCGGCGCCCGGATCGGCGACGAGGACCTCGCGCGCCCGGAAGCGCTCGATGGCCCGTTCGAGGTTGGCGACGCTCCCGACCACTGGGACGCCGAGCAGCGACCGGCCGTGGGTGCGCACATCGTCGTCGACGACCACGACCGGATACCGGCGGCTCATCGGCGAGCGGGCCATCTCGCGGATGATCGAAGCGCCGGGGACACCTGCGCCGACGACGGCGACGGGCGTCCCTGTGCGGTCGACCTTGCGACGCCAGCTGAACAACCGCGCCTGGAACCGCACGAGTCCCATGAACATCGTGGCGACGACCGCGGCGAACAGGGCGACCGAACGAGGTACCGGGAACGACTCGAGTGGATCAAAGGGGTAGATGATCACTCCGGCGGTGATGCCGGCCAGGACGACGCGCCGCGCTTCGGCGATGCTGGCGTGACGCCAGATCTGTCCGTACAGACCCCACACGAGGTTCGACGTGATGTGCACGCCGACCACCAGCGGCAGGCATTGGAACATGCGATGCGAGTAGGCGGAGGGGATCTGGCCGTCGAACCGCACGGCGAGCAGCGACGTGTACGACCCGGCCACCAGCATCGCGTCGAGCAGTGTCAGGGGCACACCGATTCGTAGCCGCGACGCCACGAGGAGTGGCGAACGCGGACCACGGCCGCTGACCCAAGATGCCCCGCGTCCCCCCAAGGAACGTCCCCATTCCACAGTTACCGTCCGCCCTTCCGAACTGGTCCCTGCATTCTTGATGCTGCGCCCTCACAATGCAACTTCATTGGCCGCGAGATCGTCCCGCCGACCCCCGCGGTCGCCTGCTGCGCTATGGTCGTCCCATGTCGAACGGCGGGGGAGCCGTCGCTCGGCGGGGAGGTGTCGCGCTGGGCGTCGCCGCCTGTCTGCTCCTCGCGGCATGCGGTTCCGGCACCGACTCCGACCTCGACGAGCGGCTGGCGGAGCTTGAGCAGGAGAACGAATCGCTCCGCGCGCAGTTGGAGGCCGCGAACACGACAACGAACACGGAGAGTGGTGACGCCCCTGCCGGATCAGTCGCAGCCGGGGAGACCTCGCCGTCCGGATCGACGCCGGAATCGACGCCGCCAGCGTCGACCGTGGCACCGACGACGACGTTGCCTCCGGCGCCGGGATCACGTGAGAACCCCATTCCGCTCGGCCGGCCGATCGAGGCCGGCGACTGGACCTACACGGTGGTCGCGTTCGAGCCGAACGTCAGTGACCTGGTCGCGATGCTCAGCGCCAACAACGACCCGGCCGGCGACGGCAAGGTGTACTCGCGCCTGCGGCTGAAGGCCGTGTACAACGGTCAGGGTGCTGGCGATCCGCGCAAGTTGGGCATCAACCTCGTCAGCCCGGCGGAGACGATCGTCGGCGACGAGTCACCGTGCTGCAAGCCGCAGCGCGACATGTTGACCGATCAGCCCGAGACGTTCGCGGGCGGCTCGGTCGAGGGTTGGGTCTACTACGTGGTGACCGCGGCCGAGCTGTTCATGGGCAGCTTCGTCGCGTTCGATCCGAACGCCAACCAGACCAACGTCCCCGGCGGGGTCGTGTTCTTCGTCGTCAACTAGCTGAGTCCGCGACCAGACGTTCGGCACCGCGACCGGCAGTGAGCTGACTCAATCAGACACGGCCCAGAACTCCTCGACCCGACGCACGAAGCGGTCGGGGTCGACGAGATGGGGGTAGTGGCCGAACCCGTCCCAGACCTCGACGATCGCGCCCGGCGCGAGCGCTTCGAGCCACGTGGCGTAGGCGGGTCCCGGATCGATCCCGTGGATCGCGAGATACGGGCAGCGGATGTTTCGTGTCATCTCCTCGATCCGTGTCGCGAGCGCGTCGCGTGTCGAGTCGAGCAGGGGCGACCAGACGCTGAGCACGACGTCCTGATCCAGCCGGCGCAATTCCTGCAGGCGATCGCGCTCGGACGCGTCGAGCGCATCGCCGGCCATCGAATCGAAGATCGTGTTCATCACGTCCGCGAACGACACCGGGTCGCGCAGCGCGGCTCCGACCGCCTGCACGCTCTCCTGGAAGTCGTCGAGCTTCAGGGGCTGGTCGACGTTGACCACCGAGCGGACCGGGCCGTCGCTCGCGGCCAGCGCGGACACCACGGCACCGCCGAGGGAGTGACCGACCACGTGTACTCCGTCGAGACCCTCGGCGGAGATGACCGCCGCGACATCGGCGGCCATGTGGACGATGTCATAGGAGTCGGCGGCTCCGGATCGTCCGTGGCCGGGAAGGTCGACGACGATGACGCGCCGCGTCGCCGACAATCGATCGGTGATCGTCCCCCACGCCTCGCCCGATTCGGCGAGGCCGTGGACCAGCACGACGGGCGCTCCGTCGCCGATCACCTCGTAGTGGACCGTCGTGCCGGCGGGAGTCGTGGTCGCTGGCACGGAGCGCATCTTGACACCAACTCCAGCGGGCTCGCCACGGGCGCAGCCGTGCACCGGACTCAGCGATCGATCAACTCGGTTCGCAGGTCATGGCTGCCGTCGGGCAGCGGGTGCTCGTAGAACGTGCGATACCCGCTCGGCGTCTCGACCACGTCGAGGTAGCGGACCGTCGCGACCGGTGCATCGCCGACCGGCCTGAGTGCTCCACCACCGAGCGGCTCGGCGATGCCGGTGCGCTCCGAGAAGTTCTCCTCCTTCGATGCCCGGCCGTCGTAGGTGGCGGAGCCGTCAGGCAACGCGGCCGTGAGGCGCGCGCCGCGTGCGTCCCAAGCACCCGGCCGGCCGGCGAGCACGTCACCTTGCCATGACCACCGCAACCCGTCGTCGCTCGTTGCAAGCGCAGTCGTCATGCGGTCTTCCTCGTCGCGCTCGGCGAGAGGATGGCAGCAGATCCAGGCGAACCAGCGATCGTCGCGGCGCCGGATCACCGGGTCCTTCAACGCCACGTCGTCATCCCGGAACACCTCGCGCGGCACTGCATCGCCGAACGCCGACGGATCGTCCGCGTCGAGGACCTCGATCCACCATTGCTTGCTCGCCGGCCACGATGGGCTCGCGCAGCACACGTACAGCCGCCACGCCCCGTCGTCGAGACGCACGATCGCCGGGCGCTCGAGCGAGTAGGCGTCGAAGTCCTCGCGATCGAGCGTGCACATCGTCGTCGCCGGCCGGCCCGGTGCCCAGCGGGCGACGATGTTCTGGGCGAGCCCGGCCGCTGCATCGCGCAGCCGATAGGCGATGACGAACGTGCCGTCCACGTCGAGTTGGGCGCTGGGAGCGCCGGCCCATCGGCGTGCACCGGGTCCGGGAGCCGGCACGACCAGTTCGGATCGACCGGGGTCGGGAACGACAAGGGAGGCGTCGAGCACGACAGGAAGGATGCCAAACGCGTCGAGTCCGACGGCCGCGGGCGCGTTTGCGTGGTCGGGTCGCGGGGTATCCGCACACCCGACCCGACAGTCAGGAGCAGCTATGAAAGTCGCAGATGTGATGACCGCGAACCCCGTCGTGTTCGGTGCTGACGCGTCACTCGTCGAGGCCGCCACCGCGATGCGGGATCGGAACATCGGCGATGTGCTCGTCGAGCGCGATGGCGCGTTGTGCGGCATCGTGACCGACCGCGACATCGTGGTGCGTGGCCTTGCCGAGGGCAACGACCCCGGAGAACTGACGCTCGGCGACATCGCCACGACCGATCTCGAGACGGTGTCAGCGAACGATGAGGTCGAGGAGGTCGTGTCGAAGATGGAGGGCAGCGCAGTGAGGCGCATCCCGGTGGTCGACGGGGGTCGCGCCATCGGGATCCTGTCGATCGGGGACCTCGCAGAGTACCGAGACCGCGATTCGGCGCTCGGCCAGATCAGTTCGGCACCGCCGAACAACTGATCCAGCGCGTCGAGTCTCGATGGGGCACGTAGAGCTCGCAACCGAGGCTGCCCGGCTGCTCGGGGGCCGCAGCATCGCCACTGCCGAGTCGTGCACCGCGGGGCGGCTCGCCGAGTCGCTGGCGTCGGTCGACAAGGCCGTCGATTTCCTTCGTGGCGGCCTGGTCGCCTATCAGGATCAGGTGAAGCGGTCGTTTCTCGGCGTGACTGCCGAGTCGACGTTGAGCGCCGACGCGGCGGCGCAGATGGCACTCGGTGCGTGCCGGATGTTCGAGAGCGACGTGGCGGTCGCCACGACCGGTGTCGCCGGCGACGAGCCCGCAGACGGCGTCCCGCCGGGAACCGTGTTCATCGCCACGGCCGTCGACGGCGTCGTGCGGGTGCAGCGCTACCGGTACGAGGCCGATCCACCGACGGTGTGTGATCTCGCCCGGTACCAGGGGCTCGTCGACCTCCAGACCGCGTTGGCCGCCGTGCGTTGATGCGGGGAACGCGACGGCGACTCAGTTGTTCCTGGCCTGGTGGGGCGCGACGACATCCCAGGCGAGCGCGACGTCGTCGCCGACCAGTTGGATCGCACGATTCGTGAGGCGGATGCCGTCGGCGATGTTCTGGACGCCGAGACCGTTCACCGCTTGTGTGCCGGCGCCGATCACGATCGGGGCGACCGCGACGATGATCCGATCGACGAGCCCCGCCGCGAGCAGACCGGTGATCACCTCGGAACCACCCTCGACCAGCACCGACTCGGTGCCCGACGCCCGCAACGCGGCGAGCGCGCCGCGCAGGGACACCTGTCCGGATTGCTCCGCCACGACCTCCACCCGGACGCCCTGCTGACGCAGCTCGGCGCGCCGGTTCGGATCGGATCGTTCGGTCGTGATCACCGTGGTCCCGGCGCCCGGCCCGAGGATCTTGGCCGTCGACGGGATTCGCAGGGACGTGTCGAGCACGGTCCGCATCGGCGACGCCCCCGACACCATCCGCACGGTGAGTTGCGGGTCATCGCGCAACACCGTTCCCACGCCGACGAGCACGCTGTCACACGCCGCCCGCAACGCGTGGGAAAGCCGCCGTTCCTCCTCGCTGCTGATCCATTGCGAGTCGCCAGTGGAGGTGGCGATGCGACCGTCGAGCGTCTGCGCGTACTTGAGCACGACGAACGGTCGGTCAGGACGGGGTCGAACATCGCCGAGGAGCGCCATCGCATCGACCGGCGTGTCCACATCGTCGGCCATCGCTGCCGACGGCCCTGTCGGGCGCACGTGGTCCATGCGCATCGCCTTGGTGTTGAGGTAGCCGATGTTGCGGTGGTGGGGCGACGTGGGCAGAGGGACCACCCCGGTGACGACTGTGCCGGCTGACCTGAGCCCGTCGACCTTGTGTGGATTGTTGGTCAGCAGTCGCGTTGTGCGGACTCCGAGCTCGGCGAGGACGGCGGCTGACTCGTTGTAGTCGCGAGAGTCGATCGGCAAGCCGAGCACGACGTTGGCATCGACGGTGTCCGCGCCGTCGTCCTGGGCCACGTACGCCCGGAGCTTGTTGACCAGGCCGATGCCCCGCCCCTCGTGGCCGGTGGCGTAGACCAACACCCCGCGCTGCTCGGCGGCGATCATCCGCAGCGCCAATCGGAGCTGGATGCCACAGTCACATCGCAGCGACCCGAGCGCGTCGCCGGTCAGGCATTCCGAGTGGAGGCGGACGAGCACGTCGTCGCCGTCGCCGATGTCACCCTGCACCATCGCTACGTACACGTGACCGGAAGCCCGTTCGAAGGCGTGCACGTCGAACACGCCGTAGGGGGTCGGCAAAGGGACTCGAACCGCCTCGCTCGTAATCATGGGCCGTCGTTTACCCCCTGGCGGTCCAGGGCAAACTGGCGCGCGTGGGGAACGCCCGATCGCTCTGGTTCGTGGGTCCCCGGTCGGTTGACGTCAGGGTCGAAGGACTCCCGCCGCTCGAAGGCGGTCAATCGTTGATCCGCACGGCGTTCTCGGGTATCAGCGCGGGAACCGAGATGCTGGCGTACCGCGGTCAGCTCGATCCCGACCTGCCGCTCGATGAGACGCTTGGCACACTCGCCGGGACGTTCCGCTACCCGTTCCGCTACGGATACAGCTGCGTCGGGGTCGTCGAGGAGAGTCGAGGCGAGCTCGCCGAAGGGACGGTGGTGTTCGCGTTCCATCCCCATCAGGACATGTTCGTGGCGAGCGCCGACGATGTCGTGGCGCTCGGGTCGGTCGCGCCCCGGGATGCGACGCTGTTCCCCCTCGTCGAGACCGCGTTGCAGATCACCCTCGATGCCGGGCCGCTGCTCGGTGAGACCGTTGTCGTGCTCGGGCTCGGCGTCGTCGGCAGCCTGACTGCGTGCCTGCTCCAACGCGCGGGAGCGCGGGTCGTCGCCGTCGAGCCACAGGCCTGGCGGCGTGATGCGATCGGCGGTCTCGGCGTCGACGCGGTCGCACCCGAATCCCTGGCCGATGCGCTCGGTTCGGACGGGTGTCGCGCGCAAGTTCCGCTCGTCGTCGAGGCGTCGGGCAATCCCGACGCCTTGCGGACCGCGCTCGGGTTGCTGTCGCACGAGGGCACCGTGCTGGTGGCTTCCTGGTATGGCACAAAGGAAGTGACGCTGCCACTCGGGGGCGAGTTCCACCGCCGCCGGTTGACGATTCGCAGCACCCAGGTGTCGACGATTCCCGCCCGGCTGGGGAATCGCTGGACTGCCGACCGGCGGCGACGCGCCGTCGTCGACCTTCTCGATGAGCTCCCCCTCGGCAGCCTCGCCACCCACACGTTCCCGTTCGATCAGGCCGGTGAGGCCTATGCCGCGATCGATGCCGGAACCGAAGGATTGATCCACGCGGCGTTGGGGTACCGGTAGCCCATGTTCCAAGTCGGCACCGCGATCGAGTTCCCCGCGCAACACATCATGCCCGGTGTCGAAGGGCCCGAAGGCGAGCTCCACGAGCACGACTACCGCCTCGACGTGGTCGTGGAGCGCGAGAAGCTCGACGATCGGGGGATGGTCTGCGACCTCGACGTGCTCGAGGCCGCGCTGCAGGGCATCGACGCGACCGTGCGCGGCAAGAACCTCGAAGTGATCCGTCCCGCCGACGCCGAGGCCGTCACGGTCGAGGTGTTCGCGCGCTGGGCGCACGACTTCCTCGCGGACGCGATCCGCAACACCGGTGCGGAGACGTTGTCGGTGCGGGTGTGGGAGTCGGCCGTGGCGTTCGGTGGATACAGCGATCGACTCAACTGACGCGTCAAGGCCGGCATGGTCGTCATCTCGCTCGTGACGCGCGGCTCGCCGACGCAGGTGACGGGTGGACATCTCTACCACCGGCGGATGGCCGAGGCGGCCGCATCCCGAGGTGCCGAGATCGAGTTCATCTCGGTGCCGTGGTTCCGCAACCCGCTCCGAGGGGCCCGCGGCCTCGTGCTCGTCGACAGTCTCGCGGCGTGGGCGGTCGCGCCCTACGTAGTGGCCCGACAGCGTCGCCGTTCACCGATCGCGGCGATCCTCCACCAGCCACCGGGCGGCGTCGGGCAGGGCCCTCTCCGTACGACACTGCAGCGTCCGTTCGACCAGGCGCTGTACCGGCAATGCGATTTGTTGATCGCGGCCAGCACGGCGCTCGGACGCGCGCTGGCCGACGATTACGGCCTCCCCGCGGAACGGATCTGCGTCGTCGAACCGGGCAGTGACCTACCGGTCGATCGGTCGGCGTCCGGTGACCTTCGCCACGGACGCCGGATCGCGCTCCTCTGTGTCGGCAACTGGCTCCCGAACAAGGGAGTACTCGAACTGCTGGAGGCGGTCGCCGCGCTGCCGCCCGACCATGTGACGCTTCATCTCGCCGGACGGTCGGATGTCGACCCGTCGTATTCGGCCAAGGTGGGCGCCCGCCTGCGTGATCCCGATCTGGCCGGCCGGGTGGTCGTCCACGGTGCCGTCACGCGTGACGATGTCGGGCGGCTCTACGGCGGCGCCGACGTCTTCGTGCTGCCCAGCTACGCCGAGACGTACGGAACAGTCTTCGCCGAAGCGCTGTCCGCCGGGCTGCCGACGGTCGGGTGGCGCTCCGGGAACCTTCCCAACCTCATCGAGGACGGCCGGGAGGGATGCCTCGTCATTCCCGGCGACATCGACGCGCTGAGCGCCGTGCTGGGAAGACTCGCCACCGACGACGAATGGCGTGGTTCGCTTGCCGAGGCCGCGTTGCGTCGCGGTGCAACGCTTCCGACCTGGGACGCCGCGGCAGACGCGTTCTTCGGCGCCCTCAGTCGACTCGGACCGGGCCGCGATTGAACCAGCGGACGACCGGCCCCTGGGGCTCGATGTCGATGCGCGACACGCTCGAGTCCTCGACGTACATCCGCCACGCGATCCCGACCGGCACGTCGAGTGCCCACGCGAGCGCCGCTTTGATCGGGCTCACGTGCGTGACGACGACGACGGTCGACGTCGCGGCGGCCGCCGCCAGCTCCGCACATGCGGCACGCACGCGGATCGAAAGCGCGTCCAACGACTCACCGCCGGGTGGCGCGAACGATGCATCCGATCGCCACTGCGCCCAGACACCGGCCGCGACTGCGGCCGACGGCTGACCGTCGAGCTCGCCGTAGTCGAGCTCGATCCAACGTTCGTCGAGCTCGACCGGACGACCGAACGCCGATGCCGTGTCGCGCGCCCGCCGCAGGGGACTCGAGACCACGAGGTCGGGAACGGGCAACGTCGCCGCCAGCTGTCGCGCGTGCTCGTGGCCGGCATCGGTGAGCGACGGATCAGCGCGTCCCAACAGCAGCCCCTGCCGATTCGGTGGCGTTTCGCCATGACGCACCAACAGGAGCATCGATGGAGTCTAAGAAGCGAGTGCCGACTCCCGCGCGGAGCACCCACCGGGTTCGGATCGGCTGTGGCCGGGGATCATCGCGTGATGCGCGCCAGCACTGAACCGCGTCCCGGGGAGGCCCGGATCGGATGCTCCGGCTGGTCGTACAAGGATTGGCGCGGTCCCGTGTACCCGGTCGACCTGCCCGCCAAGGACTGGTTCGCCTCGTACGCCGAGCGGTTCGACACGGTCGAGTTGAACAGCACGTTCTACCGCCTGCCGCACGCGACCACGGTCGAGAACTGGCGCAAGCGAGCGCCGGACGGGTTCATCTACGCCGTCAAGGTCGGCCAGTTCGGTTCCCACCGGATGAAGTTGCGCGACCCGTCGCGATGGCTGGCGAACCATCTCGATCGGGTGACCCGACTCGGCGACACGCTCGGTCCGAATCTCGTCCAGCTCCCACCGAACTGGCGCCGCGACACGGCACGTCTCGACGAGTTTCTCGACGCGGCTCCGGCGGCGATGCGCTGGGCCGTCGAGTTCCGCGAGCGCTCGTGGCTCCACGACGACGTGTACGAGGTGCTTGCCCGACACGGAGCCGCGTTGTGCGTGCACGACCTGCTCGAGGATCACCCGTGGGAGCGCACCGCCGACTGGGCGTATCTCCGATTCCATGGGCCTGACGCTCGACGCCATCCGTACCATGGCCGCTACGGACCCCGCCGGCTGCGTGGCGCGGTCGACCGTATCGAGCAACAGCTCGACGCCGGACACGACGTCTACGCGTACTTCAACAACGACTACGACGGCGCCGCGGTGGTCGATGCGACGTGGCTCAAGCGGCGAATCGCACGCAGTTCCGGCGGTTCGAAGCCGGCACGGCTGGGTAGGCATCGCGCGTGAAGGCCACCTTCGAGGGAGCGGCGTCGTACGTCCCGGAGACCCGCCGGTTGTCGGTGCTCGCCGACGCCGCGGCCGGCTGTCGCGGATGTCCGCTGTACGCCGACGCGAACCAGACGGTGTTCGGCGAAGGTAGGCGCGACGCACCGCTGATCCTGGTCGGCGAGCAGCCGGGCGAACGAGAGGACGTGCAAGGTCACCCGTTCGTGGGACCCGCCGGTCACGTTCTGTGGAGGTGCGTCGAGCAGGCAGGGATCGACCGCGCCCACGTGTTCGCAACCAACGCCGTGAAGCACTTCAAGCACGAGGTGCGTGGAAAGCGCCGGCTGCACAAACGGCCGAACACCGACGAGATCGAGGCGTGCCACCCGTGGCTGGATGCTGAGATGCAAGCGGTCAAGGGTCGGGTCATCGTCGCGCTCGGCGCGGTCGCGGCGCGGTCGCTCCTCGGGCGGCCGGTGCCGATCGCGAAGAGTCGCGGGACGGAATTCGAGCTCGACGGGCGCGTCGTCGTGGTCACCTACCACCCGTCGGCAGTGCTCCGGGCCGACGAAGCGGCTGAGGAGATCCGCGCCGCGCTTGTCAGCGATCTCCGAGCGGCGGACACGCGCTCACGCGAGAGCGTTGGCGCGGTCCGCCGTCGTCAATGACGTCATCGATCGTCAGGGGCCGACGGACTCACACCCGCAAGCGGTCCCACGGACCCCAGATGGCGAACGTGATGCCCTGCGCGGCCTGGATGTTGACGAACAGCGTGTCGCCGTTGGGGCTGAACGTCGCCCCAGCGAACTCCTCGCCGAACCGTGGAGCGTTCGGCGGGGCGTTGCGCGTCAACCGGTTCAGGGCGATGTCGAACAGCTCGGCGTCTGGATTGAGCCCGCGGATGTAGTTGTCGACGGGCCCGTCCTCACAGAGGACCACCGTGGCGCCGTTGTTACGGGCGGTGATGTTGTCGGGCAGATCGAGCGCGGCGGTGCCGGGCGACTGGAAGTGACACGTGAGCAGCGCTCGCTTCGGGTCGTAGGACCAGATCTGGCCGGCACCGTTCCCATAGCCCGTCACCGTGTCGGGTCCGGTCTCGGCCGCTCCGCCGCCTTGGGTCGAAGTGAAGTAGATCTCGCCCTTGGTGAACACGGCCCCTTCGAGTCGGGAGAAGTGAGCGGCGCCGAGGGCCCGGCCTTGGTTTCCGACGTGGTTGATGGCGTCGTTGTTGGTCGTCGGCGCGGTCTGTCCGGGTGTGTACGGGAATGTCGGGTTGGCGTCGGCGATGTCGACCCAGTCGACGGGATAGGTGGCGCCATTCGACTGGGTCGCCTCGAGGTGGGCGTTGGGCGCACCGACCACCCGCAGCATCTGCAGCACGCCGCCGTTCTCGAGTCCGCCCACCTGCATCGGGTTCGAGGGCGGGACGTAGCGGTACAGGCCCGATGGAAACCCGAAGTTGTCCTCGGTGAGGTAGACGATCCCCTCCCGCGGGCTGTACGCGGCCGCCTCGTGAGCGAAGCGCCCGGCACTCGTGATCGGCTGGCGGTCCGACTTGCCATCGGCGGGTACTTCGAAGATGAATCCGTGACGTTGCTGGAGTGGAATGTTCGACGCGCCGGTGAAGTCGGGGCCGACGTCGGGGCCGTTGACGGTCTCCTCGCACGTGATCCACGAGCCCCACGGCATTCCGCCACCGGAGCAGTTCATCTGGGTGCCATTGAGGCTGGTGAACGATTCGAGAACTTCGCCGTGGTCTGTCACGAGCGTCGTCGTCGTACCGCCTTGGGCCATCGCGTCGTACGGCGCGTCACCGGGACCGGGCGCGGCGGGTCCGAACGCCGGGCCGGGGTTGTTGAGCTCGTGGTTGCGGACGAGCCACACGTTGTGGCCGCGCGCTCTGAAGGCGGCCATGCCGTCGTGACGTCCGGGCAGGGTCGTCCCGTCGGACAGCATGATCGGCGTTCCGTCGGTGTCGTGGAACGAGCGGTACTTGAAGTTGGGCTGCAGCCACAGCCGGACGCGTCCGTCTCTGAGATCGGCCACCGGCTCCAGCGGACGAATGCGCGGTTGACCTCCAGCCGCCTGCGCCAACATGCTCTGCAGCGACCCCCCGGCGACGGCTCCGCCGACCGTGGCGACGGCTCCCTGCAGGAACGTACGACGATGAATCCTTGCCATGTCCAATCCCCCCTTTGTGCCCCTCGGCAAACCGTAGCCGAGCGCGAGCTCGCGACAGAACGGCCCCGGCCAGCTCCGCCAACCAGCCCAGACGTCACGCGACCGACGCTTCAGTTCCATGACGGTTCGTCCGATGAGTCGGCGGCGGCAGGCGGCCGCCCCGAGAGCCTGGATGTGTACGCGTGGGGTCATCAGCGGGGAAGACGAACGGATCGCACGAGCGTGCGCGGTCGGTCGCCGCCGCCCGGCAGGCGTCGCTCCTCTTCCTCGCCGCCGGAATCATGACCCTGGTCAACAACCATGTCCCCAACGCGGACAACCAGGCGATCAACGACTACGTGGGCCTGATGGCGGTGGTCGCGTCGCCCTTGGGCCTGCTGCTCCCGTGGGAACGTTGGCCCGCACGCGCCACGCTGATGTACTTCCCGTTCTGCCTGGCGCTGCTCGTCATGAACGCGATGTACGGCTCGACGGCGAGTGAGATCTACGCGTTCTGGTTCGTCGTCGCCTTCGTATGGGTTGGCATCCACCACCCCTCCCGAACCTCGCTCGCGCTCGGGGTGCCCGCCGCGGTCGCCTACCTCATCCCACTACTCACCGCGGCCGACACCTCCGGTGAGGCGATCAGCTCCGTCGGCATCGCCATCCCGGGCGCAGTCCTCATCGGCGAGGTCCTCTCCGCGACGAACGCCGGGCTCCGACGAGCGCGAGCCGCACAAGACTCGGCATTCGAGTTGCTCGCAGTCGCCGCGGTCACCGACGATCTCACGGGCGTCGGCAACCGCCGCCAGGTGAACACGATGCTCGACTCCCTGCACCCGGGCGACTCTCTGCTGCTGCTCGATATCGACCACTTCAAGGACATCAACGATCGCCTGGGACATCTGGTCGGCGACGAAGTGCTCTCCGATCTCGGCCGGTACCTGAAGGTCAGCGTTCGGGACAGCGTCGACACGGTCGCTCGATACGGCGGCGAGGAGTTCCTCATCGTCCTTCGCCGACCCAGCAACGACGCGTGCCGGACGGCCGAACGATTGCTCGCGGGATGGCGAGCGACCAACCCCCTCGCCACGTTCTCGATCGGTGTGGCGCTCCACCGCGAGCATGTCGCGGCCACGGCCACGCTGCACGAGGCCGACCAGGCCCTGTACGACGCCAAGGCGTCAGGGCGCGACCGCTGCCAGGCCGCCCCTGCCTGGCGCTCGTAGACACACCACGGCGATCCGGGATGTCGTGAGACATCACACGGTGCCCCCGGCAGGATTCGAACCTGCGCACACGGCTCCGGAGGCCGATGCTCTATCCCCTGAGCTACGAGGGCGGGCCACCGCAGGCTAGCGGCTCGTGGTCGCGTGGGACCCGGTGACGGCGACCGTGAGCGGCCAAATGATCACCCAACGTTCGACCGTTTTTCACCTCCACGCGATGTGCGTATGGTTAGGTCTGCGGGTCATTGTCAGCTACTGCGACAGGGGAGCCAAGCGTGGGAAATTACGTGTCATCGGGTGGGTCTGTTCGTCCCTGGAGGTCCGGTCGACGTCGTGTGGCGGTCCTGACCGCGGTCGCACTGATCGTCGGGTTCGCGCCGCGTGCCGGCATCGCGGCGCCGGGCGCCGGCGGCGATCAGGATGACCGCGACGACGAGTTGCTGTTCTTCGCCGCCGACGGTCTGCGCCAGGACATCGTCGAGGCGTACGCGCAGGAGGGGGTGGTGCCGGGATTCAGGAACCTCTTGAACAACGGTGCCAAGGCGTCGGACAACGGGCTGCTCACGCAGTCACCACCGAACACCGGTGCGGGCTGGTTCACGCTCGCGACCGGCGCGTGGCCGGGTGTCGCGGGATCGACGAACAACACGTTCCACGTCAACGGCCAAGCGTTCGCCAACAGCACCTCGGCACTGGGAACCCCCGGTGTGCTGCAGGCCGAGACGTTGCCCCAGGCGGCCGAGCGCGGCGGCAAGAAGGTCGCCCAGATCGAATGGGCCGGCGGTCGCAGCGGCGCGACCAACGGGCCGACGCTCGACTTCCGCAACTTCCGCAGCGGTCGAGGTGTCGCCACCAACTACATCAGCCCCGCCGACTCGGTGCAGTTCACCACGGCCTTCGGTCTGCAGTTCGACCATCCCGCCGGCTTCGCCAACTCGCCGCCATTCCCGCAGGCCGCGCCGACAGCCGCGGTCGGCTGGACGCGCGTGCCGAAGTCGTACAGCCCGGCGAAGGAGATGCGCCTGCGCGTCATCGACGGCGGCGTCGACAAGTACGGCCTCAACGCCTACATCTACGACAGCAAGAACGATGGGCAGACCAGGTACGACAAGGTGCTCTTCGCGTTCACGAAGGACGGCAACGACAAGGTCGCCAACCTGAAGGAAGGCGAGTGGGCCGACGTCAAGATCACCATCAACGGCGCTCCGAACTTCCCGACCGACCCACTGAACGGCAAGACCGGAGCGTTTCTGATCAAGGTCGAGCGACTGACAACCGACCTCTCGCAGGTCCGGCTGTTCCACACGTCGGTGACGCGGGCCATCGCGACGTGGCCGACGTGGCCGGGTGAGCCCGGCTTCACCGGCACGTTCGAGGACTTCGTCGCCGAGCGCTTCCCGTCGTCGCAGGCCGGCGACTTCGCGGTCCTCGAAGCGGGCATCGTCAGCGAGGAGACGTACATCGAGCAGGGCCTCTACTGGGAGACCTCGTATCACCCGCTGATCAAGTACGTGCTCGACACGTACCAGCCCGACCTGGCGCTGGTGGGGTACCCCGTGACCGACGAGTTCCAGCACCAGTTCCTCGGTCTCGTCACCGAGACGCTGCCGAACGGCGCCCCCAACCCGGCCTACGACGACGTCGAGGTCAATGGGACGCCCGACGGTCGCGTCGACGAACGCGAGAGCTTCATCCGTCGCGCCTACCAGGGCGCCGACGCGACGATGCGCCTCGCCCAGAAGCGCATGGACGACAGCGGCCTGACGACGTTCGTGTCGTCGGACCACGGATTCGCCGCGCAGTTCGCGGCGATCGACGCCAGCGAGGTGCTCGTCGACCTCGGACTCTTGTCGCGGCCGCAGACGTCGAACTGTCGTCCGGCGACCGGTGAGACGATCGGCATGGCCAAGGCCTGCTGGGCCGGTGGCACGGTGCAGATCTACCTCAACCTCGCCGGGCGCGATCCGGCCGGCGGTGGTTTCGTCCAAGTCGCGGCTGCGGACGAGGCGACGACGGTCGCCACGATCAAGGCCGCGTTCCTCGCCCTCGCCGATCCCAACGACTGGACCGGTGACGGTTCACCGGAGGGCTGGAAGGTGATCGACCGCGCCTTCACCAAGGCGGAGGCGCGCTACATCCCCAACGGCGCCGGCAGCACCGCCGACATGGCGCATCCGACCCGCACCGGCGACCTCGTGGTGTTCTCGTATCCGCCGTACCAGTTCGACGCCGCGACACCAGGCACGCTCATCGCCCGCTCGGCGTTCTTCGGCCAGCACGGCTACGTCCCCGACATCCAGGATCTGCCGAGCAACACCAACATGCGAGCCACGTTCCTCGCCGGAGGCAAGGCGATCGAGCACGGTGTCGTGAGCAACGTGCGCAGCATCGACCTCGCCCCGACGGCGGCGTTCCTGCTCGACATCCCGGTTCCCCAGCACAGCCAGGGGGAGGTGCTGCTCGACATGCTCGACAGGGGCGATCGCTACACGGCAGTGCCGATCATCGGGTTGAACGACTTCCACGGGCAACTCGACCCGGTCAGCACTACGATCGTTGGGCGCAACAGCCTCGCGGGCGAGGTTGCGGCTCTTTCCGTCGGCGGCGCAGGGCAACTGGCGACGTTGTTCGACGAGGAGGCAGCGCACCTTCCGGGGCAGACCCTCCTGTTGGCGGCGGGCGACAACGTCGGAGCCTCACCCCCGAACTCGGCGCTACTGCAGGATCTTCCCGCGATCGACGTCGAGAACCTCTGGGGCCTCGACGCGACGAGCTACGGCAACCACGAGTTCGATTTCGGACTCGAACGCATCCTCCTCCACAACGAGCGGGCAAACTTCCCGTTCCTGTCGGCCAACATCATCGAGGAGGCGACGGGTGAATCACCCTCGTGGTCGCCGCCGTCGACCGTGCTCACGGTCAACGGAGTCCAGGTCGGCGTGATCGGGGCCACGGTGCGTACCACGCCGGAGCTCGTCAAGGCGGGCGCGACCGAGGGCCTGGTGTTCGACGACGAGGCGACGCGGATCCACGCCGAGTCGGAGCGGCTGGCGGACCTGGGCATCGTCGTGCAGGTGGTGGTGATCCACGAGGGCGCGGTCCTCGGCGCCAACACGATCGACGGTGTTCCAGGGTCGGCGTGGCAGGGCCCGATCATGGCCATCACCGACGCCTTGCAGGACACGTCCGTCGACCTGGTGATCGCCGGGCACACGCATCGCATCACCAACACCGTGGTCGGGCACATCCCCGTCATCGAGGGTGTCAACGCCGGTGGGAGCTACTCGGTGGCTCAACTGATGGTGCGCGACGGCGACGTCGCGTGGGTCAGCGGCGCCACGCGGGTGGCGAAAAACCTCGGTGTCGCACCGCGAGCCGACGTCCAGGCAGTCGTCGCCCAGGCGAACGCCGACACTGCGGTGTTGCGCAACCAGGTGATCGGCACGCAGGCGGTCGACATCCTGCGCGATCCGGCGCGGCTCAGCGAATCGGCGATGGGCAACCTGGTTGCTGACGCGATGCTCGAGAAGTACCCGGGCATCGACGCCGCGCTCACCAACTCCGGTGGCCTGCGACAGGACCTTCGGATGGCTCCGCCGTCCGCCGGCGAGGCGATCGGTGAGGTCACGTGGGGTGAGGTTTTCGCGGTGTTGCCGTTCGGCAATCGAACGGTCATCGAGACGATCACCGGCGACGTGCTGACGGCCGCGTTGTTGAACGGGTTGAGTCCCGTCTGCAACCCGGCGATCGCGACTGGACGGTTCCCACAGGTGTCGGGACTGCTGATCAACTTCAGCTGCTCGGGCACCACACCCGTGATCAACAGTCTGGCGCGCGCCGACGGGTCGCCGATCCTGGCGACCGACTCGATCCGCATCGTCACCAACGACTTCATGTACTTCGGAGGCGGTGACGGCTACACGGCACTCGCAGCCGGCACTGATGTGCTGCAACCCGGTGACGACCTGATGAATGTCGTCATCGAGTACATCGCGGCTCACTCACCGGTCAGCGCGGTCGTCGAGGGCCGCACGGTCAGGACGTGATCACATGCCGCCCGCGCCGGAACGATCCGGCGCGGGCGGCACGGTCACGCCTGCCAGCGCCGGCGGTGGAGCCCTGACTCGTCCTGCGTCATCACGGTCGCCACGGTCGGGCGAACCTTGAGCAGCACCACGCCGTCGTCCTCGGGCGCACCGAAGAACGCCGTCGCGTCGTACGGGAAGAATCCCGACCACCGCCGGCGCTTCTCGTCGGCGTCGTCGACGATCTCGACCGTGCCGCTCACGTAGGCCTCCGATCCGGGTCGGAACATGAGCGCGATGCGCGGGTTCTCGGCGATGTTGATCGCCTTGCCCGACGATCTCCTCGTCGTGATCCAGATCGAGTCGCCGTCGACCACGGCGGCGACCACCGACACGTGCGGCGTGCCGTCGCTCGACGCGGTGGCCGCGTTCGCGAGCCCCGTCAGATGGGGGGCGACGTCGTCCCATGAGAGTTGTCGGTCCATGCGCCCGAATGTATCGATCGATGGGATCGGCGATTGTCGGGCCAGAATGGTCGGCCATGGCCGACCCCCTCGCCACCGTCGCGACGTTGCTCGCCCCGGCGTTCGCGGACGTGGCCGGGCGAGATGGCGTCGATCCCGTCGTCCGACCGTCCGACCG
>Ga0190265_10000608_pt1 | contig 24751 bp, 17 predicted proteins | sample Popmic124T_FD_133135 | JGI IMG/M metagenome (GOLD analysis project Ga0190265, IMG submission 133135) | Populus adjacent soil microbial communities from riparian zone of Indian Creek, Utah, USA - 124 T | ecosystem: Environmental > Terrestrial > Soil > Riparian zone | place: USA: Utah | collected...
AGCGGGTACTGACCGCGATCGAGAATCCGCACGTCGACTGCATCGGCCACCTGACCGGGCGGCTGATCGGCCGCCGCGAGCCCTACGGGATCGACGTCGAGGCGGTGGCCGAGGCGGCCGCGCGCACCGGCACGATGCTGGAGATCAACGGCAACCCCAACCGCCGCGACCTCTCCGAGCACCACGCCCGCCTCGCGATCGAGGCGGGCGCGACGATCGTCCTCAACACCGACGCCCACGGCGTCGACACGCTCGACAACATCGCCTACGCCGTCGCCACCGCCCGCCGCGCCTGGCTCAGCGCCGAGCAGGTGGCCAACACGCGCGGCTGGAACGAGTTCAAGAAGCTGTTGACGTAGACAAAATACCTCCAGACAACAAGCTTCATTTCAGCTAGACTGCGGGGGCCGCGAGAGCGGCGGTAGCCCCCGCCGGTGGATGCCGGCCCCCGGTCTCGCAATCGGGGGAGAGAGGGTTCGATTCCCTCCGGGGGCGCTATACTTGTTGTCTGCGAGACCGGGGGCCGATGGTTTCCATCGCTCTTCCCCGACTGCGGCAAACGACCCGCCTTCTGGCGGGTCGTTTGCATTCACGCCCCTTACGCCGAATATCGGTTTGCTATTCGAGCGCGAAGACGACGCGGACTCTGGCGGTCACCGTCGAGGCGCCGGGCTTCGCGGGAGGAGCTTGGTCCGCCGCTCCGCGCGGCCCTCGCGTGACCGGCTCGGACGGCGCCTCGGGTGTGGCTTCGGTGCTTTCCTCGATGCTGAGGGCGGGGCCCAGGATCGCGCCCGCCCGCGTGGCGAGTGCGGCCGCCTTCGCCTTCGCCTGGTCGAAGGCGGCGAGCAGCGTGTTGCGGTAGGCGAGCTCGGGGTCGCTGGCGAAGAAGCTGGGCCCACGGCTGCCGGTCGCCCCGGCGGCGATCGCGGCGTTGACCAGCTCGCCCGCCCGGTCTGGCTCGTGCAGGATCACCACGATCCCCTCGGCAGCCCTGTAGAGGGTGAGCTCTCCGCGGCTCACCCGGCGGACCGAGATCCGGCCGGTGGTCACGTCGCCGGGCTCGACCCCGGGCACCGACTGCACCGCCGCGATCACCGCTCGCAGGCGAACCGCGACGACTCGCAAAGCTGCCTGGCGGGTTTTGCGCACCTTGCTGACGCCAAAGCTGAGGCTTGCCGCGTCGTTCGGCACCGTCTGGGTCGAGGCGCCTACGACGGTGACCGTTCGGGTCTGCGCTGCTGCGGCAGCCGGGAGGAGCAGGGAGGCGACGAGGGCGATGAGCAGAGCACGCTTCACTACCGGCATGTTCGCAGCAGGCAACGACGGCTCGGGCTGCTCTGCCTCTCAGGCCCGCACGCGTTCGCTGCGCAACCCCGGCGTGCGGACGAGCTGGATCGGCCGCAGGGCGGAGTTGGGGACGACGTAGAACTTGACCCCGTCGCGCTGCTCGACGCCGAGCACGGCGGCCTCGCGGGTGCGCCAGGCGAGGGCGACGAGGAGGGCGTAGCCGGCGCCGACCGCGGCGACGCCGGGGAAGAAGACGCCGAGCACGCCGGCAGCCAGGGCGGTGACCCCGATCGGCCAGAGGCGGGCGAGCGCTATCCGGGCCGGCGGCTCGGGCGGCAGGCTGGTCGCGGTGCGGGCCGCCGCGAGGGCGTCGCGGACGCCGTCGGCCGCCCGGGCCGGCCGCCCGAGGTAGAGGCCGATCGCCAGCGACACGCCCCACCAGGTGGCCGCGACCAGGACGGTGGTCGTGTCGTCGCTGCGCTCCGCGGCGATGGCCGTGATCGTGGCGAGGACCGTCGCCTCGGCGGCGATCAGGAGCACGGTGACGCGCAGCAGATCGGTGAAGGGCATGCCTACTCCGCCAGTCCCTCGAGGATCGTCAGCCATCCGGCGGGTCCGTCGACGGTCAGGTCGGACTCGGCGGCCAGCTCCGGCGGCGCCTCCGGCGAGACGACCCCGACGCAGACAGCTGCCTCCAGCTCACCGCTGTCACGCAGCTCGCGCAGTGCCCGAAAGGCGTCGAGATCCGTCGTGTCATCTCCGGCATAGACGGTGAGTTTGTGTTTCTTCGCCATGTCGGCGAAAAAAGACGAACTCACCATGGGGGAGGGGGCGGCTGAGAGCAGGGCGCGCACCGCGGCGTCCTTGCCGACGCTTGCCAGCGGGCGCAGCTCCAGCACCTTGCGCCCCCAGTGTGGATGGAGCCCGGCCTCGGCTGCCCGGTCGGCCACCTCCCGCGCCAGCGCCTCGGCTGCCTGTTCATCCTCGGCGCCGCGCCAGTGCAGGGCCTGGATCGGGCCCTTGTCCTCGATTCGCACTCCGGCGGCAGTCAGTGCCTCCTCGTCCAGCCTCGCCAGCAACGAGGCGGCGGCGTCGAACCGTACGAGCGCCGGGTCCATTCGCGGCTCCTCATCGCCCGGCAAGAGCAGTTCCAGCCCGTGGTTGCCGGAGTAGGCGAGCCCCTCGACCCCGACCAGGCGCCGCGCCTCCGCCGCCCGCCTTCCCGAGATGCAGCCGACCAGCCCGTAGCGCTCGCTCAGCCTCTCCAGGACGGCTCGGGCCTCGGCCGGCACCCCCGCCTGCTCCGGCCGCTCGACGATCGGTGCCAGGGTGCCGTCGACGTCTGTGAGGACCGCCGCCCGGCCCGGCTCCGCTCGCAGGGGCTCCAGCGCGGCTCTCCCAACGGCCTCACCCGCGTCGGATTCAGGGCTCACGGCATCTAGTATCGCCGCCACGGTGGACCCCGAGCTACCCTCCCGCCCCCTGCTCAAGCTCGCCGTCATCGGCACCCTGGCGGGAATCTTCAGCGGCCTCTTCGGCGTCGGCGGCGGGACCGTGATCGTGCCGCTGCTGATCTTCTGGTTCGGCTACGGCGAGCGGCTCGCCACCGGCACCAGCCTGGCGGCGATCGTCCTGATCGGCCTGCTCGGCACGCTTGCCCAGGGCGGTATCTACGGCAACGTCCACGTCGGCACCGGCCTGCTGCTCTCGATCCCGGCGATCGGCGGCGTGGTGTTGGGAACGGCGATCCAGCAACGGATCTCCCAGCGCGCGGTCTCGTTCCTCTTCGCCGCGCTGCTGTTCGGTATCGCGATCGAGCTGATCGTATGAACGAGCTGCTCGCGATCCTCGTCGCGGCCGCCGGCGGTCTCGCCGGCGGCCTTGTCGGTGTCGGCGGCGGGGTTCTCTTCGTCCCCGCGCTGACCATCTTCCTCGGCCTCAGCCAGGTCGAGGGGGAGTCGACCTCGCTGCTGATGATCGTGATCGTCGCCCTGGTCGGCGCGATGCGCCAGAACGCCTACGGCAACGTCAACCTCCGTGCCGGACTCGTGGTCGGCGCGCTCTCCCCGCTCGGCGTACTGGTCGGCGTCGTTATCGCGAACGCGGTCTCCCAGCGCGCGCTCGAGCTCTCCTTCGCGGCGCTGGCCCTGTTCGTCGCCTTCCAGCTGGTCCGCCGTGCCCTGCGCACTGCCTGAGTGGCCAGTGGCCATCCACTACGCTCATTGAGTGGATTCGCTGAGATGGGAAGGAGACGTTCCGCAGCTTCGCTCGCCGATCCTCGTCTGCGCTTTCCGGGGCTGGAACGATGCCGCCGCTTCCGCCTCGACCGCGCTGGAGACGATGGCCGACTCGCTCGACGCGGAGGCGCTCGCCGAGCTCGATCCCGAGGAGTACTTCGACTTCCAGGCGACGAGGCCGACGATTGTCCTCAACGACGGGCAGTCGCGCCGCATCGACTGGCCCCGCAACGCCTTCGCAACCGCCCGCGTCCCTACAGCGGACCGCGACCTGATCCTGCTCGACGGCACCGAGCCGAACCTGCGCTGGCGCACCTTCTCGGAGACGATCGCGACCGCCGCCGAGACCCTCGGCGTGGAGATGGTGGTGACGATGGGAGCGCTAGTGGCGGAGGTCTCGCACACCCTGCCGGTGCCGATCACCGGTCTCGCCTCCGACGAGCAGCTGGTCGAGGAGCTCGACCTGACCCGCTCCAACTACGAGGGCCCGACTGGCATCGTCGGCGTCGTCCATGACTGCTGTCGTCAGCTCGGGATGACCTCGGCCTCGCTCTGGGCGGCGGTTCCGCACTACGTCGCAGCGGTCCCCAACCCGAAGGCGGCCCTCGCCCTTCTGCGCCGCCTCGAAGGCCTGACCGGCGTCGCCGTCGACGCCACCGACCTGGAAGAGGAAGCGACCGGCTACGAAGAGCAGATCGGCCGCGCGATCGCCGCCAATCCCGAGATCGAGGAGCTGGTCCAGCGCATCGAGAGCGAGCAGTCCGAGCAGCTGGACGAGTCCGAGGACCTGCCCTCAGCCGACACCCTCGCCCGCGACTTCCAGCGCTTCCTTCGCCAGCAGGGCGACTAACACCCTTACAGTGGTCTAAATAGTTTCACTGCTGTAGATCACTCCACCTCACTTGTTTAAGACAAGTTTCATTTGACATACAAAAACCTTCTCGTATAGGTTCCCCTCGCGTTTCAGGCGAAGTACTCGTCCGTTCTAAAAGGAGGCAGGGTGGGGTCATCGGGGAGAGCAGTGTCCGGGCGGGTGCGTTGGGCTGTCACGTTCACTTTCTTGTTGCTTACGATCTCGGCGGTCCCGGTGCTGGCCGCCGAGCCCTCGCCGGAGGTTCCTGCCGAAGCGCCCGCGCCGGTCGAGGCGGAATCGGTCCAGCTTCCTGACGCCGAAGACATGCGCGAGGGGATCGAGACGGCCGAACGCGAAGACGCTGAACGCCAGCGCTGGCTGGAAAGCCCAGAGGCCGCTCGCCAGCGTGAAGAATCCCGCTACGCCTTCGCCCGCCTCTCCGCCGCCGAGGCGGGCGAGCTACTGCTGGCCACGTTCTCCGCCGAGCTTGAGAAGTTGAACAATGAACCGGCGAGGTTCCTCAGCGACGCCCAGCTCGTACGCCCCCTCGGCGAGGACGAAGCTGCCGCCACCGTCAAGGACGAAGGGAACGAGCTCCTGCTCGACGCAAGCATGCCGGTCAGGGCCGAGGACGAGAGTGGCGAGCTGCGCAAGATAGACCTGAGCCTGGAGCCAACCCCCGGCGGGTTCGAGCCGATCAACCCCCTTGTCGAGGTTCGAATCCCCGCCTCTGCCAGCCAGTCAGTGGAGATCGGGGAGGAAGGACTCGCGGTCACGGCGCCCGGGGCGGCCAGTGAGAGCAATGCGCAGCTCGTCGGTGACAAGAACGCCTTCTACCCCGAAGCGCTTGGGCCGGGCAGCGATGTCGACCGGCTCATCTCCCCGATCGCGGGCGGGGTCGAGATCTTCGACCTCCTGCGTTCCGCTGAGAGCCCCGAGCTGCTGCGCTTCCACATCGACATGCCTGAAGGTGCCGAGCTTCGTCCCGACAGCTTCGGCGGTGCCAAGATCGTCAAGGGTGAAGAGGAGATCGCCTCCGTGCCGGCCCCATACGCCGTCGACGCCCAGGGCAGCGGGATCCCGGTCGAGATGCAGGTCGAGGGCGACGACCTCATCCTCCACGTGGCCCACCGCGAAGCCGACGTGGCATATCCGCTGCTGGTCGATCCGGCCATCTTTGAGGACTGGATCAACCCGGGGTTGCGCTGGATCGACGGGGGCGGCCTTGCCGCGCTGACCAACGGCTCATGGAAATACGACGAGACACACTCCTGGGTCCACGGCAACACCTCCTGCATCTACTACTGCTGGGGCGGCTCGAACCGCGGCCTGTTCGTATCGATGCCCAGCGGAACTCACTGGGAACAGCAATACGGCCGCTGGATCTACTCGGCACCGAACGCGAACAGCTACCTCGTCAATGCCTGGGCAAATCCGTTTGTTCGCCAGGATTACAGCAACTGTCACCGCTCCAAATACCCCAAGCCCCACGACTACGTCGGCATGTGGTACCAGGGCAAATGGAACCGCGTCCTCAACAACCAAGCGGCCGAAATCGGCTCGGTTGACATCCAGTCCTGGGGAGAGTCCTTCATCCTCGGACTCTCGACCGGCGGGGGCAACAGCTACTACAGCATCCCCTGCTGGCGCGATCTCTATGTCGGCGGTGTGGTCGTCTGGCTCGACGACTGGCACTACCCGACGATCGATTCCATCAGTGGCCTTCCCACCGGAAAATGGTTCAGCGACAAAACGCCGATCGCGATCAAAATAGGAGCCAGCGACATTGGCCTCGGTGTTTCCAGGGTCACGGTTACCAACGACGGCAACACCGTCGTCTACAAGGACGAAGGCTTCTGCACTGGCCTTGCCGCCAGCCGATGTCCGACGAGCCGCAGCTCGGAGCCCAAAGCAACCGGCGCCAGCTTCGCTGAGGGAATCAGGGGCGCCAGCGTCAACGTCGAGGATCCAACCGGCAAGGTCGCCAAATCTCCTTTCCAGGTCATGGTCGACCGCAGCTCCCCCGAAATCATTCTGGAAGGTCAGCTTGCCAACGCCACCGACGAGGAAGGCAGCAAAGAGAGCAAAGACGGAGCCGAGACGCTCCCCCTCCCCGTCTACAACCTCACGATCAAAACCACCGACGGCAGCACGGAAAGTAATCTGACCAAGCGCTCAGGCGTCAAAGACATCAAGGTCTCCCTCGATAAAGAAAAAATGGACGTTCCCTGGGAACCGCTGCCTTCCTGTCCAGCGACCAGCTGCAAACGGAACGTCACCTACACCCTCGGCCTCAGCGGGATCGAGACCGCCGGCATGCACGTGCTCGAAATCACCGCGATCGATTTCGCCGGCAACGAGCACGTGCGCTACATCGAGTTCGAATACTTCCCCGCGACCGGGATGAAAGACGAGTACGTGATGCACTACTTCCCGCTTCCCGACGGCCTCGGCAACGAAGCCGAAGAAGAGCATCCTGCTCGGCCCGAACTCGCCGTCAACGTGATGAACGGCAACCTCGTCTACCGCGAGCGCGACTTCGAAGTCGGGGGGGCCGCGGTCGACCTAGAGCTGGAGCGCTTCTATAACTCCCAGCTTCCCGACTCGGAGAACACCGAGTGGGGAGACGGCTGGACTCTCGCCGAGACGCCGGCACTCGATCCTGAGGAAGGACCGGCGCCGAGCGAAGCGGAGATCGTCGACTCGAGCGGCGGCCTCGCCAACGAAGTTGGCCTGCCGACCAAAGCCGGCGAAGCGCAGTTCGACCCCGAGCTGCAGGCAACGATCGCCAAGGAGGCCGACGGCGGCTATGAGCTGACCGACGAGACAGGCGAATCGGCCACCTCGGTGGTCTTCAACGAAAGCGGCCGCACCGAGGCGCTTCGCACCGAGGGCTACGCCAAGGTCGACTACGTCTACGAAGCCAGCCAGCTGTCCGAAATCGAGGTGCAGGACCCGGCAACTTTCGCCACCGACCCAGAAGAACTAGAGATCGATGACGGCTTGGTCGAGAAACCGACCTACGCCAGCTCTTTCGGAAAAAACGGTAACGCCGACGGCCAACTCGCATCTCCGGCGGATGTCGCGATCGACTCTGCCGGCAACCTCTGGGTAGTCGACCGGGCCAACAACCGCATCCAGAAGTTCGGCCCCGACGGCAAATTCATCACCAAGTTCGGCACCTATGGCAAAGGCGACGGCCAGCTCAATGCCCCGACGTCGGTCGCAGTTGATCCGAAAGGAAACCTATGGGTTGTCGACAAATGGAATCATCGCGTGCAGAAGTTCGATCCCTCAGGGAAATTTCTGCTCAAAGCCGGATCCCTGGGCACGGGTAAAGAACAGTTCAAAGCGCCCGAAAGCATCACCATCGATGCCAAAGGCAATGTCCTGGTCTGCGACACGCTGAACGGCCGCATCCAGAAGCTCTCCGAATCGGGAGCCTTCCTGCAGGAAATCGGCGTCGGCAAATTCTCTGAGTGCACCGGCATCGATGTCGGTCCCTACGGCAGGATCTGGGCCGCAGACTGGGTCAACCACCGTGTCAACGTCTTCGACGAATCGGGCGGATGGCTCTGGCAGTTCGGCAAAAATGGCTCCGGTCCCGGTGAATTCAGTAACCCCGACGCGATCGAGATCGACGCGCAAGGCGACGTCTACGTTGGCGACCAGAACAACCACCGCGTCCAGCAGTTCAACTCCGAAAGCAAATTCGTCGCCCAGTTCGGCTCCTACGGCGCTGGAGATGGCCAGTTCAAATTCACCTACCCGCTGGGGATCGAGACCGACGGCAAGGGCCACCTCTGGGTCGCCGACGTCAACAACCACCGCATCCAGCGCTGGCAGGTGCCGATTACCGCGCCGGCTTATGAGAGCTCCTTCGGCTCCTACGGCGCAGCCGACGGCCAGCTGCAAGCACCCGCCGACGTCGCGGTTGGCCTCGGAGGCAGTCTCTGGGTCGTCGACAGGGCCAACTACCGCATCCAGAAGTTCGGCCCCGACGGCAAATTCCTCTTCCAGTTCGGCAAATACGGCGAAGGGCAGGGGGAGTTCTTCAATCCCGCCTCGATCGCGGTGGATCGCGACGGCAACCTGCTCGTACTCGACAAGACGGCCAGGCGCGTGCAGAAGTTCGGCCCCGACGGCGAATTCATCCTCAAATTCGGCTCCTCCGGCACCGGCAACGGCAAGTTCATGTTCCCGGAAGGGATCGCCGCTGACTTCGAGGGCGATATCTGGGTCTGTGACTCTGTCAATGCCCGCATCCAGCGCTTTGACGAGGAAGGCAAATTCATCGAAGCGCTCGGTTCCTATGGCTCGGGCGAAGGCCAGTTCGGCAAATGCACCGGTATCGACGTCGGCCCCGACGGCAGGGTCTGGGCGGGCGACTGGACCAATAACCGGGTCAATGTCTTCGGCTCAGAAGGCAAATTCCTCTTCGCTTTTGGATCTTCCGGCTCCGGCTCAGGTCAGTTCAACCGCCCTGGCGCGATAGAGGTCGATAACAAAGGCAACGTCTACGTCGGCGACCAGGCCAACCATCGCGTCCAGCAGTTCGACTCCGAAGGCAAATACGTCCGCCAGTTTGGCTCCAACGGCTCGGGTCCGGGGCAGTTCAAATTCGCCCTTCCCCTTGGGATCGAGACCGACCCCAAGGGGAACCTCTGGGTCGCCGACACCAACAATCACCGCATCCAGCGCTGGCTGACCGCCCATTACGCCCCCGTCGAAGCCGAGCCGATCGAGCTCTCAGACGGCGATCCTGCGGTCGAGGTCGAATCAGAAGCCGGCCTGATCGCAAGCGTCGAAGGCAACGCAGCCGGCGAGCACTCATACGAGCACGAAGGCGACGCGCTGGTCTCTCACGACGGGCCCAACGGCGAGACCGCCTACGAGTACGACGGCGCCGATCGCTTGAGCAAAGTCGCCCTGGCCAACGGCACCTGGGCCGAGATCGAATATGACGCGAACGGGCGGGTCAAATCGGTCGAGGTGGCGCCAGAGGGCTCCAACGCCAAAACGACCCACTTCGAGTACAAAGACATCGATCCGCGGCGCACGACGGTGATTCCGCCCGACGACCCGCACCTGGTCTACGACATCGGCGCCGACGGCTCGGTGCTCAAGTGGTGGAACAAAGAGCTGCCGCCGGAACTGAAACTGGCAGGAACGCTCTACGACCACCGGGAAGAGCCTGAACCGATCTGGAACGGCGACCATCTGCTCGAATCGCAGGCCAAATCCAAAGAGGGAATCGCCTTGATCCAGGTCATCGCCAACGGCAACGTGCTGGTCAGCGAAGAGACCTGCGAGCAGGACCCCAAAGAAGAAGGGGTCGAGTGCGACGGCCTGATCATCGACCAGTGGGTGGCCAGCACCGACCTTCATGCCCCGGGCCACCTCCAGCTCGAAGTCATCGCCACCGACCGCATCGGCAACAGCAGTAGCGAGCGCTTTTGGGTGGACATCCCCGAGCTGCCACCACCGCTTGCGTCCGGCTCACCGGTCCCGCCCAAATTCCACCAGATCCTCGAGTTCCGCAAAGAATACGGCCTCGAGATCGTCTTCCCAGTCAAAAACGAGGTCGAGCGCAACGAACGCATCTTCAACCTGATTAATGCTTGGTACGAAGGTGATGCCTTCGCCAGGGCCACCATGGAAAAGTGGGGAGTGCCGCTTCGCCCCGCCGATGTGGCTGAGCTGGAATACCGCGAATGGCTCTACGACTTCAACGCGGAGAAGATCGACCAGTGGGTCGAAGCGACCAGCCCGGGCAGCTATGCCGGGTACTACATGGATCACCCCGCTGGCGGGGTGATGCGCATCGGCTTCCTCGGCAACCAGGCCGAACAGCTCGCGAGCCTGGAGACGTTCCTGTCCCTGGTCGGTGGAAGCAGCAGGCTGAGCGTCTACCCGACCCCCCCGACGGCCTCGTACCTGACGGTGAGGGCGACCGCGCAGTCGGTCCTGGGCGCGATCGAATCGAACTCGACCCTTGCGGACCTGGTCGTCAGCGTGGAGGACGATGAAGCCGGAAAGGCCACCCGCGTTGGCACTCCGAACGTCGCCCAGGTCGAAGGCATCCTGGACCAGATGCTCGGAGCCAATGCGCCGGTCACGGTCGAGTACGAGGCGGGCGGGGGAGCGCTGCTGGCGGGGCGGTACCGCAACGAGGGCAGGATGCGTGCCGGCGACTACATCAACAGCGACATTTTTGATTTCGAAGGAATTCCGACGGGGGGACCGTGCACCGCGGGATTTGGAGCCGAGGATAGGCGCCCTAGCCCCAACGGCGGCGAGATCGTGCGCCTGTTCCTCCTCACCGCCGGCCATTGCGCCGCCGAGGGCGAAGGGGAAGTCTGGCGCAACACGTACGACGGAGACCATGAGTTCAAATTCGCGGACGCGGGAAAGAGCGAAGTCGGCAGGATCAAGCGCAGCGCCTTCCATTGGGTCGAACCCGGAGACGTGCGCACCGACGGGTCGGCGATTCGGATCGATCAAGGTGGCATCGTGCCTCTGGCGGTATGGGGATGGGACGGTCATGCGCTGCCGACGGAGCCGGCGGGGAAGGCCAGGAAGGGCAATACTGTCTGCTATTCGGGGGCCATATCGAAGAATGTTTCCTGCGGAAAGATCGTCGCGCGCTCGCTCAACCACCGTGTTGCCTATGGCGAAGGATCGATTGGCCTTGCTGGGTACTGGGTCAGGTTCCCCGAGGGCAGGCGCCCGGTGGACGGAGACAGCGGGTCGCCGGTGTGGAACCTGCGCACCGGCGCGTCAATCGGCCTGATCTCTGCTGGGCGCCCTCCGGGCACCTTCGAAGAAACTCTCGTGGCGCCTCTGCTGCATCCTCCCAATATGCCTGCGAACCGGGTCCCGGGAATCCTTCATCATCATGCCATGGCGCCGCTTCGACTGAAGCTCGGCGGGTGAGACCGATGGCTTTCCGGATCAGAAAGACGATAAGCGCTCTAGCGATCGCGGTGCTCGCAGGCACGGCCCTGCTCGGGGTTGGATGCGGTTGGGGCGATGACAGCGGATCTGAGCGCGCGGTCGAGTGGGGAATCGACCCTCCAGTCGGCCCCAATTGGATCCGTCTTTCCGCCGTGATCGAAGGCTGCAACCCTAGTCTGCCCCTACTCGAAGAGCCGATCATCGAGTACGAGGGCAATCGCGTCTACATCGAACTCCGCCACACTCCGGAAGAGTTGAAGGAGGGCCAGAACGGCTGTCTCCTCAATCTTCCGATTGCCTTCAAAAAAATCACATTTGAGCGAAGCCTGGACGAACTCATCCTCTTCGACGCAAGCACCGATCCGCCCGAGCAGCGCTGGCCAACTAAAAGTCCCTTGCCGACTGAGTAAAGGCTTTGCGGATCACGAAGGCAATAGGCGTGCTGGCGCTTGCTGCGCTGCTTGCCCTTGCCATGGTTCCGCTACAAGCGACAATTGTGAACGTCGCCGATGCGACGGCGAGCAGCACACGATGCACCCTCTCTGGCACCGCTCGCAGCGACCATCTGAAGGGGACTCCCCGCCGCGACGTGATCTGTGGCCTCAGGGGCGCCGACACAATCAAAGGACTTGCCGGCAACGACCGCCTCGTCGGAGGGTACGGCAACGATACCTTGCTGGGCGGCAGGGGCAACGACGTGTTGCTGGGCGGCCCCGGTAACGACAGGCTGGTCGGCGGACGCGGGGCTGATCGGCTCCATGGGGGTTCCGGAAAGAACTTGTGTCCCGACTTCTCGGCAGTCGACTTCGATCGCTGTTCGTACTCACGACGGCAGTCCCCAGCCCCTCCCGTACCGCCGCCCTCGCCTCCGCCGCAGGTCTGCGGGATCTTCACCCGACCGCCGGACGAATGCGCCCCTCGCCTCTACCGGTTGGGCATCTCGCCCAAGAGTGAGGACATTAACCTCGGGCCGGTCGAGGTCGAAATGACGGTAGAACTCGATGACGAAAGCCCGATCGCGTCCGCTGCCGTCCGACTCCGCGGCCCGGCTGGCTTCGCGCGCACCGTGTCCCTCACCGCCAAGAACCAGCTCGAATACGAGTTCGTCGGCTCGATCCTCTTGGAGGTGACCTCCGAGCTGGGGACCTACTGGATCGACCAGGTGAGCCTCGCAGATGCGGCGGGCAATTCAGTCGTATTCGACGAAGCCGCACTGGCATCCGGTGGCTTCGGCTACGCGCGTGAAATCGAGCTCTACGACGGACCTGACACCGAGGGACCGGAGATCGAGAACCTGACCATCCTGCCTCCGAGCGTTGATACGAGCGGTGGCCCCGCGACGGTGACGATGACCATTCACGCGACCGACTCTCTTTCCGGCGTCGAAAGCATCGGCGGCTCCTTCGACATGCCGAATACGCCCGGCAACTATGGCTTCGCGATGGGGCGCGTGCGAGGCAGGGCCCCAGATGGCGAATGGGAGATCCAAATCCAACTCCCGCGGCACGCTGCCCCCGGAGAGTGGAAGCTCGACAACCTCCATCTCTGGGACAACGCCGGCAACGGCATCGATTACTACAGCCCCTCGGAACTGGAATCGCTCCCGTTCCCCTTGACCTTCACGCAGACCGGTCCGGGCGACACGACGCCGCCCCAAATCCTCGACTTTTCGATCGAAGAAACCGATCACGCGGGCCAGCACGCTGTCTTCTTCTACATCCACGTGACCGATGACCTCGCGGGCATCGAAGTCGGCAACTGCCTCTGGCTTGAGACCCGCTCTGTGGCCAAACCGGCCTATGGATTCGTCGTGACCTCTCCGGTGCAGGTTTCCGGCACGGCGCTCGACGGCGTCCTGCGAGTGGGCACTGTCTTCCCAAGCAAAGCCCCAACCGGCACCTACATCGTCGAGAGCATCGAAGCGTGCGACCTGACTTGGAATCAGGTCGAGCTCAGCGGGATCGCGCTTGAGGCCAAAGGCTGGGACCTAACCTTCGAGAATCCGGGTTGAGCCTCGGTATTCCCGGCTGAATGACCTCGACCCTTCAAGGCAGACTCGGCGGGAAGAAGGTCATCGAGAGCAAGGGCGGTTGCGTACTCGAGGGTGACTCAGCTCTCCGCGGCCGGGCAGATCAGGCGGTAGTCGCACCAGCTGCAGACGGTGGGTGAGGGGGTTGGCTCGAAGTCCTGGCCGAGGACTCCCTCGCCTACCTGCAGCACCGTGCGCTCGACCCGCTCGGCGTCGTCGGGCCTAACCGGGGCGGCGACCTTCTCCGCGTCGAGCACGTAGTAGTAGCTGCCGGTCCCCGCCTCGATGTCCCAAGCCTCGCGGGCGGCCAGCCGGTAGAGGGCCAGCTGCAGGTCGCTCTCCAGGTCGGCCTCGCTCTTGCGCTGGCCGGTCTTGTAGTCGATCAGCTCGTAGTCGCCGCCCGGCAGGCGGTCGACGCGGTCGACGCGGCCGCGCACGTGGTGCGGCCCGACCTGGAAGTCGAACTGCTTCTCCAGCCAGACCGGCTCCCCCTCAGCAATGCTCTCCTGCTCCCAGTAGAGGCGCATCGCCTCGCGGCCGCGTTCGCGGTACTGCAGCTCGTCGTCGCTGGTGCCGAAGCCGCCTTTGCGCCAGCCCGACTCGTAAAGGTCCATCAGTCGTTCCAGGCCTTCCTCCTCTCCTTCGGCCCGCTCCCGGTGGAAGCTCTCGAGCACGTTGTGGACGAGGATGCCGAAGCGCTGGTTGATCGTCGGCTCCTGCGGGATGCCGAAGACGCGGGCGAACTTGTACTTCAGCGGGCAGGTCAGGTAGAGGTCGAGGTCGGAGGCGGAGAGGCTGAGGCCGCCGTCGCGGCGCCGGGGCAGGAAGGCCTCCAGCGAGGGCTCGTGGCGAGAGGCGATCAGCTGGCGGCGCCGGTCTCCCTCGCGCTCGGTGTCGAGCAGGTAGGCGTCGAGGGTCGAGGCGTCGAGCTCGGCCTGCTGCTCGGGGGTGGCGACCTGGCGCAGGAGGCCGTTGACGGCCTCGATCGCCTCCGGCATCGGCTCCTCGCCCGGCCGCTGCGCGAGCGCCGCCAGCTTCAGCAGCTCGAGGTGGCGGGCGATCGCCCGGTTGACGTCGATCGCGGTGTCGAGCCGCGGCTCGGTCAGCTCCCGGCCGGCCTTCCAGGTCGCCTCGAGGACCTCCTCGCGCAGCTTGCGGTAGGTGGCGTGGAGGCCTTCGGCGGGCCCGAAGAGCTCCTCGCGGTGGGGCTCCTCGGCACCGCCCGCCGCGGCCAGCGCGGTCTCGTAGAAGGCGGAGGGATGGGACTCGCCGTCCTCGCTCCGCTCGACCCGCGAGAGGACCAGGCCGGTCCGCGCCGGGTGGCCGATCCGCTCCGCGCCGGCGTCGCTCTCCAGCCCGAGTGCGAAGGCGTGCTCGAACTCCATCCCCTTGGCCGCGGCGCGGTCCAGCCCCAGCACCGACCCTGGCGCCGGCGGCTCCTCGCCACCGGCGGGCTCGACCCCGGCGTCGGCGACCGCGCTCAGGTAGCGGGTGAAGTCGCGGGTCGAGCCGTGCGGCTCGCGGCGGGCCCAGGCGGTCGCCAGCTCGGCCAGGCGCGAGAGGCCCAGTAGTCGCTCGGCCACCTCCGGCTCGGCGGCGAAGAGGCGCTGGCGGCGCAGGCCGACCCGCTCGATCAGGCGCCGCACGAAGACGTCCGCGCGCCGCTCCTCCATCGCCGCTGCCGCTTCCCTGTAGAGCTTGAGGAAGGCCTGGATCCGCTCCCGCGCCTCCGGCGGGATCTGGGGGCTGCCGAGTGCCGCTTCGCAGGCCGAGACCATGTCGAGCTTGCGGCGGCGCGCGATTGTGGTCAGCCGCGCGAGGTCGGTGGAGCGCAGCTCGACCGGGGGCCGGTTGAGCGCCCGCGCCGCCGCCGCCGAGTCGGCCGGGTCGGCGAGCACCCGCAGCCAGGCGATCGCGTCGCGGACCTCGGGGCGCTGGAAGAGCGCCGCCGGGCCGGCGAGGTGGAAGGGGATGCCGCGCTCCTCCATCGCCGCCGCGACCGGTCCGCCCTTGATGGCGGGGTCGTCGATCAGCACGCAGATCTGCTCCGGCGAGGCGCCGGTCGCCAGCAGGTGCTCGGTCTCGCGGGCGACCGCCTGTGCCTCGGCGCGCTCGTTGGTGCAGCGCCAGAAACGCAGGGGCGGCTGGCGGAACCGGTGCTCCAGGGCCACCGTGTCTCCCTCGGGGAAGGCTCCCTCGAACCAGGCGGCGAGGCTCGTCCCCGGCGCCTCCAGGGCGTAGAGGTGGTTCTGGTGCTCGGTGGCCAGGGTCGCGAGGATGGCCCGTTGAGCAGGGGTGGTGTCCTCGAGCTCGTCGACCATGATGTGAGGGAAGCGGGCCGCCACCGCCTGCCTTACCTCCGGCTGCTCCGTGAACAGCCGGTTCAGGGTCAGGAAGACGTCGCCGCGGTCGAGGCTGCCGCTCGCGGCGACGATGCGGTCGTGGGCGGCGTAGAGGTCGACCAGCTTCGGATCGGGCGGCTCGCAGCCGGCCTTCAGGATGTCGATCCGCTCGAGCAGTCCCGCCAGCAGTCCCGCCGGGTTGCCGCGGATCTCGTGGTGGCGGAGGGGCAGGTCGTCGAGGCGGTCGAGCAGCATCGCCAGCCGCTCCGCCCGCCCGACCACGTCGAAGAAGGGGTCGAGTCCGGCGGCGTCGGAGTGGCGGCGCAGCAGCCGTTCGCCGATCTCCTCCCAGGTGCCGACCCAGAGCTCCCCGCGCGGGCTCGGCAGCAGAACCTCGATCCGCTCGCGTAGGCGCTGGGCGGCGGCACGGTTGGAGGCCAGCACCAGGACCTGCTCGGCAGGGACGCCCTCATCGGCGAGCAGCGCCAGCCGCCGAGCCAGGGCCTCGCTCTTGCCGGTCCCGGCGGCGCCGGCGACGAGCAGGGCGCCCTCGCCGTGGCGCGCGACCCGCTCTTGGGCGGACATCAGGTCCGCCCGCGTGCTCGGTTCCCGGGACATCGCTCTACGCTACCGCGCTGTGGATGCGCTCTCCGCTGACTGGCTGGGCCTCTGCCGCCGCGCGGTTGTGGCGCAGCGGGCGATCTTCGAGGAGGTCCGCGGGATCGAGGCGCGCACGGTCTACGAGGGCATCGGCGAGGGCGGCGACCGCACGCTGGAGATCGACCGGCGCTGCGAGGACGTGCTCTTCGCCGAGCTCGAGACGCTCGAGCGGGACGGCGCCTCCTTCGTCGCCGTCTCCGAGGAGCGCGGCGAGGTCGAGTTCGGCTCGGGCGGCCCGGTGCGGGTCGTGATCGACCCGATCGACGGCTCGCTCAACGCCCGCCGCACGATCCCCTCGCACAGCCTCAGCGTCGCCGTGGCGTCGGGCCCATCGATGGCGGACGTCGAGCTGGGCTTCGTCCACGACTTCGGCGCCGACGAGGAGTTCGTCGCGCGGCGTGGTGAGGGCGCAGCGCTGGACGGCGAGCCGATCCGGGTCGCCGCCGAAGGCGAGCGCCTGGAGGTCCTCGGCGTCGAGGCGGCGGAGCCCGAGCAGGCGCTGCCAACCCTGGAAGCCCTCGCCGGCAGCGTCTACCGCCTGCGCGTGGTGGGCTCGATCGCGATCACCGCCGCCTACGTCGGCGCGGGCCGCTTCGACGCGATGCTCAGCCTGCGCCCCTGCCGCTCGGTCGACGCGGCCGCCGCCCAGCTGATCGTGCGCGAGGCCGGAGGCGCCGTCGCCTTCGGCGACCTCGCGCTCGGCGAGGCCTCGCTCGGCCTCGACGCCCGCTACCCGATCGCAGCCGCCTGCGGCGAGCGGGCGCTGGCGATCCTCCGCGACGCGCAGGCCTGAGCTCGCTGTAACCGGCCGGAGCGCCCGGTTTAGAACACGTGTTCGCTAAGAACGTATGTTCGCTACACTCGCGAACTCCCAGGCAGGGACCCCGACCAAAGGACACTTATCTCCATGGCAACTCAGAGTAAAACGAAGGCAAGCTCCAACGGCGCGAAAACCGCCAAAACGGCCGCCAAGGGCTCGAATCAGGCCCTCACGGTCGCTGAAACCGTCGTCGACCTTCCGGTTGGCGTCGTCCTCGGCGCCACCGACCGGATCACCGACCTGGTCGAGCCCTTCACCGGCCGCAGCGGGGCCGACAAACAGCTGAAGGCCTACCGGACGCAGCTGCGCCGCACGCTGAAGCGCACCGAGCGCCGCGGCTCCACCGCCCGTCGCAAAGCCACGACCAACCTCAAGCGCAACCGCGACGAGGTCGAGCAGCGCGTCCGCAAGGCGGTCGATGCGCAGACCTCGCGCGCCCAGGACCTCGTCGACCAGGTCGGCGAGCGCCTCCCGACGCTGCGCTAGCCGTATCTATCTCCCGCGCACGGCGACTGGCCGCGAGCCCGCTGGCTCGTAGGGCCAGTCGTCCTGCGCCGGGGCGAAGGCGCGGAACTGGAAGCGCACGCCGCGGCTGTCGTCGTCGCTGAAGCGATAGGCATAGCGAAAGCGGCCGCGAGCGTCGGTCCGGACCGTGCGGAACTCCGTCCAGGGCAGGCGCGGCAGTCGGAACTGGAGCTGCACGTACTTGCCGCCGGGCGGGATCTCGCCCGCGACGCGGCCGCTAAAGACGACCGGCCGGCCGCCGACCTGCGCCACCGCTTTCGAGGCCCTCATCCTGACCGCGCCGGGGACGCTGAGCCGGACGGGGTCGCTCTGCGAGCGGGCGAGGGTCACCGTCCCGGTGAAAGAGGCGACGATCTCGCGGCAGGGCCCCGGCGGGAGGCGAAGGGCGAAGTCGCCGCCCTGGCCGGTCCTCACCGTCGAGACTTGCCGGTCCTGGCCGGAGCCGGGATCGAAGCGCTCGATTACCCGCACGGTCATCCCCGCCAGTGGGCGACCGCGACCGCCGCTCAGCTGCCCCCGGAGCATTGCGCCGCCCCGGCCGAGGCGCAGGCGGAGCTCAGTCGCTCCCTTCAGCGGGGCCGAGAGGACCATCCGCGAGCCGTTCGGCCGCGACAGGGTCGTCGCCTCGTTCCCCGCCAGGTCGAACCCGGTCGCGCGGAACTCGTACGGCCCCGGCGAGTAGGACTCCGACTCCCAGCGAGCACGCAGCTCGCCGTCCCCGACACTCGTCGGCAGCGGCTCGAACCGGTCGCCTGAGCCCGCTCGCCGCACCTCGATCCGACCACGCTGCCGGCTGGGTCCCGACAGGGAGTCGAAGACTCGAGCCTCGATCGCCTCCGGATCGGCCGGATCCTGGGCGCCGGAGAAGACGATGCGTGGAGGCTCGGGATCGATCCGCACCGTCGCCGTCGCGGGAGGAGGATTCGACGAACCGTTCGCCACGCCTCCGTCGTCGACATTGCCGGCGGCGTCGCGCGCGTAGTGAGCGACGGTGTGGACGCCGGCGCCGATCACCCTAGCCCGCACCGAGTCGTCGGAGACGGCGATCGGGGCGCCGCCGTCGATGCGGATCGCCGTGAAGGGTCCCGCCGGGCCCGCCGGAGCCATCCCCGAGGCGGCATCGCTCGCGGTCCCCAGCAGCTCGACCGGGCGGTTGGTCCAGCCGTTCGGCGCACCGCTCAGCGTCGTCAGCGGTGCGGTCGTGTCGACCCGGAGCATCGTGCGCCCGACACTTGCCGACCCCATTCCCGCTCCCGACACGGCCACCGCGTGGGCGTAGCTGGTTCCCTCCGGCAGGGCGGAGAGCAGCAGCGTGTCGTCTTCCCGGCCACCGCGCAACGACGTCTCCGCCTCGGTGCAGCGGTTCGCCGCCAGGCAGGGGTCGTGGTCGATCGCGATCGCGTAGCCGCGAATGCCCGAGATCGGCTCCGGCCCCGTCGGGCGGGAGAGACGAAGGGCGTAGGGAAGGTCCGTCCTGCCGATCCAGTTGGCGCTCGGCAGCGGCTCGACCCGTCCGGGGCGAGAGTTGTCGAAGCGCAGGCTGGCCGTCGCCGCCGGGCCGAGGTTTCCGGCGGCGTCTTCCAACCGCACCTCGACCGTGTAGATGCCGGGGGTCGTGGGAACGAAGACTTCCAGCGTCTCCGCCGCCCGGTCGACGCTGTTCTCCCGCATCACCTGCAGTGAGGCATCGAGGACCCGGTAGTGGACGGCGGCGACCGGCGGCGCGCCGCTCTGTGGCGGGTTGCGCCAGCTCAGGTTGAAGAGGCTGTCGGCGCGCCATGTCTCCTCGCCCCCGACGACTTCGAGCTCGCAGGGCCTCAGCCCCTGCGCCGGGTCGCCGAGGCATGGCGCGGCACTCGCCGCCTGCGTCTGCACGGTGAGCGCGAGCAGCGCCAGCAAGGTCAAGCGCCGCAGGCTCATGGACCGAACTCTCCGGCGGCGCCGCCACTCGGCGAGCTGGGCGGTGCTTCGGGTGGTGGCGCCGGAGCTGGTTCGGGCGCTGGTTCGGGAGCCGGTGCCGGCTCTGGCGCGTACTCGACCGGGGCAGGTTCGCTGCTGAGCGCCGCTTCGCCGCTGGTCCGCTCACGCGGCGTTCTCCGCTGGGGCTGTTTCGCTTGCCGTCGCACCCCAGCTGAGCCGACGACAGGACTCGCGACTCCCGCCTGTCGGTCGTTGCCTCGCTCAATCGCGGCCGGCGGGTCCTCGCCCACCGAGGAGAACGGGGCGGGGACCACCCCGGTGATGACGCAGGCTGTGCCGACCGCCGCGGTCCCGGCGCTGACGGCGGCCGCCTTTGTCGTCGCCGTCAGCTTGGCGACGGCCGCGTGTGCTCGCTCGAGCAGGGCGCCCAGCGTGAACGGCGCCGGCGCCAGAGCCGCGACCGCACGGGGCGTGGCTCGGTATGCCCGCATAGCTGCGCGGCAGGGCCCGCAGGCGCGCAGGTGCTCGCGCACGGCGACTGCCTGCGCGGGGTCCGCCTCGCCGTCACAGAAGGCCGAGAGCAGCGGCCGCAGCTCGGTGCAGCGGCTGCCGTCCTCGCTGCCGGCGAGAAAGCGGCGGAACCGCTCGCGCCCCTCGGCGATGCTGCGATTGACCTTCGTCGGGCTGAATCCGGTTATCCGGGAGATCTCCGCGTAGGAACAGCCGCCGGCGAGGAGGCCCAGGGCCCGTCGCTCGGCCGGCTTCAGCGCCCGCAGGGCCTCGCGGCTGCGGGCGATCGCCTCCTCTCGCTCTGCCCACTCGTCCGGACCGTCGCCGCCGGCGGGTATGAGGGCCACCCAATCGACCTGCTCCCCGTCGCCCGATGGCTGGACGAACCGCCCCATCGTTCGCTCGCGGCTGCGACGCACGGCCAGGGCCTCGTGCTTGGTCACCGTCTGGGTCCAGCGGATCAGCTCACGCGGATCGGTGGTCGGCGCCTTGGTCAAGAGGATCTCCAGGGCTCGCTGAAAGGCGTCCTCCGCGTCCTCGGCGCAGAGCGAGTAGCGCCGAGCCGTTCTCCGCAGCGCCGGCTCGTAGCGGCTGAGGACCTCCACCGCCGCGCGCTTGCGCGTCGCGTTGTCGCCTGTCTCCTCCCCAGCCAGTCTCAACGAGATCTCCCGCTCCGTTTACGTTGCAAAAACATGTCGGTTTGATGACGCTTTTGGCACGTTCTCTCCCCCCTTTTGGACGGTTGACCGGGCCCGAAGAACGGAAATTGCATGAATCCGGCTCCAGGTCGGCGGCGGACGAGGCCGGTAGCATCCGGCGCGATGAGCACCTGCGTGGTCACCGGCGGCGCCGGATTTCTCGGCTCCCACCTCTGCGAGCGACTGCTCGGCGAGGGGCACAAGGTGATCTGCATCGACAACCTGGAGACGGGCTCGCTGCAGAACATCGAGCACATCCGCGACTCCGCCTTCGAGTTCCGCAACATCGACATCACCGAGCAAGTCGACATCCCGGAGGACGTCGACTTCATCTACCACCTCGCTTCGCCGGCCAGCCCGATCGACTACCTGCGGCTGCCGCTGCACACGCTCAAGGTCGGCTCGCACGGCACCCACCACATGCTCGGCGTCGCCAAGTTCAAGCGCGCCCGCTTCCTGCTCGCCTCGACCAGCGAGGTCTACGGAGACCCCCAGGTCCACCCGCAGACCGAGGATTACTGGGGGCACGTCAACCCGATCGGCCCGCGCGGCGTCTACGACGAGGCCAAGCGCTACGCCGAGGCGCTGACCATGGCCTACCACCGCCAGCAGGGCGTCGACACCTCGATCGTCCGCATCTTCAACACCTACGGCTCACGGATGCGCGCCCACGACGGCCGCGCGATCCCGACCTTCTTCCGCCAGGCGCTGCAGGACCGCCCGCTGACCGTCTTCGGCGACGGCGAGCAGACCCGCAGCTTCTGCTTCGTCGACGACCTGATCAACGGCATCGTCGCTCTTGCCGAGTCCGACGTGCACTCGCCGGTCAACGTCGGCAACCCGGACGAGTTCACCCTGCTGGAGCTGGCGAAGACGGTGATCGAGGTGACCGAGTCGCGCTCGGAGATCGTCTTCGAGGCGCTGCCGGTCGACGACCCGCAGCAGCGCCGCCCCGATATCAGCCGCGCCCGCGACCTGCTCGGCTGGGAGCCGAAGGTCGAGCTGCGCGAGGGCCTGCGGCGGACGATCGACCAGTCCGGCGTCGAGCGCCTCGTCGGCGCCTCGGACTAGTGCTCCGCTAGAGGGCGCCCAAGCTCAGGCTGCCGCGCCGTGCGGCGAGCCGGTGCGGTAGAAGGCGATCGAGGTCGGCACGTGGGCCAGTTCCTCGCGGATCGCCGTCGAGATCCGCCCCGCGGGCGTGTCGATCGCTTCGCCGCCGGGCACGTCCTCGGGCCAGCCGTAGCGATCGAAGAACTCGCGTGCGGGGCCGGCGTCGGCGGCGGCGACCGTCGACTCGGTGAGGGCCCTGGCCAGCTCGGTCATGCCGCGGCAGAGCTCGTCCTCGGTCCAGCTGACCCGCCCCTTGCCGTCGACCTCGATGAAGCCGTTCTCGGCGAGGAAGCTGAGTTCGACGTAGGCGGCGCCGGCGTCGCCGTAATGCCATGGCCCGCGGCGCAGGTAGTGGAGGACCTCGGCGATGTGGGTCGCGCACATCTGCAGGCGGCTGGCGCCGGAGATGCGCAGCCACGGCTCGGTGACGAGCATCAGGAAGCCGTAGACGTCCGCGATCGCCTCCTGCAGGGCCATGAAGGGCTCGAGGCCGAGATCTTCGCGCCAGCTGTAGTCGGTCTCGGGGAGAACCAGGTTGTGGCCGTGGTCGTGGCCGCGGATCCATGGCATCAGCGTCGCCTCGATCGGCACGTCCCCGGGCTGCAACGGCCCGTCGAGCAGGGCGCCGGCGAGCGGCACCGTGATCTTCGAGTAGCGCTCGAGGTGGACGTTGCGCAGGTAGAGGGTGCGCTGTTCCTCCAGCGGCAGCTCGTCGACCTCTTCGTCCTCGGGCAGGAAGTAGGCGAAGTGCTTGGGATGGCCCGCCGCCTCACCGGCGGAGACGACCAGGTCGGTGACGTTGAAGGGCAGCTCGAAGGCGACCTTCAGGCCCTCTGCATCGAGGTCGCGGCGCAGGTCGTCGAGTGCCTCCTCCAACGAGTCGTCGAGCGCATCGAGGATCTCCTGCTGCTCGTCGTTGCGGGCAGCGGCGAGAAACGAGTGCAGGCCCACGCGCGTCTTCGGGCGCCAGGTGCAGAGGGGGCCGCAGACGACCTCCAGGGGAGGCGCCATTTTGTCGCGAGCGATCTTCAGGGTCGCGTCCTTGCTGCTCGTCCCTCCGGCAAGGGCGTCGGCGCGCAGCCGGATTAGCGTGGCGCTCTCGTCGTCGACCAGACCCGCCAGCTCGGTCAGGCTCTCGACCATCTCCTCCTTGAGGACGTCGACGGCGCGCTCGGCGACGATCGCGCCGTCGGCGGTCTGCAGCTGGCGCATCGCGTCGCTGAGCGAGGCAAGCCTGAGCAGCAGCGGCAGCACCCCGTCGGGGTTCGACGGCGGCTCGGCGTCGAGGGCCACGTGGTCGACCGCGTGCTGGTCAGAAACCGGCCAGAAGGCCGGCAGCAGCTGAGATGCGGTCTCTCCCTTTACAGGTGCCATGGCGCTCCGGATCAAGGTACCGGGTTCCGAAATCTTGAGCAATCCCGATTTTGCGGAGATCGCCTGGCTGGCCGCTCCAACTCACCGGGCGCCCGCTCCTCAATATCCTGCCGGTGATGGCGAGCAAGGTGGAGCAGACGGAACCCAAGGTCCCCGCGGGCGAGATCTCGCGCACCATCGCGCCGCTGGTCGGGCCCGAGGACGAGCGCGTCTTCACCGATTCCGGGCTCGAGATCGAGCGCCTCTACGACGAGGACGACGTCGCGCCGGGCCTAGAGGAGCGGCTCGGCGAGCCCGGCTCCTACCCGTTCACCCGCGGCATTCACGAGGGGATGTATCGGGACCGACTCTGGACGATGCGCCAGTACGCCGGCTTCGCCACCCCGGAGGACACCAACGAGCGCTACCGCTACCTGATCGAGCATGGCTCGACCGGGCTCTCGATGGCCTTTGACCTGCCGACCCAGCTGGGGCGCGATTCCGATGATCCGCTCTGCCGGGGAGAGGTCGGCCGCACCGGCGTCCCGATTGACACGATCGAGGACATGCGGATCTGCTTCGACCAGATCCCGCTCGACAGCGTCTCCACCTCGATGACGATCAACGCTCCGGCGGCGATCCTGCTGCTCCTCTACGAGCTGGTCGGCGAGGAACAGGGCGTGCCCTCCGAGAAGCTGCGCGGCACGGTGCAGAACGACGTGCTGAAGGAGTACATGGCGCGCGGCAACTACATCTACCCGCCGGTGCCGACGATGCGGCTGACAACCGACATCTTCGAGTACTGCCAGCGCAGCGTGCCGAAATGGAACACGATCTCGATCTCCGGGTACCACATCCGCGAGAAGGGCTGCTCGGCCGTGCAGGAGGTCGCCTTCACCCTCTCCAACGCGATCGCCTACGTCGAGGCCGCGCTGGAGCGCGGCCTGAAGATCGATGAGTTCGCCCCCCGCCTCGCCTTCTTCTTCAACGGCCACAACAACGTCTTCCAGGAGGTCGCCAAGTTCCGCGCGGTGCGCCGGATGTGGGCCAAAATCGTCAAGGAGCGGTTCGGGGCGGAGAACCCCAACTCGATGAAGATCCGCTTCCACACCCAGACCGGCGGGGTCACGCTCCAGGCTCAGCAACCCGAGGTCAACATCATCCGCGTCGCGCTGCAGGGCTTCGCCGCGGTCGCCGGTGGCACCCAGTCGCTTCACACCAACGGCTTCGACGAGGCGCTGGCGCTGCCGACCGAGCGCTCGGCGCGGATCGCGCTGCGCACGCAGCAAGTGCTCGCCCACGAGTCGGGGGTCGCCGACACCGTCGATCCCTTCGCCGGCTCCTACTTCGTCGAGTCGCTGACCGACGAGGTCGAGGCGCGCGCCTGGGAGCTGATGGAGAAGGTCGAAGAGCTGGGCGGCTCGGTCGAGGCGCTGGAGTTCATGCAGCG
>Ga0190265_10000609_pt1 | contig 24712 bp, 21 predicted proteins | sample Popmic124T_FD_133135 | JGI IMG/M metagenome (GOLD analysis project Ga0190265, IMG submission 133135) | Populus adjacent soil microbial communities from riparian zone of Indian Creek, Utah, USA - 124 T | ecosystem: Environmental > Terrestrial > Soil > Riparian zone | place: USA: Utah | collected...
AGCCAGCGATGCTCGGCCTCGTCGCGCTCGGCCTTCGCCGCCTCGATCGCGCCGGTCAGCGCCTCGAAGAGGCGTGGGTCGCGGCCGTAAAGGTCGCGGTCGGCGAGCGCCGCCTCATCGCGGGCGATCGCCGCCTCCAAACGCTCGATGCGGGCCGGCAGCAGTTCGTAATCGCGCTGATCGTTATAGCTGAGCTTCCTGTTCCCCTCCCGCTTGCGGGAGGGGTTAGGGGTGGGACCTTCCGAGGTCAGGGCTTGCCCACCCCCGGCCCCTCCCGCGCGCCGGAGGGGGGATTGGCCGCGCTGCCGCACCCAATCCTCATAGCCGCCGGCGACGATGTCGACCTTGCCGGAGCCGTCGAGCCCCAAGGTGATCGTCACCGTCCGGTCGAGAAAGTCGCGGTCGTGGCTGACGATCAGCACCGTGCCGTCATAATCGGCGATCACTTCCTGAAGGAGGTCGAGCGTCTCCATGTCGAGATCGTTGGTCGGCTCGTCGAGCACCAGCAGATTGGAGCGCCGGGCGAATTCGCGGGCGAGCAGCAGCCGCGAGCGTTCGCCGCCCGAAAGACTGGCGATCCGGGCGTCGACCAGCCCGGGCTCGAACAGGAAGTCCTTCAAATAGCCCTGGACGTGCTTCTTCTCGCCGCGCACCTCGATCCAGTCGCCGCCGTCGGCGAGCACGTCGCGCACGCTCTTGTCGGGATCGAGCAGCCTGCGCTGCTGGTCGATCACCACCCCGGCCAGGGTCTTGGCGCGTGTGACCTTGCCCGTGTCGGGCGCGATCTCGCCGGTCAGCAGCCGCAGCAAAGTGGTCTTGCCGGTGCCGTTGGCGCCGACCACGCCGATCCGGTCGCCGCGCTGGATGCGCAGCGAGAAATCGCGGACGATCGCGCGATCGCCATAATGTTTGCCGACCCCCGCGGCCTCGATCACCATCTTGGTGCGCACGTCGTCGGCCTGCAGGCCGAGTTTCGCCGTCCCCGGCGGCCCCAGCATCGCCGCCCGCGCCGCGCGCATCTCGTGCAATTTTGCGAGCCGGCCCTGGTTGCGCTTGCGCCGCGCCGTCACGCCGCGCTCAAGCCAATGGGCCTCGAGCTTCAGCCGGGCGTCGAGCCGGTCGGCGCTCCGCGCCTCCTCGGCATAGACCTTCTCGGTCCACGCCTCGAACCCGCCATAGCCGACCTCCTGGCGGCGGAGCGCGCCGCGATCGAGCCACAGCGACGACCGCGTCAGCCGTTTCAGGAAGGTGCGGTCGTGGCTGATCGCGATGAAGGCGCCGGTGTAGCGCGAGAGCCACTCCTCAAGCCATTCGATGCCGGCCAGGTCGAGATGATTGGTCGGCTCGTCGAGCAGCAGCACGTCGGGCTCGGCGGCAAGCGCCCGAGCGATCGCCGCCCGCCGCCGCTCGCCGCCCGAAGCGGTCGCCGCCTCGCGGCCGAGATCGAGTCCGATCCGGTCGGCGATCGCCTCCAGAGCGTGCGGCGCCGGCGCGTCGGGGCCCGCCAGCGCGAAGTCGCGAAGGGTCGCAAAGCCGGCCACGAGCGGATCCTGCTCGAGCATCACCACCCTGGTTCCCGGCTGGATCGTCCGCCGCCCCTCGTCGGTTTCGACCGATCCCGCCAGGCATTTGAGCAAGGTCGTCTTCCCCGCCCCGTTGCGCCCGATCAGCGCAAGCCGATCCCGTGCGCCAACGAACAAATCGAGCCCGCGAAACAGCCAGCCCGAGCCCTGGACGAAACCGAGATTTTCAGAAGCGAGGACCGGGGCTGCCATGGGGCCGCATGTAGTGCGCCTCGCCCTCGATCTCCAGCCTGCGGTTGACGGCAGCACAAGATCGCTTAATAAGAATGCGAATCATTCGCATTAGCATTTAAGGGTTGGGCTCCATGACACGCGCGACTTTGCTGCTCGGTACGGCGCTCGCCACGCTGGCGAATCCGGCCCGGGCGCAGGACCGGCTCGCCGCGGCCGACACTCCCGAGCAGAAGATCACCGTCACCGCCACCCGCACGCCGCGGCCGGTCGGCGACGTGCCCGCCACGGTCACCGTGATCGACGCCGAGCGGATCGCCGACGAGCTCGCCACCGACGCCCGCGATCTCGTCCGCTTCGAGCCCGGCGTCGAGGTGCCGCGTTCGCCCGCGCGCTTCGGCGCGGCGCTGGGTTCGACCGGCCGCGACGGCAATTCGGGCTTCCGCATCCGCGGCATCGGCGGCAATCGCGTGCTGATCCAGGTCGACGGCATCCGCGTGCCCGACGGCTTCTCCTTCGGCGCCCAGCTCGCCGGCCGCGGCGATTATGTCGATCTCGGCATCGTCAAATCGGTCGAGATCCTGCGCGGGCCGGCCTCGGCCCTCTACGGCTCGGACGGCCTTGCCGGCGCGGTCAGCTTCCAGACGTCCGATCCCGTCGATCTGCTGCGCGGCGGCCGCGATTTCGCCGCCATGGCGCGCGGCACCTATGACAGCGCCAGCGACGAATTCTCCGAAACCGCGCTTCTCGCGGGCCGCTCGGGCGCCTGGTCCGCGCTCGTCACCTACACGCGCCGCGACGGCCATGAGCTCGACAATGAAAGCACGGACGATCGCACCGGCGCGCTGCGCACCACGCCCAACCCCCAGGACACGCATTCGAACGCGGCCATGGCCAGGCTGGTCTTCGCGCCCGACGATCGTCACCGCTTCCGCCTGACCGGGGAATATGCGGACGGCTTCGTCTTCACCGACCTGCTCTCCGGGCGGAGCGCCACGGTGCTCGATCTCTACGGCCGCGACCGCATCGAGCGCAGCCGAGTCAGCCTCGACTGGCGCTACGATAGCGCGGGCCCAATCGATTTCGCCCAGGTCGCGGTCTACTGGCAGGACGGCAACAATCGCCAGTTCACCTTCGAGGATCGCCAGCCCGCCGCCGACCGCAGCCGAATCAACACCTTCGACAACGAGGTCTACGGCGCCGGCGCGGAGGCGCGCGCGTCCTTCTCGACCGGCACGATCCGACACAATGTCGTGTTCGGCGGCGACGCCAGCTTCACCCGCCAGGAGGGCCTGCGCGACGGGACCGTGCCCACGCCTCCCGACGTCTTTCCGGCCCGCGCCTTCCCGGTCACCGACTTCACCCTTGCCGGCGCCTTCCTCGGCGACGAGATCGAATTGCTGGGCGGCCGGCTCACCCTCCATCCGGCGGTCCGCTTCGACCATTTCAGCCTGGACCCGACCGACGATCCGCTGCTGCCGGCCTTTGCCGGCGCGAAGCAGAGCGGATCGCGCCTGACTCCCCGCTTCGGCGCCGTGGCGCGGCTCGGCGGCGGCTTCAGCCTCTACGGAAATTACGCCTCGGGCTTCAAGGCGCCGGCGCCGACCCAGGTGAACCAGTTCTTCGCCAATCCCGCGCAGGGCTACACCTCGATTCCGAACCCCGGCCTCGGCCCGGAAACCAGCGAAGCGTTCGAGGCCGGCATTCGCTATCAGGGCGAGATCGCCTCGGCCTCGCTGAGCGCGTGCACCGGCGACTATGACGATTTCATCAGCCAGGAGGTGGTCGGCGGCAGCTTCACGCCGGCCGATCCCGCCATCTTCCAGTTCATCAACATCGACCGCGTCGAGATTCACGGGATCGAGGGCCGCGCAGGCCTCGCTTTCCCGTCCGGCTTCGCCGCCGATTTCGCCTTCGCCTGGGCCGATGGCGACGAGGTCCAGCCCGGCGGCGCACGCACCCCGCTCGCCAGCATCGATCCGCTGAAGATCGTGCTCGGCGCCGGCTATCGCGATCCGGGCGGGCGTTTCGGCCTCCAGCTTTATCTCACCGCAACCGCCCGCAAGGAATATGACGAGCAGCCTGCGACCTGCCCGCTCACGGCGCCGCCCAATCCCCGGCTCAATTGCTACCGACCCCCTGCCGCCACAATGCTCGACGCCACCGCCTTCTGGCGGATCAGCGAGACGTTCACGGTCCGCGCCGGCCTGTTCAACATCACCGACCAACGCTACGCTTATTGGGGCGACGTGGCCGGCCTCGCCGCCAGTTCGGCGGTGACCGACGCCTACACCCAGCCCGGCCGGAACGCCCGCCTGTCGCTGACCGTCCGCTTCTGACGAGGTTCGAAATGAGACCGACCGCCTTCTTCGCCTTCGCTTGCGCCCTCGCCGCCCTGGCCGCACCCGTATCGCCCGTCCTGGCGCAGGACGCGCCTTCGGCGATCGTCCAGCCCGGCGACTTGGAATCCCACCGGCGCGCCATCCTCGCCATGGCCGGCACCTTCCGGGTCCGCTTCGACATGCGCGAAACCACCTCCTGGCGCCCCGATTACACGCCGATCGATCCGGCGACCTCGGGCGGCCACGAAGTGGTCCGGGTGATCGCCGACACCGGCCGCTTCATCAGCCTCCAGCACATGCTGGTCGTCAGCCATGACGGCGACACCCACGTCATCAAGCATTGGCGGCAGGACTGGACCTTCGAGCCCGAAAGCGTGCTCGTCTATGCGGGCACGGGCCAGTGGCGGGTCGAGTCGATCCCCGAGGCGCGCCGCCGCGGCGCCTGGTCGCAGACCGTCTGGCAGGTGGACGATTCCCCTCGCTACGGCAGTTACGGCCGCTGGAGCGTGACCGGCGGCGTGCCGCGCTGGCGCAGCGACTGGACCTGGCGGCCGCTCGCCCGCCGCGATGCGATCCGCGCGCCCCGCTACGATCGCTATCTCGCCATCAACCGCCATTCCCCGACCCCCGACGGCGGCTGGATCCATTGGCAGGACAATGAGAAAATGGGCCTGGTCGATGGCGCCCTCGCCCCCTTCGTCCAGGAATCCGTCCTCAATACCTACCGCCCCTTCACGGAGTTCGACGTCGCCGCGGCCGACCGCTACTGGGCCGCGACGCGGGATTATTGGGCGGCCGTGCGCGCCGAATGGACGCGGGTCGAGCGCGAGCAGGGCGGCATCCGAATCGTCGAGGAGGCCCAGGCCGGCAATTTGATCAGCGCAAGGCTGCTGGAAATGGGCAACGAGATCCAGGCGGGGTCGCGCCAGACGCCGGCGGCGATCGCGGAGGCGCAGCGCCTGATCCGGGAGGCGACGGCGCGGCGCTAGTACGCCCGCGCCCGCGGCGATTGAGCCGGCGCCCGGAGTGGCGTACACCGCCTCGGGCCGGGGAGCGATCTCGCTCGCCGGCATTTTGTCTGGAGTTCCTCATGAAGATCCTCGCGGGCCTGATCGCCTCCTGCCTCGCCGCCATGCCCGTCTTTGCGCAGAGCGGCACCGCCGCCGATGCCGGCAAGCCGCCCGAAGGGTCGCCGCCGCCGGCCGAGCCCCCGGCCGGGACCGCCGATGCCGGCAAGCCCGCCGATCCCGCCGCCACGCCCGAGCCCGAGCAGGCCCCCGAAGGCACGACGCCCGAAAAGCCCGCGCCTCCGCCCGAAGGCTGAGGGCGCACCGGCTATCGCACCACCCGCCGCACCACCGCTCAAATTGCCCACCTGACAGCGCGCCCTCCCGCCTGTAGGGAGCCCCCATGCTGTCCCTCAACGCCATCACGGTCCGCCTCGGCGGGCGCCTGATCCTCGACCGCGCCACCGCGTCGCTACCGGCCGGCGCGCGGGTCGGGCTGGTCGGCCGCAACGGCGCCGGCAAATCGACCCTGATGAAGGTGGTCGCCGGGCTGCTGGAGGCCGACGAGGGCGCCCCCGAAATGCCGCGCGCGGCGCGGATGGGCTATATCGCGCAGGAGACTCCGGCCGGCCCCGCGACGCCGTTCGAAACCGTGCTCGCCGCCGATGTCGAGCGCGCCCATCTGCTGCACGACGCACAGACGACGTCGGATCATCATCGCCTCGCCGAGATCCACGAGCGGTTGAACGCCATCGCCGCCCATGCCGCCCCGGCCCGCGCCGCCCGGATCCTGGTCGGCTTGGGCTTCGACGAAGAGGCGCAGCAGCGGCCGCTCGACAGCTTCTCGGGCGGCTGGCGGATGCGGGTCGCGCTCGCCGCCTTGCTCTTCTCCGCGCCGGACCTGCTGCTGCTCGACGAGCCTTCCAACCATCTCGATCTCGAAGCGACCCTGTGGCTGGAGAATTTCCTTCGCTCCTACCGCGCCACGATGCTGATCGTCAGCCACGAGCGCGACCTGCTGAACAACGTCGTCGATCACATCCTCCACCTCGAGGGCGGCAGCACCACGCTCTATGTCGGCGGCTATGACGCGTTCGAGCGGCAGAAGGCGGAGCGCCAGGCGCAGCAGGGCGCGATCCGCGCGAAGCAGGTCGCCGAGCGCGAGAAACTGCAGGCCTTCGTCGATCGCTGGCGGGCCAAGGCGTCGAAGGCCAAGCAGGCGCAAAGCCGGGTCAAGGCGCTGGCGCGGATGCAGCCGATCGCCGAGGCCGCCAACGATCCCGGCCTGACCTTCGATTTCCCAAGCCCGGCCGAATTGAAGCCGCCTCTGGTCACGCTCGACATGGCCGCGGTCGGCTACGCGCCCGGCAAGCCGGTGCTGTCGCGGCTCAACCTCAGGCTCGATCCCGACGATCGAATCGCCCTGCTGGGCCGAAACGGCAACGGCAAGACGACCCTCGCCCGGCTGCTCGCCGCCCAGCTGCCGGCGATGGAGGGCGCGGTGACCGCTTCCGGCAAGCTTCGGGTCGGCTATTTCACCCAATATCAGGTCGAGGAATTGGACCGTGAGGACACGCCGCTCGAACATATGAGCCGGCTGATGCCCAAGGCGACGCCGGCGGCCGTCCGCGCCCAATTGGGCCGCTTCGGCTTTTCCGGCGACAAGGCGACCATGAAGGTCGAGAAAATGTCGGGCGGCGAGCGGGCGCGCCTCGCGCTGGCGCTCATCACCCGCGACGCGCCGCACATGCTGATCCTCGACGAGCCGACCAACCATCTCGACGTCGACGCGCGCGAGGCTCTGGTCCAGGCGCTCAATTCCTATTCGGGCGCGGTGGTGGTGGTCAGCCACGATCGCCACATGCTGGAGCTCACCGCCGACCGGCTGGTGCTGGTCGACGCCGGCACCGCCACCGAATATGCCGGCAGCCTCGACGATTATACCGACATGATCCTCGGCCGGAACGGCGCCGGCGGCGGCGATGCCGCCAAAGACGCGCCCAGGGGCAATCGCAAGGACGGGCGCCGAGCCGCCGCCGAAGCGCGCGAGCGCGGCCAGAAGCTGCGCAAGGCGGCGCAGTCGGCCGAGCAGGAGATGGCGAAGCTCGAAGCCCGCAGGACCGAGCTCGAGCGCGCCATGTTCGATCCCTCCAAGGCCGCTCCGGCCGACGCGGCGCTGGCGATGAGCGATCTGATGAAGCGCCACGCCGAGACCCTCGCCGCCCTCGCCGCCGCCGAGGCGCGCTGGCTCGAAGCCTCCGAAAAGATGGAAGAGGCGCAGGCGGCATAAGGCTTATGAGACGTGGGCGCCCACGCCCGCTGGCCTCGCTCCGCCATTTCTGGCAGCCTCGAGTCGTGGCGAGAATCATCATTCTCTACGCGCTGGCGATGGCGCTCGCGGTGGGCGCCCTGCAATGGCTCGAATATCGCTATGTCGTGCGGGCCTTCTCGACCGAAATCTATATCGCCGTTATCGCCGCCGGCTTCGTCGCGCTCGGCCTGTGGGCGGGGCTGCGGCTGACGCCGCGGCCGGCGGCGCCGGGCTTCGCGCGCAACGAGGCCGCGATCCGCTCGCTCGGCCTGTCCCCGCGCGAATGCGAGATATTGGGCCTGCTCGCCTCGGGGCAGTCGAACAAGGAGCTGGCGCGAACGCTCGGGATCTCGCCCAATACGGTGAAGACCCATGTCGCGCGGGTGTTCGAGAAGCTCGAGGTGCAAAATCGCGTGCAGGCGATCGAGACGGCGCGCCGGCTGGCGCTCATTCCCTAGGGGGATACGCCGCAAATCACCCGTTCGGGCGATATCCAGGGCCGCCCTTTCGGCCTATCCCCGGCCGGCCATCAACCGGGGAGCCCGATCATGAAATATGTCCTCACCTACGGATTGCTGTCCGGCCTGATCATCATCGGCGTCATGCTGACCGGAATCGTGCTCGCCGACCGGGAGAGCTTCTTCGCCTCCATGTATTTCGGCTTCCTCGTCATGTTCGTGGCGATGTCCTTCATGTTCGTCGGGGTGAAGCGCTATCGCGACATCGAGCTTGGCGGCGTCATCCGGTTCTGGCCGGCCTTGCGGATGGGGCTCGCCATCGCGGCGGTCGCGGCGCTCTGCTACATCCTCGTCTGGGAGATCTACCTGGCCTCGACCGGCTATCGCTTCATGGACGATTATCTCGCCGCCATCGCCCGCGATCTCCAGGCCCAGGGAAAATCGGCCGCCGAGGTCGCAGCCGCGATGGCCGACTATCAATGGATGCGCGACAATTATCCCAACCCGCTGATCCGCATTCCGCTGACCTTCACCGAGATCTTCCCGGTCGGCCTCGTCGTCGCTTTGTTTTCGGCGGCGCTGCTGCGCAATCCCAGGGTGCTGCCGGCCAAAGCCGGCTGATCGTCAGGCGGGAATGCCAAGCCCCAGTCCCTTCAGAGCCCGCCTTATTGCGCCGCTTCCCGCGCCCGTTCCTCCGCCACCATCCGCTCGACGCTGGCGAGCAAGGCGCGGGCGTCGTAGACGATGCCGTCCTTGATCGTCCAGCTTATGCCGCCGACGCGCTCGATCCTCTGGGTGTCGGGATCGAGCCGCATATGGCCGGTGCCGTAGAGCAATTTGAGATTCTCGAGCGGGTTGCCGGGGACGATGACGAGATCGGCGAGCATTCCGGGGCGGACCAGGCCGAAGGGCGGCTCCTCGCCGCGCGGCGCATAGATTTCGCGGGCGCCGTTGACGGTGGCGGCCTGGATCACTTCGAGCGGCGCGAAGCCCGCCTCCTGAAGCATTTCGAGCTCGGCGATGTAGGAGAAGCCCCAGCCCTGGTAGATATAGCCCGGGTCCGAGCCGATTGTGATGCGGCCGCCCATATTCTTATAGTCGTTCATCAGCCGCATATAGGGCCCGTAGAAGCGCCGCCAGGCCACTTCGTCGGCGGTCGTCCAGTCCCAGAAATAGGAGCCGTGGTGGACCCGGCTCGGATCGAAGAATCGCTGCAGCGATGGCAAGGTGTAGCGCGCGTGCCAATCGGCGTTGCGCGCCCGCATCACGTCGCGCCCGGCCGAATAGATGTTGAAGGTCGGGTTGAAGGTCACGCCGCGCTCCAATTGCCGCCGGAGATAGGCCTGCCATTCGGGGCCGCCGGGCTCGACGATCTGGTCGGCGAGCCGCGCCACCTGGGCGAAGCGCCACTGCTCGTCGAACATGTTGTAGGCATTGGGATAGGACGGCAGCCGCCGGTCACGAAGCAGCGCTTCGAAATGGCCGTAGAAATGGGTGACCGTGCCCAGCCCCATCGCGCCGGCGCCGTCGGCGTTCAGCTCGGCGACCCCACCCTGGCCGAGATGCGCGACCGTGCCGAGGCGCAGCCGCCTGGCCTCCTCGATCGCCGCCTGGGTCACGGCGGCGGGCACGTCGTTGAACAATTTGACGCCGTCATAGCCCTGGGCGGCCGCCCAGCGCACCCAGGCGCGGGCCTGGTCCGGGGTCGTCACCGCGCCGCCGCTCCACGCGTCGCCGAGCGCCATATAGGCGAACAGCCGCGGCGCCACGATCGTGTTGGCGGCGCTCCGCGCGCGGTCCGCCAGCGACATGTTGTCGGGCCCGAAATAGAGCGAGACGCCGCGCACCGTGGTGACTCCGTGGGCGAGCCACAGCCGGTAGCCGTAAGTGGCGTTGGGCGCCTTGTCGGGATCGCCATTATGGCCGTGATTGTCGACGAAGCCGGGCAGGACGTACATGCCGGTCGCGTCGATCTCGCGCTCGGCGCCCGCGGGCGCCCGGTTCGGCCGGAGCGGCAGGCCGGGCGTGCCGGCGCCGTTGATGCTCTCGATCCGGTTGCCGGCGATGACGATGTCGACCGGTCCGCGCGGCGGCGCCCCCGATCCGTCGATCAGGGTCGCGCCGCGGATCACCAGCCGGCGATAGGGCCCGTCGCCCTCGCCGGGCTGGCGGTCGGGCACGCGCTCCATCCGCGGCTCGCCCGGCTGCGCCCGGAGCGCCGGCACGGAGCCGATCTGCGCCGCGAGGAGCGCCGCCACGACGCCGTATCTCGCCAGGTTCATGCGTCTCTTCCTCCCCGCGAACGTTAAGCCAGCCCTACAGGGGCATTCATGACCTATTCAATGGTTTCGCACTATGGGTCTTGCCTAACTTTCCGGAAAAGCCGAGTTTTCGATTGTGAAGCGTAACCTGATCCTGCTTGCGGCCGCCATCGGCCTGGCCACGGGCGCGGCCGGGGCGCAGGAGCGCGGCCGCGGCCTCCAGCGCGAGCAGGACAATGCCTATCGCGCCACCCAGCAGGGCCAGATCCTGCCGCTGCCGCAGATACGCGCCCGCATTTCCATTCCCGGCGCCCAGTTCATCGGCGCCGAGTTCGACGGCCGCACCTACCGGCTCAAATATATGCGCGGCGGCCAGGTGATCTGGGTCGACGTCGACGCGCGCACCGGCCGGATCGTCGCCCGCTTCGGCATGTGAGAGGCGTGGCGCTGGCGCTTCGCGGCTGCTATTCCCATATCTGATACGAAACATTCTCCTCCCGGGCCGGTTGTGCGCGTGCGAGGAAGCGGAAGGGAAAGCCTATGCGGGTCCTGATCGTCGAGGATGAACCGAATCTGGGCCGCCAGCTCAGGGCGACGCTCGAAGGGGCGGGCTACGCGATCGATCTCGCCACCGATGGCGAGGACGGCCATTATCTGGGCTCGACCGAGGCCTATGACGCGATCATCCTCGATCTCGGCCTGCCGGAGATTGACGGGCTCACCGTGCTCGATCGCTGGCGCAAGGAGGGGATCAAGGTTCCGGTGCTGGTGCTGACCGCGCGCGACAGCTGGTCCGACAAGGTCGCCGGGCTCGATGCGGGCGCCGACGATTATCTCGCCAAGCCCTTCCAGACCGAGGAATTGATCGCCCGTCTGCGGGCGCTCATCCGCCGCGCCTCGGGCAATGCCTCGTCCGAGCTGACCGCCGGCGACGTTCGCCTCGACACGCGTTCGGGCAAGGTCACCTTGGACGGCGAGCCCGTGAAGCTGACCGCGCAGGAATATAAATTGCTCTCCTACCTCATGCACCACAAGGGCAAGGTGGTCAGCCGGACCGAGCTGATCGAGCATATTTACGACCAGGATTTCGACCGCGATTCGAACACGATCGAGGTCTTCGTCACGCGCATCCGCAAGAAGCTCGGCCCCGACGTGATCACCACCATTCGCGGCCTCGGCTACAGCCTCGAGGATCAGACGGCGTAAGCGGTTCATTCGGAGCTAAGGCGCGTCCGCCTCTGTTCGGCCCGGTGAGCGCGCGATGAAACTTCCTCGTCTCAATCTCCGGCGGCTGTGGGTCAGGCGCGCGGTCCGGCGCTCGGCGTCGCTGACCCGGCGCATGATCGGCGTGTCGGCGCTGTGGATCGTCCTTCTGCTGGGGCTGGGCGGCTTCACCCTCGATCGAGTCCTGGTCTCCGCGATCACCAGCAATTTCGACGGCCAGCTCGATTATGTGCTGACCGCGATGATCGCCTCGTCGGAAATCGGCCCCGACGGCGAGGTCCTGCTCAACCGCGCCCCGGCCGATCAGCGCTTCCTCGAAACCTATTCGGGCCTCTATTTCCAGATTTCCGGCCAGGGCTCCGATCCCTTCCCGTCGCGCTCGCTCTGGGACCGGCGGCTGCAGGTGCGCGACCGGCCCGCCGACGCGGTCGCCCATTTCTACGACAGCGACGAATTTCCGGAGGACAAGCTGCGGGTCATCGATCGCGACGTCCGGCTGCCGGGCTCGCGGGTGCGCTGGCGCTTCCAGGTCGCGCAGACGCGAAGCGTGATCGACGAGCAGATCGGCGTGATCCAGCGCACCATGGTCCGCTCGTTCGGGATCCTCGGCCTCGGCCTGATCGTGCTCGCCGCGCTTCAGGCGATTTACGGCCTGTGGCCGCTGCGCCGGGTGCGCCGCGCGGTCGCCGCGATCCGATCGGGCCAGAAGGCGCGGATCGACGAGAAATTGCCCCGCGAGATCGAGCCGCTGACCGAGGAGCTGAACGCGCTGATGGAGCATAATGAGGTCCAGGCCGAAGAGGCACGCCGCCACGCCGGCAATCTCGCCCATGCGCTGAAGACCCCGCTCACCGTGGTCACCAACGCCGCCACCGCCAACAGCCCCGATCTCGCCGAAACCGTGGTCCGCGAGGCGCGGACGATGCGCCGCCAGGTCGATCACCATCTCGCCCGCGCCCGCGCCGTCGGCCGGCGCTCGTCGGCGCATGCCCGCGCCCCTGTCTGGGATTCCCTGGAGGCGGTCGAGCGCGCGGTCACCAAGATCTACGAGAACGTTACCGTCGACCTCGCCGGCAACAAGGCGGCGATGGTCCGCGTCGAACGCCAGGACCTCGATGAGATGCTCGGCAATCTGATCGAAAATGCCGCCAAATACGGCAATGGCCGGGTCTTCGTGACGGTGGGCGTGACACCCGACTGCGTTGAGATCGAGGTCGAGGATGACGGCTCCGGAATCCCCGAGGCCGAGCGCGCCACCATCTTCGATCGCGGCGCCCGCCTGGACACCGGCAAGCCCGGCACCGGCCTCGGCCTCGCCATCGTCCGCGACGTCGCGATCATCTACGGCGGCGGCATCGCGCTCGAGGAAAGCGAGGATCTCGGCGGCCTGCTCGCCCGGCTCAAGCTCCCGCTCGCCGAAGTCACCGCTCTGGCGCTTCCGCCGGCGCGGCGGAAGGGGCCGGCGGGAGGGTAGAGGTTGCGTTTTGCCTCGGTAAGACGTATCTTACCGCAATGAACGCGCAAACCAAGATGTCGGCCAAAGGCCAGATCGTGATTCCGAAACAGCTTCGCGAGCGGCTGGAATGGTCCACCGGGACGGAGCTCGAGATCGAAGAGAGGGCCGATGGCGTCCTTCTTCGGACGCCTCCGCGCAGGCGGGAGCGTATCACCATCGAGGAGTTCGGGAAGAGGGTGCCCCCTCATTCCGGCCCGCCCCTTTCCCTCGATGATATGGACGGCGCGATTCTCGCGGAGGCGGCACGGCGCCATCGAGCCAAAGCGAGGCGCGACGACGCGTGAGGGCCATCGACACCAGTGTCGTGGTCCGATTCATCCTCCGCGACGAGCCGCGCCAGAGCGAAGCCGCGGCCACTTGCATTGCGGGAGGCGTCTTCGTTTCCGACGGCGTGATGATGGAAACGGAATGGGTGCTGCGGAGCGTTGGCTGGAGCAGGCCGCGCGTGAATCGGGCCCTGGAGTCGTTCCTCGCGATCGATCAGGTCGCGGTGGCTCAGCCGGACTATCTCATGTGGGCGCTGGAACGGCATCTGGCGGGCGCGGACTGGGCCGACATGCTTCACCTGATCGCCGCGCGGGGCAATGAGGCATTCGTAACCTTCGACCGAAAACTGGCGAAGCGAGCCGGGGACGATGCCCTCCTTCCGGTCGCCGTCCTTCGCTGAACAGCGCCTTCACCGGTCCGCAGGCTCCAACCAGCCCTTATAGTGGACCAAAGGCCCGACCAGCGGCAGCGCGATCGGGACGTCGAAGTGGAAGCGGCCGTCGGCCTCATATTCGCGCGCGGTGCCGCGCGGCAGCAGGAAATTCGGCATCGGCAGCGGGCCGATCCACCAGCGGCGGAACGGCATCGACAGGCCGTCGGGCTCGCGCCGCAACGCCATCGCGAAGCGGACCGCGCCGAATCGTTCGACCAGCAGGTCGCCGCGCCGCGAAAGGCGGCTTTCGAAGCCGCGCCCGCCGAAGTCGCGCCGCCAGGTTTCGACTCCGTCCTCTTCGCGCATCCAGACCGAAACCGGCACCTCCTCGCCGGCCGGCGGGAAGCTGAACAGCCGGCCGATCGCCCGCGCGAGCAGGCCGCGGCCGCGCACCACCCGCGCCCTGCCCGACGCCGCTAGGTCGGCATTGACCTGGTGCAGGGCGCGGACCGCCGGCGCCAGAGCGGCGAAATCCGCGCCCATGATGCGCGCGTAAAGCGGCGCGGGGCGGGTTTCCGCGACGGCGGCGGTCAAGGCGAAGGGCACAAAGGCGCGCTCGTAATCGGCCAGCTCCAGGCAGCCGGCGGCGGTGCGCGCGCCGGCTTGCAGCCCGGCGGCGAGCTTGCGCGCGAGGAGGGGGACGGCGAGGGACGGGATCCACAGGCCGTCGCCGCGCTCGGCGATCAAGGTCCATTCGCGCCGGATCGCAGCCTCGCCGCGCCAGCCGCTCAGCACGATCCGCATCGCCGACCGGTCGCCGCCGATCCGGCCGACCGCGCGCTGCGTCCGCCAGCCGAGCCCGCTCAGGCCGCGAAGGCTCGCCAGCAAGCGCCAGCGCACCGGCCAGCTCAGCAGCCACAGCATCAGATTTTCCGCCTCCAGCTCGGTCCCGGCGCGGAAGCGCACCGCCGGCCGTCCCTCATAGCGATCGGGGAGCAGCGCGAGGTCGGGCACGTCGCACAAGGCGACACGCTTGCGCAGCGGGCGCCGCCCGGGCAGCGCGAAGCGGACCTTGCCGATCTCCTGCCAACCGAAGCCGCGCCGCCACGCGCCGCCGCGCCACAGAGGCAGCGGCCTTCCGACATAAGAGAGGATCGCGCGCACGGTCGAAGCGCCGCTGGTCGCGCGATTGCCGACGCTGAGCGCCATGTCGATCGCGCTCACCCGGTCGAGGCCGGCGGCCAGCCGGTCGGCGACGGCGGCGCTGAGCGCGGGCAGGCTGCTGACGCCCGAAACGATCGCGACTCCGGCCGACTTCGCCGCCGAATCGAGCCGATTTATGCCGCAGACGAAGGCGCGGCCGTCGGCGAGGTCGAAATAATGGCAGCCGGCGGCGATGCAGGCCTCGGCGACGCGATAGTCCATGTCCTGGAACGGCCCGGCCGCGTCGACCGCCAGCCACGGCCGCTCGCCGCCGAGCCCGTCGGCGCGGTCGAGCGCGAGCGGGCGCATCGGCAGATCCGGATGGCGCTCGCAAAAGGCCTTTGCCTTGGCCGCGCTGCGCCCGGCGACGACCACGTCGAAGCCATCCCTGGCGAGCAGCACGGCGACGCGCGCGCCGAAGCCGCCATAGCCGCCAAGCACCAGGACCGTCTCGCCGCTCATCGCCCTTCATCGCCCGGCCTTGCCTTTGCCGCAATCCCGGCGCACATCGCCCGGCGCAATGACCGCAACGATCGTCCCCATCGGCGCCCCGCGCAGCCCCTCGCTCGATCCGATGATCCAGCTGGTTTCGGCAGACCTCAATCATGTCAACGCCGTCATCCTCGATCGCATGCAAAGCGAGGTCGCATTGATCCCGGAGCTGGCCGGCCACCTCATCGCCGGCGGCGGCAAGAGGATGCGGCCGATGCTGACTTTGGCCTGCGCCCATTTGCTCGATTATCCGGGGACCCGGCACCACAAGCTCGCCGCCGCGGTCGAATTCATCCACACCGCGACCCTGCTCCACGACGACGTCGTCGACGGCTCGGGCCTCAGGCGCGGCAAGCGCACGGCCAACATCATCTGGGGCAATCCGGCGAGCGTCCTGGTCGGCGATTTCCTGTTCTCGCGCAGCTTCGAATTGATGGTCGAGGACGGCAGCCTCAAGGTGCTCAAGATCCTGTCGCGCGCCTCCGCGGTGATCGCCGAGGGCGAGGTCAGCCAGCTGACCGCGCAGCGCCGGATCGACACCCAGGAGGACGATTATCTCGAGATCATCGCCGCAAAGACCGCGGCGCTGTTCGCCGCCGCCTGCCGGATCGCGGCGGTGGTCGCCGAGCGCGGCGAGGCCGAGGAGCAGGCGCTCGACGCTTATGGCCGCAATCTCGGCATCGCCTTCCAGCTCGTCGACGACGCGATCGACTATGCCTCCGACGCCCAGACCATGGGCAAGGGCGTGGGCGACGATTTCCGCGACGGCAAGGTGACCCTGCCGGTCATTCTCGCTTATGCCCGCGGCTCCGACGAGGAGCGCGAATTCTGGCTCGACGCCATGGCCGGCCGCCGCGCCGACGACGAGGATCTCGGCCGCGCGATCCGCCTGCTTCGGACTTCGGGCGCGCTCGACGACACGATCGAGCGGGCGCGCCTGTTCGGCCAGCGCGCGATCGACGCGCTCGGGCCGTTCCCGGCCGGCCGCGCAAAGGCGGCGCTGATCGAAGCGGTCGAATTCGCGGTCGCCCGCGCTTATTGAGGCGGCGGCGCGGTGAGGAAGTTCAAGTCCCGGCCGCCGCTGAAGAGCGGGCTCGACACGGTCGGGCCGTTCCATCCCTATCTCGCTTATGCCGCGGTGATCCTGCTCGATCTGGTCGGCGCGCTCGCCATCCTCGCCGCTCTGGTCTGGATCGGCGACACCGCCGAGGATCTGCTCTGGCCCGGCGGGCCCGAATGGGTGGAATTCTGATCCCGCGGTTCCGCGGCCCTCATTCCATCGAAAAATCCCCAGCCGTGCGAAACCGCACCGACACCTCCCGAACGCGACAATAGACCGGAGGCTTCAGGTCTTTGACGAGATCGTGAACTGCCGCGATCGCGCGCCGTCCCAAAAAGCGGGCGCGAGATACCGGCACCAGGAGAGGAATTGAACATGGCCTCGATTCGAAAAGCTCCGCCTTGAGATCGTCGAGAACCAAGGTGCGGCAGCGGCGCTCGTGAGCTACAGACTCGTCGGGAGCGCGGAGGACCGGCGGCAGCGACGATCCTATCGCGAGTGGTCGAGTTGATCGGCGTCGATGAAGGGCCCGAAGAAGACGGCCGGAACGAGTTGATCCCGGGCGGGCGCGTCGACGCCGTAGCGTCCTTCTCTGGGCTGACACCGGACCGGAGCCGGCTGCTTGCCTTGCCTTCGAGCGCTCTGGACGAGGATCCCGCCATCTTCCCCGCCGCTGTCTTCGTGCAGGAGGACGAGATTCGGGCGCGGGTGACGCTTACCCAGATTCCTCCAGAGTCGGTGACCGCCGACAGCAATGTTGTGCTGCGGGGCGAACGGATCGGCACCATCATCCTGACGTCGGCCTGACGCCCGCGGGAGAGGGCCGCGTCAGCACCCGGTTGCTGACGCGGCCGGCATGGCGCTAGGGCGGCGTGGTGAGCGGGCTTCCGATCCATGCCGTCCTTCCGAACCTGCTCGCCGCGTTGCGCGAAACCGCAAACGCCGTGCTGGTCGCCCCACCGGGCGCCGGCAAGACCACTGCCGTCGCGCCGGCTTTGCTCGGCGAGCCCTGGTGCGGAGGCGAGATTCTCCTGCTCTCTCCCCGCCGCCTCGCCGCGCGCGCGGCGGCCGAACGGATGGCGGAGCTGGCCGGCGAGAGCGTCGGCGGCACGATCGGCTATGCGACCCGGCTCGACAGCAAGCGCTCGTCGAGGACACGGATCACCGTCCTGACCGAGGGCATCTTCCTGAAGCGGATCCAGGCCGATCCCGAGCTTGCCGGCATTTCCGCCGTGCTGTTCGACGAAGTTCATGAGCGCAGCCTCGACAGCGATTTCGGCCTCGCCCTCGCGCTCGACGCGCAGGCGGCGCTGCGCTCTGATCTGCGCCTCCTCGCCATGTCGGCGACGCTCGACGGCGCCCGCTTCTCGGCGCTGATGGGCGATGCCCCCGTGATCGAGAGCGAGGGCCGCGCCCACCCGATCGACCTGATCCATCTCGGCCGGTCCGCCGAACGGCGCATCGAGGACGAGATGGCGGCCGCCATCCGCCGCGCGCTCGGCGAAAGCGCGGGAAGCCTGCTCGCCTTCCTCCCCGGAGTCGCCGAGATCGAGCGGACCGCCGAGCGGCTCGACGCTCTGCCCGCCGACGTCGATCTCCACCGGCTCCACGGCAGCCTCGATCCGGCCGCGCAGCGCGCCGCCATCGCCGCCGCGCCGCCGGGCGCGCGCAAGCTCGTCCTCGCCACCGCCATCGCCGAAACCAGCCTGACGCTCGACGGGGTGCGCATCGTCGTCGATTCGGGCCTTGCCCGCCGGCCTCGCTACGACCGCGCCGCCGGCCTCACCCGCCTCACCACCGAGCGCGCCAGCCAGGCCGCGGTGATCCAGCGCGCCGGCCGGGCCGGGCGGCAGGGGCCGGGGCGGGTCTATCGGCTCTGGGCGGAGGCGGCGACGCAGAGCCTGCCGCGTTTCGATCCGCCCGAAATCCTCGAGGCGGATCTCTCCTCGCTGCTGCTCGATTGCGCCCTGTGGGGCGTCGCCGATCCGCGCGCATTAAGCTGGCTCGACCCGCCGGGCGAAGCGGCGATCGGCGAAGCGCGCGAGCGCCTGCTCGGCCTGGGCGCGCTCGACGGAGCGGGCCGCGCCACCGCCCACGGCCGCGCCATCGCCAACCTCCCGCTGCCGCCGCGCCTCGCCCACATGTTGATCGAGGCGCGCGCGCGCGGTTGGAGCGCCACCGCGGCCGCCATCGCCGTGCTGCTGTCGGAGCGCGGCCTCGGCGGCGCCGACACCGACCTCGAGCTCAGGCTGCGCCGCTGGCGCGGCGAGAAAGGCCGGCGCGCCGAAGCGGCCCGGGGCCTCGCCCGGCGCTGGCTCGCCCTTCGTTCCCCGGCGGAGGCCGGGGTCCAGAAGGGCGTTCCTGCCGCGGCCCGGTCTGCGCCGGAACATGAAGTCGGGTGTTGCGTCGCTTTGGCCTTCCCCGACCGAGTCGCGAAGCGCCGTGATGCCTCGGGCGCCGACTGGGTCAGCGCCGGGGGCCGCGGCTTCCGGCTCGATCCGGCATCGCCGCTGGCGCGCGAGCAATGGCTGGCGGTGGCCGAGGTCGGCGGAGTCGCCGCCGGCGCGCGAATCCGGTCCGCCGCGCCGATCGGCCAAGCTGCGATCGAGTCCCTGTTCGCCGATCGAATCGCCACCGCCACCGAAATCGCCTTCGATCCCGCCACCGGCACCGTCCGCGCCTCGCATGGCCGCCGCCTCGGCGCGATCCTGCTCTCCGGCGGCCAGGACAGCCGCGCCGATCCCGCGGCGATCGAGGCGGCCCTGCTCGGCGGAGTCCGCGCTCATGGCCTCCATCTGCTGCCCTGGAGCGAGGCCGCCGCCTCGCTGCGGCGGCGCGCCGCCTATGCCCGCGCCTTCGATCCCGCCATCCCCGATCTGTCCGACTCGGCGCTGGTCGCCGCGCTCGACGACTGGCTCCCGCCCCTTGTCGCCGGCAGGCGCCGCCTCGCCGACATCGATCCGGGAATGCTGGAAGGCCTCCTCGGCTGGGCTGCCCGCCAAGCCGTGGAGCGGCTCGCGCCGAGCCATTTCGAAACCCCCGCCGGCAGCCGCCACGCCATCGATTATGCGGCCGAGGCCGGGCCCACCGTCACGGTCCGAGTGCAGGCGCTGTTCGGCCTCGCCGAGCATCCGCGGGCGGGCGGAGCGCCGCTCGTCCTGTCGCTGACCTCGCCCGCCGGTCGTCCGATCCAGACTACCCGCGATCTGCCCGGCTTCTGGCGCGGCAGCTGGGCGGCGGTGGCGAAAGAGATGCGCGGCCGATACCCCAAACATCCCTGGCCCGACGACCCGGCGGCGGCCGTCCCCACGCTCAGGACCAAGCGCGCGGCCGGTCGCCAGCCCGGCAAGGACCGGGCCTGAAGCCCGATCGGCTCGGCTCGCCCGCGCATGGGATGCGCAAGCGAAAGGCCGCGCTTCCCGGCGGGGAACGCGGCCCTCCGGCAGCTGCCCGCGCCTGCGCGCTAGTTGAGCTGCACCTGGGTGATCGGGGTCCCGTTATTGTTGTTCAGGTTGATATTGTTGTTGCGGTAGGATTGCAGCGTCGCCCCGCCGCCGGCGGAGAAGGCGGTGCCGTTCGAGGCCACGGTCGAGCCGCCGATCAGCAAGGTCGCTCCCGCGCCCGTCAGGATGAAGCCGCGCAGATTGTTGGCGACGGTCAACCCCTCGGCCACGATGTTGAGAGCGTTGGCGCCGGTGGTCGCGTCGAGCGCATTGTCGATGCTTCCGAAGATCGTGCTGTTCCTCGCGGTGATCGCGTTGCCGGCGGTCGTGCCGGACGTGTTCGCGACGATGCCGCGCCAGTTGCCGGTGAGCCGGACTCCGTCGAGCAAGAGCTGCGCCGAACCGTTGCCGGTCGGGGCGATGTTGAAGCCCCCGCCCGAGGTCGCGGTGCCGTTGTTGCTGATCACGCCGTTCAGGACAGAGAGCCGGACGATCCCGGTCGCGTTGGTGATGCTGATCCCGAAGCCGTTCGGCGCGGCGGCTCGGAAATTGTTGATGTTCACATTTTCCAGATTCATCGTGACCGGCGCGACGATGCGGATTCCGAAATTGCCGGGGAGCGCGGTCGGCGCGCCGGTGATCGTGACGTTGCGGACGGTGACGATCGAGCCGGCGGGCGGATTGACCACGATGCCGGTGGTGTTCGACGCGGTCTGCCCGGCGACCCCGCCGAGGCAATCGATGGTGATCGACTTGGTGATCGTCACCGTCCCGAAGCTGCCGGGATCGAGACAGTTGATCTCGCCGCCGGGTGCGGTCTTGGAGATGGTGCCGGCAAAGGTTTTGCAGGGCGCGGTTCGGCTGCAGGGATTGGCGTCGTCGCCGACCCCCGACACCCAGGTGCGAGTCGCCTGCGCCGAGGCGGGCGATGCGGCGAGGGCGAAACCGGCGCCGGCGGCTGAAATTGCGAGCAAGGTGCGCTTGAGCATAGGTAACCCCTTCTCTGGAAGACTCGCCCGTGGCGAATCCGAGATCCTCTATCATTTTCGTTGCGTTGCCGGAACCGTCTCTGCGGGGGGCGTTGACCTGGGGCCGACGCCACGCTCGGGATCAAGCGCGGGGCCGGCCCCGATCGAAGGGCGCGCCGGCCTTGGGGGTGCCTTCAAGTCTGGCTTCACCCGACCGTCCGGAAAGAACGGCGGACAAAGGAAAAGAGCCGCCTTCCCGGTACGATTGGGACCGCGCCTAGTTCAGTCCCTCCATGGTCAGCGGGGTGGCGTTGTTGGTGTTGAGGTTGATGTAATTGTCCTTGTACGACCTCAGGATCGCGCCGCCCGAGGCGGAGAAAGCGGTGCCGTTGGAGGCCCGCAAGCGTCCGGAGGCCGCTAGTTGAGCGGCACCTGGGTGATCGGCGTCGTGTTGTTGCCGTTCAGGTCGATCTGGCTGTTGCGGTAGGAAAGGATCGTCGCGCCGCCGACGACGCTGGTGGCGGGGCCGTTGCCCATGATGACGGTATCGCCGACCCGGGCGGAAGCGCCGGCGCCGGCGAGGACGATCCCGCGCAGATTGTTGATCACCCCGGAATGGACGACCATCAGGTTCACCGCATTGGCGTTGGTCTGGACGTTGATGCCGTTATTGGCGCTTCCGACGATCTCCGATCGGGTCATGTAGACCGTATTGCCCGCGGTCGTGCCGGTCGCGACGACGTCGAGCCCGCGATAATTCTGGACCATCTGGACGCCGCTGATGGTGAGGAGGACCGATGCGGAAGCGGTCGGCTCGACTCGGATCGCGGCGCCCGAGGTGGCGCTGCCGTTGCCGGAAATCACCGAATCGGCGATGTGGACCCGGATCTGTCCGACGCTGGGCGCGATGATGACGCCATAGCCGTCGCCCTCCTCGTGGAAACCGTCGATCTCGAGGTCGTCGAGGATGACGGACGCGGCCCGGACGATTCGAATCCCGGCGATTCCCCGGGGATTGGGCGGCAGTGGCGGCGGACCGCCGGTGATCGACAGGCCCCGGATCCGGACGACGATCCCGGCCCCGTTGATGATCATGCCCTGGAGACCGACCGGCGCCTGGATCGAGCTGTAGATGCCGCTGCAATCGATGGTGATCGATTTGGTGATGGTCGGCGCGCCGAATCCGCCCGCGTCGAGGCAGTTGATCTCGCCGCCCGCCGCGGTCTTGGAGAGCGCGCCTGCGAAGGTCTGGCACGGCGCGGCGCGGGTGCATGCGGCGTCGTCGTCGCCGCTGCCCGAAACCCAGGTCCGGTTCTGCTGCGCGGCGGCGGGAGCGGTTGCGAGGGCGGTCGTCAGACATGAAGCGAGGATCGCCAACGTCAGGCGCAAGGTCATGGTCTATTTCCCTTTGCAGGTCTCCCCGGACGGGGAGGAGGAAATGGGCGTCGGCGGCATGGCGGCTGAAGTCGCCGGATCGTCGAGGACTAGGCATGAAAGGGGCCGCTCTCCCGAACGAGAGGACGGCCCCTATCGGTCGAGGTCCGCGCCCTAGTTGAGCGGCGCCTGGGTGATCGGCGTGGTGTTGTTGCCGTTCAGGTCGATCTGGTTGTTGCGGTAGGACAGGACCGTCGCGCCGCCGGAGACGGCGGTGGCCGGGCCGTTGCCCATCACCGTCGAGCTGCCGATCCGGGCCGAGGCGCCGGCGCCGGCGAGGACGATGCCGCGCAAATTGTTCACGATCGCCGAATCCTCGATCATCAGGTTGACCGCATTGGCGTTGGTCTGGACGTCGATGCCGTTGTCGAAATTGCCGATGATCCGGCTGCCCGTCATGTAGACGGTGTTGCCCGCCGTCGTTCCGGTCGCACCGACGGATAGGCCGCGGAAGCTGCCGAGCAGCTGGACGTCCTCCATGGTGAGCTGGGCCGAGCCCGCGCCGGTCGGCGCGAGGCGGATGCCGCCGCCCGAGGTCGCCGTGCCGTTGTTGCGGATGACCGTGTTGCGGATGTTCACCCGGATCAGGGTGGAGGTGTTGTTGACGATGACGCCGAAGCCGTTGGGCGAGGCGCCGAGGAAATTGTAGATGGTGGAATCCTCGATGCTGACCCGGTTGGCCTGAAGCACGCGGACGCCGTTGACGCCGGGCAGATTGGGCGGGCCGCCGTTGATCTCCAGCCCGCGCAGCGTGACGACGACGTTGGCGCCGTTGACGATCACGCCGGTCGTGCTCGAGGCGAGGATGCCGCCGAGCGTGCCGGTGCAGTCGATGGTGATCGATTTGGTGATGGTGACGGCGCCGAAGCCGGCCGGATCGAGGCAGTTGATCTCGCCGCCCGGGGCGGTCTTCGAAATCGCACCCGCGAAGGTCTTGCACGGCGCCGTGCGGCTGCAGGGGTTGACGTCGTCGCCGACGCCCGACACCCAGGTCCGCGTCGCCTGCGCGTTGGCGGGCGTGGCGACGACGGTCAGCGCGAAGCAGGAAGCGCCGATGGCGAAGATGGTCTTCAAATTCATGATGGTCCCCTCTGGCTGGACTCGCTCGATCGGGAGCGGGCGCAGAAGGCCTTATCACGGTCGCGGAACGAACCCAAGCGCGGGCCGCGAAGCCGCCCTCCTTCGGAGAGCGGCTTCGCCGCGCAAGCGGTGCCGATGCCCGGCGCGCTTTCAGGCCGGCAGGTCGCCCGGCGGCTCGGAAAGCACGGCGGACAAGGGAGCCTAGTTCAGCGGCGCCTGCGTGATCGGCGTCGTATTGTTGCCGTTGAGGTCGATCTGGCTGTTGCGATAGGACAATACGGTCGCGCCGCCGGAAACCGCCGTCGCCGGGCCGTTGCCCATCACCACCGAGCTGCCGAGGCGGGCGGTCGCGCCGGCGCCGGCCAGAACGATCCCGCGCAGATTGTTGGTGATGCGCGAATTCTCGATCATCACATTGGCCGCGTTGGCGTTGGTCTGCACGTTGATGCCGTTGTCGGTGCTGACGTTGATCGTGACGCCGCTCAGGATCGCGGTGTTGCCGGCGGTGGTGCCGGTCGTGATCATGTCCAGCCCCCGGAAATTGCCGACCATCTCGACATTGTTGAGCGTCAGCGAAGCCGTGGCCGCCCCGGTCGGCTGAACGCGGACACCGGCCTCACTGGCCGCGGTGCTGCCGCCGATCGTCGTGTTGGTGACGTGGACCTGGGCAGCGCCCGAGCCGTTGGCGATGCTGATGCCCGCGCCCGACTGGTTCTGGATGGTGACATTCTCGACCGTCAGGCGGGCGCCGCTGATGAAGCGGATGCCGTTGAGGCCGAGCGTGGTGCCGGCGCCGTTGATCGCGATGTTGCGCAAGGTCACGATGATCGTCCCCGGGGTGCCGGTCGCGCTGTCGTTGATGTTGAAGCCGTTGATGCCGCCGCTGTTGAGCGTCGAGCCCAGAGTCCCCCGGCAGTCGATGGTGATCGACTTGGTGACGGTAAGCGTGCCGTAGCCGCCCGGATCGAGGCAGTTGATCTCGCCGCCGGCCGCGGTTTTCGAAATGGCGCCCGCGAAGGTCTTGCACGGCGCCGTGCGGCTGCACGGATTGACGTCGTCGCCGACGCCCGAAACCCAGGTCCTGGTCGCCTGCGCGTTCGCCGGCGTCGCGGTCAGCGGCAGCGCGAGAACCGCGCCCGCAGTCGCGAGGATATGCTTCAGCTTCATGATGATCCCCTGTTGCTCGACTCGCCGGGAGGGCGAGGGGTCGCGAGCATAGCATGAAGGACATTTCTGCCAAGCAAGGCGCCGCCTTTCGACGCGCTTTGGAACATCAAAATCGGCGACTCTCGCGGTCGCGTTCTCGGCGGAAATGCGCGGGAACGAGACGCGACGCGACGCGAACAAGAGGGGCCGGGCCGCATGCCGCGTCCCGGCCCCGATCTTGAGCGAATCCCGCCCTTTATTCCGGCGTTGCGGCCGGCAGCGGGGTCGAGTTGTTGGTGTTGAAGTCGATCTGGTTGTTTTTGTAGGATTGGACGACGGCGCCGCCCGACACCGCCACCGCGGTCCCGTTCTG
>Ga0190265_10000610_pt1 | contig 24709 bp, 31 predicted proteins | sample Popmic124T_FD_133135 | JGI IMG/M metagenome (GOLD analysis project Ga0190265, IMG submission 133135) | Populus adjacent soil microbial communities from riparian zone of Indian Creek, Utah, USA - 124 T | ecosystem: Environmental > Terrestrial > Soil > Riparian zone | place: USA: Utah | collected...
GACGAGATCGCCGAGCTCGAGGAATGGGACGCGGTGCGCGTCCCGCCCGGTACGTGGCGAGGCTACGAGGCCGGGCCGGAGGGCCTCGAGATCCTCGTCTTCGGCGCGCCCAATCTCGGCGAGACTCCGCGCGAAGACGTCGATGGCCAGCGCGACTGGTGGGCTGACTAGCCCAGATAGGTGAAACATGAAGCGGGAGAAGCAACTCGCTCAGCCGAGGCAGTGCACCCTCCCTTTCTCGCCCCGTAGACCAGCCAGAAGGGTGGATGACGGGTTACGCTCCGGACGAGGAAGAGCAGTCTTCGCGGGTTGGCAGCTCGCTTCCGCAACCGCCTGAAAGCGACAGCGTGGGATGTCGCGATTGGGCCTCCGAAAACTTGGTCCCGAAATTGGTCCCCGACACCACGGAACTCAGCCAAACTCCTTGGACGTGATTCGCTCTATCGAGACAGATTCGGCTCTATAGACGGCCCTCAGGCGCTCCACTACGAGAGCGGACGCTAACGACAAGTTCAGGGTGTGAGCCCGTCGAACCGGCGGCGGATCTCGTCGCGATCCAGGCCAGCCAGGAGCGAGAGTGTTAGCAGGATCCTCGCCTTCGGGCCATCGAGTGCGCCGGCTGGGATCAGGCCGCGGCGGATCAGGTCGACCTCGGAGCCGGGGAAGTCGTAGGTCTCACGCAGGACTTCACCGCTGCCGACCCTGGTGCTGAAGACGACCGGCATTCGCTCGGCCAACGCGCCCGCGCGCTCGGCCATGGGCGCCGGTAGGTGCCCTCCCCCGAGTGCCTCGATCACGACGCCGGCGAAGCCGGCGTCGGGGAGCCTGCCCAGGAGGCGACCATCGTCGCCTAGCGACGCCGTAATCAGGGCGACGGGAGCCGGGTCGCCACCCGGCGGGACGGTGATCCTCGTCTGTTTGACAGGCCTCAGGGCGATGCTGACTCGCCCCTCGCAGAGCCACCCGATCGACCCGGGGGAGGAGCTGAACGCGCCGAGACCGGAGGAGTGGCTCTTCTGGACCAGACGCGCCGAGTGGATCTCGTCGTCCATGACGACGAGGACGCCCGCGCCGGCGGCGTCGGAGCTCGCGGCGACACGGACCGCTGCCGAAAGGTTGGCGGGGCCGTCCGCGCTGAGGACCGAGGGGTTGCGCATCGCGCCGGTGACGACCACCGGGCGCGCCGGCCTCAACAACAGGTCGAGCGCATAGGCGACCTCCTCCAGCGTGTCGGTGCCCTGGGTGACGACGACGCCCGCGCCGTCGTCGAGCTCGCGATCGATCCGCCTGGCGAGCTCGATCACGTCTTTTAGCTCGAGGTGCGCACCCGGCAGACGCCGGAAGCCGACGGCGCTCAGCCTGGCCACGCGGTCGAGGCCGGGGACCTCCCTGAGCAGGTCGGCAGCGTTCAGGCTCGGGGCGACGCCGTCGCCGGCCCCGACGGGGGTCATCGCGATCGTGCCTCCGATCGAGATCACCGTGACCGGAGACGGCTCGCCCGTCGGCTGCTCAACTGAGGTAGGCAATGGCCTCCACCTCGATTCGCAGCTCGGGCCGGACGAGCCGATCGACGACGAGCAGGGTGTTGGGCGGGTATTCGCCGTCCGGGAAGAGGTCGGGGAAGAGGCGTTCCCTGATCTCGAAGAACTGGCCGATCTCCTCGGCGCTGATCAGGTAGGTGGTGAACTTGGTCACGTCACGCAGGGAGCCCCCCTGGGAGCCGAGCAGCTTAGCGAGGTTCTCGAAGGCCTGCGACGCCTGCGACGCCAGGTCCTCGCCAGCCAGCTCGCCGTCGACGCGGAGCCCGACCTGTCCGGCGACGAAGAGGAGGTCGCCGGCACGGCTCAGGTTCGAGTACATACCGATCGGAGCAGGCGCACCCTCCGGGTTGACGTAGGCGGGGTGGTTCATGCGCGCTCCTCCTCGTAGTCGGCAGCCTTGACCCGGCAGGCATTCTTCAAGGTTCCGATCCCCTCGACCTCGACCTCGACGACGTCGCCGGCGCCCAGGAACCGCGGCGGTTCGCGAAACGCCCCGACGCCCAGCGGCGTGCCGGTCGCGATCACGTCCCCAGGGCGCAGCGTGAACGATTGCGACAGCCTGGATACCAGCTCCGCGACGCCGAAGATCATTTCCGCCGTGCTCGAGTCCTGCATCGTCTCTCCGTTGACACGGCTGCGGATCGCCAGCGTCTGGGGATCCCGCAGCTCGTCGGCGGTCACCACAACCGGTCCGAGTGGGCAGAACGTGTCGAGGCTCTTGGCTCGCACCCACTGCGCTTCGGCGGCCTGGACGTCGCGGGCCGTAACGTCGTTGACGACCGTGTAGCCGAAGACGAAGTCGAGTGCGCTCGCCACCGGCACGTCCTTTGCAACCCTGCCTATGACGACGCCCAGCTCGGCCTCCCAGTCGACGGCGCCGGTGAGCGCGGGCGACCACTCGATCGCCTCTCCCGGCCCACAGACGCTGGACGGGAGCTTGGCGAAGACCATCGGCGCCTCGGGTGGCGGGGTGCCGAACTCGCGGCAGTGGTCGAGGTAGTTGAGGCCGATCGCGACGATCGAACCCGGCGCGAGCAGCGGCGCCAGTAACTCCGCCTCGCCGACGCTGCCTCCGCCGGGGCCGGGAGCATCCTCGAGCGCCGCCGTGATCGCCGCACGCCAATCGCGGGGGTCGCGGATCAGCGCGTCGAAGGTCGGCGGCACGCCGTCGATCAGATCGCTGACCCGGCGGCGAGCGCCGTCCGCCTCGACGAACAGCTCCGGCCCCGCCGGCCCCCTCATGTGTCCCAGCCGCATCTATTCCTCCCTTGCAGCGGTCATCGTGCCCAAGCCAGAAGACGACGCTCGAGCCCGCCGAAGACGATCGCGTCGACGAGCCTCATCAGGACGATGAAGATCAGCGCCAGGGCGATCATCTCAGCGGCGTTCAGCAAGCGGAACTGTTCGTAGATCTCACTGCCGATCCCGCGCGGCTGGCTGATCGCCTCGACCAGGACGACGATCTTCCAGGCGAAGGCGAAGGAGGTCCTTGCCGCGGCGAACAGGGCGGGCGTCACCTGGCGGGCGAGGACCTGGCCGAGGTAACGACGCCGGCTGAGCCTGTAGACGGCGCTCATCTCGTCGAGTTGGCTCTCTCGCGCCTTTACCGAGCCGTGGACGATCGTGACGACAAAGGGGATGAGGGCAAGGGTGAGCGCGATGACGCCGCTCGATTCCTCGGTGCCGAGGACGAGGATCGCGATGATCACGTAGAGCGGGTCCGGCGTCGCCAGGGCGATCACGATCAGCGGGCGGAAGAAGGCCTCGGCCTTGCGGTTGAGGCCGCTCGCGAAGCCGATCGCCACTCCGATGGCGGTCGAGACGACGAAGGCGATTAGGATCCGTTTCGAGGTGATCCAGATCTGTTCCCAGGTGTCGGCGGCGAGCAGCGAGTCGCGGGTCGCGTCGATGATTTCGCCGATGCCGGGGATCCAGCCGTCGGAGATCCAGGTGGCGATCTGCCAGGCGATGACGCCGAGCACGATCGCAGCAAGGAATGCCAGCGCCTTGCGGACCGGGCCGACGTCGATGTCGAACCCTGCGGCCGGCGTTGAGGCGGCGTTCATGCGGCCGCAGGCTCCTCGTAGCCCCAGACGCCCATCACCCGGTCGACGATCTGGCTCTCCAGCTCGGTGATGTCAGCGTCCTCGTAACGGCGCGGCCGCCCGATCGGCACCTCCACGTCCTCGAGCAGGCGCGCCGGCCCCTTGGTCAGGATCACGACCCGGTCGGCGAGGAAGATCGCCTCCCGGATCGAGTGGGTGACGAAGACGATCGTCCGCGAGCTCTCCTGCCAGAGCTCGACCAGCTGCTGGCGCATCGTCCTCGCGGTGACCTCGTCGAGCGTGCTGAACGGCTCGTCCATGAGGACGACGGCTGGATCGATTGCCAGCGCCCGCGCGATCGAGACCCGCTGGCGCTGGCCACCGGAGAGGCGCATCGGCCAGGCGTCGCGGAACTGGCCGATCTGGAGGATGTCCAAGTAGCGGTCGATGCGGACATCCCACTCCGCCTTGGGGATGCCCGCGGCCTCCAGCACGAGCTCGAGGTTCCCGGCGACGGTGCGCCAGGGAAGCAGCCGGTGGTCCTGGAACACGTAGCCGACCCTGGGCCGGTCCGAGCTGGAGCGGGTCATGTCTTTGCCGTCGATCCTCGCCGTGCCGGCGATCGGGCGCAGAAGACCGCTCAACACCTGCAGCATGGTCGACTTGCCGCAGCCGCTCGGGCCGAGGACGGCCACGAGCTCGTTCTCCGTCACGTCCATGTCGACTCCGTCGAGGGCCAGGTGCTCGCCGTCGTAGGAGACCTTCAGTCCCTCGACCTCTATGTACGGGCTCACTGCGCGCCTCCTCGCCATCGCAGCACCCAGCGCTCGAGCGGCCGCAGGATCATGTACTCGGTGCCGAGCAGTAGGACGATGAAGACGAGCAGCCAGAGTGCCACGTCGACCAGGAGGAAGCGGTCGTAGGCCTGCGTGAAGCGCCAGCCGATGCCGCTGTTGACCGCGAACAGCTCGGCGATCACGACCACGCGCCAGGCGTGGGCGTACTCGTTGCGGATCGAGGCCAGCGTGAACGGGACCAGGTGCGGGATCGTGACGTTGCGGATCTGCGAGATCCCGCCGAAGCGATAGACCCCGCTCATCTCGCTGAGGCGCCGGTCGAGGGAGAGGAACCCCTGCCGCAGGGTGATCGCCACGAACGGGAAGCAGGCGATCACGACCACGACGAAGACGCCGATCTCCGAGCGCTTGAAGATGAAGAGCGCGAGCAGGGCGGCGATCGTGCTCGGCAGACCGATCGCGAGGTCAACGTAGCGGGCGACGACCAGGCCCCAGAACCCGCGGCGCGCCATCAGGTACGCCGCCCAGAAACCGACGAAGACGGCGACGGCGAGGGAGACGACGACCCTGGTCAGGCTGTCGGCGATGTCCGCGTAGATGTCTTCCTCGGTCAGGAACGACGGCACGGCGTCCAGCACTTCGCCGATCGGCGGGACGAAGTCGCTGGTGAGGCTGCCGAACCACCAAAGGGCGACGAAGCTGAGCAGGCCGAGGGCGCTGAGCAGGCGGTCGGAGCCCGAGCCGTCACCCGACCACCACCTGCGGCCGGGCTGCAGAAGCGGCCCGGCCGTGGATGCGGTCTGCGAGCTGGCCATCGCTTACGTGTTACTGCGCGCCGTTGCCGTAGAACTCCTCGAGCTGAACCGCCACCGGCTCCGCCGCCGTCTCCTCGATCAGCACGTCGTTCTCGGCCATCAGGGCCAGCCAGTCGTTGAGTTTTTCGATGTCCTCGTCGGTCCAGCTGGTCACGAAGCACGGCAGCTCCACGCAGTAGTCGATGAAGGCGTCGAGCTCCTCCTGGCTGGCCAGCTGCAGGAAGTCGCGGTATGGCTCCTCGGCGAAGATCTCGTAATCGGTCTCCTCGATCCGTTCGACCGCTTCCAGCCAGGCGTCCTTCGCCCCCAGGGCGATCTCTTCGTTTTCTTCCAGCCAGTCGACCCGCGCGGCCAGGTTGGTCAGGTAGGGCGACCAGCCCTCTTCGCGCTCCGCCCACGCTTTCGCCGGCTCGAACAGGTAGCGACCCGGCGTTTCGAGGACGCCGCGCAGGGCCAGCGGCTCGTAGTCGAAGATCGCGTCCACCTGCCCGCCTTTGAGCAGCTGGGGTAGGGCCGACGGACCCGCTTCGCGCAGGTCGTAATCCTCGAAGACGTCGATGCCGTAGAGCTCCTGCAGCATCAGGGCGATCACCGACGTCGTCCCGGAGTCGACGCCGAAGTGGCCGACGCGTTGCCCTTTCAGGTCCTCCGGCGTGCGGGCGGGCGAGTCCTCGGGGACGACGACGCTCATCATCGTGTTGAGCACCGGGAAGAAGACGACTCCCTCCTCACCCTCCTGCTGGGCGAGGGTCATCGTCACCGCATCCTGCTCCATCGCGATGTCGCTCTCGCCGAGCAGCAGCGTGTTCGCCGCGGCGTCGGGGTCGACCTCGACGAACTCGGCTTTGAAGCCGTGTTTGCGGTCGAGGCCCTCCTCCTGCATCACCAGCATCGGGATCGCCGCCGGATCCGCGGGCAACCCCTGAAACCTGATCGTCGGCAGGTCGGCGGTGTCACCGCCACCACCCCCACCATCGTCGTCATCGCCGCAGGCCGCCACGCCAAGCACCAGCGCGGCGAACACGGCAAGCATCGCCATCAACCTCGTAAGTTGCATGATCTACCCCGTTCCATGTAGTTGGCCCAGGGCCGGGCACATCACCGCGGCCCTCCTTCACTCGTGCCCGCGACGAGCGGCATTGGCACGCCGGCGGGAAAGATCGTCGCCCTGATCGGGCTGGGGTTGAACCCGGTGCAGGGGTTGTTTTCCTGGGGGCAGTTGGAGATCGCGACGAGCAGGCCCATCTCCGCCCGCAGCACCATTTCGTCCCCGGGCTTCGAGGGCGCCTCACGGTCCATCGCGACTCGCCCGCCCTCGCGCACGGGGTAGTCGAGGAAGATGTTGAGGCACATCGGGACGTCGGCCCGGGTGAGGCCCCAGGGCTCGATCGCGGCCTCGAAGTTGTCCATGCAGCCCGGCGCCGCCTTCTCGGCCCCGTAGCGGACCTCGTCGAGCGCGGCCGAGCAGGATCCGCAGATGACGTCGTTGACGCCGACCGAGTCGGCGAGGATGGTCATCATCGGGTTGGCCATGTCCGAGTAGAGGACGTGACCGGTGCTGACGTAGATGGTCCCGTTCAGCTTCGCCGTGTGGGCGGCCCAGAACTTCTCGTCGAGGTCGTCCTTCGCGTAACAGATCAGGTCAATCGCCTGCTGGCCCTCCACGTCTTCGAGCCGCAGCACCTCACCGGCTTCGAGCTCGCGGGCCCAGTGGGCCTTGGCGGGGATCACCTCGTCGTGACGTGGGGTCGAGCTGAACGTCATATCCAGCATCGGTTACATCGTATACGATGTGCGAACTTTGCTGGGAGGCCTCGGTCGCCTTTCGCGCAGCTAACTCGCCTCACGATTCAGGCTCAAGCAGATGCACCCGGAGAGCGCCATACCCCCATCGCGTCGACTCGCCGACGTCGCCCACCGCACCGCCCAGGAGCGGGTCGAGGAGGTCCTTCGCCAGGCGATCCTCGGCGGGGAACTCAGCCCCGGCGAGCCCCTCGTGCTCGATGACCTCAGCGCTCAGCTCGGCGTCAGCCGGACGCCGATACGGGAGGCGATGCGCGCGCTCGCAAGCGAGGGCCTCATCGACATGGATTCCTTTCGCAGCGCCACAGTTCACACGCCGACCCTCGAGGAGGCGCGCGAGATCTACGACCTTCGCCTCGTGCTCGACCCGATCGCCGTACGCCGGGCGGTCGAGCGGATCACGCCGGAGGAGCTCGAGACCGCCCAGGCGATCCACGTGACGATGCTCGGCACCGACGATCTCGGCGAGTGGGTCGACGCCAACCGCGAGTTCCACCGAGCTCTCCAACAGGCAGCGAGATCCGACCGGCTGATCAGCATCATCGACGGCCTCCGCAACTCCGCCGCGATGCAGGTGGCGCTTTCCCTCAAGGCCGAGAGCTCACAGGTCACGCAGGCGAACGCCGACCACGCGAAGATCCTCCAAGCCTTTCGCGACCGCGACGCCGACGCCGCGGTGCGACTCACCGAAGACCACCTCCGCAACACCCTCGAGGTGATCGAGCGATACGAGGCCGACCTGGCAGGGCAGCGATTCGAGGCGACGGCGGAGTAGATCGACCGTCTTTGCTCGGGGTCGACAATGAGTTGATCTTGAGGTGCACCAAAACTTGGTCCCGAAATTGGTCCCCGACTCAGCCGAACTCCATTGACGTGATCCGCTCTATCGGGCCAGATTCGGCTAGACAGCGTCTCTATCCCCGAGGTCCCTGGCGTGCTCAGTCAGGGCCGGACCAAGGAGGAGGCGCGCGAGGTGGCGCTCGATGCCTTGGCCGGAATGCTTGAGCTGCGTGCTGCAGAGCACGAGCCTCAGGGTAAGTCGGTTAGTAGTGAGTCACTTACCATCGTCGCGGCGTGAAGCGACGAGACCTGGAGCGCCACCTGAAAGCATGGTGCCCGCTTGTTGCGCGAGGGCGGTCGCCACAGCTACTGGGGCATGGACGCGGAGCGTTCGACCTAGTGCCACGCCATCGTGAGATCGCCTATCCGCTGGCCCGTGCAATATGCAAGCAGTTGGGTGTTCCGCCGCCGGAGGGCTCGCGATAACCAAGCAAGGTTCTGTCATTACCGCCTTCTAGACTTTGGTATTCAGATGGCTCGGATAGTCACTCCTTCACAATTGAACAATCTGATTCGCCTCCGTCATCGCTCGCGACTGAGGCGAAACATCAGGCCTTTCAGTTCTCCGCCGTTCGGCAAGTAATGTCGAGGGACGCAAACTTGGTCCCCAACTCCGCCGAACTCAGCCGAATCTCCTTGAACGTAATTCGGTCTATCAGGCCAGATTTCGACTCTATAGACAGCTCCGGCTCGACTCGTAATCCGTGGAGCGCAGGTTCGAGTCCTGCCCGCTCCACTAAACCGCTCCGCGAGCGCCTCGGGTAACGGCTCGCGTGTGCCGCGACGCGACGGCTCAGACCCGCCTCCTCAGCGCAAGCAGGCCAACCGCGGTTAGAGCGAGAGCGGCCAACGCGAGGGCAGCCGTGACGAGTCCCGGATTGCGCACCGCAAACGAGCGCGTGTCTGGAGGTGGCTCGAAAGCTCGGTTTTCGCGCTCGGATCCCAACCGACCGCGCACCGCGCGCTGGACTCCGAGGGCGCCCGTCGGAAGGCGAGCGAAGTCATAGCTGGGAGCGTTCGCGCGAGAGCTTCCGTAGTAGACGGTGTAGGGGGGTGGATGCCCACCCTCGAGCAAGAGGGCACGCGAGCGGCTCCACGTCAAGACGTTTATTCCGCGTAGCGGCGCGTCGTCGCCGTTGTCAACCTCGATCCGGATGTACCGGTGATGCGCTCCGATCGAGATCGGCGCTGAGCCGGAGCCAGGGAAACGGAAGATCCTGGCTGCCGTCAGCGGTACGAACCGCTGCCGAAAGTTCGAACCGAAGATCGCTACGGGGCGCTCGTAGCGCACGGTCTCAGCGGCGATTCGAAGTTCGTCGACTGGAACGTTGCGGAACCCGAGATCGAGGGTGACGATCGTGCGCGTCCCGTCCTGGCGCCGGGACACCGACCTGACTGGGCGTTGCAAGAGCCGCGGCCGCTCGCGAGCCCCGGACGCCTTTGCCCCGATGATGCGACTTACGCCAGTGACCCTGACGAGCAAGTAGCGGAAGTCGCTCGGCGGGAAGACGGCGACCGTGCTCCGCGCCGCCTGCGCCCCGCGAACATCGTAGATCCCGGTAACCGAGAGCCGCGTGAATGGACCGCGTCGATTGTCGGCCCCGAGGATTGCCGCACGACCGGTGAAGCCCCGGTCCGGGACCCCGAGCACTACGCGGTCTCGGATTCTCCGCTGCGTCCCGAGGTCGAGGAGGGCGACCGCGAAGCGCCCCTGGCGGCCGCTGTTCAGGACCGGCACCGTCTCGGGCGCGGCGCTCCGTCCGCTCGGGACCCGCCGCCACGCCACCTCGTGCCCGCGCGCATCCGCGATGCGCAGACCGGCGAAGCCTGGCAGCGAGTGCTCGAAAAGCGCTCCGTCGGGCTCGACGAGGACAGGCTCGCCGCCGGGGCCTGGGTCCAGCGGCCGCACGTAACGGAAGTCGGCGCGGTCGACCTCGACCGCGGCAGCCGGCTGGACGCCGACCGCGAGCGGCGCGAGGAGGGCAAGGGAGAGGACGATACGTCTCATCGGGTCTCCCCCTCGGCATCATCGCCCACGCCGACCTGAATCCGCTGGTAGGCGAAGGCACCCACGAGCAGGAGCAGGCCAAGCGCGATGAACGAGAGCACCCGCGAGAGCTCCTCGAGTTCAGCGAGGTCGTAGGTGTAGACCTTGGCAACGGCGAGGGCGAGCAGCGCCAGCCCGCCGAGGCGCAAGCGCCGGACGTCTCGCAGCAGCCCGTAGACGATCGCGCCGAGGCCAGTCAGTGCCCAGAAGGCCGAGAGCAGGACCTGACCCATCTGCCGCGAGCCCCCCGAGTCGGTGACGCCGACCGTGTCGATGATCGCCACCGACGCGAGGTAGACGAGTGCAGCAGTGCCGACCGCCTCGCACACCTGGACCACACGGGGACCGAAGTTGCGCAGGGCGAACCGCCCGTAGAGCGCGGCAGCGACGCACGCGCCGAAACCCGCAAGCGCATCGCCGAGATCGTCCACCCCTGCCAAGATTGCGCTAGGCGGCGCTTCGAAGGCGAGCACATGCCCTAGGGCAAGGCCGAAGTACGTACCTGACGCGATCAGGAGGCGCTCGGCGTTTGAGCCGTAGAGCCTAGGCTCCCCACTCGCCCGGGTCGCCAGGTACGCGAGCACGACCGCCTGCATGGCCCAGCCGACCACGAGAGCGGGGCCGTCGAGGGCATCAGCGAAGCCGAACGCCGACAGGCCCAGGCCGACGGCGACGAGCAGCAAGCCGATCTCGCGGTTGATCGCCTGGCGGAGCGCAAAAGCCCCGAGCAGGATGTGGCTGGCGGCCAAGCCCAGAAGCCATGCGACCGCGGCATTCGGGCGGACGGCGTCGTCGAGCGCGAAGTAACCGGCGCCCGCGATCAGGACGACGTTGGCGAGCAACAGGAGCCAGGACGCGACCGGGAGCTCATCCGTAGTTCGGGCTCGCAGCTCATAACCGATCGCGGCGACTACGTAAAGTGCCCAGAACCCAATCAGCACGCCCAGGGTGGCGAGCAGCCGCTCGTTGAAGTTCTCCGTGAACCACGCCAGAAGCTGCGGTGCCGAGACCAGGAAGGCCCCGAGCGAGAGCACGTCCCACCTCTGCCAAAGCAGAACTCCAACAGCGGCCGTTAGGGCGATCGCCATGAAGGCGAGGGAAAGGCCGGAAGCTCCGGAGTCGACCAGGACCGGTGCCAGTAGCGCGCCGAGAATCCCGATTGCGGCAACGGTTGTCGATTCCCAACGGATCGCGAGCACCCCACCGACGATCCCAACCAGGCCGGCACAGGCGAGCCCGGCCTCAGCAGGGATCAGGTCGTATATCTGCGTTCCGACCAGGAGCGTCGCGTAGAGGCCGGAGAGGCCGCTCGCGACGGCCGCCAGTGCCGCCTCGGTGCGCCCCTCGTGCTCGTAGAGCCAGACTCCGGCAAGCAGGAGGAAGGTGGAGCCGAGGAGACCGAGGACGGTGCGCATCGGCTCATCGATCCAGCCGCGATCGATCGCGATGCCGAGCAGGAAGACGATCCCGAGCAGGATCGCGACGCCGCCGACCCAGGCGAGGACGCGACCGCCGAGGATCTCCTCGAGGCCGCGCTGTGGGAGCGACGGGCCAGGCCGGGGTGGCGCGGGTGGTGCCGATCGCGCGGGTGTCGCGGCAGGGCGGGCAACGGGTGCGGACTGGGGGTGTGGCTGTGGGGCGGCGGACGGGAAGACCCGGCGCTCCATCCGCTCGAGCCGCCGCGTCAGATCTGCCAACCGCCCCTCGGCCGACTCCAACCGGCCTTCGACTCCTCCTTCGGTCATAAGTTCCTCCTTTTCTCTTTAGCTTGCTGACCGATGGTCAACAAAGTAACAGGCTTGTCAACCGGCGGTCAACAAGTAGCTACAATGGATCGCGATGGCCACCCCCGCCTATCGCCGACTTCAGGCCGAGGAGCGGCGCCGCCAAATGCTCGAGCGGGGCGCGGAGCTGTTTGCCCGTCACTCCTACGACGAGCTCTCGATGCGGGAGATCGCCCGTGCGGTCGGGATCTCCAAGCCGCTGCTCTACCACTACTTCCCAAGCAAGCGCGCGTTCTTCCAGGCGACGCTTGCCCAAGCGGCGTCGGAGCTGCGGGCGCGGACGGAACCCGACCCGACCCTGCCGCCGCTTGATCAGTTGCGGGGAAGCCTTGAGGCCTTCCTCGAGTTGATCGACGAGAACGCGCTTGCATATCGCAAGCTGATGCAGAGTGTCAGCAGCGTCCCCGAGGTGCGGGAGCTTGTCGAAGAGATCCGAACGAGGACGGCCGCCCGGATCCTCGAAGGCCTCTACCCGGGCGGCGCGCCGCCCAAGGCACGCGCCGCCGTACACGGCTGGCTCTGGTTCATGGACGGGGCCTGCCTCAACTGGATCGAGCACCACGACCTTTCGCGCGACGAGCTGCGCGATCTTCTGCTTGGAACGCTGCTCGGTGCACTCACCGCCGCTGACGCTATGCCGCTTGAGGCACTTGGTGGAGAGGAGAACGCCGCAGCCGCTCGATCGAGCTGAAGCGTGGTTCGGTGGCCAGACGAGCGATTTGGAAACTTGGTCCCAAAGTTGGTCCCCGACTCCACTGAACTCAGCCGAACCCCTTGGACCAGAGTCGCCCCAATCGGACCAGATTCGCCTCCATAGACGCCTTCCGGCTCGACTCATAATCCGTCAGTCGCTGGTTCGAGTCCAGGCCACTCGCTTAGCTTTTGAACAGTTCATCGACTGCTTTGCAAAACGAGGCAGGGTCGATTGCAGGGAAGCGGTACAGCTCGGGCTCGATCGCCTCGAACTGAATGAGAGCCTCCGCTGGGTTGACCAGACCTCGAGCGATCATTTCGCGCACGTCCTGCAGATCCTGGTCGTGACCTCGCTCGGCCTTGGAGAGCGCTTGGGCTACCGGATCAAAATGGTGAAAGGAGAGCATTCCCTCCGTTCGGATCAGTGGGCTTCGATCTTCCCATCCCTCGGGGATGGGGATGAAGTCCGAAGGTGCGGCCAGCTCGATGTTCAGGCTTAACTCCTCCTTGAGCCGAGGTATCTCACGGAGGATCTCATCGCGGTCCGGAATGAGCTTGATGTCCACGTCAATGGTGGTTTCTCGCCATCCGTGGAGGACCGCGGTTGCTCCGCCGGTGAGATAGACACGGCCGTCCACGTGGACAGCCCGTCCCAGCTCACGCATGAACTGCTCAATGCGCGTGGAGTCGGCTAGCTCGCGCATGCGGCCGCCCGCTCGAAGCTGACCAGCCGGCGGATCAGAGCGTTATAGGCAGAGTGGGCAGCATCGCCCTTCTCGCGTGCGAGAAGGCGATAGAGCTTGTGCTCCGGGGACAGAATCGGCGAGGTCAGCTCAATTCCCAGCGATCGCAGACGTGGCGCACCGATCGACACGAGCAGCGCCTCGGCCGATTCTCGACCGGCATCCAGATCCGCGACACCGCGATGAACCAGACCGGCACCGGGGAGCATCTCCAGAGCGGCGAAGGTCGTCATGCGGAGAGGGTAGCGACACTTGTTCGGCACTCATCGTCCGTCGGGTCGCTGGTTTGAGTCCTTCCCCATCTAGGCCAGAAGGGGAGAAGTAAGTGAATCCGCCCGCCGTTGATTGAAGTCGTTCCGATTCCGCTCAAGTCTTCTTCTTGGGCTCTGATCGGATAGGAGGTCCCGATAATCCGGTGACCGTCCGGGGTGAACTCCGGCCCGGAAGAGTTCCCTTTTCCACCGACTCCGACGAGTAGCGGAACCACCTGCGGGAAGTGAGAGCCGTCGGCGCGCAGGATGAAAGCAGCATCGGGTTTCGTCTGCACGACGCGCGGTCAGCGGCTTCAGTACAGGGACGCGGCCATGAAGACTTGGTCCCCGACCCCACTGAATTTCAGCCCAGCTGAGAACTGGGCTTCTCCATCACCCGTTCGAGGGTGAAGGTGAGAACCTTGCGCCGGGTCCGTTTTCCTAGTCCCCTGACGAAGGTCCCCTGCACGGTCGCTCGGACGGCCTCGACGGCAGTGGCCAGGTCTTTCTGCGGAACGTGGTTCCGCAGAACGTTCGAGAGCATCCGGGAGAGCAGGGTATCCAGCTCCTCGACGAAGTCTGCGACGACGGCGGAGGTCTGCGCTCGTTCGCTCATCGCCCCGCGGAGGCCGGAAAGTGCCTCGAGCTGATCGGTGAACCAGAGGATACGCTCGATCTCGCCCACTGTCCGGGACGGCTTTTGAGCTGCGATGCCGCGCAGCATCTGGCGGAGTGCGGCGACGAAAAGATCGTCCTTGGAGGGGAAGTACCAGTAGATCGCATTCTGGGCGAGGCCCAGTTCACGGGCGATCGCCGCCACCGACAGCGCCTCGTAGCCGCCGTCTTGGAGCCGCCGCTCGGCGGCCAGGACGATCTCCGCGATCTTGGCGTCTCGATCGAGGTCGCTGCGGGTTCGGGGCATCAGGTGAGGGTGATCGTGACAGGCGCGACGGGTCTCTTGATACTATCCCAAGAGCTGTTGTGAGCATCTCAAGAAAGGAAAGTTTGCATGGGATCTTTCGCAGGGAAGCGCGTTCTGGTCACTGGCGCCTCGAGCGGAATCGGCCGCGAGTTGGCGAAGGAGCTGGGGGCACGAGGCGCGGTACTGGCGATAAGCGCCCGCCGCCGCCCGCTGCTGGACAGCCTGGCGGAGGAGATAGGAGGGCATCGCCGTCCAGTGATCCTCGAGGCAGACCTGGCACGCCGCGGTGCCGCACGGGCCCTCGCTGCCGATGCCGAAGACGCACTGGGGGGGCGTGGACGTGCTCGTCAACAACGCGGGTGGAGGCGTCGGCGGCTGGATCGCCACCGTCGGGGACGGGGACGAGGCTCGCGAGGCCTTCGAGACGAACTACTGGAGCCCCCTCGCCCTGGTCCAGGCCCTGGCCCCCGCGATGAGCCGGCGTGGAGGTGGCGCGGTGGTCAACGTGACCTCGATGGCGCAGGTCAGCAGTTGGCCCGGCTTCGGCGCCTACGCGGCGACCAAGGCCGCCTTTGCGGTGGCCACCGAGACGCTCGCGATGGAGCATTCCGACTCGGCCATTCACGTGATGGAGGTGATTCCCGGACCGGTTGACACCGCGGTCCAGGGAGAGACGAGGTTGGCACCCGGAATCGAGCGGATGCTCGACCGCAGCCCGATGGGGGACGCCCCCACCTTGGCGCGGCTCATCGTCGACGGGCTCGAAAGCGGAAAGGCTCGCCTGATCTACCCGCGTCGCGCCCGGATTGCCTACCTGCTTCCGGCCCTGGTCAGATGGCACGGTCGCCGCCTCGCCGCTCGGACCGCCGCCGAAACCGATCCTGCTGCCCGAGAGGCGCTCGAGTCGCTGGTCGTCAGGACCGGGTCGATGGGAGACGAGATAGCGCAGCAGGCGCGGGAGGCGTGGGAGCGCAGTCGGGGTCGTTAGCGCAAGACGGTCCCATCCATCGTGGCGGACGCGCCGAGGGCCAGCGCATGATCAGTAATGGCGCTTCTCGTCGAGGATCACGTGTCCGCCCACCTCTCCGCGGACCTCCGAGACGGGGCAGGCGAGGAGGACGGAGCCGTGTCCTTGGTGGACGGTGATCGGTCGATTGAGTTGGGCGGAGAGGGTCAGAGCAGCCGAGCCGGTGGCCTCGTCCTCGGAGATCCCGGCCTTGGGGACGAAGGAGCGGGCGCGGATCGTTCCGGCCACCTCGTCGATCCAGGCCCATGCGTAGACGTTTGCGTTGGCGTTCGGTGGGCCGCTCAGCTCGCGCACTTCGGCCGGCGAATCGAGTTGCCGGTAGTCGAACGGCGGACTCCACGCGGGGTCGGCCTCGACCCAGGTGAAACCGTCGCTCGTCCGCACTGCGACCTCACCTGTCGGCGGCCGCAGAGTCGCGACCGGCGCTCCGAGCTTCGCCAGCAGCCAGGCCGTGCCCACGGTTGGGTGACCGGCGAAGGGCAGCTCCACCTTTGGCGTGTGGATCCGCATTTTCCCGCTGGCCCGATCCTCGACGAAGACGGTCTCGCTGAAGCCCAGCTCGGCCGCGATTCGCTGCCGCTCCTCGGCCGCGATCCCGGCTCCGCCGGGGAAGACGCCGAGGCGGTTGCCCCACTCTCCGTCCTCGTTGACGAAGACGCGGAGGACGTGAAGCTCGGACACGCGTCGATATTAGGCGCCGGTCCCGGGTAGTCGCTAGAGCGTGCGGATGCGAAGATCGGCCTGGCTTCGTGTCGATTGACGAACGAGAGGAGTCGATGTGGCTGATGGAACTTTGAAGCGGAACCGCGTCATGGTGGCGCTGGTCGCCCTGGCGATCGCCTTCGCCGGAATCGCCTGGTCGGGGTGCGGCGACGATGACAACACCAACACCAACGAGGCGACCGAGAGCGTCGAGCAGGGTGCCGACGACGCCCAGCAGGGAGCCGAAGAGGGTGCGGGTGATGCGCAGGACGAGGGCGGAGAGGCACTCGACGAGGCACAGGAAAATGCTGAAGAAGGCGCCGACGAAGCGCAGAAGAGAGCGGAAGAGGGCATCGACGAAGCCGAAGAGGGGTTGGACGACGCGAAGGAGGACGCCCAGAAGAAGATCGACGAAGCCAAGGAGGAAGCGGAAAGGTACCTGCCCTAGACCGCCGGGGCCGGCGGTCGAGCCGGCGCGTCCTCTTCGGCGAGGTCCGCAGCGAGCGCGGCGACCACGCGGGGGTCGAACTGGGTGCCGGTGCATCGCTGCAGCTCGGCGAGTGCCTCGTCACCGCTCAGCGCCGGCCGGTAGGGGCGCTGCGCGGTCATCGCCGCAAAGGCGACCGCTCCGGCGATGATCCGCGATCCCATCGGAATCGCCTCGCCGGCCAGTCCGTCCGGGTAGCCGCTGCCGTCGAAGCGCTCGGTGCTGGAGCGGACCAGCCGCGCGACCGGCACCAGCCCCGGCGCCGCCCCGATGATCCGCTCACCCTCGACGGTATGGCTGTCGAGCATCGCGCGCTCGGTTTCGTCGAGGGTCGCCTCTTTCTCCAGCACCGATTCCGGCACTGCCAGTAGCCCGATGTCCTGTAGCTCGGCAGCGAGCGCGATGTCGTCGATCGCGGCAACCCCGATTTGGAGGCGCCTGCCTAGCGAGATCGCGCGATAGGTGACCGTGCGCAGGTGATCGCGCAGCTCGGGCCGGCGCGCGCTGAGCGCCGCCATCAGCACCGCATGGGCCTGGCGGCGGGCGGAACGGTGCTGGCGCTGCCTGTGGGTGTCGAGCTGCTGTCCGGCGAGCTGGAAGGCGGTTTCGGCGTCGGACGTCTCGTCGGGAATCGCAACCTCGCCGTAGGAGCGGCCGATCGCCTCGCCGCGTCCTTCGTCTCGCACCGAGTCGGTGGCGGCCAGCATCAGCTCGCCGAGTCGCTCGCCGTGCGGCACGAGCGCGGCCAGCCGGGCCGTGTCAAACCGGTAGACGGTCCCTCCCAACGGCCCGATTGCTTCGACCAGGCTATCCGCGGATCGGCACAGCAGCTCGTCGCCGGCCTCGTATCCGAGCCGGTCGCCGTACGTCTGCAGGCCCTCCAGCTCGAGCAGGACCAGAACCCGATGCTCGCCGGGTTCAATGGCCGCGATGTCGGCCTCGAGCCGGCGGCGGTTGGGAAGGGCGGTGACGCGGTCGTTGAACGCGTCGTGCCGTTGCGCGGCGAGTACTCGCGATTGCCGGCGGTTGGTTTCGAGCATCCGCCCGAAGATCGTGCCGATCAGCCCCAGGGTCAGCCAGAAAATTGCGTCGGTGACCCGATCGTTGAGGTGGTCGTAGACGAGCAGCCCGATGCCCACCACCACGAAGATGAACGGACCGACGACCGAGCGCCAGCCGCTCGGGCCGACGATGGCGTCCCGAGTGCGCCATATCAAGCCGGAGACCGCCCGCATGACCCCCTCATCGGCCGCGGCGATCCGGTTTGCAAGAGCAGCGGACGATTGGTCGAAATCGCCCGGGGGATGCCCGGTCTGCGTACCCTTTCTGCATGACTGAGGACCGGGAGCTCGATGAGTTCGACTCGCTGGTCGCGGACGCGATCGATGCGTTGCCGGACGAATTCCGCAAGCTGCTGGAGAGTGTCCCTGTCGTCGTCTCCGATCGCGGGGTCGAGAACCGCGCCTACGGCGAGTACTTCGGCGACGGCATAGCTCGGGAACGCTATGAGGACCGGATCGTGATCTACCGCGACACGCTGGAGCGTGACTTCGGCCACGACCGCGAGCTGCTCGCCCGGCAAGTGGAGCGAACCCTTCGCCACGAGCTGGCGCACCATCTCGGCTGGGAGGAGCGGGGAGTGGGGGGCCTGGGACTCTGACGAGTATCGCCCTGCAGGTTTCGCCGCACCCCGACGATGAGTCGATCGGCGCGCCGGCGACCCTGATGGCGCTTCGCGACGCCGGCTGGCGCATCGTCAACCTGGCCTGCAGCCTCGGACGGCCTGAACAGCGGGTATGTCGCGAGGCCGAGCTGCGGGAGGCTTGCGAGTTGGCCGGCTACGAGCTCCGCATTCCGCCACGGCCGATCTCGATCTCAGGCGAGGTCGATGGCGACGTGGCTCGAGCCGCGCTGAAGGAGCTGGTGGCGCGGGAGATAGCGGCGCTCGAGCCGGCGATCGTTCTCTCACCGGCCCTAGGCGATCGCCACCCCGGCCACCGGCTCGTCGCCGAAGCGGTCCGCGACGCGATCCTCGAGCGGCCGCAGCCACCACGCTGGTGGATGTGGGAGCTGTGGGGGTCGCTGCCGCGGCCGACCGTTGGCACCCTGTTCGATCAGACGCGGCTCGACGAGGTTCTCGCCGTCCTCGCTGCGCACCGTGGCGAGCTGGCGCGGAACGACTACCGCCGCTTCGTCCGCGCCCGGGCCGAGATGAACGTCTCGCTTGCCGCGGAGCTGCTGTTCGGGTTCGGCGCCGCCGCGTCTCCGGAGGCCCCCTATGCCGAGCTGTTGACGGAGGTCGTCCGGGTTGGCAGCCGCTGGTTGCTGGGCAGACCCCGTTGGCTCGACGCCGCTGCGCCTCTCCCCGAGCCCGGTCGCGCCGAGGCAGTTCTCGATTAGCGGACCAGACAGTCCCGGGCCAGGGTCTGGGAAAGCGTTTTCCCCGTGGCGAAGGTGAAGCTGCCTTTCGCGAAGCTGAAGAGCGCCCCCGGGAACCCGTCGGGGGCGGCGCAGCGAGCGCTGATGAAGCTCCGGGTCTCTCCCTCGTGCCGGTAACGGCGGCCGAAGGTGAGCGAGAGGTCGGTGACGTAGCCGAGATCTGCGGCGATCTTCGGGATCTTGGTCGAGAGCACGGTGCCGAAGCGGCCACGGGCGGGATGGGAGATCCGGAACATGAGGATGAACGTGGTCTCGACCGGATCGGAGCCGTAGATGTGCAGGGCGATCGCCGGGCGGCGGCCGATGCGGCTGTTGAAGGCGAGCATCCGGCCCTCGACCGGGAAGAGGAGGTCGGGGAAGTCGACGTTGGCGCCGAAGCGCCCGCGCCCGACCAGAGAGCGCCTGCAGGCGGTGAGGGCCGAATCCGACGAGGTCGACTCGATCCGGCTGGGCCGGCAGATCGGCAGTCCCCGCGTCGAGATCTTGCCGTAGCGGTTGACCGCAAGCGATAGGGCCCGCAGTTGGGGAGGGCGGCTGCCGTCGGTCGTCCTCACCGAGCCGCTCAGGCTCACCGTCACGGGGACGTCTCGATCGCGCGGCAGCGCATGCGGAGTGAAACGAGCGTCGAAGGCGAGACGCAGGTTGCCGCGCTGGATCAACTCCGCGTGGGCGATCCCGGCGCCCAGAAGCGCCACGGCAAGCCCCACTCCGATGATCGCTCGGCGTCGCATGTCCCGCATTCCAGTCTAGGAGGCTGTCGTATGCCGCGGGTTGAGCGGAGATTGGGGTGACGGGTCGGCGGCCCGGGCTAGGGTTCACGCGATGGCCGACGGGCAGCGTTGGATCGAGCTTTCCGATGGCGACGAGTTCGCCGGCTACCGGATCGAGCAGACGCTCGGTCGCGGCGGCATGGGCATCCTCTACCTCGCCGTCGAGCCAGGGCTGGAGCGGCGCGTCGCGCTGAAGCTGATCGCGCCGGAGGCGGCAACCGACGAGGTCTTCTCTCGCCGCTTCGCCGAGGAGTCGAGGATTGCCGCCTCGATCGAGCACCCCAACGTGGTGCCGATCTACGCGGCCGGTGAGGAGCACGGCGTTCCATACATCGCGATGCGCTTCGTCTCGGGCGCGGACCTCGGCAGGCGGATCGCCCGCGAGGGGAGCCTGGAGCCGGCGGGCGCCGCGGCGCTGATCGCCCAGATCGGCAACGGGCTGGACGCGATCCACGCCGCCGGCCTGATCCACCGGGACGTCAAGCCCGCCAACGTACTGCTCAGCGGCGCGACCGGCGAGGACCACGCCTACATCACCGACTTCGGCGTCGCCCGCAACGTCGCTACCCAGTCCGGCCTCACCCAGACGGGCCGCTTCGTCGGCACCCTCGACTACGTCGCTCCGGAGCAGATCTCCGGCGGCCAGGTCGACGCCCGCGCTGACGTCTACGCGCTCGGTTGCCTGCTCTTCAAGCTGCTGACCGGCGAGGTGCCGTTTCCGAAGGACGGTGAGGCGGCACGGCTCTACGCGCACCTGAACGACCCGCCTCCGGCTCCGTCGCTGTACGCGCCGCGGGTGCCGATGGCGCTCGACGACGTCGTGATCAGGGCGATGTCCAAGGAGCCTGGCGACCGCTACCCGTCGGCGGGCGACCTCGGCCGGGCCGCGCTGGCGGCGCTGAGCGGAGAGCAGCCGAGCTTGCCGGAGCGCACTGTGGCAACGGGTGCTGCGGCGACCCGGGAATCGGTTGCGTCCGAGCCGTCGACCACCCACCTGCCAGACCGACCGCCGAGTCCATCCCGCCTCGGGGCCAGCGCATCCGACTTCGACCACAGCGGGGTGGGGTCGAAGTCGGATGCGAGACGCCGTCGCCTCGGCTTGACTGCAGTTGGGCTGATGACTCTCGCGACGGTCATCGTCGCGATCGTCACGCTCACCGGGGAGGGCGGTTCCGGCGATGGCGACCAGGGCGCCGCGGCGAGCGCCGGCAAGAACGTGTCGCCGGGGACGGCAGGTGGTGACGTGGAGAGGGCAAGGCCCGAGCCCACCCTCAAGCCGGCGCTGACCAAGTCCGAGCTGATCGCCAAGGCCGACGCTATCTGCGAAGAGAGCCAGAATCGCTACCGGGAAATACGCGATATCGGAAGGGAGTACTTCACTGACATCCCGTACGCAAAAGCCTTGGTCCGGTTCGCGAGGCAGCGCGTCGGGGGGCTGCAGAGGCTGGAGCCGCCGCCGCGACTCGCCAAGCCCTACGAGGAATACATCGAAGCCCAGGAACGGGTACTCGCGACCGACAGGCAGGCGCTCAGGGCATCATGGAAAGGCGACGTAGCGGGAGTCGAAGCGGCGCGCGACCGGCGGGACGGGGAGGACACGATGCGCGAAAGGCTCGCAGGGGAGATCGGGTTCACCGTCTGCAGCACGAGCAGGGACTAGGCGGATCGCCTCCCGCGTCGAGATCGAGGCCTGGGTTGCCGCCTATGAGCGAGCTTGGCGGATGCCGGGTACCGATCCGCTCCGCGAGCTCTTCACCGAGGACGCGACCTACCGCATGTCGCCCTACGCTGCCCCGGCTACCGGCCTCGCCGAGATCGCCGAGCTGTGGGAGCGCGAGCGCCGGGGACCAGATGAGCCGTTCGAGATGAGGCACGAGATCGTCGCCGCCGAGGGCGACACCGCCGTAGTCCGCGTGGAGGTCGAGTACGGCAAGCCGCGCCCCGCCGAGTACCGCGACCTCTGGATCGTCAGGTTCGGCACCGACGGCCGCTGCCGCGAGTTCGAGGAGTGGCCGTTCTGGCCAGGTCAGCAGATTGCCCAGAGGAGGAGCGATGAAGACCAACACCGTCTATAGGACCTTTGAGACCGCCGAGCGGCGGGAGCTGATCCGAATCACCGAGGACGTGCAGGCGGCCGTCGACGAGGCCGGCATCTCCGAGGGCATGGTCCTCGTCTCGGCGATGCACATCACCGCCGGGGTGTGGGTCAACGACGACGAGCCCGGCCTGCACGAGGACGTGCTCGAGTGGCTCGACAAGGTGGCGCCTCCGAGCTGGAAGCCGGCGGCCAACGAGGTGGCGGCGGAGCTGCTGCCTGAGGGCGGCGACTACCGCCATCACCGCGGCGGCGAGGACAACGGCGACGCGCACCTCAAGAACCTGCTCGTCCACCACCAGGCGATCGTTCCGGTCACTGCCGGCCGCCTCGACCTCGGTCCCTGGCAGCAGGTCTTCTACTGCGAGTTCGACGGCCGCCGCCCCAAGCGCCTGGTGATCAAGGCGATGGGGGAGTAGGGCGGTCGTCGCCCTCGGCGATCCGGCGCACTTCGGCGATCGCCTCGCTCGGCTTGCCGCCGACGGCGTCGCGGAAGGCGTTCTTGAAGCGCTCGGTGCGACGGTCCGGGAGGAAGCGACCTTCGGCCTTCGTCTGCTTCGCCGGGCGCCGCTCGCCGTAGCGACGTCGCGCCCAGGGCGAGCCCGGCTTGCCGATCCGCGCGGCGCCGTAGAGCGCGATCGGGAAGACGAAGAAGCCGATCGCACCGTGCATCAGTCGCTGCTTGGCGAAGCACGCGGCAACCAACCCGAAGACCACCAGGGCGGTAGCGATGCTGCCCAGCGTCTGGTCCAGCGAGCCGGTCTCGAGGGTGAAGGGGGTGAAGCCGAGCAGGATCAGGCCCATCGCCGCCGCCGCGATCACCGTTGCGTCGATCGAGACACGGCCCTGCTCGGTCCAATAGACGTCTTCCAGGTAGACCCAGAGGGCGAACTCGTCGATGGTCAGGCCAGCACCGACCCCGAACAGGAGGGCGCAGATCTCGGCGTAGGGGCTGTCACCCAGCACCGAGAAGCCCACCGCCCCGGCGATCATCATCGTGACGATCCCGAAGACGAGGTGGTGCAGGTGGACGCCGCTCTCGCTGACCACGCTGCCCGGCCACCAGGGCACCTTTGGGCTGCGCATCAGGCGGGTGCTCATTCGGATGAAGGCGAAGGAGAGGATGAAGCCGACCAGCACCAGGAACAGGCCCTGCTTCTGTTCGGCGAGGATCTGGTCGTTCCAGAACTCGGAGAAGATCGAGGCGACGGTCACCGGATCGGCTCCGAGTGTAGTCGCGGCCCGCGGCCCTCTCGGCGCCAGATCAGCTCGACGGTGAGCAGCACCGCTGCCATCGCATAGAAGGGGGTGAAGGCGAGGTTCGAGAGGACGTCGGCGAGCCAGCGCGAGAGCAGCGTCTCGCCGAGCAGGTCGTGCGCGAGGGCCGTCGCCAGGTTGGTGACGCCGTCGCCGACGATCTCGATCGGCAGCAGGACGGCGAGCACCGTCCAGAACTTCCCTCGAATCAGTCGCACGCTGCGGACCAGAGCGTCGCGCACGCTGCGATGCTCGATCTCCACTACGGGCGCCGCCAGCGCCAGCAAGACGAAGGCCGCGATCCCGGGAGCGACGAACAGCAGCAGCCCGACTGCGACGGCCGCACCGTAGATCAGGTCGATCGCGATCAGCCGACCGTAGTCGACCGTCCTTGCGATCTCGCGCAGCGAGGGTGGCTCGTCGTCGTGAGCATGAGTGAGCGAGACGGCGACCGCACCCGTGTAGAAGACCTCGCCGAGCAGGCCGGTGACGACGAGCGCCAGCAGCGCTGCGCCCGCGGCGAGCAGCTCGCCCATGCCGTCAACGTCGAAGGAGCCGATCTCGGCGCTCACCGTTAGGGCGTGGATGAGGCCGACGGGGACGAAGACGATCGCCGCCAGCAGCAGCAGGAACGGTGCCCAGCGCAGGTAGGTGCGCCCGATCCGGACGTAGATCGCGAGCGGTGTCGGGTTCGCGTTCACGCCGCGCTCAGTCGCGCCGGCGTCCGGAAGGCCTTCGTCCGCGGGATTCCAGCTTCGAGCGGGAAGACTCCGATGCCGGTACCCGCTTCAGGTCGCTCAGGTCGGGGATGAGGAGTTCTTCGGCGCACCGCCGGTGCCAGTGGTGGTGTTCGGTCCCACCCAGTCGCAGCACGTATTGGACGACGGTGTGCTCGGTGCCGATCGTGATGTCGCCGTGGCAGCCCGGGCAGCGGTAGAGCTTCTGCCCGAAGCTGCGGATCAGCCAGACCTCGTTGCCTTCCTCGTCGCGACCGCGCAGGCTCCAGCGTTTGCTGGGCTGGTCGCCACTCTCGCTCATCGCTTCGAGAGCCAGGCGAAGCCGGCGGCCATCGCCAGGTTGGCGGCCCCGGCCAGACGCAGGCCGAGTTTGGCGCCGGGCCGGCTCACTGCGGGGGACTCGGACCAGAGGGCGTCGGTGGCGATCTCGGTGCCGCGCAGCCAGGCCAGCGCCCACCAGTCGCGCCGCTCGCCGCGCACCGCGGCGACGGCATGCGCGGCGGCGAAGGTGAGCCAGATCGGCCCGCAGCGACGGAACAGGTGCGCCGCGTCCGGGGAGGGCTCGTCGTGGCCCATCACCCGCAGGGTCGCCCCGGGCGCTGCGATCGCCGCCGATCCGAGGACGACGTCGAAGGCGATCATGTTGCGATTGGTCAGGCGTAGCGCCCGCTCTGCGGTCATTTCCTCCTGCATCCAACCAGATCGGAGGGGAAGCGGAAGGGAAAGCATCCAAACCGGCGAATTGGACCGCCGTGACCAAGACCGCGACCAAATCCCCCCAGCTCAAAAGCCTTTCCGAGTACATCCAGGAGCGCTTCGACGAGTTCTCGCGCTCCCAGAAAGACGTCGCCCGCTACATCGTCGACCATCTCGACGAGGCAGCCTTCCTCACCGCCGAGGAGCTGGCCCGGAGA
>Ga0190265_10000611_pt1 | contig 24627 bp, 23 predicted proteins | sample Popmic124T_FD_133135 | JGI IMG/M metagenome (GOLD analysis project Ga0190265, IMG submission 133135) | Populus adjacent soil microbial communities from riparian zone of Indian Creek, Utah, USA - 124 T | ecosystem: Environmental > Terrestrial > Soil > Riparian zone | place: USA: Utah | collected...
CCTCGTCGATCGAATAGCGTCGCAGGAAACCGCCGACTCGGGTCACGCGTGGATCGTCGGCGATCTTGAAAAGCGCTCCTTCGGCCTCGTTCTCGGCCTCGAGCTGCGGCTGCAGCGCGGCGGCGTCTGCGCGCATCGTGCGGAACTTGAACATCCCGAATTCCTGCTCGGTCAGCCCAATACGTGAGTCTCGGTAGACCACAGGGCCGCGTGAGTCGAGCTTGATCGCGGCGGCGATCAGCAGCCAGAACGGCAGCCCGAGGATGGCAACGACACTCGACACGGTGAGGTCGAACGCGCGCTTGACCACCCAGTCGGTCCCGACGAAGACAGGCGGGCGCAGCTCAAAGAGCGGCACGCCCTCGCCCGGCACGTACTCGCCACGCCGCTCGATCAGAAGCTCACTGGCCCGCGGCGCGACACGCACTTTTATTCCCCGGCGGTGCGCGTGCTCGACGATGTCCACGAGCTCGCGATCGTCGTAATCCGAGTCGGTGACAATCAACTCGTTGACGTCGTTGTCGGCGAGGACCGCTGGCAGCGCCTCGAGTGGGCCGAGCGTCGGCAGGCCGTCGTCGTCGGTCGGAGACCGTCCGACCGCGCCGACGAAGTCGTAGTCGATTCCGCCGCGACCCTGGCCGAGCGTTTGATGGAGACGCATGAGATTCTCTCCCTCACCGACCAGAATCGCCCTTCGGCGAACGCCGGCCAGCTTGAGTACGTCGCGGGTGAGGATGTCGTAGCTCCCGCGCAGCAGGCCGATGCAGAATGCCGAGAGCACGATCGCCGTCGGGGCCAGGCCGTACGTCGAGAACCGGTGACCGGTGCCGAGCGCGAAGATCAGCGTGATCACACCGATGAGCGCAAGCGAGCCGACGACCCGCCCGAAGCCGGCGCGCCGCTCGCGCTCGGCGTAGAGGCCGGCTTGCCAGAAGACGAGCACGGTGACGAGTGTCAGGAACGGCAACCAGTCCGTCTCGGCCTTCCAGAGGACCCCCCACAGAATGTCACCCTCGCCGTACACGAAATCCCGGAGGGCCAACGCTGCGTACACCCCGAGGGTCAGCCCGATCATGTCGAGAACGATGAGCGACGCGATGCTCGCCCCGCGCCGCGCGACGGAGGTCAGCGGATGCGCTGTCAGGAAGTAGGGGCGACCTGAGCGGATGTCGCCGATCGCCTCGCGGTTAACCGCGGGCGGCGGGGGCGTCGACGCCGGCGCCCGGGGGGCTTTCTGAGTGGCCACGGGCCGCCTCATTCTACGGAGGCGGCCCGGACCATTGTCAGCGAGTTACTTTCGGACGCGCAGGAACGCGGTGTAGCTCGGCTTGCGCGAGTTGTTGAACCTGAAGAAGCCGGACTGCCAGCCCCTGAGCCGCGGGTCGTCGCGGAGCAGGAACCACAGCATCATGTCGATGCGCGGGTGCCGCCGTCCGATCGCGAACGACTGGGCGACGTAGCGTGCCTGCGCAGCGAACGAGACAGAAAAGGCCCTCTCAGGCGGCGTCTGGTACCCGTACTCGGTGATCCAGAGGCGCTTTTTCCCGATCACGCGGACGAGGTCGTTGATATTTCCAAGCAGCACCGCCGTCGAGCCTTTGACCTTCGGGCGTGACGTCGGTGTTTCGGAGCGATGGCCGTAGTAGGGGTGATGGGCGTAGGCGTCGTACCGCGCCCGCCAGGTCCTCATCCCCTTGGCGAAGTAGATCGGGGAGAGCGACGGCCTTGACGAGCGGGCCGCGTTGTTCCCGCGCGGAGCGGTCACGCCGCACGCGACCTTGTTGCTCGCTCGGACCGTCTTGACGGCCGAGTAGATCGCGTTGCACATCTGTGAGTAGATGCGCGGGCTCTCCGCCACGTAGCGCCTTCCCACCCTCCTGAACTGCGGCGACAGGAAGACCGGGTTGTTCGGCTCGTTCCAGGCCATCCAGTAGCGCACGAGCGGCAGCGGCACCGCGTCCGGAACCTGGCGCCAGTTGCCGTTGTAGCGCCTGGCCGCCGCGATCGCGAAGTTGCGGAGGTCGGCCATGCGCCGCGGAGCAGCGTTCTTCCTGCGACCGGCCCAGCGGGGCGTCCAGAGGATCGAGAAGACCATCTGGATCCCGTTCGCCTTTGCTTGCCTGACCGTCCTGTCGTAGATGGACCAGTCATAGGCGGGATCGGCCGGGTCCGTCGGCCGCAGGGGCCGCCGGGTTTTCGCTACGCCGAGGACATCGCCCCAGTAGAGGTTGACCCTGAGGACCTTGACCCGCAGGGCTTTGTACTTCGGGAAAGCCCAGTTCGGCCTTCCGATCGTCGATGGCTCGTCGTAGATTCCGACGAGCATGCTTCTGGATGCGCTCGCCGAGGGTACGGCGAGACCGGCGACAGCGCTGACCAACACCGTCGCCACGACTAGGCGTTTAAGCACGTATCGGCTCCCTTCCGAGGGTAGGCAACATGCGCCGCAGGCCTTCCTCGAGATCGATCTCGGGGGTCCAGCCGAGGATCTCCTTTGCGCGCGTGATGTCTGGTTGGCGGATTTGCGGATCGTCCATGGGCAGGGCCTCGAAGACGATCTCGCTCGTTGACCCGGTCACTTTCAACACCGTTTCCGCGAGCTCGAGAATCGTAAACTCGCTCGGGTTGCCGAGGTTGACGGGGTAGTGCTCGTCGCTTCCTGCCAATGCGTCGAGACCGCTGATCATGTCGTCGACGTAGCAGAAGCTCCTGGTCTGCGAGCCGTCGCCGAAGATCGTCAGCGGCTTGTTCTCGAGCGCCTGGCGAACGAACGTGGGGATGGCGCGGCCGTCGTAGGGCCGCATTCGAGGGCCGTAGGTATTGAAGATTCGCGCGATTGCGGTGTTCACACCCTGCTGGCGGTGATACGCCATCGTCATCGCTTCGGAGTAGCGCTTCCCTTCGTCGTACACGCCGCGCGGGCCGACGGGGTTGACGTTGCCCCAGTAGGTCTCGGGCTGCGGGTGCACCTGGGGATCGCCGTAGACCTCGCTGGTCGACGCGAGCACGAAGCGGGCGCGCTTGAACTTCGCCAGCCCGAGCGCGTTGTGCGTGCCGTATGAGCCGATCTTCAGCGTCAGCAGCGGCAGCCGCAGGTAGTCGATCGGGCTCGGGATGGCGGCGAGGTGGAACACGTAGTCGACCGGCTCCTCGATCTCGATCGACTCCATGACGTCACCGTTGACGAACGAGAAGGCGTCGTCACGAATGTGCTCGATGTTCTGGAGCGACGCCGTCTCGAGGTTGTCGAGACAGATGACGCGATGCCGGTTCGCGAGCAGGCGCTCGCAGAGATGAGAGCCGAGGAATCCGGCTCCGCCGGTGACGACAGAGGTGGCCACGAGCGGGCAATGGTATCCGTCGATGCGGCCGTTTCCGGGGCTCCTTACGAAGGTTTAACGGCGCTTAAAGTGATCGCCTCTGGGGCGGGAAGACGTCTCCACCTTCGCTATCGCCGGGCCCAGGCGTCGGCTCGTAGGACACTCCGGATAGTTCGTCTTGTTGCGACCCGGCCTCTGGAGCGATGAACGGTGCTCCCGCAACGATCTCCGCCCATTCCGATGTGCCGGCCCAGGGCGGCCCGGCTGCGAGCAATGCCCGAGCACGGTCTTCGGCACCTTCGACCAGCGGCACGATGACTGCGACTCGGGCCATACCCGCCATTTTGACCTCGCGGCCGCCTGCCCGCCGGACGCCCCTCGGCGCCCGGCGGGCAGCAGGACCGCGTCCGGACTAGTTGAACGCGTACTTCTCGTACTCGCTGACGTTGTCTTGGGTGACAACGGCTGCCGGCACGACCACCTGGCGCGGCACCTCCGGCGGAACGAGCTCGGAGAAGCCCTGGCCGAGGGCGATCAGGCGCGCCATGTTCACGGCCGTGCCCGCCATGTTCGGGTTGTAGAGGAACGTGGCGCGGTACAGGCCGCCTTCCTCGATCTGCTTCATCGCGTCCTGCGACCCGCCGACGCCGGTCAGGAACATGTCGTCGTCGCGGTTCGCGTTGCGAATCGCCTGCACGACACCCTGTGCCATGTCGTCGTCGTGCGTGTACACGGCGTCGATGTCGCTTTGGGCCTGCAGGATGTTCTCCATCACCGTCAGACCTTTGTCAGGGTTGAAATCGCCCGGCTGCGAGGCGACGATCCTGACGCCGCCGCCGGGGCACTTCTTCTTGAGGGTGTCGGTGAAGCCCTTGGTCCGGTCAGTGGTGACAGAGATACCGGCCAAACCCTGGATCTCGACGACGTTGCCGTTGCACTTCAGCTGGTCGCCGATGTAGTTCGCCGCCAGAACGCCGATCTGGTAGTTGTCGCCGAGCACGGTCGCCGTCGCGGCGTCAGGCGCCGTGAACAGCCGGTCGATGTTGACCACCGGGATACCGGCCCGCTCGGCCTTTTGGGCGACCGGGGTGAGGGCAGCGCCGTCCTGCGGCAGCACGACGAGCACGTCGGGCTTCTGCGCAATCGCTTGTTCGATCTGCTGCGCCTGGGAATCTGCATCCGCGGCCTGCAGCAGCTCGAAGTCCACGTCGTCGTGCTGATCCGCTGCTGCCTTGGCGTCCTTCGAGATGGCGCCGAGCCAGCCGTGGTCGGTCGGCGGGACGCTCGCGATGATGGTCACCGTCCTGCCCGACGACGTCCCGCCCGCCGTCGTGTCACTGACGGTAACCGTCCTCGTGACTTCCTCGCTGTCGCCGACGCTGCAGGCAGCAGTCCCGATCGCCAGCAGCGAGGCTGCGACGATGGAGATGATGAATCGCTTGCGCGACATTACGTACCTCCCGTTGTTGTATTGACTGCTCGGCCAGGCCTTTTGACCATCAGTACCGCGACTCCGATCGCTGCAGGAGGACGGCTCCGAGGACGATCAGGCCCTTGGTCACTTGCTGGACTTCGGTCGACAAGTTGAGCTGCGTCATGAGGCTGAAGATCAGCGCGAAGGTCAGGACGCCCAGGAACGTGCCGACGATGGTTGCCCGTCCGCCGGCGAGACTCGTCCCGCCGATCACGACGGCACCGATCGCGTCGAGCTCGTAGAGGTTTCCGCTGACCGGCGAGGCGCTTCCGAGCCGCGCGCAGAGGAGCACGGTGGCCACTCCCGCCAGCAGTCCGGACAGGACGTAGACGCTGAAGATGATCCGCCGAACCGGAACGCCGGCGATGCGCGCGGCCTCGCGGTTGCCCCCTACGGCCACCACGTAGCGGCCGTAGCGAGTGCGGTTGAGGACGATCCAGCCGGCAATCGTGATCGCGACGAAGACGTAGACGGAGGCCGGGATTCCGAAGATGCGGCCGTTGCCGAACCAGAGCAATGAAAACGGACGCGGGTCCCCGAACGAGCCGCCGTTCAGATCGAGCAGGCTCACGGGCAGCTTGTCGTTCAGAAGGAGCGCCACGCCCCTGGCAATCGAGAACATCGCGAGCGTGGCGATGAACGGCACGATCCGCGCGTAGGCGACGGCGGTCGCGTTGACGACGCCGAGCAGGGTCGCGAACGCGATCGCACCGAGGATGAAGACGAGACTGCTCGTGCCGTCGGTGCCGATCAGGATTCCACCGAAGACGCCGGCGGCGGCGACCATCGAGCCGACAGACAAGTCGATGCCGGCGGTTGCGATGACGAAGGTCATGCCGATCGCGAGCACACCGATGACGCTTGCCTGGGTCAGCATGTTGCGGACGTTGTCCCAGGTGGGGAAGGTCTCCGGCTTCAGGATCGACCCGGCGATGAAGAGCAGGACGACGACGGCGGCGAGCCCGTACTCCTGCAGGCGGAGCGCCTTCAGACGGTCGGAGAACTCGGGGCCGCCTTGATCGGGCTCGGCGGCTTGGGCAGGGGTCATACAACCTCCTCGGTTAGTTCAGGTGCGTCAGTGGGCGCCACGGCGTGGCGAAGGAGCTCGTGCTCGGTGGCGACGTTCCCGGCGACCTCTGCGACGATCTCGCCGTCGCGCATGACGAGGATGCGCGTGCAGATGCCGACGAGCTCCTCGAGCTCCGACGAGACGACGAGCACGCCGAGCCCGGACGTTGCGAGGTCGCTGACGATCCGGTAGATCTCGGCCTTCGTCGCAACGTCGACGCCGCGCGTGGGCTCGTCGAGTAGCAGCACGCGGCACTCGTGAAGCAGCCAGCGCGCCAGAACGACCTTCTGCTGGTTTCCGCCCGACAGCAGGCGAACGACCCGGTCGGGATCGTCGGGCACGGTGTTCAGCGACCTGAGCTGCTCGTGCGCGCTCGCCCGCTCCTTCCGCACGTCTAGCAGCACGCGCGAGAAGCGGCTGAGGTCGGCGATCGTCACGTTCTTCGTCTCGCTCCAGTCGAGGACGAGCGCCTGCGATTTGCGGTCCTCGGGGGCGAGCCCGAGCCCGCGCCGGATCGCGTGGCCGGGGCGATTGGGCCGCAACGGCTTGCCCTCGACCAGGAACTCGCCGCCCTCCGGCTGATCGAGCCCATAGATGAGGCGGAGGAGCTCCGTGCGGCCGGACCCAACCAGCCCGCCGAGACCGACGATCTCGCCGGCGTGAACCTTCAGGCTCACTCCGCGCACGGCGGGCAGCCGCCTGGCATCCCGAACTTCCAGCAAGACGCGGTCGGTGCTGACCGGACGCTCGGGATAGAGCTGGTCCACCTTGCGTCCCACCATGAATTCGACGAGCTCGTCGGTCGGCGTGGTCGCAGGGAGGCCCGTGGCGGTCGTACGCCCGTCGGCCAGCACGGTGACGCGGTCGCCGATGCGCCGGATCTCATCGAGGCGGTGCGAGATGTAGACGACGCCGACACCCTCTGCGGTGAGCCGGCGAACCACCTCGAAGAGCGTCTTGATCTCGCCCTCGTCCAGGATCGCAGAGGGCTCGTCCATGATGAGCAACCGCACGTCGCCCGACAGCGCGCGGGCAATCGACACGATCTGTTGCGCCGCCGGCCGGAGCCGTCCCACCTTCGCGCGCACGGGGATCGCGTCGTGGCCGAGCCGGGCGAGCAGAGCCTCCGATTCCCGGTACATCTTGTCGAGGTCGAGCAGGGGCCAGCGGCGCGGCTCATGCGCCAGGAAGATGCTCTCAGCGACGCTCAGGTCCGCGACCAGATCGAGCTCCTGGTAGATCGTCGCCACGCCGCGCTTCAGGGTTCCGGCTGGGTCACCGGGGGGAAGCGGCTCACCCTCGAGGAGGATCTCTCCGCTCGTCGGCTCGAGTGCGCCGGAAACGCACTTGATGAGCGTCGACTTACCGGCGCCGTTGGCACCGAGCAGGCAGTGCACCTCGGCCTCGAGAACATCGAGGTCGACGCCCTGGAGCGCCTTCACCCCCGGGAACTCTTTGACCAGGTTGTGGATCTCGAGGAGCTTCGTCACTGGATCACCAGCCCGCGCAGGTTGTTGTGGGCGATCTTGAGGCCGGCTTCGATCAACTCGGGCGAGCCGCCCCACACGGGGTCCTCGTGCTCGACCGACAAGGCCCCGTCGAACCCGCCCTCATAGAGGGTGTCGACGTAGCGGCGGAAGTCGACCTGGCCGAGACCGGGGATGCGATAGCGCCACCAGCCCATGTCCCACGGGTCTTCGTCGCGCGTCGACGTTCTGCCAAAGAAGCCGTAGCGGTTGCGCTCGGCCGGAAGCGTTTCCGCATCCTTGGCGTGGGCGTGCACGACGCGGTCGACGTAGGGCCGCAGAGCGTCGATTGGATCGATCCCAAGCCAGAGCAGATGCGAGGGATCGAAATTCAGGTACAGCCCGAGCTCGAACATCCACTCCCACAGCTCGGGCGAGTAGGCGAGGTTTCCCGGGTAGCCGTCCGGATGCCACCCCTCCATGACGCAGTTCTCGATCATCAGCCGTACCCCGCGCTCCCCGGCATAGTCGACGAGCGGCGGGAAGACACGCTCGGCCTCGCGGAGATTCTCCGAGACGCTGCGTCCGGGGTCGCGGCCGATGAAGGTGCCCACGGGAACGCCGCCGAGGGCTGCCGCCGCGTCGATACAAGCCCGGAGGTGGACGTGGTAGGCCTCGCGCTCCGCGGTGTCTGGTGCGAGGTTGTTGTCGTAGTACGCGAGCGCGGACAGGACGAGCCCGTGATCGTCGAGCGCTCGGCGAACACGCTCGGCCTCTGCCTCGTCGAAGGCGTCCGCTTTGACGTGGCTCGCTGTGAACGGCCGGTCGCCCAGGTGCGGCCAGGCGGCAAGCTCGAGCGCCTCAAAGCCGTTGGCTCCCGCCCACGCGGCGATGTCCTCGAGGCTGCGCTCGGGCATACAGGAGCTCAGGAAGCCGAGCTTCACGTCGTCACCGCGGGCTCGCGAGTCGCTGCCACGTCGACCCAACGCCCGTCACGGGACGAGGCCAGGACCGCGTCCGTGATGAGAGCGGCGCGCAACCCGTCGGAGAACGTTGGCATTCCATCCACAGCCGCGCCGCTGCGGACGCCATGGTAGAAATCGGCCACGAACGCGTCGAAGCAATCCGCGTAGCCCTGCGGGTGGCCGCTGGGGAGAAATGCAAAGCGCGCGGCGGCAGGCGACAGAGTCGCGGGATCGCGACGAAGGATCGTCACCGCCTCACGGCGTCCGGACCAGAGCTCCTCTGGCTGCTCCTGGTCGAAAGCGAGTGCTTCGTCGGCGCCGTCGAGCTCGATCCACAGCCTGTTCTTGCGACCCGCCGAGATCTGGCTCACGACCACGGATCCGATCGCCCCGCCATCCGTCTCGAACTGGACGACGGCAGCGTCTTCGGTCGTGACCGGGCGCGCTTCTCCTCCACCTCCGTCCGCTGCGAACGCCTGACGACCCGGTGCGCTCATTCGCTCCGGCACTGCGGTGAGCATCCTCGCGCACAGGCGGGCGATGCGATGGCCGGAGACGAACTCGGCCAGGTCGCACCAGTGCGAGCCGATGTCGGCAAACGCACGCGAGGCTCCTCCCAGCTGCTCGTCCACGCGCCAGTTGTCGTCGTCGGGGCGCAGGAGCCAATCCTGCAGATAGGTGCCATGCAGAAGGCGGAGGGGGCCGGTCTGCCCCCTGCCGACGCGCTCGCGCGCTTCGCGCACCGTGGGGTAGTAGCGATACACAAAGGGCACAGCCGCGTGCATGCCTGAGTCGGCTGCCGCGTCGACGAGCCGCTGCGCGCCGGCGGCGTCGAGGGCCAGAGGCTTCTCGCAGATCACATGCTTGCCCGACGCCAGAGCTGCCTCGGCGAGCGGGAGGTGCAGGTGGTTCGGCGTGCAGATGTGTACGACGTCGATCCCGGGGTCGCGCACCATCTCCTCTGCCGAGTCGAAGGCCCGATCGGCCTGGAGCTCGGCGGCCGCGGCCTGGGCAGATTCGGGCGTCGAGGCAGCGACGCCCGCCAACTGCGCTCCCGCGAGTCGCGCCGATCGTGCATGGACGTTGCCAATGAACCCGGTGCCTGCGATCGCCACTTGGAGACCCATCGAAGGTGTGAACCTAAATGAGAGTTAGTCCAATTGTCAAGCAAAAGTCGGCCTACTTCATCCAATTCATGCTGTACTTTTCATCGGAATGGTGACGAACTCTCAGGCAGCCCAGTCGTCGCCGACCAGTGCGGGCGCGCTCTTGGGCCTAATCCGCGAAGAAGTTGCCGTCACACGAGCCGAGCTCGCAAGAGTGACGGGGCTCGCCCGCTCGACCGTCGCCCAGCGCGTCGACGCGCTTCTGGAGCAGGGGCTCGTCTACGAGGCCGGCGGCAGTGCCTCGACCGGTGGCCGCCCGCCCACCGTGCTGGCCTTCAATCGCGACGCCGGCGTCGTCCTGGTCGCCGACCTCGGAGCGACGCATGCCCGGGTTGCGGTGAGCGATCTCGCCGGCACGCCGCTGGCCGAGCGTGCATCCGACCTCGACATCGCGCTCGGCCCGGAACACGCCCTGGCGTGGACGGCAGAGCGCTTCACCGAACTGCTCGCCGACATTGGGCGCTCCCGCGACGACGTGCGCGGGGTCGGGATCGGGGTGCCAGGCCCCGTCGAGTTCGACAGCGGGCGCCCGGTCAACCCGCCGATCATGCCCGGCTGGGACGACTTCCCGATCCCAGACTGGTTCGCAGGCCGCTACAGCGCTCCAGTGCTCGTCGACAACGACGTCAACATCATGGCTCGCGGCGAGCACCGGATGCATTGGCCCCAGACCGAGCATCTGCTGCTGATCAAGGTCGGCACGGGCATCGGGTGCGGCATCGTCGCGGACGGCCATATCCACCGCGGCGCCCGAGGAGCAGCCGGCGACATCGGCCACATCCGAGCGACGAGCAGGGAAGACGTCGTCTGCCGCTGCGGAAACATCGGCTGCCTCGAAGCCATCGCCGGGGGCCAAGCGCTCGCACAGAGGCTGGCCGATGCCGGCGAGGACGCGTCCCACAGCCGCGACGTGGTCCGCCTTGTCCGGAGTGGCCACGCCGGTGCCATCCGCATGGTGCGGGACGCCGGCCGCACGCTCGGAGAGGTGTTGGCGGGAACGGTCAACTTCTTCAACCCCGCAGTGATCGTGATCGGCGGTGACATCGCCGAGGCGCATGCGGAGCTCTTGGCAGGTGTCCGCGAGGGGATCTTCAGCCGCTCGCTGCCACTCGCGACACGCGATCTGCGAATCGTTCCTTGCCGGCTCGGCGACCGAGCCGGCGTAATCGGGGCGGCGATCATGGCCATCGAGCACGTCCTGGCGCCCGATCTGGTCGACCGCTCACTCCAGCCCGCCGCCTGACGGGAAGCCGGGCCTTTACCTCAGGTCGAGCGTTTATCGCGGCGACGGTCCGTCCCTGAAGGAGGACGGGCCGTCGGCCGAGATCCCCTAGGTGTCGCCGCCGCCGGTGCCGCCTCCGCCGCCGGTGCCGCCTCCGCCGCCGGTGCCGCCACCGTTCGTGCCGCCTCCGGCACCACCGCGTACGGCGCGCCGGGTCGGGGACTGACGGACCTGGCTGCGAGCCTGGCTTCGAGACGCACGCAGGTTTCGCACCTGTCGGGCGTGCCGATCGTTGGCCCGCTTCATGCGCAACCAGCGTTGCTTGTACAGGCCCGCGGAACGCATCCACTGGGCTGCCGTCCTACCTTCAACGAGGACCGCGGCCTGGGATGGCTTGCCGCCACTCGTGCCGGCGCCGGTCGGGTCGTTCGTGGCGTTTCCGCGCGTGTTGCCGTCGCCGGTGTCGTCGTCGCCGTCGACGTCGTCGTCGACCACGGCGGCGGAATCGTCGGCGTCGTTCTTCCGAGCGTCGTCGTCGCCGGCGAGCTGGACGGGCTGCCCGCCGTCGTCCTCGTCGCCGTCGGCCAGCGCGGCGCCGATACCGCCGAACGCGAGCCCGACGGCAACGACCACCACTAGGAGCTTTCCGATTCCGATCTGCATGTCTCCTCCTTCTCGTGTCGTTGTCGATTGGCGGGGCAAGCGTGCGGGCGGACGATGAGGCGACCGTACGCCCGCCGTGAGAGTGTTCTCATCGCTCCTCGAACGCGCTGCGCCGGAGCCGGCCGCCGGGCCTGAAGAGGCCCAGGCGCGCACCGGGCAGCCGAGCGGCCCAGGGCTCGACTGCATCCGCGACCTCGAGCGCCGTCGGCCGGTCCTGCGGCCGCTTCGCGAGGCAGGCGAGGATGAGATCCGCAAGCGTCACCGGGATGTCTGCAACCAGCGGCCGCGGCTCGGCCTCGAGCTGCGGCCAGCGCTCGGCCGGCGTCTCCGCTTTCTCGTCCCCCTCGGCGAACGGCAGCGAGCGCGAGATTGCCTCGTAGAGCGTCCCGCCGAGCCCCCAGATGTCCGAGGCCGGCCCGATCTCGGCGAACCGGTGAGGCTCGCACTGCTCGGGGGCCATGTAGGCGTCCGTGCCGGTCGGCGAAGCGAGCCTCGCTACGTCCTCGAGCCGAGTCGCGACGCTCAGGTCGATGAGTCTCGGCGGAGCCGACATGATCACGTTCTTGGGCTTCACATCCAGATGGACGTAGCCGCGCGCGCCGACGTAATGCAGCGCTGCGCACAGCTCGAGCGCGAGCGGCAACAGCTGCTCGAGGATGACGCCGTAGCACCGAATCAGCGTCGATAGACGAGGGCCGTCCAGAAACTCGAGCAAGAGGTGCGGGCGATCGCCGTCGAGCTCGGCGGAGAAGCACCGGACGAGCGCGGGATGCTGAAGGGTTCGCAGCGCCGCCGCCTCACGCGCAATCGTGCTCCGCGCCGCAAAGTCGTTGACGAGGTGCGGCCGGAGCGCCTTGACGGTCACAAGCGTGCGAAGGTCGTCGTCCCAGGCGAGGTAGGCCTCGTATCGGCGGCCGCCGCCGAGCAGCTCGACCGCGTACCGGCCCGGGACGATCTCGTCACCCTCCTCGAAGTCCCACGAGGTCTGCGTAGGTGTCTCGGCGATCACGGTGGGAGCCTGTCGGCGCGCCGTGAGCCGTCGATGAGACGGGGGTGAGAAACCTCTTACCCGGGGAAGATGAGAAGATCTTCATCATCCTCTCATCGTCCTCTCGCTCCGGCGGCCGAGAGTTGGCGCGTGCGTGTGGCAGCTCTCGCGCTCGCTTTCGTCACCGCCGTGACGGCAGGAGCTCTGGCATACCGGTGGCACGATCCAGCCCACACGCAGGTTCCCGTGATTCGGCTCGAGCCGCCGCCAGCGCCGACGAAGCAAGAGACGCGGAACGAGCCGAGACGCCCACTAGACGATCGGAGGCAACAGCCTCCGCCCGCGCCGCCTTCGCCGAAAGCCCGCCCTACACCTCCGCCTGCCCCCCCGGCGGGGCAGCGGCCGCCCGGCCCCGCGCCGGACGAGCAAGAGGACGCGGATGACGCAGATGACGAGGGACAAGGCGGCGAAGACGACGACAGCGGAGATGACGATGCCGACGACGACTGAACCTGTGCAGAGCGAGGACCATCGCCCCTTTGCGCGTTGGGTCCCAACAGGCCTGCGCGCTCGCATCCTCGCGTGGTTCATCGGCGTGCTCGCATTGACGACGCTCGCGTCGGTGGTCGTCACCGCGGTCGTGCTCGACATCCGCGTGGACCAGCGAGTCGACGCGGAGCTCGTTCAGGAGGCGGCAGAGCTACGCCGGCTCGCCCGGGGCAACGATCCGGCCACCGGCCGCCCCTTCGGTCGGCGCGTGCGGCGGATCTTCGACGTCTACCTGGAGCGGAACGTGCCGTCGAAGAACGAGGCGATGATCACCTTCGTCGACGGCGAGCCGTTCCTGCGCAGCCGCGCGGTGCTCCCGTACCGGCTCGACCAGGACCCCGATCTGATCGCCCGCTGGGGCGGGTTGAGGCAGACAGATCGTGGCCGCGTGGAAACGCCCGCGGGCCGCGTCGAATACCTCGCGGTGCCGTTGCAGGCCGGAGAGCGCAGCGCGGGCGTGTTCGTAGCGGCGATCTTTCGCGACCGGGCCGACGACGACGTGCACGGAGCCGTTCTGGCCGCGGGCGCGGTCGGTCTGGCCGTGCTCCTGCTCGGATCTCTGCTCGCCTGGCGGCTGGCCGACCGCGTCGTGCAGCCGGTGACCGAGCTGACGCGCACGGCACGGGCGATCTCCGAGACGGACCTGAGCGGCCGGATCCCGCAGCGTGGCCGCGACGAGGTGGCGCAGCTCGCCTCCACCTTCAACGACATGGTCGAGCGACTCGAGCAGGCGTTCGCGTCGCAGCGCCGCTTCATCGACGACGCGGGCCACGAGCTGAGGACCCCGATCACCATCGTCCGCGGCCATCTCGAGTTGATCGAGGACGACCCTTCCGCTCGAGAGCAGACGCTCGCGCTCGTGATGGACGAGCTGGAGCGAATGAGCCGGATCGTCGAGGACCTGCTGCTGCTCAGCAAGCGGGAACAGCCCGACTTCCTGGCGCTCGCGACCGTCGAGGTAGGCGGGCTCACCGACGAGCTGAAGGGCAAGGTCGCAGCCCTCGCGCCGGTGCCGTGGGAGCTGGAGAGCAGGGGTCGCGGCGTAATCGTCGCCGACCGGCAACGGCTGACGCAGGCGTTCATCCAGCTCGCCCAGAACGCCGTCCAGTACGGACCGCCGGGTGAGCCGATCGCACTCGGCTCGACCGTGACGAACGGAGAGGCCGCATTCTGGGTACGCGACCGCGGTCCGGGCATCCCCACCGCCGTTCAGGAAGCGATCTTCGAGCGCTTCCGGCGTGGGACCTTCGGGCGCCGCTCGGAAGGCGCCGGCCTTGGGCTCGCCATCGTCAAGGCGATCGCCGAGGCACACCACGGCCGCGTGGAGCTCGACAGCGGCGCGGGCACCGGGGCGACGTTCAGGATCGTCGTCCCCGTCGACCAGCCCTACGAACATGGGGTCGAGTCATGAGCCGCATTCTGATCGCCGAGGACGAGGTCAGGATCGCGTCCTTCCTCGCGAAGGGCCTGCGCGCCAACGGCTTCGTCACGGAGGTGGCGGCAGACGGCGAGTCGGCGCTCGGGCTGGCGCGCACCGGCCGCTTCGACCTGCTCATCCTCGACATCGGGTTACCCCAGATGGACGGCTTCGACGTCCTGCGCGAGCTGCGGGCCGCAGGCAGTCGACTGCCGGTCGTGATCCTGACCGCGCGCGACCATGTGCAGGACATGGTCGCCGGCCTCGAGGGCGGAGCGGACGACTACATCACGAAGCCGTTCAGCTTCGAGGAGTTGCTGGCACGCGTCCGAGTACGCCTCCGCGGCGACCGCGCCCCCGAGCCGACCGTTCTCCAAGCGGGTGACCTCGCGCTCGACCTGCGCACGCGTCAAGCGCTCGTCGGGGGCCGAGCCGTCGAGCTGAGTGCCCGCGAGTTCGCTCTCGCCGAGATCTTCTTCCGCCACGCGGGCCAGGTGCTGAGCCGGGAGCAGCTGCTCAGCCACGTCTGGGGTTACGATTTCGACCCGGGCTCGAACATCGTCGACGTCTACGTCGGCTACCTGCGGAGGAAGCTCGGCAAGGAGCGGATCACAGCCCTGCGCGGCATGGGCTACCGCCTGGAGAAGCGCGGCGACGGCACCTGAGGGCGTCGCCGCCGGTCCGCCGCTCCTAGAGCCGAGCGCACTGGTCTTCCTTGTTGCCCTGCACGACGTTCGCGCCTCCGCGCGGCCGCTGCCGGTTCTCCTTGCACTGCAGGTTCCCTTCGACGCGGTTCCGCGTGATCGAGATCACGCCGCGGTTCTCGAAGTACTGCACGTCTCCGCCGACGTTGTTGCGGTGCAGGGTCGAGGCGGTCCCCTGAACGATCTGCACGCTGCCGCCGATGCGCGAGAAGGCGACGTTCACGCGGGCGGCGCCTTCGGCCTGGACGTTGCCGACCACGCGCAGGCTGGTCGCCCGGAGTGTGGCGCGCCGGCCGACCTTGACCGTGCCCTTGACCCTGGTTCCGCGCAGGATGCAGGTCGCGCCCTGCGGGACGCGCAGGTTGTCGACCGTGACCGCGCCGATCGTGCCGCGACAGGTTCGTTCCTCCGCCGAGGCGGGGGGAGCAGTGACTGCGCCGGCAAGCGAGACCGCCAGCACCGTCAACCCGAGCTTGATTCGCATCGTGACCTCCTGTGGCTCGCGCACGGCGGGATGCATGGTGCGCACGAGAAGGATCGAAGGCCGGCGTAAGATGGCCATGAGCCAACGGTGAGAGATCTCTCACGCGGCGCGCACGCGGTGGAGCTACCTCAGGTCCTTGTTCGACTCCATGTCGAAGAGCATCGCGAACAGCGTAAAGAGCAGGCCCATCATCAGCAGGAGGGCGACCAGGACAACGGTCGCGACCGTCAACTCGTTGCCGAGGAACCGAAGCACCGTGACCGTGACCCCCAGCACGAGCCCGATCAGCGAGAAGAGCATCCCGAAGACGTAGAAGAAGACGAGCGGATGGAAGTCGCGGATCACGTACTTCTCGCGCATCCGCCAGAAGAATGCCTTCGTCAGGAGCCACGAGATCGCGGGCACGACTTTGCGCAGGCGGATCCCCGAGCTTTCCCCTACGCCGTACACGGGTCGCGACGGTACGTCTCGCACACGGGCGTTGATCACATTCAGATGAACGAGCATGTCGTTGGGGAAGCCGTAGCGCTTGTAGATCCGATCGAGGTCGAGGAGGTCGAGCGTGTCGCGTGAGACCGCCGTATAGCCCGACTGCGAGTCGGCGATGTGCCAGTAGCCGGACGCGATCTTCGTCAGCAGCGAGAGGACCGCGTTTCCGAGGTAGCGGGTCCGTGGGATCAGCTCCCAGGCGCGTCCGGTAAAGAGCCGGTTCGCCTTTGCGTAGTCGACCTCGCCGCGGGCGACCGGCGTGGCGATCGCCTCCAGGTCGGCCGGGTCCATCTGGTTGTCGCCGGCCATGACGGCCGTGACGTCCATGCCGTCGACGAGCGAGCGCTTGTAGCCGGTCAGGATCGCTGCACCCACGCCCTGGTTCTTCTCGTGCTCGATGAGCTCGACACGCCCGCCGGCCGAGCGAGCTGCCTGGGCCGTCCCGTCGCGCGAGGCGTCGTCGACGACATAGATGCGATCGACGAAGTCCGGGATCCCCGAGAGTGTCGTCCCGATCAGCTTCTCCTCGTCGTACGCCGGGACGACCACGGCGACGCTCTTGCCCTCGAGCATTACTCGCGGGCGGCGCGGCTCGTGACGGGCTCCCAGAGCAGCGCGGCGAAGAATCCCAGCAGGAGCCCGAGGAAGCCGGCGATCGCGACCGTGTTCCGCGTCGACCGCGCGGTTGTCTTGACCGCGACGGCGCGGTCGAGGGCTCGCGGCAGCTCGACCTCCTCGGCCAGCGACAGCAGTTGCAGCGTCTCGGTGCGGTCCTCCTCGATCGCACCACGGCGCTGCTCGGCGAGCTGCAGAGTATTGACCGCGACGAGTCGCTCGACTCCCGAGAGCCCTGCGCGGCCGAGCTGGGCCTGTGTCTCGCTTACCTGGCCGTCGACCGCCTCGAGCTGGGTGTTCAGGGAGCGAAGCTGCCGCCTGAACCCGTCGATCTTGCCGCGCGCATACCCGCCGACGCGCTGCACGACGCGGTCGGCGAGGGCCCGCGCCGCTTCCTGTGTCGGTCCGCGATCGTCGCCCTTGACAGTGATCAGGTAGAGCTGGCTCGGAACGAGACGGCCGAGCCCACTGGCGAGCCGCTGGGTGGAGATCCCCTCGCGCAACTTGCGGGGCTGCATTCCGGAGGCGCGCGCGACCTCCTGGATCGTCTCCTCCGACTTCACGATGCGCGTGATCGTGCTCTGGTTCGTCGAGAGCGCGTTCGTGATCGGCGTGTTGCCGTTCGGCGCGTACGGCGAGCCGGCGTAGACCGTCGCCTGGGCGCGCCAGACCTCCTTGCTCGAGGCCGAGACGAGGTACCCGAGGGCAACGCCGATGATCAGGCCGAGGGCCGGCAGCCACCAGCGCGCGACGAGCGCGTCCAGGTAGCGGCCGAGGTCGACTTCGCGCTCGTCGTCGACCTCCGGAACGCCGTCAGCGCGCGGCTTGGAAGCTTCTCGCTGGGGCCTCATCAGCGGGCGACTCTACCTTTCGAGCCCGCGAACGAGCACGAACGGCTCCGCGTATTCGCAGCCGACGGTGGCGCCGTGCAGCTGGGCGTGCGCCTCGAGCGCGCGGGCATTCCTGGGGTGCGGAACCGCGCGCTCCTCGGTCTTGAAGCACGCGAAGGCGTCGAGCTTGCGCTGGAAGGTGGAGCTGATGTCGACGAACCAGTTGGGTACGAACCAGTTCGTGGCGGCGGGCGTCCACTCGGTGCTCGACGTGGGCGCGTAGGTGAGGAGGCGGCGCACCGGCTGCCCCGGCGTCGGGCGCGTAGCGACCGCGACTGAGTCGAAGAGCGTGCGGTGGTCCAGGTTCACGTCCGGATGTGCTGTGTAGACGACCTCGGGCCGCCGCTCGCGCAGATGCTCCTCGACGACACGGTTGACGTCGACGTGCGCCAGCGTGTCGAGGCGCATGTCGGGCAGGTCGAGATGGACGTACTCGGCGACGCCGAGCACCTTCGCGGCCGCCTGCGCCTCGTCGTTCTTCTGCGCGCGGGTCGCGTCGTCGCCCGCGTACTGGGCCGAGCTGCCGTCCGTGAGACAGACCACGGTAACGGCCTCTCCGCGGTCGGCGTGGACGGCGATCGTGCCACCCATGCCGAGCACCTCGTCATCGGGGTGCGCAGCGAAGACGAGGACGTTCATCCGAGCCTGTCTCCCACCGCGATCGGCTGCTTGGGCTCGATCTCCTCGAGGAGGAGGCCGCCTTCGCCGCACGCGACGACGGCGCCCTCGGGCCGCAGCTCGACGACCGTCCCGGCGGCATCGCCCGTCTCGAGCTCAACCGGCCGCGCCCGCCAGACGACCAGCTTCTCGTCGCCGAGGTACGTGAAGGCGCCGGGGTACGGGCGGGTCTGCGCGCGGACCCAGTCGTCGAGGTACGGGGCACGCGTCTCCCAGTCGATGATGCCGTCGGCCGGCGTTCGCTTCGGCCAGGCGCTGGCGCGCTTTGCGTCCTGCGGGGTCCGCGGCGCTGTGCCCGCGGCGATTTGCGGCACGTGCTCCCGGATCAGGTCCACGTGCGCCTCGAGCAGCTTGTCGTACAGCGTCGTGGCCGTCTCATCGGGTGCGACTTCGACTTCGCGTCGGCCGATGATCGGGCCCGAGTCCGCACTCGGGTCGACGATCTCGAAGAGGGTCACACCTGTCCGCGAGAGCCCGGTGAGAATCGTCCAGGGGATCGCGGCCCGGCCGCGGTGGCGCGGAAGCAGCGTCGGGTGCATCCCGAACATGCCCTGCGACGCGACCTCAAACAGCTCGCCGCGGATGAGTTGCGACCAGCCGACGACGAAGATCGCGTCCGGTGCGGCCTCGCGGACGGCCGCGATCGTCTCGGGTGAGTTCACATCCTCGGTCTCGATCAGCGGCACGCCGAGGTCGTCGAACGAGCACTGGCCGGAGCGGTTCGGATCGATCGGTCCCGGCAAGGTGACGACTGCGGCGACTTCCGCGCCGGCTTCGGCACACGCCTCGAGGCAACGTCGCCCGATCACGTCGAAGCTGACCCAGACGGTTCGCACAGCTCAGCTCTCGGCAACGGGCAGGTCTTCGGGGAGCGGCTCGAGCGGACCCTCTTCCGACGCGGTCAGGCAGACCTCGGACCAGAAGCGCGTCATGACGACACCGGGACGGAACTCGCCGATGCGAGGCTCGGGACGCTCGCCGTTCGCCAGCGCGATCGCGTACTCCGGATAGCGGCTGCCGGCGGCGGTCGGAAGCGGGAAGGCGCCACCGAAGCGCGGGTTGACGTCGGTGATCTGCAGGGAGCCGTCGGCTTCGCGGAAGCACTGAATCGTGCTCGGGCCCTTGAGAGGAAGCGCCTCGGCGACGCGGCGGCCGAGCTCGATCAGGTCCGGGTCGAAGACGGTCATCCCCTTGATCGACTCACCGCCCTTCGACTCGATCATCGTCCGTGGGATCGCGTTCAGGCAGCGCCCTTCGAAGTCGCAAAACGCGTCGATCGAGAACTCCTCGCCCGAGCAGCAGGCTTGCACCATCGAGTCGACCGGGGTCGTGCTCAGGAAAAAATCGAGCTGATCGCGGTCGGCCGCGCGGTAGATGTTGCGGCTGCCGAAGCCGACGCGGGCCTTCACGAGGATGGGGAACTGGAGGTCGTCGGGTAACTCGTCGGGGAGCCAGGTCGACGGCAAATCGATGCCCTGCTCCTCGAAGGCGAGGTGCGCGAGGTACTTGTCAGCGGTCGTGCGGACGACATCGTCGTCCGGGAGGAGCAACGGGGCGCTCAGCTCGTCGCGGCGGGCGGAGACGACGGCCTGGTCGATGTCCGTCAGCGGGACGACCAGGCGGACGTCGTGCGCCTCGACCAGCTCTTGCAGCGCGGGAATGTAGCCGGGGTCGTCCTTGAGCGGGACGAGCGCGTGCTGGTCGCAGTGGTACAGCGCGGGGGCGTAGGGGCTGGCGTCGGCACCGATCGCCGTGGCGCCCGCCTCGCGGAAGGCGGTAACGGTGTCGACGCGCATGCCGACGCACGTGAAGAGAACGGCCGTCACGGCGAAAGAGGGTAACGGAGCGGCTTCGTTGTCCCGATCGCCAACGGCGCGGACTCGGCGCAGTTGCGCTTCACACGCGTGCGCTTTTCCTCAGTACGATCGCTGTGGGGAGGAGGTTGGGGGTACCGAGTTAAGAGCCGGAACCGGTGGGTTTCCAGCCCCCCGTCTCGCCCTTGTACGTGCCTCGGAAGAGGGCGAGCGGCGTACGAACGAGGATCTTCAGGTCGAGCCAGGCAGAGCGGTTCTCGACGTACCAGAGGTCGAGCTCGATGCGCTCGTCCCAGGGCAACGAGGCCCGGCCGTGGATCTGCGCCCAGCCCGTGAGGCCCGGCTTCACCTCGAGCCGCTGCCGCTGCCTCCGGGTGTACTGCTCGACCTGGTACGAGAGGGTCGGCCGGGGCCCGATGAGGCTCATGTCGCCGCGCAACACATTCCAGAACTGCGGCAGCTCGTCAAGGGACAGTCGGCGCAGGAGCCGCCCTGCGCGGGTGATGCGCGGGTCGCCGCGGTTGACCGCCCACCCCGCGCCCTGCTTCTCGGCGCCAACGACCATCGTCCGCAGCTTGAGCAGGTCGAACTCCTCGCCGTGGCGACCGACACGCCGCTGCCGGTACAGGACTGGGCCGCCGTCGTCCAGCTTGATCGCGAGTGCCGCTGCGGCCAGGAACGGGCTCGACACGGCGAGCCCGACGGCCGAGCCGGCAACGTCGAGCACCCGGTTCACACCCGCGTCCCCTCGGCCGCCTCCCAGGTCGCAGGCACGCCGCGACGGAGGTAGTTCCAGAGCGAGACGACGGTCGCCCAGGTGACGAGCACGTAGTAGCGGGCGATCCCGACGCCTGCCGCGGCGGACGCAACTAGCAGAAGCTGGGCGGCGAGCGTCGCCCAGTAGAGCGGCCCCTCGCCGAGCAGGGCGAGGTTCGCCACGAAGACAATCAGGTGCAGGACGCCGCTCGCGTACCGCAGGTGGCGGTGGGAGACGATTGCGAGCCAGTACGAGGGCGGTAGGCCGCGGAGCATCCGGCCCCGGAGCGTGATCAGCCAGCAGTGCTCGAACATGCGGATCTTGCGCCTGTACTCGGCCTCGTTCGTCGGCGTCGGCGTCTCGTAGGCATGCGCGTCCGGCGCGAAGACGGCCCGGCGACCACGCTGCACCATCAGGTACGGAAGCGACAGGTCGTGCCCGAACCTAGGGTCGACTTCGACGTAGTCGCTCCGGCGCAGCGCATAGATGGAGCCGAAGCCGCCCGTAGTCGAGTGGATCTCCGACTCACGTGCGCGCAGCCAGGTTTCGAAGCGCCAGTAGAGGCCCTCCTTGTTGTCGCCGGCCGCATCGCGCAGGTTGAGGCGGCCGAAGACGTACGCAACATCCGGGTCGGCGAAGTTGCTGACCAGCATGCGCAGTGCGTCAGGCGCCCAGGTCGCGTTCGCGTCGGAGAATGCGACGATCTCGGCGGCGGTCTCGCGTACGGCGCGGTTCTGCGCAGCCACCTTGCCGCCACGCTCATTCACGATTAGCCGCACGCGCGGAGCGAACCGGTCGACGAGCTCGTGCGTCCGGTCAGTCGAAGCATCCGACGTGACCACGAGCTCGAGCTTCTCGGCCGGGTAGTCCAACTCGAGCAGGTTCTCGAGCCGCCGCTCGATGACCGCCTCCTCGTTGTAGGCGGTGACAATCACGCAGACGATCGGCTCGACGGCGTCCCGGCGCACGCGACGAGTCCGCAGGCGCGCGAGCGCCGCAGCAGCGATGGGGTAGCCCACGTGCGTCCAGAGGAGCGCGCCCACCGCGGTCCAGAAGACGATCTTCACCGCGATCACGTCTTCGAGCCTACTGCGTCCTCGTAGGCCTGAATCGTCTCCGAGCCGAAGCGATCCCACGAGAAGTGAACCCTGATCCGCTCGCGGCCAGCGGTGCCCAACCGCCGCCGAAGCTCGCGGTCGGCGAGGAGGCGTTCGAGCGCCTCGCGCAGCGCAGAAACGTCGCGCGGAGGGACGAGCAACCCCGTCTCGCCGTCGACGACGAGGTCGCGGAGACCGCCGACCTCGGACGCGACCACCGGCCTCCCATGCGCCATCGCTTCGGCGCACGCGATCCCGAAGCCCTCCCGATGCGACGGGCACACGACCACGGCGGCCCGCGCATAGAGACCCTGCAGCTCCGCAGGCGGGACGAACCCCTGCGCTTGCGGGACCCGAGCACGAAGCGGACCGTCACCGGCGACTACGAGCCGCAGCCCGTCGGCCGCTTCGACGAGCTCGAGTACGCCCTTCTCGCGAGAGAGTCGTCCCGCGTAGAGCAGTTCGGGCGGCTCCGCCTCTTCGCCGACCTCGTCCGGGACGGTGACACCGTTCGGGATCACGCGCACCTCGGGGGCACCGAGCCGCCTGCCCTCCTCCGCCAGCGCGGTCGACGGCGCGATCACCAGCCGCGCACGTCGCAGCACGGCCCGGGCGAGCCGCGGCGCACGGCGCGCGAGCTCGACATCGGTGCCCCAGAGCTGGACGACGAAGGGCCGGCCGGTGGCGAGCGCGACCGCCCCCGACGGCAGCCAGTGGGCGTGGACGAGATCTGCTCCCCGTGCAGCTCGCCGGGCTGCTCGCGCGAACGACCCCAGCATCACCGGCACGGCAACGCCCAGCCAAGGCCGGCGCCGCAGGTTGCCGACGACTCCCGAGCCGTACGCGATCCCGAAGTGACGGAAGTCCGCCGGCGAGACGACGTCGACGTCGACCCCCCGCGCACGCAACTGCTCCACGCCGTCGGCGATGAACCGCCCCGCAGCGTCTCCCGGCGACCGCGGGTACGACGTCGTCAGGACGACGACCTTCACGATGCGGTTTTGAGTCGCCGCCCGAAGACGATCGGCGCGGCGAGGATGAAGAGCGCCAGCGCGAAGAAGTAATAGAACTGCATCGTCAGGTAGAAGGCGTTCGCGACCATCGTGCCGACCAGGGCCGCGGTCAGCCCCCAGGCGAGCGGCCTGACCCGCGCCGCGAGGAGGTCGCCGGCCTCGGCGAGCGCCCGGCCGATCTTGCGCAGCGTCGCCAAGCGGTGGAAGAGGTAGAGCAGAAAGGCCGCGAAGATCACGGTCCCGACAAGGCCGGTTTCGACGATGAGCGCGACGTAGTACGAGTGCGCCCCCCAATTCGCGCGGCCCGTGACGAACTCGAAGTAGACGGAGAAGTTGTTCAACCCGAAGCCGAACAGAGGATGCTGGTGGAGGACGTCCGGGATGAAGCGGTACACGTCGAAATGCAGCGCCGACGACTGGTCGGTCGTCGACGTCCGCGCCCTGAAAACGTTGATGAAGAAGTCGAGCCGCTGGAGCACGACGAGCATCAGCAGGCCGGCAACGGCGCCGATGGGAACGAGAAACTCCCTCGTCGGCAGTTTGTGCCGGTACGGGATGGCGAGCAGCAGGAAGCCGATCCCAAGCCCGAGGAGGCCGCTGCGAGAGAGCGTCGACAGCTCCGAGATGAGCAGGAAGCCGAGGAGAGCTGCCAGCGGGACACGAAGCCTGTGCCCGCGCTCGAACCGCAGGTAGATCGGCGTCAGAACGAGGAGCGGGACGATCAGCATCACGCCGAGGTGGTTGGGATCGCCGGTGAGGCCGGTCGTCCGGTAGACGTCCGACTCGCCCACCGCGCCGAAGATGTTGATCCGGCTCGCCCCGCCGGTGATCGGGTGGAGCAGCAAGGCGTCGATGTCGCGGCCGGTCTCGGCGGCGGCGAACTGCACCAGCCCGTAGAGGCCGTTGAAGGCGACACCGGCGACGAACCAGCCGAGCGTCCGCCAGTAGAAGTCGAGCGGCCGGCGCGCGACGTAGTGCACCCCGGCCGCGAGGAACCCGAAGTGGATGCCGAACTTGACGAGCCCCTTGAAGAACTGGTTGAAGGCCTGAGTCGTCTCGAGATTGAAGAAGCCGATCAGGTAGACGAGGAGCAGCGCGAGCGCAAAACACGCCACGGTCACGACCGTCCTCGGGACTACGCGGTCGCGGAGCGCGAGCACGTACGCGACGAGGAAGAGCAGCGCGAGGACGTCTGCCAGGCTCACGCGCCCCGCGACGTTCCAGTGCACGTTCTCGAACGTGACGCAGAAGAGCGTCGCGAAGAAGAGAACGTCGGCGACGCGGATCCAGCGGGTCACAGGCTCTCCAGCAGGTCGGCGAGCTCGCGGGTTCTCGTCTTGCGGGAGAGCCGTTCCTTCAGCGCCGGCTCGAGGGGCGCCCCATCGAGAGCGCCGGCCTTCCAGCGCTTGACGAGGCCGTCGAGGGCAGCCGAGATGGACTCGACGTCGTCCGGCGGGACGACGACTCCCGCACCTGCCTCACGAACCATTTGCGCGGCGACACCGTCGGGAGGCACGGCCGCGAGGATCGGCCGCTCGGCCGCCAGATACTCGAAGATCTTTCCCGAGGGCACCGTCTTTCCGCGTCCACCCGCCTCGGGCAGCAGGAGCAGCAGCGCCTCCGAATCGCGCTGCAATTCGAGCGCCTGGCGGCGGGGCACGTGTGGCAGCACCTCGATCCGGTCAGCGAGACCACGATTCTCCGCCCACTCCTGGTCGGCCGCCCGCAGGCCCCCGACGAAGCGCGCGACGACCTCGGGCCCCGAGCGCGAGAGCGCTTCCATGAAC
>Ga0190265_10000612_pt1 | contig 24618 bp, 22 predicted proteins | sample Popmic124T_FD_133135 | JGI IMG/M metagenome (GOLD analysis project Ga0190265, IMG submission 133135) | Populus adjacent soil microbial communities from riparian zone of Indian Creek, Utah, USA - 124 T | ecosystem: Environmental > Terrestrial > Soil > Riparian zone | place: USA: Utah | collected...
ACCTCCTCGGCGTTGGTGGAGACCGCGACGAAGTGCTTGGCGACCGCCGCCTCGTCGCCGCCGAGCCCGGCCAGCGCCCACTCGCGCGCGGTGTGGGCGTTGGTCATCGTCTCCAGCGTGGTGAAGGTCTTCGAGGAGATCACGAACAGGGTCTCCTCGGGATCGAGGTCGCGGGTCGACTCGGCGAAGTCGGTGGCGTCGACGTTGGAGACGAACCTGAAGGTCATCTCGCGGCGGCTGAAGTGGCGCAGCGCCTCGTAGGCCATCACGGGACCGAGGTCCGAGCCGCCGATGCCGACGTTGACGACGTTGCGGATCGGCTCGCCGGTGTGGCCGACCCACTCGCCGGAGCGGACCCGCTCGACGAAGGCGGCCATCCGGTCGAGCGTCTCGTGCACCTGCTTGATCACGTCGACGCCGTCGACGACCAGCGAGCGCCCGCGCGGCATCCGCAGCGCCACATGGAGGACGGCACGGTCCTCGGAGACGTTGATGTGCTCGCCGGCGAACATCGCTTCGCGGCGCTCCTCGACGCCGCGCTCGCGCGCCAGCTCGCCGAGCAGGATCACCGTCTCGTCGGTGATCCGGTTCTTGGAGAAGTCGAGATGGAGACCGGCACCGCCGGCGACGAGCCGCTCTCCCCGCTGCGGGTCGGCGGCGAAGAGGTCGCGCAGATGGAGGTCGTGGAGGTCGGCGTGGTGATCCTCCAGCGCCCGCCAGGACTCGGCCTCGCGCAACGGCGCCGCGGACGCAGCCCCCGACCCGTCGCTCACCGCGCCAGCTGCTCCCGCTCGGATTCGAGCGACCCCAGCAGGTCCTTCCACGATTTGTCGAAGCTCTGTTTGCCCTCGTCCTGGAGGCGGGCGGCGAGAGCGTCGAGGTCGATGCCGGCGGCGGCGAACTCGGCGAGCGTCTCCTCCGCCGCCACTCCGTCGGTCGGCAGCGGCTCCCCCACCTCGCCGTGGTCGGCGAAGGCAAGCAGGGTCGGCTCCGGCATCGTGTTGATCGTGAAGGGAGCGGCCAGCCCCTCTATGTAGAGGGTGTCGGAGGCTTCGGGGTCCTTGGTGCCGGTGCTGGCGAAGAGCAGCCGCTGCGGACGGGCGCCCTCGTTGAAGAGTCGCTGCTGGCGCTGGGAGCCGAGCAGGCGGCGGTAGGCGCAGTAGGCCTGGCCCCCCACCGCGACCCCGAGCCGGTTGTGCAGCTCCTCGGGCACCTGGCCCGCGACCGCGACGTCCCAGCGACTGAGGAAGATCGAGGCGACCGAGGGGACCGCGGGGTTGAGGCCGGCCTCGATGCGCCGCTCGACTCCTCGCGTGTAGGCGTCCGCCGCGGCGAGGTACTGCTCGGTCGAGAAGAGCAGCGTGACGTTGATCGGGATGCCGGCGAAGATCGACTCCTCGATCGCCGGCAGGCCGGCCTCGGTGCCGGGGATCTTGACGTAGAGGTTGTCGCGCTCCGCCTGCTCGTGCAGCTTCGCCGCCTGCGCGATCGTCGCCGCGGTGTCGTCGGCGATCAGCGGCGAAACCTCGAGCGAGACCCAACCGTCGACCCGGTCGGTGCGGGCGTGAACCGAGCCGAAGAGGTCGGCCGCGTCGCGCAGATCGGCCAGCGCCAGCTCGAAAAAGAGGTCCTCGGTCGTGGCGGAGTTGGGCCCCGCCTCGGCGATCTGCTCGTCGTAGGCGTCCCCGCCGGAGATCGCCTTGTCGAAGATCGTCGGGTTCGAGGTGAGCCCGGTGACCGAAAGCTCGTCGATGTAGCGGCGCAGGGTGCCGTCGCCGAGCATCGTTCGGGTGATGTTGTCGAGCCAGAGGCTCTGACCCAGTTGGTGCAGTTGCTCCGTCGGTTTCACAGCAGTCTCCTTGCCTCTTCGGCGATCTTGTCCGGCGTGAAGCCGTACTTGCTCTGCACGTCCTTCAGCGGGGCCGAGGTCCCAAAGGCGTGCATCCCTATCTTCCTCCCCACCGGACCGACCCAGCGGTCCCAGCCCAGGGTCGAGGCCTCCTCGACCGAGACCCGCGCCGTCACCGCCGGCGGCAGCACCTCGGCGCGGTAGGCGTCGTCCTGGCGGTCGAACAGCTCCCAGCAGGGCAGGCTGACGACGCGGGAGCGGATGCCCTCGCCGCTCAGCTCCTCGTGGGCGGCGACCGCGAGCGCGACGTCGCTCCCGGTCGCGATCAGGATCAGCTCGGGATCGCCAGCGTCGGCGTCGGCCAGCACGTAGCCGCCGCGCCGCAGCCCCCCGGCGGACGCGTACTTGGAGCGGTCGAGGACCGGCACGTCCTGGCGGCTGAGGACGAGGGCGACCGGCTGGTGACGGCGGTCGATCGCCACCCGCCAGGCCTCGGCGACCTCGTTGGCGTCGGCGGGGCGGATCACGTCGAGCCCCGGGACAGCCCGCAGCGAGGCGAGCTGCTCGACCGGCTGGTGGGTCGGCCCGTCCTCGCCCAGCCCGATCGAGTCGTGGGTGAAGAGGTGGATCGTCGGCAGCTCCATCAGCGCCGAGAGCCGCATCGCCGGCCGGGCGTAGTCGGAGAAGGTGAGGTAGGTGGACCAGAGCGGCCGCAGCTTGGAGAGCGAGAGGCCGTTGGAGATCGCCGCGGCCTCGTGCTCGCGGATGCCGAAGTGGAGCTGGCGGCCGTCGTAGGCGCCGGGCTCGAAGTCGGCGGCGCCGTCGATCGTCAACCGCACCGAGGTCGAGTCGGTGAGGTCGGCGGAGCCGGCGAGCAGCCAGGGCAGCCGCGCGGCGATCGCGTTCTCGACCTGCTGCGAGGCCTTGCGGGTCGCGATCCCCTTCTCGTCGGGCTCGAAGCTGGGGATATCCGCGTCCCAGCCCTGCGGCAGCTCTCGCCTCTGCATCGTCTCGATCTCGGCGACGAGCTCGCCGTTCTCCTTGGCGACGTCGGCGACCCGGGCCTCCCACTCGGCGCGCAGCACGGCGCCACGGCGGCCGATCCCGGCGGCGAAGTGCTCCTTGACCCCCTCGGGGACGAGGAACTGGGCGTCCTCGGGCCAGCCGTAGGCGCGCTTCGTCTCCCGCACCTCCTCCTCGCCCAGCGGCTCGCCGTGGACGGCGGCGGTGTCGTGCTTGTGCGGGGAGCCCCAGCCGATGTGGCTGTCGACGATGACCAGCGTCGGGCGGCCCTCCTCGCCTTTGAACTCCTGGAAGGCGGTGGCAAGCAGCTCGGTGTCGTTGGCGTCGCCGACCCGGGTCACGTTCCAGCCGTAGCCCATGAAGCGGGCAGCGACGTCGTCGGCGTAGGCGAGGTGGGTTTTCCCGTCGATCGTGATGTGGTTGTTGTCGTAGACCCAGCAGAGGTTGTCGAGCTTCAGGTGACCGGCGAGCGAGGCCGCTTCGCTGGAGACCCCCTCCATCAGGCAGCCGTCGCCGGCGATCGCGTAGACGTCGAAATCGAACAGCTCGGCGCCGTAGCGGGCGCCTTTCCACTTCGAGGCGATCGCCATCCCGACCGAGGTCGCGATCCCCTGGCCGAGCGGCCCCGTCGTCGTCTCCACGCCCGAGGTCCAGCGGTACTCGGGATGGCCGGGGGCGCGCGAGTCGAGCTGGCGGAAACGCTTGATGTCGTCGAGGCTGACGGCGGGCTCGCCGACGGTCTCATAGTCGGGATCGACCGCCTGTACCTCGGTCAGGAAGAGCAGCGAGTAGAGCAGCATCGAGGCGTGGCCGGCGGAGAGGACGAAGCGGTCGCGGTTGGGCCAGATCGGGTCGGCCGGGTCGAAGCGAAGGAACTGCTGCCAGAGCGTGTAGGCGACCGGGGCCATCGCCATCGGCGTCCCCGGGTGGCCCGAGTTGGCCTTCTGGATCGCGTCGATCGAGAGGGTGCGGATCGTGTCGATGCAGAGCTGGTCGATGTCCCGCGCCACTGCCTCCGATCCTATCCCCCGCCGACGGCGGGGGTGCTGGCTCAGGGCTCGATCCGAGTGACCGTGCCGTCGCCGTTGTTGGCGACCCAGACGGCCTCCTCGCCGACGACCACCGCGCCCGGTCCAGCGCCGACCTCGACCGGGTCGCCGACCGTCTCGCCGCTCTCGATATCTATCCGGCTGACCGTGCCTTCGGCCGAGTTGGCGACCCAGACGACGCTGGTGCCGGCGTCGATCCCGCCGGGCCGCTCGCCGACCTCGACCGGCTCGCCGAACAGCGACCGCGTCGCCGGGTCGACGCGCGAGACCTGGTCGGAGCGGCTGCTCGCGACCCAGACCAGGCCGCCGCCGACCGTGACCCCGGCCGGGCCGCGCCCGACCGCGACCGGCGCGTCGGCGGTGGCGGTGCCGAAGTCGATGCGGCGGACCGAGCCGGTCGAGGCGCTGCTGACCCAGACCGCGCCGGCGCCGACCGCGAGTCGCAGCGGGGTGGCGCGGGGCACGATGCCGCGCTTGAAGACCCGCCCGCCGCGTGGGTTGATCGCGGCGATCCCGCCGCCGGCCTCGTCGGCGACCCAGACGCGGCCGCCGCCGACGACGATCGCGCCGGGCCGGCCGCCGACGGGAATCCTCGTCGTCACCCGCTCGACCGGGTCGACCCGCAGCACGCTGCCGGTGCGCGGACTCGAGACCCAGACCGCGCCCTCGCCGACGGCGACGCCGGAGACGCCGCGGCCGAGGCGAAGCGGCTCGCCGGCGACTTCCTCCTGCGCCGGGTCGATCCGCGAAAGCGTCCCGGCGGCCGCGCTGCTGACCCAAACCGCGCCTTCGCCGACGGCGAGTCGCAGCGGGCCCGGGCCGACGTCGATCGGGTCCGAGACCGAGACCTCGTCGCCGCCGAGCACCACGAGGGCGAGGACGATCGCCACCGCGACTGCGGCGAATCCGGGGAGCAGCCAGCGCCAGGGCAGATCCGCGGCCCGGTCCCGCAAGCCATCGAGGGTCCCGCCACCCGCGGGCGCACCGCCGAGGCGCAGGGTCGGTTGCTCCGGCCGCTCGGAGAGCACCCGGGTGGCCGCCGGCGTCGCCCCCTGGTGCGCCCGCGCCGCCTCGATCAGGGCGCCGGCGGTCGGGTAGCGCTCGCCGGGGTCCTTGGCGACGGCGCGCTCGATCACCGCGTCCAGCCCCTCCGGCATCTCCGGCTCGGTGTCGTCCGCCCTGTGGGCAAAGGGAGCGATCCCGGTCAGCGCCTCGTAGAGGACGCAACCGAGCGAGTAGACGTCCGCCGCCGGGCCGACCCGCGCGCCCCGCCACTGCTCCGGCGACATGTATTCGACCGTGCCGACGACCGAGGCGTCGCTGAGCACGCCGGAGTCGCCGAGCGCTTTGGCGAGCCCGAAATCGGTGAGGTAGGCGCGATCGCCTTCGAGCAGGATGTTGTGGGGCTTGACGTCGCGGTGGACGACGCCGGCCGCGTGGGCGGCGTCGAGCGCGTCGGCGATCTGGGCGAGCAGGTCGATTGCTTCCTGCGGCGGCAGCGGGCCGTGTTCCGCGATCCGCTTCTTCAGGTCGCCGCCGGCGATCAGCCGCATCGCGACGATCAGCTCGCCGTCCTCCTCGCGGGCGTCGAGGATCGGCACGACGCTGGGATGGTCGAGTCGGGCGGCGAGCCTCGACTCGCGCAGGAAGCGCTGGCGGAAATCCTCTTTCTCGGCCAGGTGCTGGGCGATCACCTTCAACGCCACCGGCCGTTCGAGGGCGACGTGGGTCGCCCGGTAGACGACCCCCATCCCACCCCGCGCGATCAGCGCGTCAAGCCGGTAGCCGGCAAGGGTCGAGCCAATCGAAATTTCCCCCACACGGCGGTTATATCGCCGTGTGGGGGTTGGCGCCGCTCTACGTGACCGGCTGCCATGCGATCACCGGACCGATCGCGGTGCCGTCTTTTTCGGCGATCTCGAAGCCTTCGGCCAGCTGGGTCTGGCGGCGGCTGTCGAGGCCGATCGCGACCAGCGACTGCCGCTCTTCGACCTCGACGAAGGCGGCGACGCGGCGCCCGTCGGAGGAGAAGACGCCGTTGGTCTCCGAACCGTCGGGCAGCTGGCAGAGCTTGCGAGCCTTGCCCGGCCCGATCCGCTTCGACCAGAGGCCCTGGTCACGGCGGAAGAGCAGCGTGCGCCCGTTGGAGGCGACGTCTTCGACATAGGCGGAGCCGACGCCGGCGACCAGCGATTTCACCCGCGTGCCGTTGCGACGCATCGTGTAGACGTCGGCGTATTCCGCCGGCCCCTCGGTGCTCTCGCCGCGGCTGAAGAGGATCCCGCCCCTGAAGTAGCGCGGCTTGAACTCGTCGACGCCGCCGGTCCGGGTCAGGCGGGCGAGGCCGGCCCCGCTCGGGCGGACCGAGTAGAGGTCCTCCTTGCTGTTGGGCGGACCGCCGCTGCCGCGGACGAAGACAATCGCGCGGCCATCCGGCGAGAAGTCCGCCTGGTGGTCGTCCTCGGCCCCGGTGGTCAGCGCCCGCACGCCGCCGCCGAGCGCCCGCACCGTGTAGAGGTCGGCGGGACCGGCGGCCGTGGCGCGGCGCTCGAAGACGACGCGGCGGCCGTCGGGCGAGACCAGCGGGGCGGAGTCAAGCTCGGCACCGCTGGTCAGCCGCCGCTGGCCGGAGCCGTCCGGTCGGACCGAGTAGAGGTCGCCGCTGCGGGCGTAGGCGATCGTCCGTCCGTCGGCGGAGAAGGCGGGTTCGGTGTCGGAGGGATCTTCGGTCAGCTGGTTGAGGCGGCCGTCGCGGACCGCGAAGAGGCCGCCTTTGGCGATGCCGTCGACGGTCGACGATTTCGAGAAGACGACGGCCCCGGTCGAGGCCGCCGCCGCCGCGCTCGCCGGCAGGGCGAGGCTGAGCAGGGCAAGGGCTGAGATGAGAAGTGACTTGCTGCGCATGGCATTTCCTTTCGAATCGGTGAACCAGTGCCACCGATGCTCGGCCCCGGAGCCGTACCCGCCAACGACAGCCGCGCCCCCGTCCGGGCCACGTCTGGCCCGAACAACGCCACGGATCCATCCACGCAAACCATCACGTTTTCCATCCCTGACATGGAAAACGTGATGCGATTTACGACGAGGCGGACGCGCGCCGTGGCTGCTTGGCGATCTGGACGTCGTCGCAGCGACGCCAGGTGTCGTACGGGTCGACCCATACGTCGTCGAAGCCCGAGCCACAGAGCACGCTGTCGCGTCCGCCGTAGCGGGCGGAGATGTAGTCGTCGCCCGAGCCACCCACGTAGACGTCGGGCTCGAAATCGTCTTCGCTGACGCGGGCGCCGCGAATCTGGTCGTCGCCGCCTGCGCCCAGGGCCCGGTCGCGGCCGGGACCGGCGTAGATGTTGTCGGCGCCGCCGCGACCGTAGATCGTGTCGTCCCCTTCGTCGCCCTCGAGGAAGTCGCTGTGTCGACCCCCGAGCAGGAGGTCGTTGCCGTCTTCGCCGAGCATGCTGAACGACGGCAGCGACACCGGGCGGGCGAACTCCTTGCCGCCGGCGGCGTTGAGGCGATCGCCGCCACCGCCTCCGGCGAGTTGCAGCCGGGTGCCGCTCGACGCGGCGATCAGCAGGTCGGAGTCCTTCACCTCCGTGTCCCGGCCCCAGTTGAGGTTGACTCCGTAGCGTCCCGCGGCCAGGTCACCGGCGCCGATGAAGTCGGCGCCGGGAGTGCCGAGGACATTGACCCGCGGGTTCCGCTCGCCGGCACGAGGAGGCAACAGGACCGAGATCTCGATCTCGTCGCCGACGTCGATCTCGTCCGTCGCTCCCGGCTCGAACCTGCCGCCGCGCTCGTCGATCAGGACCTGACCTGGGGATTCCGGCGGCCTGTAGACGATCTGATCGAGGTTGGTCACTTCCGCGACACCCCTGGCGCACTCGATCCGCTCCTCGATCCGGATGCCGGTGCTCCCGGTCAGAGAGACCGTGACCAACGGTCCGTCGCGACCGATCGCCACGTTCCCGGTGCCGTTGACTTCGAGCCGGTTGCCGCTCGGACCGGGCGGGTCCACCTCCAGGTAGCGGCAGTTCAGCGTTGGCGGATCGGCTGGCGCTGCGGAGGGCAGGGCGCAGGCTGCCAGCAGCATGACAACCAAGGTCCCTGCTTTGCATCTCAAGTCCACGTACTAATCCTGCCCGCAACGGGTGATCCTCAAAAGGACGAAACACGGTGACCACCGGGCCAGGTCTGACCCCCACTGGGCCAGCTAGCGGGCGCGGTCTAGGCCGAGCTCGATCACGCGGGCGGCGACCAGGCGGGGGCGCTCGCGGCCGGCGTCGCCGGTGATGCCGAGCTTCGCCGCGAGCGCGTCGAGGCGGCGCTGGGCGGTGCGCTCGCTGACGTGAAGCGCCTCCGCCATCTCCGCCCGGGTCGCGGGGCGGCCGGCGAAGGCGCCCTCGCTGCGGTAGGGCGCGACCAGAGCCGCCGCGGTCGCCCGCTCCTCGCCGGTGAGGGCGACGCTCGGCTCGCCGACGGCGACCGTCTCGCCGCCGCGGCCCTGCTGCGGGATCGAGACTTCGAGCCGGTGGCCGCCGACGATCAGGGTGTCGCCATTGCGCAACCGCCGTGGCCGGTCGAGCGGCTCGCCGTTCAGCGCCGTGCCGTTACGGCTGTCGAGATCGGTCGCCATCAGGACGCCGCCCCGGCTCTCGATCTCGATGTGGTTCCAGGAGATCGCTTCGTCGTCGATGCAGACGTCGGCCTCGGGGTCGCGGCCGATCACGGTGCGCCCCGGCGGCAGCGGCGCCGAGCGCGGCTCGCCGCCCTCGGCAGTCAGCCAGATGCGCGCGTCCATCGACTGGCGAGCATAGAGTCCGGGCCGGTGACCGCGGCAGACGACGAGAAGCGCATCGCCGCCGAGGCGGCGGCGGAGCTGGTCGAGGACGGGATGACGGTCGGCCTCGGCACCGGCTCGACCGTCGCCTACCTGCTGCCGGCGATCGCCGCCCGCGGGCTGACCGGGATCCGCTGCGTCGCCACCTCGGTCGCGACCGAGGATCAGGCAAGGGAGCTCGGCATCCCGGTCGAGGAGTTCAGCCAGCTGGAGCGGCTTGACATCGCGATCGACGGCACCGACCAGGTCACGCCGGACGGCTGGCTGATCAAGGGCGGTGGCGGCGCCCACCTGCGCGAGAAGATCGTCGCCGCGGCGGCAGAGCGCTTCGTCGTCATCGCCGACTCGAGCAAGCCGGTGGATTCGCTGAGCGCCCCGGTCCCGCTGGAGCTGTTCGACTTCGGCCTGCGCTCGACCATGGCCCGGCTCGGGCCCGAGGTCGAGCTGCGCGACGCGTCGCGCAGTCCCGACGACGGCGTAATCGCCGACTACGGGGGCGCGGTCGCCGACCCCGTGGCCCTCTCCGCCTGGCTCGACGCCGACCCCGGCGTCGCCGCCCACGGCCTCTTTCCCCCGGTTATGGTGAGCGACGTCCTGATCGGTAGCGAGGGCGCGGTCGACCGCTTGACCCTCGCCTGAGCCCCTAGGAGGCACCGCATGAGCGAGTTCGCCGAGCTGTCGATCGCCGGCCGCGTCGCATCGCCGAACGACCCCGACTGGGACGAGGCGCGGCAGGCTTGGAACCTGGCCGCCGACCAGCGCCCCAGCGCCGTTGCCCTGGTCGAGAGCGCCACCGACGTCGCCGCGACGGTCCGCTTCGCCGCCCAGCACGGCCTGCGGGTGACCGCGCAAAGCACCGGGCACGGCGCCTTCGCGCTCGGCCCGCTCGACGACACGATCCTGATCAAGACCGAGCGGATGCGAGGGGTCGAGATCGACGCCGGGGCACAGACGGCCCGGGTCGAGGCCGGCGTGCTGGCCATGGAGCTGGGCGAGGCGGCCCAGGCGCACGGCCTCTGCTCGATGCCGGGCTCTTCGCCGGACGTCGGCGTCGCCGGCTACACGCTCGGCGGCGGGCTGAGCTGGCTCGGGCGCCGCCACGGCTTCGCCTGCAATCGCGCCAGGGCGATCGAGCTGGTCACCGCCGACGGCGAGGCCCGCACGGTCGACGCCGAGAACGACGCCGACCTCTTCTGGGCGCTGCGCGGCGGCGGAGGCAGCTACGCGATCGTCACCGCGCTCCACCTCGACCTTCTGCCGATCGCCGAGGTCTACGGCGGCGCCCTGCTCTTCCCGGCCGAGGTCGGCGCCGAGGGCATCCGCGCCTACCGCGACTGGGCCGCGACGGTGCCGGACGAGGTCAGCTCGGTCGTCCGCTTCCTCACCCCGCCCCCGGTCCCGGACGTGCCGGAGCCGCTTCGCGGCCTGCCGATGCTGACCGTCGACGGCGCCTGCATCGGCACCCGGGAGGAGGGAGAAGCGGCGTTCGCCCCGCTGCGCGAGATCGGCGAGCCGATCATGGACACCTTCGCCTGGATGCCGACCGCAGGACTGAGCAGGATCCATATGGACCCCGAGCAGCCGGTGCCGGCGATGGGCCACCACGGGCTCGTCCGTGAGCTCTCCGACGAGGCGATCGACGCCTTCGTCGGCGCCGCCGGGCCCGAGTCCGGCTCGCCATTGCTGCTCGCCGAGCTGCGCCACCTGGGCGGGGCGCTGGGACGGCCGGCGGAGGGCGCCGGCGCCCTCTCGCACCTGGACGCCGGCTACGCCCTGTTCGGCGTCGGCGCCCTGATGGCCCCCGAGCTGGCGGAGCCGATCGAACGCCACCTCGACCGCATGCTCGAGGCGATGCGCCCCTGGGCGGCCGACGGCGGCTACTTCAACTTCGCCGAGCGCGCCTGCGACGCCGAGGCGATCCTGCCCCCCGAGGTCTGCACCCGCCTCGTCGAGGTCAAGCGCAGCTGGGACCCGGAGGGCACGATCGTCGCCAACCACGCGGTCAGCATGGAGGCGGCCTGACCTCCGGGTCACCCGGGCCGAACGAGAAGCAGCTCTTTCAGACGCTGGTGCGCCGGGTCGTCCTCGCCGACAAGATCGGCGATCGTCGCCGCCGCCTCTTCGATGTCCTCCGGAGTGGCGAGCGCGATCGCCTCGAGATCGGCCCAATCCTTGGTCCGGTCGAAGAAAGCCTTGAAGATCGCCAGCGAGGCGCAGTCGAGCACCGGCACCTCTCTGCCCTCGAGGCGAACCCAGACGACCGACGCGGCGACGGCATCATGCAATGGAATGTTGTTCAGGAAGACGTCGATCGGGGTCCCGTCCCAGTCCAACCGAGCCTGCCCGTCGCGTTTGACCTTGGCGATGTCCTTCTTCCTGACCTTTACCCCTTTGGGAAGGGTTGCCAAGACCCTTTCGGCCTCAGCGGCATCGACGAAGATGTTGACGTCGAGATCGCGCGTGCCGCGCGGCTCCTCTACGCAATAGGCGAGAGCGATCGCCCCACCGAATGCGTGGACGAGGCCGGCCTCCGTAAGCGAATCGTGGATAGAAAACAGTTTTTCGACGAGCTCGCTCATCGGTGCCCGCTCCCTCTGTCGATCCGATCCGGCAGCCGCGGATAATCGAGCTCCGGCCGCGGACGAAACGGGAGCGCCTCGGCGAGCTCCAGAACCTGGACGAGGATCTTGCTGGCCCTATCGACGTCGACCGGGGGCCTGCGGGGAACCAGATCGACCTCCAACCCGCCGGCGGCAGCCAGCCGGACGAGCGCCTCGGCACCCGGCTCGCGACCACCGCGTACGTAGGTGTTGACCACGGAGCGGGGCAATCCCGCCCGGCGAGCGAGCTCAGCCTGGCTGAGGCCGCTGCGGTCGAGGATCTCGCGGGCTAGACCGGTCGCAGAATGCTTGGCCATGCGTGGATGTTAGCGAATTCGCTAACGCTGGCTTAGGTCGCCCGCGGCGGCCTCGTCGGCGACGACGATCATCTCGTCGTTCTCGACGCGGCCGGCGGGGATCGAGCGGTCGCCGGCGAGGAGCTTGGCGAGCGCCTCGCGCTTCTTCTCGCCCGTGACCAGCCAGAGGATCCGGCCGGCCTCGGCGAGGGCGGGGTAGGTAAGGGTCATGCGGCGGTGGTCCTGGTAGGCGTCCTCGGTGACGGCGACGCGGCGGTCGGTGACGTCGAGGACCGGGTCGCCGGGGATCAGCGACGCGGTGTGGCCGTCGGGCCCGAGGCCGAGGTGGACAAGGTCGATTCGCTCCGGCAGCGACGATTCGTATTCGCGGGCGGCGGCGTCGAGGTCGCGCTGTGTCACCGGCATCGGCCGCAGCGAGGACTGGTGGTCGAGCGAGAGGCCGAGGATGAGGTGGGTGAGGTTGCGGTCCTCGCTGCCGGGCGCGGCGATCCGCTCGTCGACCTGGAACAGCTCGGTGTTCGGCCAGGGCATCTGCTCTGTGTCGCTGAGCATCGCCAGCATCGCCCAGGGGGTGCGGCCGCCGCTCATCGCCGCCGAGAAGATGTTCCGGTCGGCGACCGCCGCCTCGCCCGCCGCGGCGATCAGCTCGGCGCCGCGCCGCGCCGCCGCCTTCTCGTCGGCGACGACCTCGAGCCGTGGGCTCAAGACGTCTTCTCGTCGTGGCCGCCGAACTGCTTGCGCATCGCCGAGAGCACCTTGTCGGCGAAGTCGTCGAGGCCGCGTGAGGCGAAGCGCTCGTACAGCGCGGTGGTCAGGACCGGCGCCGGTACCCCCTCGTCGATCGCCGCGATCGAAGTCCAGCGCCCCTCGCCGGAGTCGGAGACGCGGCCGGAGAACTCCGAGAGGTCGGGCGATTCCTGCAGCGCCGCCGCGGTCAGGTCGAGCAGCCAGGAGCCGACCACGCTGCCGCGCCGCCAGACCTCGGCCACCTCGGGGATGTCGATGTCGTACTGGTAGTACTCGGGCTGCTCGAGTGGGGCGGTCTCGGCGTCGGCCTCGCGCTCGACCTTGCCGGCGTTGGCGTTGCGGATGATGTTGAGCCCCTCGGCGTAGGCGGCCATCAACCCGTACTCGATCCCGTTGTGGACCATCTTCACGAAGTGCCCGGCCCCGTTCGGGCCGCAGTGCAGGTAGCCCTGCTCGGACGGTGAGAGCTCGCCGGAGCGACCCGGCGTGCGCTCCGCCGTATCCGCCCCCGGCGCGAGCGAGACGAAGATCGGGTCGAGCCGCTGCACCGCCCTGTCGGGGCCGCCGATCATCAGGCAGTAGCCGCGCTCCAGCCCGAAGACGCCGCCGCTGGTCCCGCAGTCGACGAAGTCGATCCCGTGTTCGCGCAGCACCCCGGCGCGGCGGATGTCGTCGCGGTAGTAGGAGTTGCCGCCGTCGACGATCGCGTCGCCCGCCTTCAGCACCGCGCTGACGTCGGCGATGGTCGCCTCGGTGATCTCCCCCGCCGGCACCATCACCCAGACGGTGCGCGGATGGGTCAGCTTCGAGGCGAGGTCGGAGAGCGATTCCGCGCCCTCGGCGCCCTCGCCCTGCAGCTCGGAGATCGCGTTGGGGTTGACGTCGTAGACGACGCAGCGGTGGCCGTCGCGCATCAGGCGGCGGGCCATGTTGGCTCCCATGCGGCCGAGTCCGACGATGCCGAGCTCCATCCGCCCTAACCCTAGATGGTCGGCCCCCTCCCGGGTAGACGGACATTGGTCGGCCATCTAGCCGCTTGGATAGCCTGGCCGCGATGGCCAGCGCGGCGGCACAGAAGAACGGTGGGGCGGCGGCCGATGTGCTGACGATCTTCGGCATCACGGGCGACCTGGCGAAGAAAATGACCTTCCGCGCGCTCTACCGGTTGGAGGCACGCGGCAAGCTCGATTGCCCGATCGTCGGCGTCGCGATCGACGAGTGGAGCGTCGAGCAGCTGCGCGAGCACGCCCGCGACTCGATCGCCGCGACGATCGAGAATCCCGACGAGGACGTCTTCGGCCGCCTGGCGGCCCGCATCTCCTACGTCCAGGGCGACTACTCCGACGCCGACACGTTCAGGCGGGTCGGCGAGGCGATCGGCGAGGCGAAGCGCCCGGTCTTCTACCTCGAGGTCCCCCCCTTCCTGTTCGCCACCGTCGTCCAGGGACTCGGGGCCGCCGGCCTGACCGAGAACGCGCGGGTGGTGATCGAGAAGCCGTTCGGCCACGACCTCGAGTCGGCGCGGGCGCTCAACGCAGAGCTGCACGAGGTGCTCGAGGAGGACCAGATCCTGCGGATCGACCACTTCCTCGGCAAGGAGCCGGTGATGGACATCGCCTACCTGCGCTTCGCCAACTCGCTGCTGGAGCCGGTCTGGAACCGCGAGCACGTCGCCTTCGTGCAGATGACGATGGCCGAGAACTTCGGCGTCGACGACCGCGGCCGCTTCTACGACCCGGTCGGGACCATGCGCGACGTCGTCCAGAACCACATCCTCCAGGTGCTGGCGCTGGTCGCGATGGAGCCGCCGGCGGCCGGAAACCACCACGACTCGATCCGCGACAAGAAGCTGGAGCTGTTCAAGGCGGTGTGCAGCGCCGATCCGAAGCACTACGTCCGCGGCCAGTACGACGGCTACCGCGAAGTGGACGGGGTGGCGGCGGACTCGACCACCGAGACCTACGCGGCGCTGGAGCTGGAGATCGAGAACTGGCGCTGGAGCGGCGTCCCCTTCTTCGTCAGGGCGGGCAAGGCGATGCCGACGAAGGAGACCGAGGTGAACGTCGTCTTCAAGCGGCCGCCCCCGCTCGGCGTCGGCAGCGGCAAGCGCCCCGGCCAGAACCAGATGACGATCCGGATCGACCCGGAGCCGGGCGCCCGTCTGCGCTTCCTCGCCAAGAAGGCGGGCGAGGAGGCGTTCGAGCCGGCCGACCTCGAAGTGCTCTTCGAGAAAGAGCCGGGCGAGGAGCCCGAGCCCTACGAGCGGCTGCTCGACGACGCCCTGCACGGGCGCAGCCAGCTGTTCACCCGCGAGGACACGGTCGAGGAGACCTGGCGGATCGTGCAGCCGCTGCTCGACGAGCCGGGACCGGTGCACCCGTACGAGCCGGGGACCTGGGGGCCGAAGGAGGCCGAGAGGCTGACCCGCGGCATCTGCCAGTGGCTCGATCCCTGGCCGTCGGCGCGGCCCGCGTGAGCGCAGGCCGCGCCAACGCGCTGCTGGCGCAGCTCGGGTTCGAGGCCTTCCGGCCGGGCCAGCGCGAGGCGGTCGAGGCGGCGATGGCCGGTCGCGACTCGCTGATCGTGATGCCGACCGGCGGCGGCAAGAGCCTCTGCTACCAGCTGCCGGGACTGGCCTCGGAGGATCTGACCATCGTCGTCAGCCCGCTGATCGCGTTGATGAACGACCAGTGGCGGCGGCTGACGGCGGCGGGGCACCCGGTCGCGATGGTGACCTCGGCGATGGAGTGGGAGGAGGTGCGCCGCGCCCTGGCGCAGGTCGCCGGCGGCGAGGCGCGGATCGTCTACTGCTCGCCGGAGCGGTTCGGCTCGCAGATCTTCCTCGACGCGATCGCGAAGCGGCGCATCGACCTGCTCGCGGTCGACGAGGCGCACTGCGTTTCGGAGTGGGGTCACGACTTTCGCCCCGACTACCTGCGCCTGCCGCAGATCGCCGAGCGGCTCGGGCGGCCGACGGTGATGGCCTGCACCGCCACCGCGACCGAGGCGGTCGCCCGCGAGATTGCCGCCCGCTTCGAGATGCGCGACCCGCTGCAGGTGCGCTCGGGCTTCGACCGGCCCAACCTCTCCTTCGACGTCGTGCGGCTGGAAGGGACCGGGTCGAAGGCGCGGCGGCTGGCGCTGCTCGAGGCCGGGCTGGCCGACCCGGCGAACCGCCCGGCGATCGTCTACTGCGGCACCCGCAAGGACACCGACGAGATCGCCGCCGCGCTGCGGGACTCCGGCCTGCCCACCGTCCCCTATCACGCCGGGATGGAGGCCGAGGACCGCGGCACCGCGCAGCGGCGCTTCATGGACGGCGAGGTCGAGGTCGTCGTCGCCACCAACGCCTTCGGGATGGGCGTCGACAAGGCCAACGTGCGCTCGGTCTGGCACATGGCGATCCCGACCAGCCTCGAGGCCTACTACCAGGAGGCGGGACGCGCCGGTCGCGACGGGGCCGACGCGAAAGCGGTGCTGCTGGCGATGCGCGCCGACCTGGGCCGCCTGGTCCGCTTCAACGAACAGCGTGCCGGCGACCCTGAGCTGGCGATCGCCCGCGAGCGCGGCTGGCGCGACTACCGTACGATCAAATCGTTCATCTACTCGGACCGCTGCCGGCGGCGCAGCGTGCTCGACCACTTCAGCGACAGCGCCGCCGGGCAGCCGCTGGGCCGCTGCTGCGACATCTGCGACCCCGAGCGCTGGCTTCCCGACCCCGAGACGATCGCCGTGAGGCCGAAGCGCCGCAAGAGCGCTGCACCGGCACCCGAGCTCTCCCCCGCCGACGCGCCGCTCTTCGAGGAACTGAAGGCGTGGCGACTGCGTGCCGCCGACGGCAAGCCGGCCTACACGGTCGCCCACAACTCCACGCTCGAAGCGATCGTGGCTTCCCGCCCCGGCAATCCCGACGCGCTCCAGGCGATCCGCGGCGTCGGACCCAGCTTCGTCGCCAAGTACGCCGACGAGGTACTGGGGATCGTCGCCGGCTCGAACGGCGGAGACGGCGCGCTCCCGCTCGCGCCTCCCCAATCTCGAGGACCGAGCTAGGCGCGCGAACGCCTCGCGGTGAGCCCCTCGAGGACGACCTCGAGCGGCGAGCGATGCTGCTTGCTGCCGTTCGCCCCCTCGCGGGCCTGCTGCAGCTCCGACGCGAGGTGGCCCATCTGGGCACCGAACGAGCCGACCTCTTTCGCCGCCTTGGCGAGGTCACGCGACTTGACCTTCACCTGCGGCCGGCGCGGGATCACCATCCCGACCTTCCTGTGCCGGCGAGCCTGGCGCATGCCGAGCGCCACCCCCCCGGCAGCGCCGGCCAGGGCCGCCCCGCCGGTCATCAGCGGCACTTTGGCCTTGGTCGCGGCCCGGCCGACCGCGTGGCCGGCGTCCTTGGCCGTGTGCTCGACCGCCTGCCTCGCGGCATCGACGCGCGCGGTGCCGTTGGATTTGCTCGGCGAGCTTTGCGATTTGGGGCTCGACGAGCTTTTCGATTTGCTGCTCGACGAACGTTTCGATTTGTTCGTTGAGCCTCGGGACCGCGCCTGGGTTTTTTTGGAACCCCCGGAGCGTTTCGACGAGGCTCGGGTTTTGGCCTGAGCCATCCTTCTTCCTCCTTGGTTAGCGTTCGCTTTCCAACTCTTGCTCGCGCCGGGTGGCGCGTTCCTCGTCGAGCTCTGCCTCGACCTGCGCCCGCTTTGCTCGCTCCTCGGCGATTGCGGCCTCGGTGCGGCTCTCCTCCGCGCGCTCACGGTGGTGATGCGCGTCGTCGTGCTGGGCCTCCGTCTGCACCTGCTGGAACTCGCGGCGGTGGCTGGCCCGGCGAGCCGCCGAGATCACGATCGCTAAGACGATCAGGACGCCGATGACGATGGCGATGATCGCAAGAGTTGACATCACTCCTCCCCGATTGCTGACTCCCTGTTAATCCCCGTATTCGTCCGGTCGAAACCGTTTATGCAACAGGCATCGCTGACTTCGCAATCGTGTTGTCGAAGGGAGGAAAGGCCAACGGTCGAAGGACACCCGGATGATCTGCGCACTCAAGACGACCAAGCTCGGCGCACTCTGCGCCGCGGTAGCGTTCTGCCTTGTCGCCGCGCTCCCCGCCACGGCGGACACGCTGGAGCCGCGCGGAAAGAAAATCTTCTTCGGCATCTCCGACACCGGCGACCCGGCTGACTTCGGCGGCTTCAGCGAAGCGATGGACAAACACCCGGCGGTGATCCAGACCTTCCGCACCTGGGGGACGGATTTCCCCGAGTCGATCGAACGCTGGCAGGAGGCGCGGGCGCGGCCGATGCTCCACATCACCACCGCCGACAACAACGACGGGCACGAGCTGATCACCCCGGCCGGGATCGCGCAGGGCGGCGGCGACGGCTACCTGGTCCGGCTCAACCGGCTGTTCTGGGAGAAGAAGATGCGGGCCTACATCCGCCCGCTCGGCGAGCCGAACCGCTGCATCAACGTCTACGCCTCCTACGACTGCGCCGGCAACAGGCGCGACCCGGCCCACAGCCCCCGCCAGTACAAACGCGCCTTCCGCCGGATCTACGTGATCGTCCACGGCGGTGGCAAGCGGCGGCAGATCGACACCCGCCTCGCCGAAGCCGGACTGCCGCCGCTGCAGAGCGGTGTCCGCGGTTTGCCGAAGGCGCCGGTCGCGGTGCTCTGGAGCACCCTGCCCGCCGGCTCGCCGACCGTCCCCCAGAACCGGCCGCGCCACTTCTACCCCGGCGACGATTGGGTCGACTGGGTCGGTACCGACGTCTACTCCGACAACCAGGACTGGAAGGCGCTTGCAGGCCTCTACCGCCGCTTCGACGACAAGCCCTTCGCGCTGCCCGAGTGGGGCGTCTCCAGCGGCGACGACCCCGGCTTCGTCAGCCGCCTGCTGACCTGGGTCGACCGCCACCGCCGCTGCAAGATGCTCGTCTACTACCAGGACTTCGGCTCGACCAGCAGCTACCGGCTGCAGAACTACCCCGCCAGCCTGGCAGTGCTGAAGGACTGGCTCCACCACCCGCGCATCCCCTCCTACGCACCCTTCCCGCCGAAGGCGCCGCCGCCCCCGCCGGGCGGGCTGGCGCCGAAGCTGCGCTAGCGGCGTTTCTGCTTCTTGCCGCGCTCGGGTTTGAGCTGGCCGGGTTTCGGCACCGGCGCCTTCCGCCGCTCCGCCACCGCCGCCTTGTACTTGTAGGGCACCAGCGCGGTGATGCTGGAGTATCCGACCAGGTAGAGGCGGCGGCCGTCGGAGACGGCCGGGGTGTAGGTGCCGCGCGGGTAGCGGAACTTGACGTCGCCGCTCTTCATCGAGAAGCCGGTCGTCGAGGTGTCGCTGAACTCGGCGACGTAGACGATGTCGCCGATCGCGGTCAGCGAGCCGATCACCTGGCCGCCCGCGGACTGGATCCAGCGCGGCTCCCCGTCCTTGGCGTCGAGCGCGTAGACGTTGCCGTCGAAGGAGCCGATGTAGACGGTCGGACGGGTGCGCTTCGTGCTGGCGACCGCCGGCCCGGAGTAGGCATAGCCGCCGGTCGAGTAGGTCCAGGCGATCGTCCCGTCTTTGCGGTCGAAGCTGTAGACGCGGGTGTCGTTGTTGCCGGCGTAGACGCGACCGAAGGCGACCGCCGGGGTCGAGTAGAAGGCGCCCGAGGTGCCGAAGCCCTGGCCGAGCGAGTCGCTCTGCCATCTCACCTCGCCGCTCTTGGCGTCGACCGCGTTCATGTAGCCGCCGTAGTCGCCTACGTATAGGACCCCGCCGTAGTAGGCGGGCGCCGCCTTGACGGCGCCGCCGAGCCCGGTCGTCCAGCGCACGTTGCCGTTGCGGGTGCTGAGCGAGTAGAGGTTGCCGTCCTCGCAGCCGAAGTAGAGGCTGCGGCCGACGATCACCGGCGAGGACTCGGCGCGGCTCGGCAGCGGTCTTTTCCAGATAGTCCTGCCGGTCTTCGCGTCGAGCTTCAGCACGTGTCCCGGGACGAGGTTGACGATGTAGAGGCGCCCCCGGTGGTAGGCGGGCGAGGAAGCGTTGAGGCGGCCGATCCGCCGCTTCCAGAGCTGCTTGCCGGTGCCGGCGTCGAGCGAGATCGCCCAGCCGCTGTTGTCGACGAAGTAGAGCTTACCGCGCGCCACTATGGGCGGGAACTCGAGCAGCGGTCCGTCGGTGTAGCGCCAGGTTTTGCGGAACGGCGGCTTGACCCGTTTCGAGGGCAGGTAGCGGGTGCGGGGACGATCGTAGCCGTAGAGCGGCCAGGCGACCGTCTTCGCCCGCTGCACTTTCGGTTTCTGCGGGGTGAAGGCGACGTCGGTGTTGTGGATGTCGGGCGGGCGCTTCAGCAGCTCGTAGGCGAGGGTCGCCCCTCCCGCCATCAACAGCACCACGGCGACGAGCAGACCGATTGCCGCTCGCTTGTGCTCGCGCCAGAAGCGCTTCGCTTTCTCTCCCGCCCACTTTGCCTTCTCCTTCACCTGCGCAGCTCCCACATCTCGATGAAGCCGAAGTCGGCGAAGCCGAGCCGTTCGTAGATCGGCGCCCCCGCTTTGGTCGCCTGCAGCGACGCGGTCGCCATGCCCTCGTCGCGGGCTTCCGCCAGCAGCCGCCGCATCAGCCAGGCGGCGATCCCGCGCCCCTGAAACTCAGGCGGCGTCGCGACGCCGGTGACGCAGCAGTCGTCGCCGACCGCGATCGCGCCCACGCACCCGACCGGCTCCTCGCCCTCGTAGGCGACCTGCCAGCGGATCGCCGTCTCGCCGGTGAGGGCGCCGCGGAAGCCGTCGGGCCCGTAGCCGTAGGCGCGGTCGTTGAGGTCGGCTCCGGTCCGATGGTCGCCCGGCCGCGGTTCGATCCCGGCCGGTGCCGGCGGCTCGGCGGCGAGATCGGCCAGCTCCATCGCCATCGCCCGCGGCGCCGCGTCCAGCAGGTGCCCGCGGGTGGCGAGGAAGCGGCCCGTCTCGCGATCCTCGTCCGGAACCCACACCGTCCAGGCGTGGATGCCCTGCGAGTCGTAGAGCTCGCCGAGCGCCCCGATCTCAGCTGCCAGCACCGCCGCGTCTTCGTAGAAGACCGAGTTGAAGACCGAGCGCTGGGGGGCGGCCGGCACCACCGCGGCGAGCAGGCCCTCACGCCGGATCAGCGTCGAATCGGGGTGCCCGCTGCCGAACGCCTCGACCTCGTCACCGACGCCGTCAATTGCCCGCCGCCGCAGCTCCCGCTCGTCGATCTGCCGGCCCATCCGGGCCAGTTAACTCCCGGCCGGGACGCGCCTCTGCGACTCCGCGGCGACGGCGTCGAGGAGCTGCTTGATCGCCTGCTTGATGCCGGCGACCACGGCCGCGCCCACGAGCGGCACGGTGGGGGTCGTGCGGACCGCGTAGACGACTTTCGTGCCGCCCTCGTGCGGAGTCAGCTCGGCCGTACCGACGTGGTCGCGGACCGGCAGCCCGGAGAGGACCGTGTAGGAGAAACGGCTGGGCGACTCGTAGGCGAGCACTTCCTCGCGCAGCGGCGGCCCGATCAGGTGCAGAACGCGGATCGCTCCGACCCCGTTCGGGGCCGGCTCGCCCTCGCGCTCCAGCTCGACCCGGCGCACCGGAGTCAGGTCGGAGTAGCCGCGATGATCGGTGAGGACGTCGAAGACGACCTCGGGCGGCGCGGCTATCTCCCGGACGAGAGTGAAGCTGGCCATCCGCGGGGAGGCTACTGGAGCGCCCAGCGCTGCGGGTCGGTTCCCTGCACCGGCGCCACCTCACCGCGGATCGCCAGGTGGTCGAGGCAGGAGAGGACGATCTGCAGTGCCCAGGCGCTGGCCGGGGAGTTGACGTTCTCGGGACCGAGGATGTCGGCGACGATCTCGAACGCGGTCTTATCGCCTTCCGCGAGCGAGTCGCGCGCTTTGCCGAGCAGCCCGTCGACCTGGCGCCGAGCCTCGGCGATCTTCGCGTCCGGGTCGCGGAAGGTGCGGCCGTGGCCGGGCAGGACCAGGTCCACGTCGAGCGGCTCGATCTCGTCGAGACCGCCGAGGAATTCGCCGATCGGGTCGGGGCTGTGGCCGTAGTCGAAGAAGAGGACCGTGCGACCGAGCAGGTGGTCGCCGGAGATCATCAGCTTGCGCTCCGGCTGGTGCAGGACGACATGCGAGGGGGCGTGGCCAGGGGTCTCGTGGACCTGCCAGGCACCGAGGTCGGTCTCGACCTCGGTGCCCGGGACGAGGTCGCGGTCGGGCTCGGCGATCGCGTCGATACCGGTCTCGTCGTCCTCTTCGCGCATCTCCCGGTAGCGGTCGATCGCCGCCGCCGGGACACCGCTCTGCCGCGCCACCTCGATCCGGTGCTCGAGCGCCGCGGCCGGGTCGTCGGCCATCAGGCGGACGTGACCCCAGCGCGGGTGCATCCAAAGCTCGCAGCCTGCCCGCTCGACGATCGGCGCCGCCAGGCCGTAGTGGTCGGTGTGGGAGTGGGTGCAGACGAGCAGGCGAACGTCCTCGAGCCCGAAGCCGGCCTGGGCGAGGGCGAGGTCGAGCTGGCGCAGCCGCCCCTTGCCGCCGATCCCGGTGTCGAAGAGGACGATGCCGCCGTCGCTGGCAACCGCCCAGACGTTGCCGTGGGGCACCCCGGGCCAGGGCAGTGGCAGCCGCAGCCTCCAGATGCCCGGCAGCTCCTTCTCGGTGCGGGGAGCCTCGGCCCGCTTGCGCTCGCTCATCGCGCGCATCCTCTCAGGCGTCGCTCGCGCGCAACGTGACGGCGCGCAAGCCCCCAGCCGGTTGCGATGATGGGCCGGATGGCGGCCGCCGGCGAGACGCGTCAACCACGGCTCAGCGCCGCCCTGCGCGAAGGCGAGCGGGTGACGCCGCTGGAGCTCTTCTTCGACCTCGTCTTCGTGCTGGCGTTCACCCAGTGCACGGCGCTGATGTCGCACCACCCCACCTGGTCGGGCCTCGCCCAGGGACTGCTGGTGCTCGGCATGCTCTGGTGGGCCTGGGTCGGCTACGCCTGGCTGACCAGCGTCATCGACCCCGAGGAGGGCGCCGTGCGCCTGGTCATGTTCGGGGCGATGGCGGCGCTGCTGCTCGTCTCCCTCTGCGTGCCTGAAGCGTTCGGCAGCCTCGCCCTCGTCTTCGCTCTCGCCTACGGCGCTGTACGGGTCGCCCACATCGGCCTCTTCATGCTGGCCAGCCCCGATGACGACGAGCTGCGCCACTCGGTGCTCGGGCTGGCGCTCAGCACGACGGTCGCGGTCGCGCTGCTGGCCACCGCCTCGCTCTTCGACGGTGCCGCCCAGGGCGCGCTGTGGGCGCTGGCCCTCTTCCTCGACATGGCCGGCCCGTACTTCATCCGCCCCGAGGGCTGGAAACTGGTCCCCGAGCACTTCGCCGAGCGCCACGGGCTGATCGTGATCATCGCCCTCGGCGAGTCGATCGTTGCGATCGGCGTCGCGGCGGCTGGCGAGCTCACCTTCGGGATCGGGACCGCCGCCGTTCTCGGCGTCGCCCTCACCGCCGCGATGTGGTGGACCTACTTCGACGTCGTCGCGATCGTCGCCGGCCGCCGGCTCACCGAGGCCGAGCGCGGGATCGCGCAGAACACGATGGCCCGCGACTCCTACTCCTACCTGCACCTGCCGATGATCGCCGGGATCGTCCTCGTCGCCCTCGGCCTGAAGAAGACGATCGGCCACTTCGACGAGCACCTCGACGCGGTGCCGGCCTTCGCCCTGCTCGGCGGCCTCGCCACCTACCTGCTCGGCCACGTCGCCTTCCGCTACCGCCACGTAAAGACGATCAACCGCCAGCGCCTGCTGCTGGCGATCGTGCTGCTGATCCTCGTCCCGGTGGCGACCGAGATGCCGGCCCTGGCGGCCCTGGCGGTCGTCAACCTGCTGCTCTGGGCGATGATCGCCTACGAGACCCGCAGCTACGGCGAGGGGCGCTACCGCCTCCGCCACCCGGAGGCGGCCGAGACCTGAGCCAGGTGGTTTTTGGCCAGCTGGCCAGTCAAACCCTAGAATCCCGGCGATGAGCCCGCGGGAGGTCAGGGTCGCCGTGATCGGCGCCGGCATGTCGGGGATCGGCGCGGCGATCCACATGCGCCGCGCCGGGATCGAGGACTTCGTCCTGCTCGAGCGCGGAGCCGTGCCGGGCGGCACCTGGCGCGACAACACCTACCCCGGCTGTGCCTGCGACGTCCCCACCGCGCTCTACTCCTACTCCTTCGCCCCGAAGCCCAACTGGAGCAGGGCCTTCGCACCGCAGGCGGAGATCCAGCGCTACCTGCTCGACGTCGCCGGTGCGCACGGGGTCGGCGACCGGATCCGCTGCGGTGCCGACGTGCTCGCGGCCGAGTGGGACGAGGCGCGGCGTCGCTGGTTGATCCAGACCAGCGCCGGCGACTACGCCGCCCAGGTGCTGGTCTCGGCGACCGGGCCCTGGAGCGAGCCGGTGATCCCGTCCCTGCCCGGGCTGGACGAGTTCGAGGGCAAGGCCTTCCACTCTTCGCGCTGGGACCACGAGCACCGGCTCGACGGTGCCCGGGTCGCGGTGATCGGCAGCGGCGCATCGGCAGTCCAGTTCGTGCCCGCGATCCAGCCCAGGGTCGGGCAGCTGACGCTCTTCCAGCGCACCGCCCACTGGGTGCTGCCGAAGGCCGACCGCCCGCTCGGCCCCCGGGCACACCAGCTCTTCCGCCGCTACCCCGCCTCCCAGCGCGCGATCCGCAACGGCCTCTACTACGTCAGCGAGCTGATCGGGCTCGCGATGCGCAACCCGCGCCTGCTGGGCCCCCTCCAGCGAGCGGGCGAAGCGCACATCCGCCGCACCGTCGCCGACCCCGAGCTGCGCCGCATCCTCACCCCCGACTACACGCTCGGCTGCAAGCGGCTGCTCTTCTCGAACGAGTGGTACCAGGCGCTGACCAGGCCGAACGTCGAGGTCGTCCCGCACGCGGTCGAGGAGGTGCGGCCGAACGGCCTCGTCGACGCCAACGGGGTCGAGCGCGAGGTCGACACGATCGTGCTCGGCACCGGCTTCACGATCACCGACCTGCCGATCGCCGAACGCGTCCGCGGGCGCGAGGGCCGCACGCTGGCCGACACCTGGCAGGGCAGTCCGACCGGCTACCTCGGCAGCGTCGTCCACGGCTTCCCCAACTTCTTCCTCCTGCTCGGCCCCAACATCGGCAACGGCCACTCCTCGGCGTTCATGCT
>Ga0190265_10000613_pt1 | contig 24614 bp, 5 predicted proteins | sample Popmic124T_FD_133135 | JGI IMG/M metagenome (GOLD analysis project Ga0190265, IMG submission 133135) | Populus adjacent soil microbial communities from riparian zone of Indian Creek, Utah, USA - 124 T | ecosystem: Environmental > Terrestrial > Soil > Riparian zone | place: USA: Utah | collected...
CATCGGCCCGCTCGGCACGCTCAATATCAACGCGTTCCACACCGGCGCCGCGGCCGCCGATGGGAACGATCGGATCATCTACAACAGTGCGACGGGCCAGCTCTTCTTCGACGCCGACGGCAACGGCAGCGGCGCGGCGGCGGTGCTGTTCGCCACCCTTGGAACGGGGCTGGGCCTCACCGCGGCGGACTTTATCGTGATCTGACTGTCCCTACGGCCCCGAAACAATGCATTTGGAGTCTTGCCGCTGTCACGCGGGCCTGACATCTAGTTGATCATAGGGGGGATTCGCCCCCGCCTTTCCGCTGCCCGAAAAGCTCGGATCGCATGAACGCGTGGGGATTTTCCAATGATCAGAACCAATCACCGCTTGGCCTTCCTGAACAGCATCCGGGATTCGGCGGACTTGGACGACACGCTTCCGGCCGATCTTTGGGGCCGATTTGCCACGCGCCGGGCCGATGTCATCGTGCGCCCGCAGGCTATGGATGACGCGCCCTCCTCGCTGTCCGAGCCGGGCCCGGCCACCGACGCCTTCCCCGCCGCGGGCTCGATCGCCTTCACCGGCTTCAACGCCGACGACCCCGACAGCCTCGCCTTCGCGGTGCTGGAGGATATCGCCGCCGGCTCGGTCATCACCTTCGACGACAATGAGTGGAACGGCACCGCCTTCAACACCGGCGAGGGCACGCTCACCCTTACCCTGACGACCGCCGTTGCGGCGGGCACGATCGTCCGCATCGACAGTTCGAACACCGCCACGCCGACGACGTCGCACGGGACGATTGCCCGATCGGGGAGCTTCGACCTCTCCGGAACCACCGAGTCGGTCTACGCCTATACGGGCACCGCGGCCGCCCCCACCTTCCTGGCCGCGCTCGGAATCAGCGGCTTTACCGGTGCCACGACGACGGGGCTGCTCACCAATACCGGCCTGACGCTCGGCACGCACGCGATCGATATCGGCGTCATCGACGCCGGCGCCGATATCGCCGCTTATGACGGATTGCGCACCGGCCAGACCAGCTTCACCGATTATGCCGCGATCATCAACAACACCGCGAACTGGGTCACGCAGGACGCGGCCGGCTCGCAGGCCGGCGACGGCACCAATCCGGACACGCCGTTCTCGGCGGTTTCGTTTGTGATCGCCGGCGGCGCGGGCGCGCTCGCCATCGACGACGTCACCCTGGCCGAAGGCGATACTGGCACCACCGCCTTCAGCTTCACCGTCACTCGCTCGGGCGGCAGCACCGGCGTCGTCGGCGCGACCTGGACGCTGACCGCGCCGGGCGGCGCGGGCAATGCCGATGCCGGCGATTTCGACGCGCTGCAGAGCTTCACCGGCACGGTCAGCTTCGCCGATGGCGACACCAGCGAGACGATCACGATCCTGGTCCAGGGCGATCTGGTCAACGAGGACGACGAGGACTTCACGGTCGAGCTCTCGCTCCCGACCGGCGGCGCCACCATCGGCGACGACACGGGCGAGGGCACCATCACCAACGACGACGCCGCGCCGGTCCCGGGCGAGCTTTCGATCGGCGACGTGACGATGAACGAGGGCAATGCCGGCACGACCTCCTTCACCTTCACCGTCCTGCGCACCGGCGGCGACGACGGAGCGGTGAGCGCGACTTGGACGCTCGACGCGCCGGGCGGCGCGAACCTCGCCGATTCGGCGGACTTCGCCGGTGCGCAGCCGACCAGCGGCACGGTCAGCTTCGCCGACGGCCAGACCTCGCAGACCATCACCATCCTCGTCCAGGGCGATGTCTCGGTGGAGACGAGCGAAACCTTCCTCGTCACCCTCTCGGCGCCCACGGGCGGGGCGACGCTCGGCAATTCGAACGGCACCGGAACGATCCTCAACGACGACGCCGTCGCCCTGCCGAGCGCCTCGATCGGCGACGTCTCCGTCGCCGAAAGCGATGACGGCGTCTCCTATCTGGTCTTCACGGTCACCCTGTCGAGCCCGGCGACCGGGCCGGTCAGCTTCGATTTCGCCACCTCGAACGGCACCGCCACCGCGGGCAGCGACTATGTCGCGCATAGCGGGCAGGTCGCCTTCGCCACCGGCGAAACCACGCAGACCATCTCGATCCCGATCATCGGCGACGCCAACCCGGAGGTCGCCGAGACGCTGGTCGTCACGCTCAGCAACCCGATCGGCGACGCGACGATCAACGACGGCACCGCGACCGGCACGATCACCAATGACGACGGCTCGGGTTATTACAGCCTCGCGGGCGGCAGCTTCACCCAGGACTGGACCAATATCGGCCAGATCACGGCCAACGACAATTGGAGCGGCGTGCCGTTCGTCATCGGCTATCGCGGCGACGATCTCACCACCGCCACCGGCACCGACGCGCGCACGATCACCGGCACCAGCGCCGTCGTCGACGTCAACGCCAACCAGACGGATCCGAGCACCTTCAACACCGGCGGCGTCACCGAATTCCACCTCGCCAATCCGGTGGTCGGCCTGACCGGCTCGGGCACCGCCGACGCACCCTATCTCGCGCTCTACATGGACGCGAGCGGCCGCTCGGACGTCCGCGTCCAGGCCAATCTGCGCGATATCGACGGCAGCATCGACGATGCCGCCCAGCAGATCGCCGTTCAGTACCGGACCAGCGCGAGCGGGCCGTGGCTGAACGCGCCCGGCGGCTATTTCGCCGACGTCACCACCGCCAACTCGGCGACCCAGGTGACCGCTGTCGACATCACCTTGCCCGCCGACGCCAACGGCGCCGCCACCCTCGAAATCCGTTTCCTGACCACCAATGCCGCCGGCAATGACGAATATGTCGGCATCGACGACATCGTGATCAGCAGCGTCGAAAGCGCGCCGATCCTGTCGATCGGCAACAGCGCGATCTTCGAGGGCGATTTCGGATCGTCCGCGATCACCTTCACCGTCACCCGCTCCGGCACCACCACCGGCACCGTCACCGCCGACTATACGGTCAATTTTCCCGGCGGGATCAACAGCACCAGCATCGACGATTTCGAGGTCGGCCAGGTCTTTACCGGCCAGGTCAGCTTCGCCGACGGCCAGACCAGCGCGACGATCACGTTCAACGTCGACGGCGACATCGGCCCCGAGGCGGACGAGAATTTCACCGTCACCCTTTCCAATCCGGTCGGCGGCATCATCGGCGACGGCGTCGCCACCGGCACGATCATCAACGACGACGGCCCGCCGCCGCTGGTCACGATCAACGACGTCACCGTGACCGAGGGCGATGCGGGCACCAGCCTGATGACCTTCACCGTCACCCGCACCGGCGGCACCGGCGCGTTCGACGTCAGCTACGCCACGCAGGACATCACCGCGAGCGCGGGATCCGATTATGTCGCGACCAGCGGCACGCTCAACTTCGCCGATGGCCAGATGAGCCAGACGATCAGCGTCGCGATCAACGGCGACACCCTCTCGGAGGTCAGCGAGACGCTTCGGGTGGTGCTCTCCAACGCGACCAATTTCGCGCTGCTCGCCGACAGCACCGGCGTCGGCACGATCGCCGGCGACGACCCGATCTTCATCCACGACATCCAGGGCACGTCCTATTTCAGCCCGATCCTCGCCGCCGAAGGGATCGGCACCTTCAACACGGCGTCGGCGGGCTTCGTCACGGTCCGCGCGGTGGTGACCGCGGTCGACAATGTCGGCAACCGCCAGGGCTATTACCTTACGGAGGAGATCACCGACTGGGACGGCAACAGCTACACGTCCGAGGGCATTTTCGTGATGACCCGCAACGATGCCGGGGCCGGCAGCGAGGTTTCGGGCGTGACGGCCGGCGACCTCGTCCAGCTCTCCGCCCAGGTGATGGAATATCAGGCGTTCAACACCATGCCGCGCACGATGCTGGTCAATTCGACCGGCTTGCAGATCATCAGCACCGGCAATCCGCTGCCGACCGTCACGCTCACCGGAATCCCCAACGAGGTGCTGACGGCGGTCACCCCCGATTTGCTGGATTCGACCGGAAACACGTTCGACGCCTCGCTCTACGCCCTCTCTTATTTCGAGACGGTCGAAGGCATGCTGGTCACCGTCCCCAACATGGTGGTCGCCGACGGCTTCGTCTCGACTTCGGGCGGCGACCCGTTCCTCCAGGCCTATTCGCTCGACAGCGCCAATGCGGACCAGATCAACAGCCGCGGCGGCTACACCATCTCGGGCGATCCGCCCAATTCGCCGCCCGACACGGCCGGCACCGGCGACGACACCAACCATGGCGGCCAGCACCTCCATGACGGCGACGTCAATCCCGACATCATCGAGCTCGACTTCACCGACTTCGCCACCGAGGCGCCGCCCGGGCTGCTCGAGACGGCGACGATGGGCGACCTGCTCGGCGACGTCACCGGGATCATCGATTTCGACTTCACCGACCGCAAGCTGTTCGTCACCAGCATGGAGCCGGGCGGCTTCGTCAACAGCGGCAATCCGGTCCAGGAAACCACCGCCCTTGGCGGCGGCGACGGCCGCAGCCTCACCGTCGCCACCTTCAACGTCGAGAATCTCGACCCGGGCGACGGCGCCGCGCGCTTCACCGCTCTGGCCAACGCCATCGCCAACAATCTCAACGCGCCCGACATCATCTGCATCGAGGAGATGCAGGACAATAATGGCGCCGCAGGGGGCGGCACCGACGCCTCCACCAGCTGGCAGATGCTGGTCGACGCGCTGAATCTTGCGACCGGCTCGAACTACCAGTGGGTCGATCAGGACCCGAACGGCAGCGAAGGCGGCGAGCCCGGCGGCAACATCCGCGTCGGCTTCCTGTACAATACCGACCGGGTCCAGCTCGGCGACCTCGACGCCAATGCGACGATCGCCGAGCGCCGCCAATATACCGACCGGATCGGCGACGGCGTCCGCGACGCAGGCGACCTCATCGCCTTCTCCGACGACATGCTCGGTGCCGAGATCAGCGCGTCGGACTGGGCGGGCACGCGGCGCTCGCTGCTCGGCGAGTTCAACTTCAACGGCAACAGCGTCTACGTCACCGCCAATCACTGGCCGGCCAAGGGCGGCTCGGGCGAATTCTGGCAGTTCGACCAGGATCTCGAAAATGGCGACCCCGACAATAGCGGCTGGGCGCAGCGCAATCAGGTCGCCCAGGACGTCTATGCGGTGCTCAACCTGATCGAGGGGACCGCGCCCGAGGCCGGAATCGTCGCGGGCGGCGACTTCAACGATTTCTACTTCTACCGGCCGCTCGAGGCGGTGACCGGCTACGTCCACGCGGACGGGACCGCCCGCGTCGGCGGCGCCCGCTTCGAGAATCTGACCCTGACCCTGCCCGAGGCCGAGCGCTACACCTACACGTTCGACGGGCGCAGCCAGGCGATCGACCATATCATCGTCAACGGCCTGCTCGGCGACGTCGCCACCTACGACGTCGTCCATCTCAATACCGGCTACAATTCAAACGGCACCGGCGTCGACGCCAATCCGTCCCTGTCCGATCACGATCCGGGCCTCGCCTCGTTCGACTATCGCAATTTCGACGAGGTGCTGAACGGAACCGCGGGCAACGACTTCATCGACGGCTTCGGCGGCGACGACACCATTTCAACCGGCCTTGGCGACGACATGATCGTCGGCGGCGCCGGCGCCGATACGATGAGCGGCGGCGACGACGACGACACCTATCATGTCGACGATGCCGGCGACGTCGTCATCGAGCTGGCCGGCGAAGGCAATGACACCATCTTCACCAGCATCAACTATCAGCTCGGCGCCAGCCAGTTCGTCGAGATCCTGGCGGCCAGCGTCTCGGCCGGCACGACGCCGCTCAACCTGACCGGCAACGGCCAGGCCAACGAGATTTACGGCAATGCCGGCGCCAACGTCCTGCACGGCGGCGGCGGCCTCGACATGCTGGCCGGCCTCGGCGGCAACGACGTCTTCTACACCGACGTTGCGGGGACGGTCGTGGTCGAGGCGGCGGGGGGCGGCACCGACGTGCTCTATACCAGCGTCAGCTACGTGCTCGGCGCGGCGGACGTGGAAACCCTGTCGACCAGCAGCCATGCCGCCACGACCTCGGTCAACCTCACCGGCAACGGCATCGCCCAGACCATCGTCGGCAATGCCGGCGCCAACATCCTCCACGGCGGCGGCGGCGCCGACGTGCTGATCGGCCTCGCCGGCAACGACGTCTATTATACCGATTTCGCGACGATGCTGGCCTTCGAATCGATCGGGAACGGCTTCGACAGCCTCTACACCAGCGTCAGCTACACGCTGTCGAGCAGCAGCGAGATCGAGCTGCTGTCGACCAATCTCCACATCGGCACCGCGGCGATCAACCTCACCGGCAATTCCTTCAACCAGGTGCTCTACGGCAATGCAGGCGCCAACGTGCTCGACGGCAAGTTCGGAGTCGACACACTGGTCGGCTTCGGCGGCGCCGACCAGTTCACCTTCAGCTCCGGCTTCAACAGCCAGAATATCGACTATATCCGCGACATGCAGACCGGCATCGACAAGATCGCGCTCGACGATGCGATCTTCACCGGGCTCGGCCTCGGGGCGCTCTCCGCGGACGCCTTCCGCACCGGCACGGCGGCGCAGGATTCGAGCGACCGGATCATCTACAACGCGTCGAACGGAAATCTCTATTACGACTCCGACGGCAATGGCTCGACCGCCGCGATCCTGTTCGCCAACCTGCAGAATCTGGCCTCGCTCAGCGCCAGCGACTTCGTGGTGATCTGACCGACCGGGGCGCTTCGGCGCTCCCCGACGCCCGGCGCCTTAGGCCTCGACCGACACCGCGTTGGCGATGCCGTCGGCCTTGAAGCCGATCGCTTCGGGCTGGACGACGCCGGCCATCGTCGCCACGTCGTAGAGCTCCTGGACGGTGTGCTCGAAGCGCAGCCATTCGACCGACTGGCCGGTGTCGATGTCGACGATCAGCAACCCGCAGCGCGCGACCGCGTCCTTGGCGGCGAGCAGCTCCTGAAGCTCCAGCCCCTCGAAGGTCTGGTTGTGGCGCGGCCGCGACAGGCCGATCACCGCGTAGCGGCCGATGAACGCGAGGCCCCTCGCATAGCCGGGGCAGAAGGCGACCATATCGAACGCGCCCGTCGCCGGATCGACCGACCCGAACGCGCCGCGGCCCGAATCCAGCAGCCAGAGCTTGCCGCCGTAGAGGCGCGGGGAATGCGGCATCGACAGGCCCGAGGCGACGATCTCTCCCGACGCCACGTCCACGATCACGCCGCCGTCGCGCCGCCGGTCGCGCCAGCCGTCGGCGACGTCCGAGCGGCTCACCGCGGTCACATAAGCGGGCCTCGTGCCATCCATGGCAAGGCCGTTGAGATGGCAGCGATCCTCGCGCGCCAGCGCGCCGATGAAGGGCGGCCGCCAGAGCGGGCGGAAGCTCGCAATCTCGCTGGTGGTCGCAAGGCAGTTGAAGGCGGTGTTGACGAAGATCGTGCCGATTTTGCCGTCGCCGATGTCGCCGACGCCGATATCGTGCATGTCGATCGCGCCGGTGACCCGGCCTTCGCGCGGCACGAAACGGCGATCCGCCCCGTTGTCGAGCCGCCGGCCCGCAGGCACGTCGTTGCGGAATCGCCAGAGCACCGTCTTGGCGCTGGTCAACAGGGTTTCGCCGTCGGTCCACAGCCCCTGGCAATGATCGATCATCCGCTCGTGCGCGCGCAAGCCGCCGTCCTGCCTGCGGCCGATCATGAAGATCCGCCCGGCCTGATAGGTGGTGAAAGCGAGGCTCACATTCTGCGCCGCAAGCCAGCCGGCCAGGCCGGGCGAGCCGAGCAGGAGCGGCGATTTCTCTTCTGGCGCGGGTTCGGGCGCGGCGGCGGCGTCGGTTTTCAGGTCGGTCATCGCGCGATGTGCTTCGAAATGCGGCGCCGGGTCAAGCGCGCCGCGGCACCGGTCAGCGGCTGAAGCCGAAGCGCGCGAGCAGCTCCTCGCGCGTATAGGTTCTCGGCGCGGGCGGGGGGACGCGGTTGGTGACTCGTTCATAGACTCCCGGCCGGACCTCGCGATACCAGGGCTGGCCGATCGGGCCCGCCCGGTCGCGCAGATGGGCGAGATATTCGTCGAGGCTGGCGAACGTACGTCCGTGCGCGAACGGCAATTGCCGCTCGCCGCCGGCACCGGATTGACTCATCTTCGGCTCCTTCGCTTCGCCGCGCGGCGCGGCCGCACCCGCATTTTCCGCCGAGCAGGCGCACAGGCCCGCAAGGCCCAATGAGAGGCCGATCGCCCGTCTCTTTCTCATCCACAGACTCCTGCGTTCGCCGCAAACTGCCATTATAGGGGTTGGCAGTGCGGAAAATACCATGTTTAACTCGCTGTTTACCGGTCAACGAATCGCACATCGGGGAGATCCATCCGTGACGAAGCCGCTCAAGGGCCTGCAGGCCCGCACCTCCAACGTCGCCACCACCGAGGAATTTATCAGCGCCCGCAACGTCTTCCTGACGCAGCCGGTGGCTCGGGTGCCGGAGGGGAACGATGCGAATTTGTCGACGAGAGGCTCGTTTCTGTCCGACGGCGTCGCCGCGCGGGCCAGCGACAAGGTCGTCCTGAGCGAAGCGCCCGGCGTATGCGGCTGCGGCATTTGCGCGCCCAGCAAGGGCGACGGCGACGGCGACGGCGCCACCGCGGCCACCGAATCGAACGTCACCCACATTTTGCCGCCGTCGACCATCTTCGACGAAGGCACGCTGACGGTCGCCGTCGGAGGCTCGGTTTCCGGCTTGATCGACGTCACCGGCGACGTCGACACGATCGAAGTGACCCTGGTCGCGGGCCAGACCTACCTCTTCTCCCTCACCGGCACCGGCGGCACCCCGGTCACCGACACGTTCCTCACCGTCAATGCGCCGGGCGGCGCGCTGATCAACGAGGACGATGACGGCGGAGTCGGCACCTTCTCGCTGATCACGATCACCGCTGCGGTTTCGGGCGTCTACACGATCCTCGCCGAGTCGTTCAGCAATCCGGGCGATCCGGGCACCGGCGAATGGACTCTGAACGTTCAGCAGCAGGGCGCCGATGAAGCCCCCGGCGTGCCGCCGTCCGCGGTCGTCCACACGATCGGCTCGACGACCTACGGTTTCATCAGCGCAAGCGGCGACGGCGACGTCTATCAGGTCAACCTCACCGCCGGGATGATCTACAATTTCGCGGTCGCCGCGGGCGCCGACTATGAAACCGACTGGCAGGCCGTGCCGCTGGGCGAGGTCGACACGCTGATCGACATTTACGACAGCGCCGGCGTCCTGCTCGGCACCGTCGACGACGTCAGTTTCCCCGACGACATCAGCTCTGCCCTCGGCTTCCTTCCCGAAACCGACGGCATCTATTATATCCGCGTCCGCGGCTATTCGGGCCAGACCGGCGGCTACACTTTGGTGTCCACCGAATCCGACCTCGGCGATGAGAGTCCGCTCGATTCGATCGACTGGATGAGCGCCGACAATGTCGATTTCGTCGACGTCCTGGGCGTGCCGACCGCCTATGTCTATTTCGGCGCGGCCGGCGAAACCTTCGGCGAGGACGGCGAATCGTTCGGCTGGAACCAGTTCGAGATGGACCAGCTGATGCTCGCGCTCGAGGAATATGAGCAGATCCTCGGCGTCAATTACGAGGTCACCACCGACCTGAACCAGGCGACCTTCCGCCTGTTCACGACCACCTCCGAAGATTTCGGCGCCTATTTCTACCCGCAGGACCCGGCCTTCGGCTCGGCCCAGGGCATCGGCGCGTTCAACGTCGACAGCGGCGGCTGGAACGCCCCGGGGCAGCAGGCCCTTCTGCAGGGCGGCTATTCCTTCGCAGTGATCCTGCACGAATTCGGCCATGCCCATGGCCTCGCGCATCCGCACGACAATGGCGGCGGCTCCGACGTCATGCTCGGCGTGACCGGCGCGACCGGCTCCTACGGCATCTTCGATCTCAACCAGGGCGTGTACACGGTCATGTCCTACAACGATTCGTGGCCGACCGGCCCCAATGGCGAATCGCCGTTCACGCTGGCCACGCTGGGCTTCGGCTGGTCGGGCTCGCTCAGCGCGTTCGACATCGCCATGCTGCAGATCCGCTACGGCGTCCATGACTACAATACCGGCGACGACACCTACGTCCTTCAGGATGTGAACGCGGTTGGTACCTATTACGACGCCATCTGGGATTCCGGCGGCACCGACGAGATCACCTATACCGGCACCCGCGACGCCGTCATCGATCTGACCGCGGCGACGCTCGATTACTCGCCGACCGGCGGCGGCGTGGTTTCGTTCGTCGATGGTATTTTCGGCGGCTACACCATCGCCAATGGCGTGACGATCGAGAATGCGACGTCCGGCGACGGCGACGACGTCCTGATCGGCAACGACGCCGCCAACGTCCTCACCGGCAATGACGGCAATGATACCTTCATCGGCCGCGAGGGCGACGACATCTTCGACGGCGGCGACGGCACCGATACGGCGGTCTATTTCGGCAACCAGGCCGATTACACGATCACCGCGATCGTCGGCGGCTTCACCATCACCGACAACAATGCGGCCGACGGCGACGACGGCACCGACACGCTGACCGGCATTCGCTTCGTCGAATTCGACGACGGCACGGTCAATCTCGAAGACGAGCCGGGCAACCAGGCGCCGACGCTCACCGGCCTCAACCCGACGCTGGTGTTCGACGAGAACACCGTCAACGCGGCGGCGCAGCTGATCGACGGCGATGTCGAGTTCGACGACAGCGACGGCAATTTCGACGGCGGCACGATCACTGTCAGCGGCGCGCTCACCGAGGACGTGATCGCAGTCCGTAACGAGGGCACGGGCGTCGGCGAGGTCGGCGTCTCGGGCGCCAACATCACTTATGGCGGCGTCGTCGTCGGCACCTTCGCCGGCGGCACCGGCGGCACCACGCTCACGATCACGCTCAATGCCGCCGCGACCTCGGTCGCGGTCGACCAGATCCTGGAGAACCTCACCTACGCCAATGCGAACCAGGACCCGACCCTGACCCGGACGCTGACGATCAACGTCACCGATTCGGACGGCGCCGACCTTGGCGGCTCGGTCTACACGCCCGGCCCCTATGTCGAGCAGACCGGCGGCGCCAATCCGATCGGCACCTTGCCGACTTTGGGCGACGGCCCGGTGCTCGCCGGCGTCGACGCCGACAATGACGGCGACCTCGACCTGGTGTTGGGCGACCAGCCCGGCACGCTGCGCTATTTCCAGAACAACGCGGGCGCCTATACCGAGCTCACCGCCGCGGCCAATCCGTTCAACGGCTTCACCGTCGGCAACTCCTATTCCATGCCTGTGGCGATCGACTTCGACGGCGACGGCGACATGGATCTCGCCGTGGGCGGCTCCCCCGGCACCGTGTTCGCCTTGCAGAACAACGGCAACGGCACCTTCACCAATCTGGTCGGCGCCGGGATAAATCCGTTCAGTGGCATCGACGTCGGCGCCTTCTCCGACCCGGCCGCCATGGATTACGACAATGACGGCGACTCCGATCTGGTCCTCGGCGGCGGCGGCGGCACGGGCTCCATCCCGGCCAATAACGGCGCGCTGCTCGTTTGGCAGAATACGGGCGGCGTCTTCACCCAGCAGATCGGGGCCGCCAATCCGTTCACCGGCATCGACGTCGGCAACTTCGCGTCGCCGACGTCCGGCGACGTCGATGGCGATGGCGACGTCGACCTCGTGGTCGGCAACAGCGCGGGCGCGGTACAGACCTACCTGAACAACGGTAGCGGCGTGTTCACCCTGGCGGTGGGCGCTGCCAACCCCTTCAACGGGGTGACCATCGCGGGTGGATACGCTTTGCCCAGCCTGATCGATATCGACGGCGACGGCGATCTCGACATGAGCGTCAGGGGCTATGGCCCCGGCCCGATCCGCTATTTCGAGAATACCGGCTCGTTCGCCGCCGGCTCTCCCCCGACCGTCGAGATCACGGTCAATTCGCAGAACGACGCGCCGTCGGGCGCCAACAACAGCCACACCATTCCGGAGGACGGCTCCTACCAATATACGCTTGCCGACTTCGGCTTCACCGATGTCGACGCCGACACGTTGCTCGAAGTGGTGGTCACCACCCTGCCGACCAACGGCCAGCTGCAGCTCAACGGCGTCGCGGTCACCGCGGGCCAGGTGATCTCCGCCGCGGACATTACGGCGGGCCTGCTCGACTTCGTACCCGACACGGGTGAATCCGGCACCGGCTATGCGACCTGGACCTTCCAGGTGCGCGACAATGGCGGCACCGCGAACGGCGGCGTCAACACCGATCCGTCGGCGAACACGATGACCATCAACGTGACGCCGGACAATACGGCGCCGACGCTGACCGGCTTCGGCCCGTCCGTCACCTTCCTCGAGAACACGGTCAACGCGACTCCTCAGATCCTCGACGGCGACGTCACCTTCACCGACGCCGAGGGCAATTTCAACGGCGGCTCGCTCGAGGTCACCGGCCTTCTGGCCGAGGACTTCATCGGCGTGAACAACGAGGGCACCGGCGCCGGCCAGATCGGCGTCAGCGGCCTCAACGTCACGTACGAAGGCGTCATCATCGGCACGATCACCGACGCGGTCGGCGTCTTCACCGTCGACCTCAATTCGGCGGCCACGTCAGAGGCCGTCGACGCGCTGATCGAGAACCTGACCTATTCGAACAACAGCGACACCCCGACCCCGTCGCGCACGCTGCACATCAACGTCACCGACGCCGACGGCCTCGATCTGACCCTGCCCGGCGGCTTCGTCGAGGCAACGGGCGGCAACGATCCGCTGGCCGGCCTGCCGACCTTCGGACCCGGACCGAACCTGGCCTTCGTCGACGTCAACGACGACGGCGACCTCGACGTCGTGGTCGGCGACCAGGACGGCACCTTGCGCTACTTCGAGAATAACGGCGCGGGCTATACCGAGGTTACCGGTGCTTCCAATCCGTTCGACGGCTTCGTCGGCGAGACGCTGGGCGGCGCGGTTCCGAGCACCTACACCGCCCCGGCCGCGATGGACGTGGACGGCGACGGCGATCTCGATCTCGTCGTCGGCAACAATTACGGGTTCATCGCCACCGTCCAGAACGACGGCAACGGCGCCTGGACGCAGCTGCTCGATACCGCCAATCCGTTCGACGGGCTGCGGGATCCCAGCTTCACGGACCCGACCGCGCTCGACGTCGACGGCGACGGCGATATTGACATGGTCGTGGGCAGCAGCTTCGGCGACCTGTACAGCTTCCTCAACGACGGCTCCGGCAACTTCACGATGTTTGGGGTCGGCGATGCGGAGAATCCGTTCGGCACCGTTAGCGTCGGCTACTTCAGCTCGCCGGCGGCGGGCGATGTCGACGGCGACGGCGACCTCGATCTGGTCGTCGGCGAGTCTGACGGGACGCTCAACACCTTCATCAACAACGGCAGCGGCAATTTCACCGCGGCCGTCGGCGCGGCCAATCCGTTCAACGGCATCGACGTCGGATCCTATTCGATCCCGACGCTGGTCGACATCGACGGCGACGGCGACGACGATCTGGTCGTCGGCGACAGCGCCGGTGGCGACACCAGGGTGTTCATCAACAACGCGGCCGGCACGCCGAGCATCGTCGTGAACGTGACGCCGGAGAGCGACATCTTCCCGGTCGAGCTCTACGACGAGAACGATGTCCTGGTGGACACCTATGTGACCCTCCAGGAGGCGATCGACGCGGCGAGCGACGGCTATCGCATCTTCGCGGCGGCCGGCACCTATGACGAGGACATCGTCGTCGACGTCGACGTGACGATCGAGGGCGCCAATGCCGGCCTCGCCGGCACCGACGGGACCCGCGGCGCCGAGACGATCGTCAACGGCTCGGTCACGATCACCGCGGCCGGCGTCACCATCGACGGCGTCAACGTCACCGGCGACACCGCCTCGGGCGGCTTCCATGTCGGCGTGATCGTCAGCGGCAACGATTTCAGCCTGATCAACTCGGTCCTTTCGGGCCGCGACGGCAACTTCATCGACGACACCGTGGCGGTGCTCGCCGGCGGCGTTACCGGGCTCGACATCGGCTTCAACCTGATCACCGGCTATCTGCGCGGCGTCTACCTGACCGGGGCGACGACCGAAGGCTCGGTGCACGACAACCTGTTCCAGGGTGCGGCACTGCCCAATCCGGGCTTTGAGGGCATGGGCAACGGCATCAATTCCGAAACCCAGCTCGTCATCATCACCAACAACACCTTCGCCGCGATCTGGGCGGGCGTGATCAATGTCGGGCCGACCGGCTCGGATCCCGCCAATCTCGCCGATTACATCCTGAACAACACGTTCACGGATGTCGGCGAGCGGCCGGTCCAGGTCTATCCGACCGACGACGTCCACGAGATCTTCGGCACCGATTATAACGAAGCCTTCAGCGCCGATATCGCGGTCGACGAATATGGCGTCACCAATGCGTCCTTCACCTTCCACGGCATGGGCGGCAACGACCATATCTACGGCCACACGATGGGCGACTTCCTGTTCGGCGACGAGGGCGACGACCGGATCTTCGCCAGCGGCGGCGACGACAACATGACCGGCGGATCGGGCAACGACCTGATCGAAGGCGGCGCGGGCATCGACACCGCCAACGTCTCGGCGGCACCGGCTGTCTTCGTCGACACGATCCTCGGCTGGGCGGTCAGCTCGGCGGACGGCAACGACTTCCTCCAGAATACGGAGATCGTCGACCATGGCACCGGGCGAAACCTGCTGGTCGGCGCGTCCGGCTTCACGGGCGTGCAGACCGCGTTCAACAATGCCGAGAATGGCGACAATGTCCGGCTGTCCTCGGGCACCTGGACGGGCACGTACAATTACAACAATACGGGCCTCACCGTCATCGGCGGCGCGGGCGTGATCAATGCCACCTTCCTGAGCGCGAGCGCCTTCGGCATCACCGTGCTCGGCGGGGGCGGCAACGACAACATCACGACCGGCACCGGCAACGACCTCATCCATGGCGGCGGCGGCACCAACGTGCTGACGGGCGGCACGGGCAACGACACTTATTATACGGATGTCGCCACCACCACGATCGTCGAAACCAGCGGCGGCGGCACGGATGTGCTGTACACCAGCGTGAGCTACGTGCTCGGCGCGGCCCAGGTCGAAACGCTGTCGGCGAGCAGCCACACGAGCACCACCAACATCAACCTCACCGGCAACGGCAACAACAACACCATCGTCGGCAATGCGGGCAACAACGTCCTGCACGGCGGCGGCGGCACCGACTATCTGATCGGCTTCGCGGGCAACGACACTTATTATACCGACTCCGCCTCGACGCAGATCTTCGAGAACGCCGGCGGCGGCACCGATACGGTCTATTCGAGCGTCAGCTACGCGCTGTCCTCGTCGGCCGAGATCGAGGTCCTGTCGACCAGCAGCCACGGTGCCACCGCGGCGATCAACCTGACCGGCAACCAGTACAACCAGGCCGTGTACGGCAATGCCGGCGCCAACGTCCTGGACGGCAAGGGCGGCGTCGATACGCTGAGAGGCTTCGGAGGGGCGGATCAGTTCACCTTCAGCTCGGCCCTCGGCGCGACCAATATCGACTACATCCAGGATATGGCCGCGGGCACCGACAAGATCGCCCTCGACGACGCCATCTTCACCGCGATCGGCGGCCTCGGCGCGCTCAATGCGAACGCGTTCGTGACCGGCACCGCGGCGCTCGATGGCAATGACCGGATCATCTACAATGCGGCCAACGGGAACCTCTATTACGACGCCGACGGCAACGGCGCCGGCGCTGCGGTCCTGTTCGCGAACCTGCAGAACCTCGCGGTTCTCAGCGCCACCGACTTCGTGGTCATCTAACCGGCCTTCTCTGGCCACGCAGGGGCGCCCCGCCAGCCGGGGCGCCCCTTTTTTTCGCGCCGGACCGCCCCCCTCCGGCCGGCGAAAGGGAGCGACGCGACATGTCGGAAATGTCCGGATCGGAGTCCAGATTGACCCGGTAGAATCCGTAGGTTAGCCTCCCTTCGCGGGCATCGGCCAAGGCCCCGAGTAAAGTTTTGTCGTGGTCGAAGACGAGAATGACGAGCCAGCCCGCATCCGCCATGCATAGCTGAAGAGGAGGGGCGAGCGCGTTCCCGTCGCTGGGTCCGGGGGATGTGCCGATGGCACGCGAGAAGAACGGTGTGCGCAAGCTTGGCAAGAGAGATGCCCGGGCCGAGGACCTGCTCGCCATCGGCGATGGCCGCGGCGAGGCGCGCGATCCGTTCGGGGCGCTCGATCCCGGAGGCGCAGCGAGCGACGCGATCTCGCTGACCGGCAGCACCTACACGCAGAATTTCAACGCGCTGGCGACATCCGGGACAGCCCTCGCCCTGGCCATCCCCGATTGGGCGATCGCCGAGGCGGGCTCCGGCGGCAACGCCACCTATCAGGCCGGCACCGGCTCGGGCAATGCCGGGGATACGTACAGCTTCGGTGTCGCCGGGACGAACCCCGTCACCGACCGGGCGCTCGGGGCCGTGGCCAGCGGCACCGTTCAATCGCGGTTCGGCGCCGCTTTCGTCAATGACAGCGCCGGTGAGATCGTGGCGCTGGCGATCGGCTATACCGGGGAGCAGTGGCGAAACGGCGGCAATACGACCAGGCACCAGCTCGATTTCCAGATCAGCTTCAACGCCTCCAGCCTGACGACGGGGATTTGGCAGGATATCAACGCGCTCGATTTCCTCGGCCCGATCGCGACCGCCGCCGCCGGCGCGCTCGATGGCAACGCGGCCGCGAACCGGACCGTCTTGTCCTTCACCATCACCGGCCTCAGCATCGCGCTCGGCGGCACATTCTGGATTCGCTGGGTCGATACCGACAATAGCGGCAACGATCACGGTCTGGCGATCGACGATTTCTCGCTGACGCCGACGATCGTACCGCCCAACCAGGCGCCGGTCGTCGCCAATCCGATCGCCGACCGGCACGGCATCGAGGACACCGCCTTCGCCTACGCCTTCCCGGCCGACACCTTCTCGGATCCGGACGGCGACGCATTGCACTATTCCGCGCGGCTGGCGAGCGGCGATCCGCTCCCGTCCTGGCTGGCCTTCGACCCGTCGACGCGCACCTTCTCGGGCACGCCGCCGATCAACTTCGCGGGCACGATCGCGATCATCGTCACCGCGACCGACCCCGATCTGGCCGAGGCGCAGGACAGTTTCGAGCTCATCTTCGATCCGGTCAACGACGCCCCCTCGGCGGCGATCTTCGCCCGGGACGGGAGCGAGATCCGAGTCAACGCCGCCACCGTGGGGGACCAGTTCGCGCCCGCCATCGCCGCGCTCGCCGGCGGCGGCCATGTCGTCGTCTGGCAGAGCAACCATCTCGGCGCGGGCTATGCCATTTTCGCCCAGCGCTACGATTCCGCGGGTGAGACGGCGGGCGGCCAAGCCATGATCAGCGCCGCCACCGTCGATGGCGAGGAAAGCGCAAGCATCGCCGCCTTGGCCGACGGCGGCTTCGTCGTCGCCTGGCTCGCCAATTCCGAAGGGGCGGGCGCGGGGCAGGGCATCGTCGCGAGGCGCTTCGACGCGTCCGGCGCCGCGATGGACGGAGAATTCCACGTCAACACGACCCAGGCGGGCAGCCAGACCCAGCCCGCAATCGCCGCTCTGGCCGGCGGCGGCTTCGTGATCGCCTGGGCTTCGAGCGTGGGCGACGGCAATGGCGGCGGCATTTACGCCCAGCGCTACGATGAAGCAGGGATGCGGGTTTCGGACGAGTTCCAGGTCCACACCAATATCGCCGGCGAACAGATGAGTCCCGCCGTCGCCGGCCTCGCGGGCGGCGGCTTCGTCCTCGCCTGGGCCTCCGAGCATGGCGGTTCGTTCGTCATCTACAGCCAGCGCTTCGACGCCGGCGGCGGCATGGACGGCGCCGAGACTCAAGTCTCCCTCACCGCGGCGGTCAGCCATTCCGTGCCCAGCATCGCGGTGCTCGCCGACGGTGGCTATGTCGTCGCCTGGCAGTCGGACGGGCCGGACGGCAGCGAATCCGGAGTCTATGGGCGCCGCTACGACGTGACGGGCGCAGCGCTGGGCGGCGAGTTCCTGGTCAGCGAGCAGACCGCGAGCAGCCAGGGCCTGCCCAAGGTGGCTGCCCTCGCCGATGGCGACTTCGTCGTCACCTGGTATTCCGACCTTCAGGACGGCAGCGCCACCGGCGTCTATGCGCGCCGCTACGATGCGGGCGGCACGGCGATAAGCGGCGAATATCGGGTCAACGCAACCACCGAGGACATGCAGACCGGCGCCGCCGTCGCCGGCGCCGCCGATGGCGGCTTCGTCATCGCCTGGCATTCCTTCGGGCAGGACGGCGACCAGTTCGGCATTTACAGCCAGCGCTTCGAGCCCCTGCTGATCGCCACCGAGCAGATCGCGCTCGACCTCAAGAACAAGCTTTCGGTCGCGGACGTCGATGCCGGCTCGGGGGTCGTCACGATGACTTTGTCGGTCGATTTCGGCGTTCTGCATGTCGGGGCGGGGACGAGCGGAGCGGCCGTTCTTTCGGGCAATGACAGTGGAGCAGTGACGCTGAGCGGCACGCTCGCCCAGCTCAACGCCTTGCTGTCCAGCGACGCAGCCAGCGCCCTCACCTACACCGCCGATGGCGATGCTCCGCCGGCAATGGCGACCCTTCGGATCGACGTCACCGATAACGGCCAGGACGGCAGCGGCGCCGCCCTGGCGGGCGGCGCCTCGTCGCCGATCCGGATCCTTGCGGTCGCCGACCCGCTGACCATCGGCGACCGGGTGTTCCTCGACGCCAATGGCAGCGGGCACTTCGACGCGGGGGATTCCGGCTTCGACGGCGTGACCGTGGAGCTGCTCGACGGCACCGGTACGAATGTCCTCGAGACGACAGCGACCGCAGCAGGGGGGCTCTACAGCTTCGCCGGGCTTTCGGCGGGGGACTATGTCGTTCGCGTCGTCGGGGCGAGCCTGCCGCCGGGCCTTGCCAGCGCGCCGGGCGCGGCCGATCCCGACGACGATGTCGACAATGACGACAACGGCAGCGCCGCCGGCGCGGATTTCCTCAGCCAGGCCGTCACTCTGAGCGAGGGTGGAGAGCCGGTCGACGACGGCGATGGCGACGCCAACACCAATCTGACCGTGGATTTCGGCTTCGTCGCGCTCGTCATCCCGCCGCCCACCGTCGACCTGAACGGAGCGGCGGAGGGCATCGACTTCGCCGGCGCCTTCGCCGAAGGGGGCGCCGGGGCGCCGATCGGCGACGGCATCGTCGTGACTGTACCGGGCACGCCGATTACCAGCGCGACGATCACCATCGTCGATGCGCTCGCCGGCGACATGCTCGTCCTTGCCGGCGCCTTGCCCGCCACGATCCTGGTGACCGGCGGCGAGGGAAGTGAGTCGCTGACCCTGGCCGGAACCGGCACGCCGGGCGACTGGGCGGCCGCGCTCGCTCTGATCCGCTACGCCACCGCCAGCGACAATCCGGACGCATTCGGCGCGGATCCCGAACGGACGATCGGCGTCGTGGTCGACGACGGCATCGCCGCCAGCGCGCCGGCGACTGCGACGGTGACGATCGCGCCCGTCAATGACGATCCTCTGGTGACCGGCCTCGGCGGCGACGCGGTCACCTGGACCGAAGGCGACGCCTTCGTCCTGCTCGACGCGGATGCAGACGCGGCGGTCGGGGATGCCGACAGCGCGGCTTTCGGCGGCGGCAGCCTGAGCGCCGGCATCCTTACCGGAGCAGGCAGCGAGGATTTGATCGTCCTGGGCGCGACCGGCGGAGTGACGGTGGCGGGCGACGAGGTCCTCGTCGGCGGCGTCCTGGTCGGCGCGATTGCGAGCCAGGGACCGGGCCTGGCGCTGACAATCGATCTCAACGCCGATGCGACTCCGGCGCGGGTCCAGGCCCTGATCCGGGCGCTCGCTTACGCCAATTCGGCCGGCGACAATCCGGGCCCCGGCCAGCGCACCATCGCTTTTCTCCTCAGCGACGGAGACGGCGGGGCGACAGGTGGGAGCGTCACGGTGGACGTGGTCGCGGTCAACGACGCGCCCGCCGGCCAGGACCGGACCTTCGCCGTCAACGAAGATGCCGTACACGTGTTCACCGGGACCGATTTCGGCTTCTCGGACCTGGACGAAGGCGATGCTTTCGCGGGCGTGCTGATCGCATCCCTACCGGCCAAGGGCACGCTGAGGCTCGATGGAGTCGCCCTTGCCGCCGGGGCCTTCGTCACCGCGGCCGACATCGCCGCCGGGCGGCTCGTCTTCGCGCCGGCCGGCAACGGCAACGGCGCGGCGTATGCGAGCTTCACCTTCCAGGTGCGCGACGATGGCGGCACCGGCAGTGGCGGCCTCGATACGGACCCCAGCGCGAACCGGCTCACCTTCGACGTCGCCGCGGTCAACGACGCGCCGACCGCCGACATCACGCCGCCGGCCGGCGGGTTCAAGGTCCTCGAACAGTCCGTGCTGAACCTCAAGGACATGATCGCGCTCAACGACATCGATGCCGGCGCCGGCTCGATCACGGTCACCCTGTCGGTCGATCATGGCCTATTGACCGTCACCGCCGGGACCAGCGGCGCGGCCGTTTCCGGATCCGGCACCGGCGCGGTGACGATCACCGGAACGCTGGCGCAGGTCCGCTCCCTGCTGATCAGCAACGCGACCAGTATTGTCGGCTACACGTCGAGCTCCGACACGCCGCCCGCCGCGGCGCGGCTCGATCTCATTGTCGCCGACAATGGCCATAGCGGCAGCGGCGACGCGCTGAGCGCGAGCGACAGCGCGACGATCGCGATCACGCCCGTCAACGACGCGCCCTCCGGCACCGACAAGACGATCCTGATCGCCGAGGACACGTCCTACACGCTGACGGTCGCCGATTTCGGCTTTAGCGACGTCGAGGGCGACGATTTCGAGGCGGTCATCTTCTCGCAGATCGTCGGCGGCGGCACATTGTGGATCAACGGCAATCCGATGACGACGGCCACGCTCGTCTATGTCCACACGATCATGTCCGGCAACGTCGTCTTCGTCCCCAACGCCAACGCGACCGGAGCGCTGACCGGGATCCGGTTCACGGTCCGCGACGATGGCGGCTTCGAAAATGGCGGATCGGCGGCCGATGCGACGCCGAACCGGCTGAGCTTCAGCGTCAGCCCGGTCAACGACGCGCCGGTCAACGGGGTGCCCGGCGCCCAGAGCATCGACGAGGACGAGCCGCTTATGTTCGGCACGGCCAACGGCAACGCGCTGAGCGTGGCCGACGTCGATGCAGCCACTTTGACAATCACCTTGTCGGTCGCAAACGGCAGCCTCTCGCTCGCGAGCATCGCCGGCCTCGGCTTCACCGCGGGCGACGGCGAAGGCGATGCCACGATGACCTTTTCGGGCACCGTTGCCGCGGTCAACGCCGCGCTCGGCGCGGGCCTCACCTACGTCCCGGCGGCGAACCATGAAGGCGGCGACATCCTCACCTTCGCGACCTCGGACGACGGCCAGTCCGGTTCGGGCGGCGCGCTCGGCGATACCGAAACGATCGCCATCGCCATCGCCGCGGTGAACGACGCGCCGACCGGCGCCGACGCGGCGATCGCGATCGCCGAAGACGGCGAGCATGTCTTCGCGACGGCGAGCTTCGGTTATGGCGATGTCGAAGGGCATGGCTTTGCCGGGCTTTTGCTGACCACCCTGCCGGGCGCGGGCGTGCTCTCCCTCGGCGGAGTCGCGATCACCGTCCCGGGAACGTTCGTCGCCGCCGCCGACATCGCAAGCGGGTTGCTCAGCTATCGCCCGGGGCCGGGCGGCAATGGCGCCGCTTATGCCGAGTTCACCTTCCAGGCGGTGGACGACGGCGGCACCGTCAATGGCGGCGTGGACACCGATCCCACCGCCAACCGCATCGCCATAGAGGTCGTTCCGATCAACGACGCGCCCGTCGCGGGCGGCCTCGAGGGCGATAGCGCCACCTTCGTCGAGGGCGAGGCCTTCGCCGACCTCGATCTTGGCCGCGATGCGATTCTGGCCGACATCGACAGCAGCGATTTCGCCGGCGGTACGCTGACCGTGACGATCGCGGATGCGATGGCCGGCGACATGCTCGGCGTGCGCAACGGCGCCGCCGCCGACATCGTCGCGGCCGGAGGGATCGTCCATTATGGCGGCGTCGCGATCGGCACTTATGAAGGCGGCGGCGCGTCGCCTTTCGTCTTCGCCTTCGACGAGGACGCGACGCCGGCCGCGATCGGCGAGTTGCTGCGCCGGCTCGTCTATCTCAATGGCAGCGGCGACGACCCGGCCGCCGGGCAGCGGGCGATCGACTATGTGCTGACCGACGGCGACGGCGGCACGCTGACCATCCGCTCGTCGCTCGACGTCGTCGCGGTCAACGACGCGCCGACCAGCGCGGACGTCACTCGATCGACCAGCGAGAACGATGCCTATATTTTCCAGGTCGCCGACTTCGCCTTCGCGGACGTCGAGGGCCACGCCTTCGTCGCGGTCAGGGTTTCCACGCTGCCGGACGTGGGGGAGATTCGACTCGACGGCGTGGTGATCGCGCCGGGCGATATGGTCGCGGTCGCGGCCATTGCGAACGGCAGCCTGACATTCGTCCCGGACGCCGGAGAATCGGGCGCGCCTTATGCGGGCTTCACCTTCCAGGTCCAGGACGATGGCGGCGCCCTTCACGGGGGCGATCCGCTGTCCGGCGACCATTTCTTCGCCGTCAACGTCATTGCCGACAATCGCGCGCCGGTCCTTACCGCGCTTGGCGGGGACGCCTCGGTCTTCACCGAGGATGGGGCGGCGGTCCTGCTCGACGATTCGAGCGCACCGGGAAGCGCGGCCGGCATTGCCGACGACCAGCCCCATTTGATCGGCGGCAGCCTCGTGGTTTCGATCGTCGCCAATGCGGTTGCGGCCGAGGATGTGCTCGGCCTGGAAGCGGCGGGCGGGGTCGGCCTTTCCGACGGCACCGAGGTCGGCTCGATCGTCTCGGTCGATGGGCAGGCGATCGGCACCGTGACCGCGGACGGCGCCGGCGGGAACGACCTCGTCATAGCCTTCGACAGCGCCGCCGCGACTCCGGCGGCGATCGGCGCGCTCGTCCGCGCGCTCACTTATTTCAACGCCAATAGGGCGGCTCCGAGCACGGCCGCGCGGACGATCTCGATCCTCCTTCACGACGGCGCCGGCGGCAGCGATTCCGAAACCGTCACCGTCGCCATCGTCGCGACCAACGATCCGGCAATCATTGCAGGCGCCGCGACCGGCGACGTCACCGAGGCCGGCGGCGTCGGCAACGGCACGCCGGGCGTGGCGGAGGCGAGCGGCGATCTCGATTCGACCGACCCGGACGGCATTGACGACAGCTGGCGCGCCGTCGCGGCCGGCACCGCCTCGCTCAGCGGCCACGGCACCTATGCGGTCACCACGGCCGGCGCCTGGACCTATACGCTCGACGACGAGGATGAGGCGGTCCAGGCGCTGAACGGGACCGCGACCCTGACCGACACGTTCGAGGTGGCGAGCGAGGACGGCACCGCGTGGACCGTCACCGTCACCATCCACGCCCGCAACGATTCCGCGACGATCACGGGCATCGCGACCGGCGACGTCACCGAGGCGGGCGGAGTCGCCAACGGCACGCCCGGCACGCCGAGCGCGGCCGGCAATCTCGCCGCCGCCGACGCCGACGACGCGGCCGACGCCTGGCAGGCGGCGAGCGGGACGGGGGCCAATGGCTATGGCAGTTTCACGATCGCCGCGACGGGCCTGTGGACTTACATGCTCGACGACGGCCACGCATCGGTGCAGGCGCTGAACGGCGCCGCGACGCTAACCGACAGCTTCGTCGCGCTCACCGCGGATGGCACCGCGCAGACCGTGACCGTCACCATCCACGGCCGGGACGACGCCGCGACGGTCGCCGACGACACGATCAACACCGATGAAGCGAGCATCGTCTCGGGCTCGGTCCTGGCCGACAATGGAGGCGGCGCCGACGGCGATCCGGACAATCCGATCATCATCGGCGCGGTCAACAATGCGCCGTCGGCCGTCGGGTCGACGATAAGGCTCCCCTCCGGCGCGCTCCTAACGCTCAACGCCGACGGCGATTTCACCTACGATCCAAACGGCGCCTTCGACGCCACCCCGGCACCGGGGTCCGGCGCTTCCAACATGCCGGCCTATGACGGCTTCACCTACACGCTGGCGAGCGGCGAGACGGCGAGCGTGACCGTGACGATCACCGGCATCGACACGAACGACATCCTGCTGGGCACGGCCGGTGCCGATGCGCTCGCCGGCGGCGGCGGCGACGATCTCTATCATGTCGGGAACGGCGCGGACCTAGTCGACGAAGCGGCGGGCGGCGGCAACGACCGGGTGATCGCCGGCGTCAGCTGGGCGCTCGGCGCCGGCTCGTCGGTGGAGAGCATCGAGGCGGCGGCCGGAAATGCGGCGATCCACCTCACCGGCAATGCCTTCGGCCAGACCCTGATCGGCAATGCCGGCGCCAATCTGCTCAACGGCGGCGGCGGCGCG
>Ga0190265_10000614_pt1 | contig 24594 bp, 25 predicted proteins | sample Popmic124T_FD_133135 | JGI IMG/M metagenome (GOLD analysis project Ga0190265, IMG submission 133135) | Populus adjacent soil microbial communities from riparian zone of Indian Creek, Utah, USA - 124 T | ecosystem: Environmental > Terrestrial > Soil > Riparian zone | place: USA: Utah | collected...
GATGCTGGATCGCGGCATCGAGCCGTTCGTGGGCACCACGGTTTTTCTCGAAGCGCACCGGCAGAACCAGGCGGCATTTCTGCCCGCGCAGGACGCCACGGCCATGCGCCGTTTCGGTGAGCTGACCGCCGCCACCGGACTGCAACTGCTCGCGCCCTTGCTGATCGTGCTGCTCACCTTCGGCGCGCTGGCTGGCGAACGTGAGCGCGGAACTTTGCGGCAAGTCTTGAGTCTCGGCGTGCGCCCGCGCGATCTCGTGCTAGGCAAGGCGCTGGGACTGGGCGCGGTCGTGCTCGCGCTGTTGTGCCCTGTCGGAGTGTTCGGAGCGCTCGCGCTGGAAGCGTTGCCGGGCAGTGAGGCCCACGGGCGGTGGGCGCGCTTCGCATGGCTGAGTTTTGCCTACGCGCTCTATCTCGCTGCGATGCTCGCTTCCTGTCTCGCCGTCTCCGCCATCATGCCCACGTCGCGCGCGGCTCTCGCCACGCTCCTCGTCTTCTGGTCCATCAACGCGATTCTCGCGCCGCGACTTTCCACGGACATCGTGCAACGTCTGCTGCCCACGCCCAAACTCGCCGAGTTTGAAAACGAATTGCAAACCGCGCTCCAGCAAGGCCTGGATGGACACAATCCGCGCAACCAGCGCTTGCAGGAATTCGCGCAGAAGGTGTTGCGCGATCATGGCAAATCCCGCGTCGAGGAACTGCCGTTCAATTTCCAGGGACTGGTGATGATCGAGAGTGAACGCCTGGCGAACGAAGTATTTGATCATCACTATGGACGGCTCTGGGATCGCCTCGAAAGCCAGGATCGGGCCGTGACCTGGACCGGCCTGGCCGCGCCGTTGCTCGCGATACGCTCCGCCTCGATGGCGTTTGCGGGCACGGACTTCAGCCATCATCGCCACTTCTCTGTCGCGGCGGAGAATCATCGGCGCGCCTTCGTGCATGTGCTCAACGAAGACATGATGAATTCGCGCGGCGGGCATCACGCCACGGCGGGACGCGAACTGTGGGAGAAGCTGCCGGCGTTCAGCTACGATCCGCCGCCTGTGGAATCGGCATCGAAGGCCGCAAAGCCTGGCCTGACCGTGCTGGCACTCTGGGCGGTGGGCGCATGGGCCGCGCTCCTATTGGTGGCACCTCGTCTGAAACCGAATTGATCATGAGCCCGTATCTGTTTCGTCTCGAACTTCGGCTGATGGCGCGCGAACGCGCCATGTGGGTGCTGCTCGTCCTCTTTGGCGCGGCGCTCGGCTATGGACTGTGGAATGGCGCGCGACTGAACGAGCGGCAGTCTGAAATCACCGCGCAACTGAACCGAGCCTCCAGCGATTGGATGGTTCAGCTTCGCGACTTTCTCGGACGCCAATCTCTGGATGCGCAATCGATCGCCGCACGCGGCGCCATTGCCATTCTCTCGCCCGCGCCGGTGCCATTGCTCGCGACGGGCCAGTCAGATCTGGTTCCCGGCCACCAGATGATCAGTTTGTGGAAATTGTCCGCGCCCGCCGAGACGCGCTCGGAACTGGAGAATCCTTCGGTGCTGCTCGCGGGCCGCTTCGATCTCGCGTTCGTGCTGGTGTGGCTCTTCCCGCTGTTCCTCCTTGCCTTCGTTTATGATCTGGCGGCGGGCGATCGCGAGTCTGGAACGTTGCGCCTCGGCCTGGCGCAGGGCATCACGCCCGGACGCTGGCTGGCGCATCGTGCGCTCGCCCGCGCCCTGCCGGTGCTCGGACTCGCGGCGCTGGCAACTTTTGCGGCGGGCGTGTTTTCGGATTCCACCGGCGCAACCAATCGCGTGGCGCTGGCCCTCGCGGTGGTGCTCGCCTATGGACTGTTCTGGGTCGCGCTGGCCATCGCGGTCAACGCTGTCGCCCGGAGCGCGGCCGGTGCCGCGACGGCGCTGGGCGCAGCGTGGGTGGTGCTCGTGCTGGTGGTTCCGACCCTGTTGAACGTCGCGGTCGAGACGCTTTATCCCACGCCCTCGCGCGCGGAACTGGTGGCCGCCGGACGCAAGGCTTCGGGCGACGCCGAGAAACGCGGCGGCGAATTGCTGAATTCGTTTTACCGCGATCATCCGGAACTTGCGCCGCCCGGCCAGCAGGCTGATTTCGCCGCACAACATCTCACCGTGCAAACGGAAGTCGGGCGCGCGGTCGAGCCGGTACAGCAACGCTTTGACGACCAACTGGCGCGCCAACAAACGGCGGTGGGCCGCTGGCGTTTTCTTTCGCCGGCCATTGCGACTTACGAAGCGCTGACGGATCTCGCCGGCACCGGTTATTGGCGTCACCGCACCTTTCACGACCAGACCGATGAATTCAAACGCGCCATCTACGATTTCTTCAGCCCCAAGGTCCATCGCCGTGAACTCATCACGCTGGCGGACTACGATCGTCTGCCGAAGTTTTCCTTCCGCGAAGAACCGGCGGGCACCTGGATGACGCGCGTGGGTGCCGGAGTCGCCGGCGTGCTCATGCTCACGGCGGGACTGGGTTGGTGGACGTGGCGGCGCTTGCGTCCGGCGCGCGCGGGACAGTTGGCAAATTGAGCAACATGAACACGGCACGCGAACAGCCGTCCTTTGTGGAACATTCTCCTGAATCCCAACGGAATTCCGGCGTGAAGCCCAGGGTTGCGAGGGACGAGCTACCCTGGGTATCGCCGGCCAGGGCCTTCCAACCCCAACGGGGTTGCGTCGCTGGCGGGAGTGCTACAACCCCGTTGGGGCTGAAGAGAAATGCCACAAGCTTTCCCAGGGTAGCTCGTTCCTCGCAACCCTGGGCTGGAGGCCTCAATCCCTTTGGGATTGGCCGAAGTGCTCGCAGTCGTTGCTGCCGATTCTTTCTGCTGCTGATCGCATGCGGCACCGTCGTCATCGATGCAACGGCCACTTCAGCGCGATTGATTCCATCCGCCGAAAGCGGCTGGCCGCAGTTTCGCGGGTTGCGCCGCGATGGTATCAGCGACGAGCGCGGTTTGTTGCAGGAATGGCCGGAGACAGGGCCGCGCGTGCTGTGGTCGGTGACAAACATCGGACGCGGCTTTTCGTCGCCGGTCATTTCCGGCCGGCGGCTCATCATCACGGGAGACTTCGATGAGCATCTCGCAGTGCTCGCATTCGATCTGGCCGGCCAGCCGGCCTGGCGCGCGACGAATGGCGCTTCCTGGAAAGTGCCTTACCCGGGCGCGCGCGCATCGGCGACTTTCAGCGGTGGCAAGCTGTATCACGAAAATGCGCATGGCCGCGTGGCCTGTTTCGATCCCGCGAACGGACGCGAAGTCTGGGCCGTCGATGTCCTCAAACAATTTGGCGGCTCCAACATCACGTGGGGAATGAGCGAATGCCTCCTCGTGGACGAGCGCGCGGTATTCGTCACGGCGGGCGGAAGGGAGGCGCTGGTGGTCGCGCTCGACAAAACCAATGGCGCGGTGCTCTGGAAAAGCGAGCCGTTCTACGATTCAGCGGGCGAGAAGCCTTTGGAGAATGCCAGTTATGTTTCGCCCATTCTTGTCCAGTTCGGAGAACGCCGCCTCATCATTGGCGCCTCGCTGCGATACTTGTATTGCGTCGATGCCGACACTGGCGCGCTGCAATGGACACAGCCAGTGCGCACGTCGTATTCCGTCTTGGCAATGATGCCCGCGCTCGTCGGCAATGCGGTGTTCATGACGGCACCACATGGTCCGGGCGGGCGCTTGTGGAGCTTGAAAGAAACTGGCGGCAAAGTGACGGCGGACGAAGTCTGGCGCACAACGCTCGACACCTGCCAGGGGAGCGTGGTGCATCACGACGGGAAAATCTTCGGTTCGTTCTATCCCGGACGGAAGGGCTGGGCGGCCATCGATGCGAGCAATGGCCGCGTGATCTATCAGACTGCTGATTTTGTCAAAGGAGCGGGGCTCTACGCGGACCAGCGCCTTTACGCGCTATGTGAGGACGGCTGGATGTTGTTATGGGAGCCAACGAATGACGAGTTTGCCGTGCGCGGCAAATTCAAGTTGGCCGACGCCAAATCTCGCGATGCCTGGGCGCACCCGGTGATTCTCGATGGACGCCTTTACCTCCGCTACCATGACACGCTCACGTGCTACGACGTGCGGCGTTGAGATTGATCATACGTGAACCCCTGTTGCTGTCCCTGGTGCGAAGCAATGCTGCCCCGCGCCCGATCTTGATTCCAGGACGCCGTGACTATTTGCGACAGCGCAACGTGAGCACGGGACATTCGGCGTGGCGCACGACGCGTTCGGCGGTGCTGCCGAGGAACACATGTTTCAATCCGGTGTGGCCGTGGGTGGAGATGATAATTAAATCGACGGCCAGTTCTTTCGCGGCCCGCGTGATTTCAAAGTAGGGCTGTCCCACGCGGAGTTTCGCGTTCACTTTGGCGCCGGAGCCGGCCATTTCTTTATGCCACTGCGCGAGGTGTTTCCTCCCGGCACGCTCGTAATCGCTGTGGGGTGGAATCGCGCCGAGGCTGGGAAAGCCAAGCTCCGTCGGGTAAGCGATTGGCTCGACGACGTGCAACAGAATCAATTCACTGCCGTGTTGGGCGGCGAATTGCCGGGCGTAGTCCAGCGAAGCGCGCGAACATTTTGAGAAATCCACCGGCACGAGAATAGTGCGGAAGTTTGCCCGGCGGCGGGACGGTTTCTTGGCGGTCCTTTTCGTCATTTCAGCTTTCATAGTTTTCGATCTGGAAGTTCACCTTGCCCTTGCCACGGCCTTGCCGGACAATTGCATCTGACAAGCGAAGGGCCAGCACTGGACGGTGATAAACCGGCCCTTCAAAAAGAGAAAGGAAGTTCATGGCCTCTGAAATTCATGCGGCGAAAGATCGTCTCACTCACGACCTCAAAAACGTCGTTCACGACACGGAACTGCTGCTTCGCGAAGTGGGCGGCGAACTGAGTGAAAAAGGAAAACTGGCGCGCGCTCGTCTGAACGCGACCCTCGAATCGGCCAAGGAAACGTGCCATGAGCTGGGGGAGAAAACGGCCGCGGCGGCGAAGGCCGCGGATGAATATGTCCACCAGAACCCGTACCGGTCCATCGGTGTGGCGTTTGGCGTCGGCCTGCTCATTGGCGTGCTAGTGGCGCGCCGGTAAGGTTGCCGACGGCTTGGGCCAGGAAGAAGCTGTCCGCCCGCGATCTGGGCTTCGGACCACAGCAGCGCGCGGCCATGAGATGAGGGAATTTGCTCGCCCACTTTTCCGGCTGTTCACTTTGGCAAATCGGCGGGCGATTTCTGTTTGATTTTGTGTTTGGCGACCAGCGCATTGATGGCTTGGAAAATCACGTGGGCGGGTTCGCCGTTGCGCGCCGCCTCTGGGATGTCGGCTGAAACGTTCACGTGGTCGGGAATGCCCAGCTTCGACAAATCAATGCTGGGGTGGCCGACGTAAAGCGTGAAAGTCGGAGGCAGAGCGGCGGCGGGTCTCGCCGCGGGTTGTGAAGCGGAATTGCCGGGAACGGATCGCGCCCGGGATCGCTGCGCGAACAATTCGTCGAGCACTCGTTGATTCCCGAGGGAAAAGACGGCGGCGTGGCTGTTCCCCGGTTTCATGCGCGTGGTAAAGGCCAGCGCCCCGGCCTCGCGCGCCGGATTCAGCTTGAGATGAACGTTGGTCCGAATCGCGGCCAGCCGCTGGATGAGCCGATTGGCGTCCACGGAATCGCTGAGTTTGAAGACGTAGTAATGCACGTCGTTGGGCCACCCGGAAAACCAGGGGTTCCATCCTTCAGTGCGCGCGGGATCATTGATAAGTTCCACGGCGCCGGCCGGCCAACCCCGGTCGCTTGGCACTGGCTGCCCGGGCCAGGCGACAGGTCGGGAGCCGGACATCGCGAACAGGGTCGGTGGACTGGTGAGGATGGCAGTTACAAAAAGGAGCGTTCGTAATGTCATGAACACTTGGACGAAGGTTGGTGGCAACTTGCTCCAGCGACATAATCCGGGGGGGCAGACGATGCGGAGACTCCATTGATTTGTTGGAAGCAGATCGTTGACCGGCTGCTGCGCTGGCGACTGTCGCATCACCGTCCAGACCTGTCCTACGGCCGGCTCGGCAGTGATGTCCTCCAGTCCAACGCCGCCTTCGCCAGCCGCCGGGCAACGTCGCGATAGGCATCGGAAACATTCTGCGTTTCATTCGGGTCGCGGAGGATTTCGTAAAGTTCCGCGCCGGTGCCGTCGGCCTGGATGAGAAGTTTCCAGTGGCCGTCGCGCACGGCGACATTCGGGCTGCGGTTCTGCGCAATTCCGGGAAACGCAAACGCGTTTGTGTTGCGGCCATATTCCCAGAACAGCGGCCTGGTGCGCACCAGAGCTTTGCCAAACAACGCCGCGCTCACATCCTCGCCGTCAGTTTGAGCGTCTCGCGCCATGGTGCCGCGAGCGAGGCGAACCAGCGTGGGAAAAAAATCGACGGCACTCAATACGGTGTTCGTATCCACGCGGCCGGCGGGCACACGACCGGGCCACCAGGCAATCAATGGCTCGCGTATCCCGCCCTCGTAAAGGCTCAGCTTGCTGCCGCGCAATCCAGCGGTGCGTTCCTGTCGGAAAGTCGGCAGCGGTCCATTGTCGCCGAGGAACAACACAAGCGTGTTTGAGGCGATGCCATCGCGGCGAAGAGTCGCAAGCAATCTTCCCAGCTCGCGATCCATTTCTGTGAGCACCGGCCGCAAGTTCGCGCGCGTATCACCGCGCAACGCTCGGTCATCCTGCACATCGCGCGAAGGAACCCAGGGCGTATGCACGTCATCGAGCCACAAATTGACGAAGCAGGGCTGGCCCGGGTGCGTGCGGAGGAATTCGAGCGTGCGATCCACCATCCAGCGCGTGCGTTCCCAACGTGGCACTTTGTCGCGGGGCGACCAGATCCAGTTCGTGGCGGTGAGTTCGGGATGCGGCTCCGGGCTTTCATACGTGCCGAAACCCACGTCGTAACCGTAAGCGGAAAAGGGCGGCGCATTCGTCACGTCGCGCCCGCCGCCCAGATGCCATTTGCCAATGTGGGCCGTCGCGTAACCCGCCGCCTTCAACACACGCGGCAGCGCGGGCGCATTGGTGGCCAGGAAATCCGCCTGCTCACAGGCGCGATTACCCCTCCGTGTCTGGAGATAACTGGTGATGCGGTGGCGCGCGGGAAATTGTCCGGTGATTAACGCAGCGCGCGACGGGGAACAAATCGGCGAGGCGACATAGAACTGGGTGAAACGAGTTCCATCCCGCGCCATGCCGTCGAGATGGGGCGTGGGAACCTTGCCACCGTAAGAGCCGACATCGCCGATGCCGAGGTCATCGGCCAAAACCACAATGATGTTGGGCGCCGTTTCGGCAGCACGCGCGAGCAGTCCAATGCAGGCGAACAGCAGGCACGCTGTCTTCCACGCGCGCCGACCATCGAGGACACGAAACGTTGCCATGCCGATTGAATGCGCGATTCCACTCGGTTCCGCAAGGCTGTCAAACGTTGGGCCTTTGCCGGGACTCGCGAATGGCGCAGTGCCGGTTCCTGCGAAAGGCAGCCTGAAGTTCGGTGACATCCTCATGGAGTTCCGACAAAGCCATTCGCGAGCTTGCCCGTCCCCGAACGTTCAGCAAACACTGGCGACATGTCGCAACTTCAGCTCACAAAGATTCGGCAGAATTTCGGGCGCGAGCGTGTCGGCGATATTGAATCTGTTGTAGCACAGGAACTCAGCAAATTGAGCGCAGCCATCAAGCCGGGCGCCTCTCTCGCGGTCGCTGCCGGCAGCCGTGGCATCGCGAATATCGCGCGCGTCGTGAAGGCCACAGTTGAGTTCTTGCGTGCGCGGGGCGCCCAGCCATTCGTCGTCCCGGCGATGGGCAGTCACGGCGGCGCGACTGCCGAAGGGCAGGCTGCCCTGCTGGCGTCCTATGGCATCACCGAACAAGCAATGGGCTGCCCCATCCGCGCCACCATGGAAGTCGTCGAACTGCCCAGCGACGGGCTGAAGACGAAGTTGTTCATGGATCGGTTCGCGTGGGAGTCGGACGGCGCCATCGTGATCAACCGAATCAAACCACACACGGATTTCCACGGCAGCTTCGAGAGCGGATTGGTGAAGATGATCGTCATCGGTCTGGGCAAGGAGCGGCAGGCGTTTGAAATGCACGGCTTCGGGGTGCATGGGTTGCGCGATCTCGTTCCCGAGGCAGCGAAGCGCGTCCTGGCCACTGGAAAAATTCTCGGCGGCGTTGGCATCGTGGAAAACGCTTACGATGAGACCGCGATCATTGAAGCCGTTCCCGCCGCGAATATCTGGGCGCGTGAACCTCAATTGCTGGCGCTCGCCAAACAGAACATGCCGCGTCTGCCGGTGGATGACGTGGACGTGCTCATCGTCGATCGGCTCGGAAAGAACATCAGCGGTACGGGCATGGACACGAACATCATCGGCCGCACCCATATTGTTGGAGAGCCGGAGCCGGAGTCGCCGCGGATAAAAATGATCGTCGTAACGGATCTCACCGATGAGTCGCACGGAAATGCCACCGGCATCGGGTTCGCTGATGTCACGAGCCGGCGGCTTTTCCGCAAGATCGATTTCGCGGTGATGTACAAGAACGTGATTACCGCCGGCTTTCCGGATCGAGCGAAACTTCCCATCGTTGCGGAAACGGATCGCGAGGCGATGGACATTGCGTTGCGAGCTGCGGGCTGCCGCGACATTTCCCGCGCCCGGGTCCTTCGCATTCGCGACACTTTGCACCTGGGTGATGTGCTGGTGTCTGACGCGGTGCTGGAGGAAATCCGCGGCCAGCCGCGAATCGAAACCCTGACGCAACGCGCAGAAGCGTGTGATGCCGAAGGCGCGTTAAGCCCGATGTGAGCAATGGCGAAACTGCTCGTCATTGCCGACGATCTCTCTGGTGCGACGGACGTGGGCGTGCAGTTCGCCCGGCAAGGCGTTTGCGCAATAGTCACCCTCTACACCAACGAACACGACGCCAACTTCTCCGAGCTATTTGCCTCGTTCGAGGTCGTCCTGGTTGACGTGGCAAGCCGGCACGTCACACCGGAGGAAGCGGCGCGCCGCGTTGCTTTCGTTGTCAGGGAAGCGCGAGCGGTCGGCGTGGAGAATTTCTACAAGAAAACAGACTCGACCCTGCGGGGAAATGTCGGCGCGGAACTGGAGGCTCTTCTGAAAGCAACCGGTCAGCAAACACTGTATTTCGTGCCCGCGCACCCCGTCCTTGGCCGCACGACATGCAAGGGGATACATTTCGTTCATGGAACGCCTTTGCACGAATCAGCGTTCGCCAGTGATGCGCGCAACCCGGTGACGGAAAGCCGCGTCGCGTCCCTGCTGGCGCAGCAAACGGATTTGCCCATCAATGTGATTGGGCCAAAGGAACTCGACGACGTTGCGCAGGCTTTGCCAGAAGGCATCACTGTATTCGACGCCGAAACGGAAGGCGACGTGCAACGCGTTGCTACAGCACTAAAAACCTATGCTTGTCTTCCTCCGCTCGCTGGAGCCGCGGCGTTTGCGGCGTGCCTGCCCATGCTTCTTGAGTTTTCAGGTGCAGAGCCAAAACCCCTCCGCGTGCCGGCGCCATTGCTGGTTGTGAATGGCAGCTTGAATGAAGTCGCGCTCCGGCAATGCGAGGTTGCGCGAGAGCACGGTTTTTCAAATGTCCCACTGACGCCGGAAGCGGCGCTCGCGGACAACGAAGCGGGCGAACGCGAGCGCAGCGCCATCGCGAGCCGCATTGGAGAGTTGCTCGGCGCCGGCGCAAACGTGCTGCTCAGTTCCGTTCAGAGCCACGCCGATTGTCTGCGCTTCAAGGAAGCGGCTCAAAGCATCGTTCCGAATGCGAATCAATGGCCTGACCAGATCGCTTTGCACACCGGTCAACTCGTCGAAAAGATTCTTGGCCGACGTCGCTCGGACTTTGCTCTCGTCGTTTTCGGCGGCGACACGCTCGCTGGCGTTGCGCAAGCCAATCGATGGCGGGGTTTGATTCCGCGTGGTGAAGTTCTGCCCGGCCTGGCGTTGTGTGAAATTGCCGAGCAACCCGGTCTCATTCTCATCAGCAAGCCCGGCGGCTTTGGCGATCAAGACGTGCTGTTGAAGCTGCGCGAGAAGGCTGGCGCTTGAAACCGGATCAAGCCGCTCTCTGCGTCTGCCTTGCTTCGAGCCACTTCACGAGACTTTCCAAAATGAGCCGCCCGTCCGCGCTGCCCAGCAGACTTTCGCTGGCGCGCTCGGGATGCGGCATCAGGCCGGCGACATTGCGCTGCTCGTTGCAAATGCCCGCGATGTTTTCAAGTGAACCGTTGGGATTGGCAATTTCGGTCTGCTGACCTTGCGCATCGACGTAGCGCCAGAGCACTTGTCCCGTCGAGTTGAGCTTCGCGAGCGTTTCTGGATCAGCGAAATAGCAGCCTTCGCCGTGCGCGATGGGAACCCGCAGCAGTTTGTCGGGCGGAATCGTCTGCGTGAACGCCGTGTTGTTGTTCTCGGTTTTCAGGAACACCTGTTCGCAGCGAAACTGGAGCGAACGATTTCGCACCAGGGCGCCCGGCAGCAGGCCCGCCTCCGTGAGGATTTGAAATCCGTTGCAAATGCCGAGCACTGGCCCGCCCTGGGCCGCAAAGTTCTGCACCACCTGCATGATGGGACTGAAGCGCGCGATGGCGCCGGTGCGCAGATAATCGCCGTAGCTGAAACCGCCGGGAATGACGATGGCGTCGGCGTTTCCCAGCGAGGTGTCCTTGTGCCACGCGTACCACGCCGAATGGCCGAGCACATTTTTCAGGACGTGCAGCGCATCCTGATCGCAGTTCGATGCGGGAAACTGAAGAACGGCAAAGTTCATTCTATTTCGAAACGATAATCTTCAATCACGGGATTGCTCAAAATTTTATGGCACGCGTCATCGATTTGCTTGCGGGCGCCTTCCTGGTCGCTGCCGTGCAATTCAATTTCCAAATACTTGCCGACGTGGACCGCGCCCACGCCTTTGTAGCCCATGTGTTCGAGCGCAACTTGCACGGTCTTGCCTTGCGGATCCACGACGGCCTTCTTCGGAGTGATGATGATCTTTGCTTTCATGTAAACCGGACTGCGACGAGTCGCCTTGACCTCAATCGTTTCCAGCGGCTGACGGCAAAAGCAAGGTTTCCTTCGTTGGTCCCTTTCGTGCCGCGCTGGGATTCCGGTCTGTTTCGCCGCGGTGGCGCCCGTGGGCGCATCTGTTCGTGCAACGTGTGTCGGGGTTTGGGATTTGGGATCTTTTTGGTGTCTGATGTTTGGTGTTTGGTGTTTGGTGTCTTCTATCGCCATGCCACGCAAGCTCAGTTCAATCGCGCCTGATTGGTGGGATTACACGACGCTCGACAACGACATCATCGCGGACGCGGCGCAGCTCACGCCGGCGGACATGCTTGCGCTTTCGCGGCCCGGGTTTCGCGTCGTGTTTTATGAGACCCTCGAAGAGTTCTATTTGGCCGAGGCGCTCGAATACATCAGCGCGTGGAAGCAAGCCACGGCGGACAATCCCGTTGGCATTTGCGGCCCAATCGGGCCTACGGAGCAATTGCCGTTGGTGGCTCGGATCGTGAACGAACTTGGGCTATCACTAAAGCACGCGCACTTCTGGGGCATGGACGAGTGGGTGATGAACGGAAAGGAAGTCGCGCCCACGCATCCGCTGTCGTTCGAGAAGGCGGATCGGGAGATGTGCTTCGATCGCATTCGCACCGAGTTGAAGATGCCGGATTCAAACCTTCATTTCCCGAAAGCCGACACAACTGCCTACCGCAAGAGCTGGGACGCAGGCGTGCGTTGCGCCGTGATGCAAGGCGGCCAGGGTGACATCAAACATTGGGCGTTCAACGATCCGCCGAAGCGGGCAGGCAAATACCAAGAGGCGCCGCCCTCGCCAGCCGAGTATCGTGCTCTCACGACCCGCGTGGTCGATTTACACCCGATCACCATTGCTCAAAACGCGCGCACGAGCGGCGGTGGCAACATCACGCTGGTGCCCACGCAAGCGATGACGGTCGGTCCGGTCGAGACGTGGAAGGCGGAAAAAGTTTCCATCTGGCACGCGGGCAAGCACGACAATCCGTTCGGCCAGCGGCTGACCACGTTGATGATTTCAAAGCGACTGCCCGACTCCGCCGTGCCGATGTCATTGCTCGCCGATCATCCGCACGTGCAGTTCAATTTCTATCGCGCCGGCCTCGGCACGTGCGAAGTGGAGATGCACTGACGAGGTGCGTGATGCGTGAAACGTGGTTGGGGGATCTCAAGGCCCACGTGTTCATGCTTCCCGATATGCCGCATCCCTGTCATTCTCGCCCTCATTCCCATGAAAGCACGCAAGAGTTGGCGCGAAAAGCTGGCCGATAGCAAAGGGTTGCCCAAGGTCGGCAGGATTGAAGGAAAAATGTCCACACGCTGGGGCACGGGCACAATGGTGATCCCGGCGCCGCTCGAAGTGGACGAACTCATGCGCCGCGTGCCGAAAGGAAAGCTCGTCACGATCAACGAACTGCGCGCGGCGCTGGCCAGGAAGCACCACGTGAACATCGCGTGCCCGATTACGACGGGAATTTTTTCGTGGATTGCCGCCCATGCCGCCGATGAGTCGGCGAAGGAGGGCGCCAAACGCATCACTCCTTACTGGCGAACCTTGAAGAGCGGCGGCGAGTTGAATCCAAAATATCCCGGCGGCGTTCCCGCGCTGAAACGGCAACTGCAAAGCGAAGGACACAAGGTCGTTGCGCGCGGCAAGCGATATGTGATTGCGGATTTCGAAAAATCGCTTGTGAAGTGGACATCAAAAAATGGAGGGACGCGTTCCACGAGTCCCTGATTGAATCATGGCCTGTGAATGGGGACTCGTGGAACTCGCCCCTCCAATGAACATTGCATGAACTCTGAAGCCGCACTCCCGCCGGAAACCCGCGTCGAGTTCGCGAATCGTCCCTCGAATCGCCTCACATCCATCGACGTGTATCGCGGTCTCGTCATGTTTCTGATGATGGCGGAAGTGCTGGCGATTGGGCGGGTCGCGCAGGCGCTGCCCGAGAGTGGATTCTGGAAATTTCTGCACACGCAACAATCGCACGTCGAGTGGGTGGGCTGCGTGCTCCATGATTTGATTCAGCCGTCGTTCTCGTTTCTCGTCGGCGTGGCCCTGCCCTTCTCGCTGGCGGGACGCGCGGCGCGCGGACAGTCGTTCGCCAAAATGTTCAGCCACACGATCTGGCGTTCGTTCCTTCTGATCGCGCTCGGAATTTTTCTGCGCTCCATCGGACGCAAGCAAACCAACTTCACTTTCGAGGACACCCTGACGCAAATCGGCCTCGGCTATACATTTCTGTTTCTTCTCGGGCTGCGCTCCGTGAAATGGCAATGGTCGGCGCTCGTGTTGATTCTCGCCGGGTATTGGGCGGCGTTCGCACTTTATCCGTTGCCCGGCGCGGACTTTGATTGGGCGGCCGCGGGAGCACAACCCGGTTGGCAGCACAACCTGCAAGGCTTCGCGGCGCATTGGAACAAAAACGCCAATGCGGCATGGGCCTTCGACCGCTGGTTCCTGAACCTGTTCCCGCGCGAGAGACCCTTTCTCTACAATGGCGGCGGCTACGCCACGCTGAGTTTCATTCCCACACTCGGCACCATGATTCTGGGTCTCATCGCCGGCGGCTGGCTGAAATCGAACCTCACGCACCGCGAAAAACTGGTGCGCTTCTGCATCGCAGGAGTGGGCGGACTCGCACTTGGCCTCGCTCTGCACCTGGTCGGCGTTAATCCGATCGTGAAGCGAATCTGGACGCCGTCGTGGACGTTGTTCAGCGGCGGCTGGTGCTTTCTTTTCCTCGCCGGCTTTTATGCGCTCATTGAGCTGAAGAAACTCCACGGCTGGTTTTTTCCCCTCACGGTCATCGGCATGAATTCCATTGCCGCGTACTGCATCGCACACCTGTTCGATGGCTTCATTGCCGGCGCGCTGAACACGAACCTCGGTCCCGGCTTCTTCAAGATGTTTGCTCCGTATGATCCATTCGTGCGTGGTGCGTTGGTGCTGCTCGTTTTATGGCTGATGCTCTTCTGGATGTACCGCCGAAGAGTGTTTCTGAAAATCTGAGTCACCCTCACGACTGTTACCGAAGGCCCGACGGCAGAATCCCTGAGAAACGCTACTGTCGCGGATGAGCGCTAATCCCCGTCCCGCGGTTTATCGAGATGCTCGCCTGGCGGAAGCTCCTCGAATTTTTCGAAGTGCTCGGGCCGCAACGGCTCGGAGATCGCATGCTCTTCCCCAAACCATTTACCCAGGTCAACCAGCTTGCAACGCTTGGAACAAAATGGGCCGTAAGCGGTCGCAAACCAATCGCCGGTTTTCTTGCAGGCCGGGCACTTGACTGCTTTTGGCACACTCATTTTTTGTTTCAAGGTTCAAGACAATGTTCAGGGTTCGTCACCTCCGCGCTAGACCATTCAGCACATTGCGGTAACTTTCCGGCAAGGAGGGACAATGGATCGAGTCGCAGGCAAGGCTAAACGTTTCTGGCACGGGCTCTCGTCGGCCACACGCGTCCTCATCTTCACCATTATCGCTTTGCTCGTCATTGGCCGGCTCGTCATGCCTTACGCGGTCAAACATTACGTGAATAAAAAGCTCCAGCAACTGCCCGGCTATGGCGGCAGCATCGGCGACGTGGACATCCACCTTTATCGCGGCGCTTATTCGATTCACGACGTGGACATCGTAAAGAAAACGAACAACGTCCCGATTCCGTTCGTGCGGGCGGAGCGCGTGGACTTTTCCGTGCAATGGCGCGAGTTGCGAAATCATGCGCTGGTTGCCGAAGTGGAACTGGACCGCGCAGAGCTCAACTTCGTGAAAGGTGAAACGAAGGAAGAGGATCAAACGAAGATCGATGAAAGTTGGGTGACCGTGGTGCAGGACCTGTTTCCGTTCAAAATCGATCGCTTCGAGATTCGCGACAGTGTCGTGCGCTATGCTGACTTATCGGCCCGGCCGCAGGTCGATATCGCCGTCACGAACCTGCACATTCTCTGCCATAACATTACCAACAGCCGCAATGTCACGAACGAGTTGCCAACGCCCTTCCAGGTGACGGGCACAACGATTGGCGGAGGCAGACTCGACGTGCGCGGCGCCGCCAATCCCTTCACGAAATCTCCGCGTTTCGACGTGAACGCGAAATTGGAAGGCACGGAATTGACGGCGTTGAACGACTTTCTTCAGGCTTATGCCAAGGTGGACGTGAAACGCGGCACTTTGAATTTCTACGCGGAAATGGCCGCCGCGGACGGCAAGTTCAAAGGCTACGCGAAACCGCTGGTCCAGGATCTCGACATCGTGGACCTGACCGACAATCTCAAGAAACCTTTGAAACTCTTTTGGGAAAGCTTCGTGGCCGGCGTGATGAAACTTTTCAAGAACCAGCCCAAGGACCGTTTGGCCGCGAAAGTGCCGATCGAAGGAGACATGGACAACCCGAAAGCGAGCATCGTCGAAACTCTGGCCAGCGTCTTGCGCAATGCGTTCGTCCGAGCTTTGTCACCAGGTGTCGATGAAAGCATCAACCTTGAAACGGTAAAGCCCGACCCACGCTCGCGCCCTGTGCCCCAGCGCGACACCACCAAGAACGAAAAATCCGAACAGGAAAAAGTCCGCGCGAAGCAGGAGGAGAAGAAGTAGCCGATCCACAAGGCCCTCAAGAGATTAAAGCCGAGGCGGACTTCAGCCGTATTCCCATTGTGGTGTTAACGACCTCAAATGCGGAAGAAGACGTTCAGCGCACTCACTACCGGGGCGTGCATTCATCCGTCGCCGAGACGGTCATGTTTGCCGCGCGCACCGAATCCCTGTCGCAAAAGTGAGCTATGAGCGACTCGCCGATTCGAGTTTTGCTGGTGGAGGATGACGAAGAGGATTTTATCGTCACGCGCGACTTGTTCGGCGCTGTCGAAAACACGGTCTATGCCGTGGATTGGGTCGCAACGGCGCGTGAAGCGGTTGCTTGCTTTGAAGAGCGGCGGCACGATGTCTATCTGATTGATTACCGGTTCGGACCGAGTGATGGCCTCGAACTTTTGCAGCTTGCGCAAACCATGCGCCTGCCTGCCCCGCTCATCATGCTCACCGGCCAGGGTGAACCGGAAGTGGATCTGGCCGCAGTGCGCGCCGGCGCGGCAGACTTCCTCATCAAAGGTGAAATTACCGCGCGCTCACTGGAACGCTCCGTGCGTTACGCCATCGAACGCAAACACGCTGAAACAGCAATCGAAAAACTGGCCGCTTTTCCACGGCACAATCCGAATCCCGTCGTGGAATTTTCTTCGACCGGCCGGATGACCTACAGCAATGAAGCCGCTGATTCGATGGCGCATTCGATCGGTGATTCATCGCTGGCGCCGTTGTTGCCGCCGGACATTATGCAAGTCGTGGCCGAATCCCTGCGCACTGGAAACACGCGGCAGTTTCAGACTTCGCGCGAGGCGCGGACTTTCGCGTGGTCGTTCGTTCCCATTCCGGAAATGCGCGTCGTTCACGGTTACGCGTCGGAAATCACGGGCCGCCTCCATCTCGAAGCGCAGCTCCGCCATTCCGTGAAAATGGAAGCAGTCGGCCAGCTTGCGGCCGGCGTGGCGCACGATTTCAACAACATCCTGACGGTCATTCACGGGCACGCGGAACTCCTGCTCGAAGCACTCGAGGCCAGCCCGGAGCACAACAAACCGTTGACGCAGATCTGCCTGTCCGCGGACAAGGCCGGCAGCTTGATTCGCCAATTGCTCATGTTCAGCCGCCGGCAGGTGATGCAATCGCGGCACATCGATTTGAACGAGGTGATTCACAACGTCACGCGCATGTTGCGGCGGATGATGGGTGAAGAAATCGCCGTGGAAGTGATCGAGCAGGCGGGGCTGCCGAGCGTTTACGGCGACATGGGAATGATGGAACAGGTGCTGATAAACCTGGCCGTGAACGCGCGCGACGCGATGCGGCGCGGCGGCAAACTGATGCTGGCCACGAGTGTGGAGACGTTTGAGGACTCGGCCGCAATGCTTAACCCGGACGCGCGCGCCGGCAATTTTGTTCGCCTCACCGTTTCGGACACTGGCTGCGGAATGGATCCGATCACACTCAACCGCATCTTCGAGCCGTTCTTCACTACCAAGGCAGTGGGCAAAGGCACGGGTCTGGGGCTGGCGACGGTTTACGCCATCGTGCAGCAGCATCAGGGTTGGATTGAGGTGGAGAGCGCGCTGGGCGCGGGAACCACTTTCAACATCTATCTTCCGAGCACGATTAACATCGCACATCCACTGCCCTCGCCCCCTGGAACGGGCAAGGTCCGCGGTGGCGACGAAACGATTCTCGTGGTGGAAGACGAAGCGGCGTTGCGCGAAGTCGTCACGGAAATACTCTCGTTGTATGGCTACCAGGTTCTGGCCGCGAGTTCGGGCGTCGAAGCGGTCAAGGTTTGGGAACTGCATCACGAGAGCATCGATCTTTTGCTGACCGATATGGTGATGCCGGAAGGAATTTCCGGCCGGGAACTGGGCGAGCGTTTGTTGAGCGCCGCACCGGCACTCAAAGTCGTTTACACCAGCGGCTACAGTCCGGGAATGTCGGGCCAGGACTTCGCCCTGCTGGAGGGATTTAATTTTCTGCCCAAGCCATATCCGCCCACTCGTCTCGCGGAAATGGTGCGCGACTGCCTTGATGCGCCCGGCGAACCTGTGGCGGCGTGAATCACGGCGTCCTCAAACCGGCGCTCACCACGGCAATGCGATGCTTCCCGGCGAGCGACTCCACGCGTTCCTGATCGAGCACCAGCGTTTTGCCGGCTTCAATGGCCAGCACGGAAAGCCGCGCCGCCGCGCACGTCTCCAGCGTTCCCTCGCCGATGCACGGAATGTCCCAGCGCATGTCGTGTTTTTCCTTGGCGACTTTCACCGCCACCGCGCCGCCTTCTTTGCCCGCCAGCTCCCCGCCCCGCAGCAGGCACTTGTCCGTTCCCTCGAAACCCTCCACCGCGAGCACGGCGCCTTTCTTCACCACCACCGACTGGCCAATTTCCAGACGCGAAATTTCCTTCGCCATGCGAAAGCCGAACTCCACGTCCTGCTGCTGTTCGTCGGAGAGCTTCGGACCCAGTTGAAATCCCGGCGCCGCCATAATTGGCCTCAGCCAGGGCGTTGCCTCCACCAACTCGATCCCGTCCTTCATCAACTCATCGGCGAACGCACCGAAGAGCGTGTGAGCATTCTTCTCTTTCAGTTTGAGCACCGCCGCGATGACGCGCAGGTCGGGCCGCGCATCAAAAAAACTCTTCGGCGCAATTTTCCCGACCATCACGCAACGCTTGACCCCTCGCTCTTGAAACGCCGCGATGAGTTTGTTGAGCTGGCCCAGCTTGAGCCACACCATCTCGTCCACCAGCGGCTCGAGTTCCGGATTGCTCTGTCCTTCGAAGCCAATCGCCACGAGCTTTTGCACGCCCATCCCGCGCGCCTGCCGCGCCAGCAGCAACGGCAGCGAACGGTCGCCGGCAATAATGCCCAGAGTGTCGATCTGATCTGACATGGACGGGGATGACGTTAACGAGCCAGGGCAAAACACAACATGAAAAATTCTACACTGCGTAACGCCGCAGGCTCTGAGACCGGTCCAGCATCGCCGCTCTGAATTCGAAGAGCGCCGCCCACCCGGCAGGAAGAGCGGTGGTTCCCAGCGCAGTCCCAGAGCCTTTGGCCTCACTGCACGTGGCTGTCATCCATTCGCGGTTTGAATTTTGCCCTCTTTCGCTTTGACTGCCGCACTCTTTTGCCCTGCCATGCGGTCATGAACTCATGGCTCACACTTTCCGCCGTCGTATTTTGCGCCGGCGTCACGCTCGTCATTGCTGCCGAAACCAAAGACACGCGTTGCTACGAAATGCGCGTTTACTACGCCCCGCCCGGCAAGCTTGACGATTTGAACAAACGCTTTCGCGAGCACACCCTGCGGTTGTTCGAGAAACATGGCATCGAAAACATTGGCTACTGGATGCCCATCGCCAATCCAGAGTCGAAGTTGATTTATGTCCTCCGCTATCCGAGTCGCGAAGCGCGCGACAAGTCGTGGAAGGATTTCTTTGCTGATGCGGACTGGAAGGCAGCCGCGAAAGCATCGGAAGCCAACGGCAAGCTCGTGAGCAAGGTGGAATCGTTCTTCATGCAGGCAACCGACTACTCGCCGCCGATCAAAGCGTCGAAGTCGGGTCCGCGCGTATTCGAACTGCGCGACTACACCGCCAGTGCAGGCAACCTTGGCGCACTCGATGCGCGGTTCCGCGATCACACGGTCAAACTCTTCGCGAAGCACGGCATGGAGCACGTCGCCTACTGGCACCTGACCCCCGGCCAGAAAGAAGCGGATCGCCGGCTCATTTACATCATCGCGCATCAGAGTCCGGAAGCGGGCGCGGCCTCCTTCGATGCGTTTCGGAAAGACCCGGACTGGATCAAGGCCCGCTCCGACTCCGAGAAAAAGGCCGGCGGCTCGCTGACGGAAGGCGGCATGGCCGGAGTGAAATCGACTTACATGCGGGCGACGGATTATTCGCCGATGAAGTAGCGTGGCTTGGATAAATCCCAGACGAAGCGGCCGACACATTCGCTTAATCCTGTGTGGATCATTTCCGTAACCGCCCAGAACGTCACCATTCTGGGATTTCTCTTTCTTGCTGGCTGCGGTGACCCATGCGCCAACGTAACGAAAGTAGAAACCACATCACCTGACGGCAGATACGTTGCGACTGCCTTCATTAGAGACTGCGGAGCGACAACCAGCTCGAGTCCGCAGATTCATTTACGGCCAGTCAGCGAGCCGTTGGCACAGACCGGCAACGTATTCATTGGTAATCGCTCCGAGAAGGTAGATTTTGCCTGGCTCTCAGCTTCGCAGCTTGTGATCTACTCTGATTGCGAAGTTGTCCGGCACGTCAGTAATTTTCACGGCATCGTGATCGAGAAACGAGATTCACGATAAGACGGCCTTCGTTTAGTTGAACGCGGCGCTCGCCACGGTTCTGCTCTCCTGATTTCATTCGCGCGTGCAACGCATCATTGTCATCACCGGCACGGACACAGGCGTGGGCAAGACCGTGCTCACGACGTTGCTCGCGAGTCATTTGCGCGCGCACGGTTTCAGCGTCGCCGCGCTGAAACCGATTTGCTCTGGCGGACGTGACGACGCTCGCGTGCTGCGGGGCGCATTGAAGAACACTCTCACGCTGGATGAAATCAATCCGTGGCATTTTCGCAGTCCGCTCGCGCCGATGCTCGCAGCGCGCAGAGAAAAGCGTCGTATCGATCTTCGTGAAGTCGTCACCCATCTTCACACCACTGCGCAACGGCACCAGGTCACGCTCGTGGAAGGCGCGGGCGGTTTGCTCAGTCCGCTGGGGGAAGGCTTCAGCACACGTGAATTGATCAGCGCACTGAACGCGGATGTTTTTATCGCTGCGCGCAACCAGCTTGGTGTCGTGAACCACGTGCGGCTGACGCTCGAATCACTACCACCGATCATCGCCTCCCGCGCCAGAATCGTATTGATGACGCCCAGGAAGAGCGATGCCGCCAGCCGCGCCAATCCGGGATTGCTCGCTGAGTTTATGGACGAAGCGCACATTTCGGTCCTGCCCTGGTTTGCGCGCGTTAGCAATTACGGTCGCCTGGCCGCTGAACCGCGGGTGAGGCGCACACTTTCCGCATTGCTTCATTAACTCGAACGTCGAGTCCTCCGATTCGAAGTCCTTCGACGGCAGACAGGATGAACTTTTGCTGTCTTCCCGATCTCGCCTCTGACCAGTCGCCTTCGGCAACTGAATCCAAAAGTGACTGCCTTGGCCCGCGTCCGAAACGACGCCAATTGTCCCGGACATCCGCTCGACGGCTTTCTTCACGGCAGCCAGCCCCACGCCCGTGCCAGGATATTGCCCTGGTCGATGCAGTCGCTGAAATAGTCCGAAGGTTTTCCCTGTTTCGCCGTCGGCGCGCGCCAACCGGAAAGTGTAGTTGGGAAAATGTCAGGACGGGCAAAAATGGTCGGGGCGGTGAGATTCGAACTCACGACCTCTTGTACCCGAAACAAGCGCGCTACCAGGCTACGCTACGCCCCGACCCAGAGGCCGGAGAAAATGCCTTAGCCTCCCGTGAAAGCAAATGGTTTTTCCGCCAAAACCGTTGTGCCACTGCGTGCGTCTTCGTAAACTGCGCTGTTCATGGCCGAGGCGAAAACATATCGGCAGCGGATGCAGCACGCGAAGGGGGCGCGGCTTTACGCAGAGCGGTTCGAAACCGGTTTGCGCCGCGGCATCAACGAACGTGAGCAGCGCGCGGTGGAAAAAATTTTTGACGCGCTTACGGATGTGCGAAGCGTGGTCGATGTGCCGTCGGGGGCCGGCCGTTTCGCGAAAGTATTGGCGCGCGGACGGCAATTGATCGAAGCGGATGTCGCGTTTGAAATTCTCGAGTTCGCCCGTCAGCGGGCCGGCAAGGCGAAGCTCAACGTCGCGTTTTTGCAGAGTGATGCCTCGAAACTACCCCTCGCCGACGGTGCCGTGGATTGCGTTTTTTGCAACCGCCTGCTGCACCACATTCATTCCGCGAAAGAGCGCGAGGCTTTTCTTCGCGAGTTTCATCGCGTGACGCGCAAGTATCTCGTTATTTCTTTTTTCGATTATCATGCGTTCGGTGAAATTCGAAAGCTGTTGAAGGCGCTCAAGGGGCGAAAGCCGAAGTACGATCAACAGCCGACCTTTGCGCAGTTCACCGAGGAAGTCGCCCGTTGCGGCTTCAATGTGCGCGAAGTAGTGGCGACCGGTGCGCCGTGGGTGGCCCAAAAGTTTTTCGTGCTGGAGAAGGCGCTTCAGCGCCGATAGCCGCCTTTGAGCTTTTTGCGCGCTTCGGGAGACAGTTTGTCCGTGGGCGACAGAGAATAAACCACGTCGTTGGTCCAAAGGAAGCGAACCCCATTCAAGCCAAACGCGGACGGCACCATCTCCACGAGGTGTCCGAAGCAGTCGAGTGCGATGGAGCCAGGTTGAAACATCAGATCATCATACGCCACCAAGCCAAAAGGCGTGGGCTGCTTCGGTGTCGTAAAGGAAACCACGCCGGTTCTATTCGTCGCGGCGAGTTGTTCCCCAGCAAATTGCACGGTCACGTTGGAGATGCCGAGCGCCTTTTGCGCGATGACGAGTTGCGGTTGGCCGGCGTTGTTCGTCATGAAGTTCACCTGCCACGGACCTTTGCGGTGTTGTTTCCCGTCCACCCAGGCATACGCCAAAACGTAAAAAATCACGGCCAACACGAAGGTGACGACGATGGATTTCCAGGTAGCGACGGGCCGATTCATGCAACGAAAACAGCTTTCCCGGTGCGGCGAAAGCGTGTCAAGAACGGCCGGAGCACGCGCACTCGAAGCGCGGAAAATTTTTATAGCATTCTCATTTTCCTTTGTTACATTCGCCCACTCTTAATTTTGAGAACGCGGGTTTTATCGCGTTTTCGCGGGACAAAAACAGATTTTCAACTCGTGAGTGCGAAGAAAAAAAGCGCCAAGAAAAAAGCACCGGTGGTCCGCGCAAAAGTAAAAGCGTCCGCCGCCACGGCTGCTTCGATACTGGGCCGGCCGATCACCAAGCCCGCCCCCATGAGGGCGAGGAACGGCGCGGCGGGCCCGGTGAAAATTAAGGCCGAGTGGCAAAAGTATTACGCCACGTTGCTCGATTTGCGCGAGCGCCTTATCGCGCAGATGAATGGCCTGGCCAAGGAATCCGCGGAAGAAATGGCCGGCTACAGTTTGCACATGGCCGATTCGGGCACGGACAATTTCGATCGCGACTTCGCGCTCAGCTTGTTGTCATCGGACCAGGATGCGATGTACGAAATCGATGAGGCCCTCAAGCGCATCGAGAAAAACACCTACGGTGTTTGCGAGTTGACCGGCAAGACGATTCCGAAAGCGCGCCTCGAAGCCATCCCGTGGACCCGTTTTACGGTCGAAGCCCAGGCCCAACTCGAACGCGACGGGGCCTTGCGCCAACGCCGGCTGGGAGCGCTGGGCAGTGTGGACAGCGTCGGTAGTTCGGACGTCGAATCGGGCGGCGACGAAGAAGAGCCAGAGGAAAAGCCGAAGGACAAGGATTAGCTTATGCCGCGAGAAATCATCACCATCGAATGCACGGAGGCGCGCAAGGAAGGCAAATCGCCCTCGCGCTACACCACCACACGTAACAAGAAGCTGCAGACGGAAAAGCTGGAGATTAAGAAGTACAATCCGTTCCTGCGCCGCCACACGATGCATAAGGAAGTGAAGTAATTCTATGCCACGCAAGACTCGTCCGGAAAAAAAGCGCGAAGGTCGTCCTACCGAACGCCGCACACCGCGGCCAAAGCCGAAAATCGATTTCACGCTCGACGCCCTCGATTACAAGAACACGAATTTGCTCCGGACGTTTGTCACGGATCAGGGCCGCATCCTGCCTCGCAAATACACCGGCTTGCCCGCGCACTACCAGCGCCGTCTCAACACGGCCATCAAGCGTGCTCGCCAGATGTTGCTGATGAAGTAACGCGGGAGCGCATCACGCGATGCGATGAAGACTCCTGGATTCAGAATTTCACGCCGCCGGTTTCTCGGCGGCGTTTCTGTTGCCGCCGCTGGAACGTTCGGCTACGCACACTTCATCGAAGCGGAACGGTTGCAGACCAGCCATCACAGCGTTCCACTGTGGCGGAGCGGTGAGCCCCTCAAGTTGCTGCACCTCTCCGATCTCCACGCTTCCCCGGTGGTCAGTCTGGGATACATTGGCAGGGCGATTGACCGCGCGCTGGAATGGAAGCCGGACGTTATTTGTCTCACGGGCGATTTCATCACGCAACGGTTCGACGGGGCTGACGATTACATCCGCATCCTGCGCCGGCTTTCAGCTTCCGCTCCCTGCTTCGCCACTCTCGGCAATCACGACGGTGGACGGTGGGCGCGCGAAGAAGGCGACGGCTATCCAGACCTGGAGTGGATCACGCGCCTTTTGCACGCGAGCCAGATCACTTTGTTGCAAAATACTTCGGCGAGATGCCGCGTGCGCGGTCGCGACATTCAATTCGTCGGCGTCGGTGATATGTGGGCGGAAGCAATTGAGCCACATGTTGCCTTTCGGACGGTGGCCGCGGACGCGCCGACAGTTTTGCTTTCGCACAATCCCGATTCCAAAAATGAAGTCACGCAACACAACTGGCAATTGATGTTGTCAGGCCACACTCATGGCGGGCAGTTCCGCGTGCCCTGGCTCGGCGCCACGCCATTTGCGCCCGTGCAGGACAAACGCTTTGTCGCTGGCCTCGGTCGTTGGAACGATCGCTGGATTCACGTCACGAAAGGAATTGGCAGCGTGTTCGGAGTTCGAATCAATTGCCCGCCTGAAGTGAGTTTCCTCACGCTGACCTAATGGCTAAGGGAACGGTCACCGCGAACGGCGAGCGTGTGGCGATAGATTTTCCCTGTTCGCTGGA
>Ga0190265_10000615_pt1 | contig 24573 bp, 23 predicted proteins | sample Popmic124T_FD_133135 | JGI IMG/M metagenome (GOLD analysis project Ga0190265, IMG submission 133135) | Populus adjacent soil microbial communities from riparian zone of Indian Creek, Utah, USA - 124 T | ecosystem: Environmental > Terrestrial > Soil > Riparian zone | place: USA: Utah | collected...
CCATCGGCGAATCTCCCACATCACCGCAGGCCCCGCGTAGAGCCCATAGCGTGTCCACCGAGCGACTCGGTTGAGTAGGCATTAGGCCGACCAGAATCAGCGAGCAAGGTAAAGCAGCGAGCGTGCACGTTCTCTGTCGCAGATTCCGCGCTTACCGTCGCCTCAAGCGAGCTCACTCCTCGGCCGCGAGCTGCCAAGTTACCATCTTCGCTGGTGCCGTGAGAACGCGCCAAAACCGTGCAGCTGAAACCGGTGAGCGGCCAAACCCCCACCTTCGCCGATAGCGATTGAGTCATATTGCCCCCCGAGGGACTAGAAAGCACAGAGTTTCGGCCGTTGCAACTAGCGCGATCCCGCAGACAATGAGCTGAGGCTCACAGGTTTCAGGGGCAGTTAGCCGGTACTCCGATGTTTCATCCATTTTGGCGACAATTGGAGTTGAATAGTCAGCGGGAGAGTTTGCTTCTGCGGCCGCGAGGAAACCTTGTTGCCAGGGGATAGCCCGTGAAACTTTTACTCCGTCGCAACCAACGCTCCGGGATGATCATGGGCGGGATCACCTTCTCGCTTGAGGTCCGAGCCGACCTCACCGCCGACGAGCGCGCCAGCATCGCCAAATACAAGCTCGGCGACACCATGCTCTATCAAAGCCACGAGATGACCGATCGGGGCAGCGGTTTGCTTGGGGTGGCCTCTCGTCTCGCCTTCAAGGCCCTCACCATAAGCGTAAGCGTGAAGGACCTGGTCAACGGCAAGAAGATCGAGTGCAAGGACATCGTGGAGATGCTTGCGGCCGAGGACCAGATCAAGGAGGCGGCACAGACATTCGTTCAGGTGCTGCACGCCGCGGCGACCTTCGGCGGCGAGGAGGTCATCGAGATATAGGGCTCTTCGGGAACACCAATCTTGGCAGCTGGCTGAGCAACTCTCCGCGCTCCCGCGAGCTGCGCGAGACCCGAGCCTCATGGAACGCGAGCGAAGCCGCCTGGCGCGTCTCTCCGCTCTCCGGCGAAAACTCCATATTTGAAGCCGCTAAGGCGATCATGCACGAGGTCGCTGAAACTGCGGAGCGCTTGCCGGCAAACGCGGTGCTGGTCGAGATCGGGTGGACTGCCGATCGCCTCCTTCACGAGGAGGATATCGAGCCGTTCGAGCTCGACTGGCAGACCATTGAGACCGACGCCGAGGTCGCTGTGCGCGCCCGCAAGATGATCGCCCGGCGCTGGCGCTGGGCCCTCGAACACGACCGCATGTCGGGCGTCGTGCGCCGGCGGCTCGTTTCCGCACTTACCCGCCTCGTCGACGAGCTCCCCGAGAGCTGCTTCGACAACTGGAAATGGGACGAGGAGACAGCGTTCGCGGTGCCTCTGGTCTCGCTTCTCGAGCGTCCGGCCGAGACCGTCGAGGCCCTCATTATGTCGCTCTATGACGACGACACGATACGATTCGACCTCTTTGAGCGGGTCCGGGAGCGCATCGCAACGAATCTCCTTGTCGCTTCCGGCTTCCCGCCCACCACGAACCCCAACGAGGTGAGCGACCGCCTCGTTCTCCCGACCCGGATGAAGCAGAAGACCCCGGTGGAGCTGGTCGACATCTATCTCACCGGCACGCCCTTTAAGGAGCTCATGAGTCTACCGGTGCCGTTCCGGGTCTCCGACGACGCTCGTTTTGAACACTGCCACATCGTGGGCGGCACCGGGCACGGGAAGACCCAGCTCATGCAGCGCATGATCCATGCGGACTTGGTGGCGGCAGGCAGCGACGGGCGCTCGGTTGTCGTCATCGACAGCCAGGGCGACCTCATAAACAAGCTGGTGCGGCTTGACCTCTTCTCGCCCGACCACCCGGACTCCCTCGCCGATCGCCTCGTGCTCATTGATCCGTCGGACGTTGAGTTTCCGGCAGCACTGAACCTCTTCGACCAGCCCCTGTCGCGGGTGGCCGGGTATCGGCCGGTCGACCGCGAGCGGGTTCTGAACGGCGTCATCGAGCTCTATGAGAGCTTCTTCGGGGCGCTCCTAGGGGCCGAGCTCACCCAGAAGCAGGGCGTCATTTTCCGGTACCTGGCGCGCCTCATGCTCGCCATCCCGGGCGCCACCATCCACACCCTTATGGAGCTTATGGAGGATGGACGGCCGTACCGGCCCCAGATGGCGGCGCTTGAAGGCTCAGCACGGCACTTCTTCGAGAAGGAGTTCTTCACATCCTCCTTTGCCGCGACCCGCAAACAGATCCTGCGGCGGCTGTGGGGCGTGCTTTCGACGCCTGCCTTCGAGCGGATGTTCGCGCAGCCCGAGAACAAGCTCGACCTCTTCACGGCGCTAAACGACGGGAAAATCATCCTCATCAACACCGCCAAGGATCTCTTGAAGACCGAAGGCAGCCAGCTCTTCGGCCGCTTCTTCGTTTCGATGCTCGCACAGGCCGCGCTTGAGCGCTCGACGGTCCCCGAGGACCGCCGCACTCCCACCTTCGTGTACGTGGACGAGGCCCAGGAGTATTTTGACGACGCGATTGAGACGATCCTGTCCCAGGCCCGCAAGTACCGCGTCGGGATCACCCTGGCCCACCAGACCCTGGACCAGCTCTCCCCGCGTCTCCGCGCGGCTTTCCTCTCAAATACGAGCCTGAAGTGCGCTGGGGGCGTCTCGGCCAAGGACGCGCGGGCGCTTTCAAGCGAGCTCCACACTTCCTCCGAGTTCATCGAGAGCATGCGCCGGCGTGGAGAGCGCACCGAGTTCGCCGTGTGGCTGAAGCACCGGACCAACGAGGCGCTCCGCCTGTCGGTCCCGCTCGGCTTCCTCGAGCGCCAGCCCACTCTCTCGGAAGAGGAATACGACGACCTGCTTGCGCTCAACCGCGCCAAGTACTGCGGGACGCTGGCCGAGATGCTTGAGCGCGAAGCGCGGCCTACCCCGCCTCGGGAAGTGACGCCGGGACCGGAGCCGGAGGCCGATCGATCGATCGAGCCAGCACCGGAGGTGGTGCGACCCGAGCCGCTCCAAGAGCCGGTCCCACGGCCAACTCCCGAGCCCCGTGGACTCGGCAAAGGGGGCCCCAAGCACCGTTACCTCCAGTCGCTCGTGAAGGAGCTCGCAGAGCAAGAGGGATTCCTGGCGGTCATCGAAGCGCCCCTCAAGAGCGGCGCGGGTCAGATCGACGTGCTCTTGGAGCGCGACGGCATTGAGGTGGCGATCGAGGTTTCGGTGACGACGCCGGCCGAGTACGAGTTTGCGAACCTTCGCAGCTGTCTCGCCGCGGGATACGAGCGGGTCGCGCTGGTCCTGGTCAAATCCCGGTCCGGCGAGGCTAAGTTCCAAGCGCGCTTCCGCGAGGCTTTCTCCGAGACCGACCGCGCCCGGGTGACGCTCCTTACCCCCGAAGAGGTCCCGGACTATATCGCCGGTCTCGCCCCTCCCCCCGATCCCGAAGAGAGCCGCGTGCGCGGGTATAAGGTACGACTGTCGCGTACTACCGTCACGCCCGAGGAAGCCAAAGGCCGGCGCGAGCAACTCGCCCGCCTGGTCGCGCGCTCGATGGGCCAGCAGAAGGAAGACTCCTAGAGCGCCGCTCGCCCTCTAGACTTAGGTTATTCCTCCGGAAGCACCCCGGTCAGGCGTGGCCGCGCTGCCGCGCACACACCGCGGAACTCGAATCCCAGAACCTGGTCTCGACCGGCCACAAGTGGGTGGCTTGGGCTGAAACGAGAGCAGCGCGGTTCGGAAGGGTTGAAAAGAAGCGCAGCCGGGTGCGACTCTCGATCTGGGCGATCGAGACGAGCTGGGGCCGGTGATCGTACCGGTGATTGAGCGCCGGCGCCCGGCTGCACGTGACCCAGGTGGCTGTTGGGACCGGATCGCCGTCGCTGTTCAGACCATTGGGCTGCTCAAAGATGAAGGCGAGCGTTTGGATCCCCGAGGGGCCCTCATGGATAATGACTTTGAAGAAGGCGTCCGGAATTTCGATGGGGGGCTCGCCCGTGTCCCCGATCCTGAGCCTCGGCGTGGAGCGATCGAAGATGGGGCCGGCGATGACCCACACGCTACGGAACTTGTTCGCGGCCGCCGCGGAGTAATTCTCCAGATGCTGCCAAGGGCCCTGGTTCATATCGGCGGCTTGGGGCGATGCGTTCCAGAAGTGGTGCGTGTTGCAGCTCGCTTCCGGGCTGATGCGCTGCGCGTGGTCGCTCATTGTAAGGTGGCCACGATTCCAGACCGTACCGATGCCGTCGTACGAGTCGTCCAGGCGCGTGCTCGTGAGGCCCGGTATGGTGGCGGTGAGGGGCATGAACTCCGGCGAGTGGTACCACCTGCTCGGCCGCCTGATTGAAATGGCGGGCTCTGCGTAGTCGCCGTTCGCGTTCGGGGCGACACCCCGCAATTCGTAGCTGACGAATTCAGGATTGAGCCGCAGGTCCGGCTGGCCGTCCCCGTCATCGTCGTCCGCGTCGTCAAAGGTCGCGAAGAAAGCTGTGTACTGCTTTGTCAAACCCTGCCCCCCCGGCGCGTATCGCCGGTGATCGAGAGCGGTCGGGACCAACGCCGCGTAGGGAGAGATCGCCGCACCACTGCAGGGGAAGGACTGAGCGAACGCGGGGCCCGACACGCAGGCCAAGAGTAGTGCGATGACGATCTTACGCATCGGAAGCCTCCTGCTCTGCTTTTACGGCACAGTATTGCAGGCCTGCGATCATGTCGCTTCGCAGTATTGAGATCAACCCGAGCGTGGCATCGTTTGCGGAAATGTGTCGCGTGCCACGAATTGCCGTTAGAACGACAGGGAGTTTCTTGGTGTGTTGCGCGCGGGTGCCCGCGCGCACGCTAACAACGGCTGAGCGCCCCTTCGGGAAGGAGCGCGGCGCTGAACGGGCGGCTTGGCGCCGCGTCGATCATTATGCGGGTGTAGAAGCGGTAATTCGGGAGGTTGGTGAGGTCGGCCTCGCCGAAGGGGGGCGCGAGCTCGCGCGCTAAGACCGGCGCATCCTCGGCGCCGACGCGGAAGGCGATGAGCGACCCGGCGTTCCCGAGCACCGCGTGGAGTATCTCCGGCTCAAGCTGGTGCAGGTACTGGTGGGCGAGAGTCATCCCGAGGCCGTATTTGCGGAGCTCGGACAGCATCGAAGCGACCGAGAGCGTGGTGAAGCTCTGGAATTCGTCGGCGTAGAGGAAGAAGGGTCGCCGATCGGCTTCCGGCATATCGCCCCGGCTGAAGGCGGCAAGGCCGATGGTCGAGACGATGAGGCTCCCAAGGACGAGTGCGCTGTCCTCCCCGATCTCGCCTTTGGAAAGGTTCACGACAAGCACCCTCCCCTCGTCCATGAGCTGCCGGAAGTGGAGGTCGACCGGAGGCGAGACCAAGAGGCGGTAGAGCATGGGATCGGCAAGGAGCGCGCCGAGCTTGTTCTGGATGGGGGCGATTGCTTCGGCCTTGAGGCGCGCGGGATACGGCTCGAATTCCCGCTTCCAGAAGTCGCGCACAACGGGATTGTGGATCCGGGAAACCAACGGCTTGCGGAACTTCTCGTCGGAAAGGAGCCGCAGCACGTCAGGGAGCGTCGAGCCGTCGCGCTCAAGGAGCGCATAGAGGCAGTTCCGGAGCACATGCTCCATCCGCATGCCCCAGGCCGACGGCCAAAGCTTGCGCATGGTCTCGAGAAGGCCGGACGCGGCAAGCGGGATCTTATCGGTACGGACGCGCCGCAGCGGATTGTACCCATAGGGCTGCGAGGGATCAGTCGCGTCGAGGTAGACAAGGCGCGCAAGGTGAGGATCGCGAATTCCCGCCACCACGCGCTCCGCCAAATCGCCGTGCGGATCGACCAGGGCGACTCCCCTCCCCGCCTCGATGTCCTGGAGGATGAGCGCCGCGAGCAACGACGACTTCCCAACGCCCGTCTTCCCGATCACGTAGAGGTGCGAGAGCCGGTCGGGCTGCCTGATACCGAAAGGGATCCGCTGGTTCCGGAAATGCGTGCGACCTAGGTACGAAACAGGCTCGTGACTCAAGTGCATCCGGACATTTTGGAGGATGGCGCGTCGGCAAGCACGCGGCGCCACCAAGCGTCACAGCATCCTCTAGGAAGACGAAAGCGCCTCGACCCGCCTCATTAGGCGGTCATCGGCCGCGCAATCTCGCGCAGCGCTTCGGAAGCAAAGATTGCTGCGATACTTCTGCCACTTGACTCCAGCCGCTAACGGCGGGACGTAGGTCGGTGAATTCGGGGGAGGTCCACATGAAAAGAGCATTAGTGCTTGCACTAATATTGGCAGTATCCGCACCTGTCCCTTCGTTCGTTTTCCCGTCGACCGCAGCTGAGGCATTTGCGGGATGCTCTCGCGGCTACTATCGCAACTCGCGCGGTCGCTGCGTACGCCGCCCGGTGCGCGCCAATCGGCCGCCGGCGGGCGCCTCGGCCCGCTGTCGCGACGGCACCTACAGCTTCAGCCAGAGCCGGCGGGGTACCTGCAGTTACCACGGCGGGGTAGCCCAGTGGCTTTAGGAGGCTTCCCTCCGCGCCTCGGACTTGGCCGCCCGTCCCCGCGCATCAGCGTTCCGCGGAAGGGATGAACGCGGAACCCGCCGAAGAGCGGGTACGCACTCCGATCGCATTTGATCACCACCACTAGTAGGCTTATGCACGGCTAAGTTAGAGCAACGATCCAAGGGCTCTTTTTAGCCGGGAAGGGCGGAGCTTAGTCTTGGCTCGCAACGACACGCATCGAATCGTTCAGCGATATAATGAAGGTGTTCGCGCTTATCGCCAAGCGCGTGCCCAAATAAGACGAGAAGATTGGGGCGATTCCGAGGTATCTCTTCGAGCGGCCGCAACACAATCGGTAGGCGCATTAGAATGGGCCCTGAAGGCCCATCTACGTCATCCGCTGCGCAGTCAGCGCATGGTCGAAACTGACCAACCACTGCTGAAACAACCGACCTTCGAGATTCTCATCCGCCTCCTGGGGCGCTACAGCGAAATCCAACTAAATGAGGAGACAATTGATTCGCTTTTCAGCCATCGCCGAATGCGCAACGAGGTTGAGCACGGCGGAGTGATACCCTCGATCCCGGCGGTGGAAGCGAGCCTGACTGAAATCGGCGACATCATCGGGAGGCTGGTCGCCATTGATCCATCTTCTCTGTCACAAGTTTTTCCAGATCGCGGCGGCAGCCTAGGCAGTGCGCGCATTATTGCTCACCGATTCCTAGAAGTACGACCTGCTATCCCGGGTCGCGAATTCGAACTCAGCGGGGCGCGGGCGTTGCTGGAAGGAGCGCTAAAGACGCGCGCAGGGCGCCTAATCCTACTTGGCGGGAAGAGTGGTTCGGGCAAGACGCATCTTGCTCACGAGATTTGCCGAATTGCCGACGAGCTAGGCTATGACGTGGCAGCGACGGCCTGCGAGCCATTCCAAGAGGGCGTCGTACTCTACCCGGTTGCGGAGATCCTGCGTCAGCTTAGCGGACACACCAGTCCCTCCGTTGCAGTCGAGGAACTCTATCCGTCGGCATCTTCCGAAGTTTCGATGGCCCGCCTAGCTGATGAAACCAACATCAACGCCAGCGAGCGACGAGGTGCGTATTTGGCATCGTTCGCAAATGCGCTCTATGGCCGATTCCGTGATGCTCGAAGCAATAGCCGCCCAATATTAGTATTTGTTGACGATATGGAATGGCTGGAGACCGCGACCTCCGACGCCCTGTTGTGCCTGCGCGGCCGGTTTTCCGAGGGGCCGATCGTCATCCTCGGAGCCTATCGTACTGATCTCGTCACGGCACGCAGAAATCAACATCCGCTGCATCCGCTCCTTAACCTAGCCTCGCGTTACCCTGAGGAGGCGGCGTCGTTCCTGATCGAGGGATTGTCCAAGGGAACCATTCCCGAAGCGGTCGAAGGAATTCTCGGAGGCCCATCTGACCTCAGCCCATCCCAGTACGACCGTCTCTTTGCGGAGACCGAAGGGAACCCTCTTTTTTTGCGGGAAATCCTACGAGCATTAACGGCTGATTGCAGGGGCGGGCCTCCTCCTCTGAAGTTTGCGGACGGCGTGTGGCGGCTCGGGCACGAGTTCGGGCACTGGAAAATGCCTGCGACCATCGAGGAAGCGATTCAGTCGCGCCTAGAATGCCTGAGTCAAGAGCAGCAGGTCGAGTTGGAAAAGGCAGCGGTAGTCGGTCGGCATTTCGCTTATATGGTGATGCTTGAACTGTCGGGACAGCCGGAAGACGACTTTCTCGAGGACTTAGACAGGTTATTGAGATTCGATGTAATCCGCGAGCTCGAGGATTCCGCCGACGTCGTCTTTGAATTTACCCACGGCAAGATTCGCGATGTAATCTATGAACGGATATCGCGACTAAAACGGCGTGCAATGCATCGAACGGTTGCTGGCGTCCTAAAGGCACTTAGGCCAAGGCTGAAGCTCCCTAATTTCGATGCGCTCGTGGGAGCGCACCTTCACCTGGCGGGCCAGCTTCAGGAGTCGATTCCATATCTGCTCAAGGCGGCCCGAACGTCGACAAGCCTCTTTGCGATTGTCCAAGCGACCGAGCAGTTCGAACGTGCCTTGGGGGCCTGCTTGGAGACAGGTTTCCCAAATGACGAGGACGAGTGGTCGATCCGAACCCAGTACGGCGAAGTGCTCCGACAAGCGGGTCGCTTCGATGACGCGATTGCAATGTTCTCAGCCATCCTCGAGCGAAATGGCGATCCCCGATGGCAAGGGGAGGCTCTGAACCGCGTCGGCGATCTCTATTGGCTTAAGGGCGATTCGGATAAAGCGCTGAATTATTACGCGCGGTGCGAGGCGATTGCTCGCGAAAATGGCTTTCAGGATCTCTTGCTAGAAGTTGCCGCAGATTTTTTTGAGTTTCATGATCGCGAAGCCGAACGCCTCGCCGGTCTGTCCCCCAGTGCAGCAGTTGCCCATCGCGCGACCGCGGATCGGTACCTAGACGAACAATTGCATCTGGCGCTGCGAAGCGAGGACCCGAGGGCACGCAGCCGCGCATATCGCAACGAGGCGAAGCGCCTTCGACGCCGGGGTGATATTGACTCAGCACTGCGCCGATATGAAGATGCTTTGGCGCTCGCCGGGCCAAGCGGAGCTGATCATTCGATCCTCATTTCCTATGCCAAGACGCTGAGATTTGCTGGGCGAACCAGTGAAGCTTCCGAGATCGTCCAACGAGTCCTAGATTGGGGTATCCAGACTGGAGCTCGGCGAACGGAAGCGATCGGACGTCAATATGCCGCCTTGCTGCAGTTAGAGTCGGCCGAATCGGACTCGATCGCGCACGCTCGACGAGAGGTCATGAAAGCAATCTCGCTACATCGGGAAATCGGATATGCACGCGGTCTCCGCGAATCGCAGATACTTCTCGGAGAGTGCTATGCTCTGGAAGGCAGCTGGGATCGCGCGCTAGACGCGTTCTCTGCGGCTCTCGCGGGCGACGCTGGTGCCGACGCCGATAGCCTAGTAGCGTCCGTCCTCGCTCAACTCGAAACGATGGACGAGACTGCAAGGGCGGATCGCCTACGCCGGCAGCCACGCAATAATACTGAGTAGATTGCCTAACTTATGAACCCAGAATCCTTAACGGCGCCAGCCCTGAGATTTAGCAAGCCAACTGTCGTAGCGTTCATGGGGATTCCTGGCGCCGGCAAGTCGACATTAGCCAATGGGCTGGCGCGTGAAATCGCACTCCTGAGAATCATCTCGCGGGATACGATCCGTGCGGCGATGTTCGATCCTTGTTTTTACACTCGGGAGGAAAAGGCTGCCGCATTTGAAGGCACGCTCTTAGGCCTCCGAGTCGTTCTCGGAAGGGGCGAGTCGGCTCTCGCAGACGGCATGTGCTTTTCCGAGATCGGCCCGCTGGAACGCGTCGAAGCGGCTTCCGTTGACGCTGGAGCCGCGTTTGTCGCAGTTTACTGTGAGGTTGCGGTTGAAGAGGCTGTGCGTCGCGTCGAGGAGGATCGGCGTTCAGGTAAGCATCCGGCCCTCGACCGTGATGGTAAGCTAGTCCGTCGCATCGCCGCGGAGTTCCGGACATTGCCCGCCGGCAGCATCAGGGTCGATATGAATAGAGACCTGGACGAGGCCCGGTCGGCGCTCATTCAGGAGCTTATTGCTCGAGGCACGATCGCATAGCATCATGGCATCTCGTCTCATTTTCTTGCGTCACGGGGAAACCAGCTGGAACGCCGCTGGCCGAATGACGTCTCGATCCGACGTCCCTCTCAACGCCGTGGGGCAAAGGCAAGCTAATGCGGTCGGTCGTGCGCTCGCAAGAACCGAAATCGCACATATTGTGAGCTCGCCAGCCATCCGCGCCCAACAGACGGCAAGCGAGGTGGTCAATGCTATAGTTAGCGAGACCGGCAGCCCGGCGCATAAGGTCATTTTAGATCCACGGCTGAGGGAACTCGATTTCGGGATCGCGGAAGGCTTGACGAAGGATCAGATATTCGCGCGTGGCTTAGGCAGCTGTTTCTATGGCTGGCTCGATGGCTCGAAGAGTGAGACCCCCCCTAGCGCGGAGAGTTTTGCCGAAGCAGAGGCTCGAGCGAAGAGTGCCTTCGCTGACCTCGTAGCGGAACGAGCGCCAGTCTTGCTGGTAGTTACGCACGGACACTTCTCGCGCATTTTGCTAGCGACCTGCGTGCTCGGTACCACGGCCACGTGCCACCGACGCTTGCGCTTTGACAATGGGCTTCTGGCCGATGTCCGAATTGAGGATCAATACCCTCGATTAGTCGCGCTTAACGCACACGAACCTCCCCTCATTTGAGAGGGTGCCGAGGGCGCTCGGGGCTGATTCCGATAAGGCGACTTCGGAGCGCTCTGCTAACCTGCCAAGCCGTCAGAAGATCCAGGCTTGGCAACCCTTACGCCTCCGAATCTCACCCGATCTTGGCTACCTACTCGATGGTAAACCAAAGTCTTCGGGGTGTTGTCGGTATCTTCGGGCTGCAAATCGTGGCGGGTGTCTCGCCTCCTTCAGACTAGAGAAACCCCGCGGTCAGCGAGCCGCAAACTATCTTTTTCACCGAAACGCATCCGGCCATTGCTCAATCGCACTCAATACGGCTGTAAGAGCATGAGCCGGATTCTCGACCAGTTCCTCACGCGACAGATCGGGGATCAGGGAAAGCAATCGCTCTGATCCCTCGTCCGGCGGACTGAATCCGCGTGGGTCGGCAGCCCGCCCAACAATCCAGGGCAGCAGGGCAAACAGCGCTACATTATGCGCCCTGCGATAAAAGCACGCATCACGGACATCAGGATGATCCTGGCTCCGAGCGAATTCATCGACGGTCCATTGGGCAGGATGCTTTCTCCGCCACTCTCCTAACCAAGCGCTCTCCCTTGGAAAGCCGGACGTGGCGAAATGGAGAGCTGGTTCCTCTAGAATGCGTCTGCGGGACGACACTGCCTCCGCCGAATCGACTCGGATCTTGCTCGCGCCGTGGCCAAGTCGCGCCCGCAGGAAAAGGCGCGTCGTTTCTGCATGAACCGTTCCGCCCTGGCGATCTTCCTCTCGGACGTGCTGGCCCCAGCGCATATAGTCCGAAAGAAGATAGCCACAGGCTTTGTCGTCAACGATGACATCATCCTCGTCGGTGACGGCACCTTCCTGGAACTGGGCATCAATGACCGTCTCGAGGGCAGCATATTCCGGGTGCTCCGCATCGAACTCCTCGGAGCGCCTTATCACGCCCTCCAGCAAGCATCCCTGGCGGCCACCGAGAGCCTGCGACATTCCATCCGCGTAACCCGGGAAATAATGGGTGTCAGCGTCGGCCTGAAGAACCAGAAGGCGCTCGGATTGCACACCACGCTCCTTTGCCAGCTCGGCCGCCACCAGCGCGCCTCGTCCCCGCGCCGGAACGAACCCCCGTTGGGGTTCCACCACGATGCGCACAGAGCCGCGCCGCGAAGCTACGGCAATGCTCTCCATGATCGCGCGCGTCTGATCGGTGGAACCATTGTCGACCAGGATCAGGAAAACATCCTCTGCGGCGGGATCGACGCATTCCCCGAATCCGAGCGAGGACGCTGCGGCTCCGACAAATGCTTCTTCATTCAAGCATGGCATTACGAAGGCGATGGTCACCAGTCGTGCCCGGTTCGGGCCCGCGGCCCCCAGCGGCGACTGCCTTTGAGCCGGCATGGGGCCCGTGCCCGACGGTCATGGTTCAACGACCGCGCCATGCGCAGCGAGGCTGCGCAACGCGGCGAACAAGGCACGTGGCTGATACACGCGTCGCCGGCGGTATATCCCGCCGGCTGTATCAGACGAAACTGACCGCAAAACCGGCGCGCCGATATGGCAGCGGCCCACGCATCCAGCCCCTCGTCGTTTCGACGGCCCGCCGCGACACAGCAGCAGGCCGGGTAGCCCAACGCGCGGCCCAAAGCCACGGTGTGCCGGCCCGGTCGGGCGTCAATTTGCAGCGCCCGTCGCGCCAGCCCCCCATCCCGCGACATCGCGAAGAAGCCGTCCTGACAAATGGCAACATGGAAGCCCGCGCGGCGCGCCCATCGTCGAACCTTCGCGCGATCGAGAGGGCCCTCCACCTGGCTGCGGATGACCGGCCTGATGGAACGGAACAGCTGCGCGATGTCCACTTGAGCGGAGGGCCGCATCCACCCAGGAAGCGCCCGCAACTGCATCATCGGCTCCGCCTCTTCCACTTCATGATGAGCTGCGCAAAACCGGGAGGCGAGGCATCGACATAACCTGCCTCTTCAGCCGCGCGGCGCGAGGCGACGTTTGCCTTGCGCATATGGGCATAGATGACTTCGTATCCGCTCGCCTCGCTCGCCATTCTGTAGGCCACACGTCCGATTCCCCGACCTTGGCTCGCTTTGTTTAAGAATATCTGGATTGACGGATGTTTTCCGACAGGCGGCTCGTCAATCACGTTGACGTAGATCACGCCGGCGCGATCACCAGCTGCCCGAATGATCCAGGATCGTCCACCGGGGCCACCTCCCTTGCCCGGCGTGCCCTTGGTCGGCAACAGCTCGACTTCCGCGGCCTCTACCTTCTCTTCGAACGCCCTCGGCTTCGTCTCCTTGGGTTTTGGCGTGGGTCGGGTCGGAGTCCGAGGGCGAGCAGCAGCTTTGCGCTTTTTCTCAGACATAGAGCTCTTCCATCCCCGCCTCTAGGCGATGATCGGCCTCCTCCCAAAGCTCGGCCGGAAAAAAGCCAGGTGAATAGGCGATCACGCAGTCCCGGATGCGGGGGAGGATGTCCTCCGCTCTAAGAGCTGCGGTCACTCGGTCGACCTGCGTCAGCACCTCACTCAGCCCCGGATCGAGCCGGACGGGACGATCACGCCAGTCTCCGTCTCCGTCATAGCGATTGTTGAAATAGTCCATGTCGATGTGGAGCAGAATCGGTCCCGGTCCAAGATCTTCGACCCAGCGCATCGGATCGTCGGTAATTCTGTAGCGTCCCGGCCCTATCCCTGATGACGTTGGGCGCAGATTCACCGACGGTCTCGGCGCCCCCGGGTCAAGCAGATCGTCCGGCATCGTGCTCAATTCTAACTCATAATCAATAGTCGAGACAACCTTGGGCGCCTGTCCGAGTTGCCTCACGTCGACTCTGGGAAATCGATGGATTACCGGCGTCAGGAAACTGCCCATTCCGATCGCGCCACTTTCAATGGCCGAACGAACGGTCTTGGGGCGGCAAAGATCGAAAGCTCGACCAGCGATCGGATCAATCCACGCCTCGCCACGCTTAAACAAACGCGGCTCGCCCAGATCCCGGTGATCGTCCACGTGAAGGATCGTCAGTGATTCGGTGTCCTTTAGACGCGAGCGAGCGAACCACTCGCTCCAGCTCTGCAACGTCCAAGTGTCGTAGAGCGAGCGCAACACCCGTCCGCTGCGGCGCTGAGCCAGGGCCATCTGATCGCGGCTGATTCCACCCCACATGCGCAAACCGACGTCGAGACGCGGATCGACATGCCTTTCCTCGCCACCCGGCCAGGCAAGCACGAGCTCCCAAACGCCATCTATAAGAACTGCCGTCGCGTCCTTGTCGCAGAAGTAATTTCGTAGCGCCCCGTGCCGCTCACCGGCATTCTGAGGGAGCCGCTCCAATGGAACGCGAAGGTGGGTCACGCCGCCAGCGACTGTTGCGCCGCTTGGTCCTCGAGGAGGTCAGCCAGCGCCCGGCCGACGGGCGTGAGAGAGCAGGAGCGAAGCGTCTGGAAGGCTTCGGCCAGGTTGCGCTTCGTGTCGGCGAGCTGATTGACCGCCCGTTTCCTCAGCCGTTCCGGCCCCTGGTCGCGAACATGCTCCCAGAAGCGGCGGAGCTCAACGAACACAAAGACCGCGTGGAGCAAGCCCGAGGACGGCCGCGGGTCCTCCCGCCACGGCGAAGTCACCAGCGCGCCCGGTTCGGTGGTAGGAAACCGCCGCTCCAGAAGATAGAGTTTCTGGTGACGGTGTTCGTGGATCAGCGAGTCGGCGAGGTCATAGGGATCTATGATCCGTTTCCCTTGCATCACCGAAACGAACAATGCGCCAGGCACGGAGTTATCACTGAAGGAGACGATCTTCTCCGGATGCGCCGTCGGGTCGCGAACGAACTGTACCGACCGGCAGATTGCCATCATCTCCTGATGGAGATCAGGGCGCCACGTCTGAATAATCCGTAACGCCTCCGCGACCGTTGCTTCGGCCGAGGTTGCAACCTCCGCGCTTTCGAAGGAGATCGAAGTACCGAATGGCGCTCGTAGCCAAGCGTCCTGTTCTCCCACCTTCAGACCCGCAATCGCGATCGGCTGATCGAGGACCAGATCGAGATACGAGGTGCCAGGCGCGAGCGAGACTCCATCGACATCGTAGACTGCCCGACCGCTTTGGACGGCGAGAAAGGCCTTCTGCCATGCTGCAAGGCCCGGATTGCCGGCAAGAATGCGCTTTTCCTCCACCGTCAGCCGCGCGATACGTTCGCGGAGCCGCGGATCACCGTGGCCTGCTCGCAGGACCTCCACCAAAGCCATCTCCAGGCCAGCCGCATTTTCGCTACATGCGTCATTCCAGAGCTGCGAGACGATCGCCTCGCCCCTCTCAGCAAGCTCGAAGTCCGCCAGATCGATGTCCAAGTCGCGCTGCGCGGCCGATGTGCCGGCGAGCCCGCCCTCCAGGCGCCGGCGCACATGGGCGATAAGGCTCTTCATCTCGCGGCAGTAGATGGTCGGATTCCTGAAACTGCCCTCGCCAAAGCGGTGCGGCACCGATCCGCCGCCGCAGATGTCGACCACCGGGCAAGCTTGGCAGATCTCGCTCAGACCCTCCTTCGAGAGCAGATGGCGGTGCGCCTCGATTGCAGTTGAGGCGGCCACGGCCGCGATGGGCGTGTCGTGTACCGAACCGTCAAGCCGGGTTGCCCCGTCGCCAACGACTTTCAGGACATCGAGATCGTGATACGTGCCGTCCGTCTCTATCGTGATAAGGCTGACGTCGCCAAGCCCGAAGGCATCCGTCCCGGATGAAAGACCCATGATCGCATCCAGAAGGGCCTCAAATGTCCGCACACGCAACTCGGGATATTGGTCGAACCAGAGATCAAATGCCTCGATCAGCCAATTCTCATAGAGCGCTGGGTTGGCCTCACGGCCCGGCGGCAAATGGCCGTAATGCGAGTCGGGAAGGAGGAAATCGACCTTGGGAGGCGCGCGCTCCGCGAAGAAGCTCAGCAGCGTCTCGGGCGGCACGCTTGCGTCGATCACCGCGATCACTCCGGCGAAGGTGTCCTGTCGGCCCTTCAGTCGATCAAAGGCAGCCTCGACCTTCTCAAAGCTCGAGCGTCCGCGACGAGTCGTGCGATGTAGGTCGTTGACCTGACGCGGCCCGTCGAGGCTCAATGAAACGGAGATCCGCTGGCTCTCGAGCACGTCGAGAACATCATCGGTCAGGAGCAGTCCATTAGTCTGCATGCCGACTTCAAGGTCCACGTTTGCGCCGACCGTCGCTCGAAGTAAACGGGTAAATTCCGCGATGGTATTGGCGCCGGCGAGCAATGGCTCACCGCCGTGAAAGATAACTGCTGCCTTACTGAGCCCGGTCTGCTGGGCATATTCTGCGAGGCGGACCGCAAATGCCATCCGGTCGCCGGCCGAAAGCAATCGCGGCATGGAGCGCCAGCTCTGGTCCGCATGATGGTAGACGTAGCAATAATCGCAATCGAGGTTGCACCTCGATGCGACCTTGACGAGGAACGACGTGATCCTCGCCGCCATGAAACTACCCCCTACGACCGGCTGTGACGGTGATGCATCCGATCATAGCTGGTGATTACCTCGCTAGCCTCAGCTTCGGCCAACACGCGCTGCTGCAGGCGCTGGAGGATCGGATTAGCCGGGCGGGCGCGAAGAATTGCCGGCCGGAAATCGGCGGTTGCACGAGCGACGGAAGCGTCGGCAGACTGGGACATGACATGGCTCCTTCAGCGATCGTGAGCGACGTTAGCGCCGAAGACGATAGAAATCAACCGCGCTGGGCGGCAACATTCTGGAGGATCGATCACGCAAGCTTCTTATTTTTTACTAAATTATCAACTATTTCTCCACTATTTTATGGTCATTTTTGGTACTAGGCCCAGCTATGATAAGGGATTTTCGGGGGCACTATGCTGTTGACTCAGTCAGCCTGTCGACAGGCTAACAAAAAATAACGCACTATACTTAGTTATATCGACAACGATGCAATGTGTGCCACGGCCTGTCCCGTTCCGTGCCGAAATACTGCTTGACGCGCCGCGTACTATATCTGTTCGCCTTCTGACGACGCCCGTTGAGGCCGAACCGCGCGGCTGCTAACAGGTAACGGAGAGATTCTCATACAAGCGTGGGCGCGGGCATGTATCGCGCTGGGCCACTCACCTCGAGGAGGCAGCCTTTGGCGTTACCTACCGGCATTCGACCGGAGCTGAAGGAAGCTCGCGTCGAAGACCTGGTCATTCAGCTCCAGGTTGCCCGGGGGAAATGCGCATGGCAGGAAAATCCCGATCAGCCTGATGATCAAGGATGCGGGGGCGCGGTTTTCCTTGTGGGAGCAGGCTGCTCGCAATCGGCGGGAATCCCACTTGCCGGAGCGATCGCTCGCAAGGAGATGTGCGATCTAGCCGGGTATCTGTCCAACAATAAGCAGGTCTTCAGCAGCCCTGATCGCGCACCAAAATGGCTTCAGCAGGAAGAGCTTCTGACAGCAGGAAAAAGCTGGTCCGAATATTACACTGAGATATTCGATCGATATTATGTGTCTGACATCAAACAACGCCAGATAGTTCAGCAGGCCATCGCAGGCGCCAAGGGATCCATCAATTGGGCCCATATTTGCCTCGGAGAGCTCGTCGACAAACATTATGTGCATACCGTCCTCACCACTAACTTCGATCAATTGGCTCTGAGGGGAATCATTCTCACCGGTCGCATCCCTGTCGTGGCCGACGGCGCAGAGGCAATCAACCGAATCTCCTCCCGACCTACTACCCCGCAGGTGGTCCACCTGCATGGATCGGTTAACACATACAGTCCCATAAACAGTCGAGCAGCGTTGAAGGCCGTGGGAAAGGATCCATCCGTTCAGGGCATGATCCACGGCATCTTGCACGACACCCCTCTGCTCGTCGTTGTTGGATATGCTGGCGGCGATGACGGAATTATCGAAAACCTGAGAGCCGAAGCCGCTGCGTTTTCGAACCTCATCATATTCTGGATAATGCATGGAAATAACGTTTCCAGCTTGTCCAACGACGTGCACGAAATCCTGGACGGACCGAACCGATTTTATATTCCGGGGCAGGATGCCGATCTATTCTTTTCAAACATGATGAGGATGCTTGAACTTCGGCCCGAGTGGATGGGCGACCCGCTGTCACCGATGGTGGCCCGATTCAAGGCAATCAAGCACCAGGGCGACCGGGGTATGGCGAGGGCGCTGGAAGGGTATGAAAGACGGGTCGGGGAGCTTCGCAACTGCGCGACTCCACCACTCGATGACGATGCCCGGATACAGAATGCCGCCATGGAGAGTCTGGCTGGTCAGGACGAAGCCGTCCTCGGGGACATCCCGCCTCATCTGGGCGAAACCAATCGAGATGCGGCGCGACTGCTTGCCCTGAGCCTTCGGCGCATTGGCGACGCGCAGAATTCACGCCCCAAGCTGGCCGAGGCCGCGCGCTACTGGCACATCTGTACGACTCTCGCCCCTGCCGACGCGGAGGCGTTTCTGCAGCTCGGGCAGGTATCGGTGCGGCTAGCACTACTGGCGGATGCCGAACCGGCCGAATCCGCCAAACACAATGCCATCGCCCTGTCGGCGCTAAGACAAGCTGGCGAGTTGGCCCGTCGTCCGCGCTCAGGCTGGGTTGAAAGTCGCGTAGGCTTCGCCGAAGCCACCATAGAGGCGGGCACTGACGGTGGCGATGAGGCTGATGTGAAAGAGGCGATTCTGGGCCTGCAGCAGATTCTCCGCGACAGGACATATGCCCCATCGTCATCCAAAGGGGCAGCTGTTCAGGATCTCAAAAGTACTCTCTATCTGATGCAAGCTCGCTCAACTTCGGCCCGAGCCGACTTTGAGCAGGCTATCAAAGCCGGCCTCAAGGCGACTTCGGGCGCATGGCAGGGAATGCTCGACTCCAATGCCGTGGGCGCGCACCAGCATCTAGCAGCCGCGCACCGAGATTTCGGTATCTGGCTAATGACTGCCCATCCGATTGAAGCCAGGGCGCATCTGACAAAAGCCGCGGCGGGATATGAGCGCGTGGCGCAGGCCTACCAGGGTGGTTTCGACGAAATGACAGGAGAGGAAGTGAATGTTGCTGTCAGCTCGGCTCTAGATGCGGTCGCCGACGTGCGGGGGATCATAGCAACGCTGCCACGCAAGGGTACCAGGGCTACCAATTAACGTCGCGCACTTCCCGCTGAATTTAGCTCAAAGCGGCCAGCCAGCCTTCGGCCAAATCCGGCCATGGCATCTTGGGTATCCCCACTACGCGCTTCCGTTGTTTCTTAGGAAGCCGACTATCGCCGGGTGGAACCTCCGCGCTGGCTGACACCTGCCCTTCTCCCAATTGAGAAGAGTGTCAGCGTTCACTCCGAGCCTCTCTGCCGCGTCCTTCTGAAGGAGGCCTAACTCACGCCGTTTCCGCTGAAGGCGTGACCCCAGATCCCCACCGGCAACTTTCGCTAACTCAGGCTTTTGCTGTCGTAGCGATGCTGGAATGTCTGGCAGCAAAAAGGCAACGCGATCACAGGGGTTCATCGCGGCGATCAGCTGGACCCGCGCCGGGAAGGTGACATGGGCGTTGGCGCGGGCAACCTGGACCCTGCCCGTCTCCAGCGGCTGGCGCAGCGAATCGAGCGCACCGCGCTGGAATTCGGGCAGCTCGTCGAGGAAGAGCACCCCGAGATGGGCGAGGCTGACCTCGCCCGGACGCACCTTCAGGCCGCCGCCGACCAGGGCCGGCATCGAGGCGCTGTGGTGCGGCGCGCGATAGGGGCGGGTGCGGACCAGCCGTCCGTCCTTCAATTCGCCGGCGACGCTGGCGATCATTGAGACCTCCAGCGCTTCCGACGGGGTCAAATCGGGCAGAATCGCCGGCAAACAGGCGGCCAACAGGGATTTCCCTGCGCCGGGCGGCCCGGTCATCAGCAAATTGTGCCCGCCCGCCGCCGCGATCTCCAGCGCCCGCTTGGCCGTCTCCTGCCCCTTCACCTGGGCGAGGTCGGGTCCGAAGCCCGGCGGCTCGGCCTCGCCCGGCCTCGGCGGCGAGAGCACGGCCGTGCCCCGCAAATGATTGAGCAAGGCAATAAGGTCGGGTGCCGCGATGACTTCGAGCTCGCCCGCCCAGGCCGCCTCCGGCCCCTGCACGACCGGGCAGATCAGCCCCAGCCCCTGCGACGAGGCATGGATGGCGGCGAGCAGCACGCCCGGCGATGGCGCGATCCGCCCGTCGAGGCCCAGTTCGCCGACCGCCAGATAAGAGGCCAGCGTCTCACGGTCGATCGCGCCCATCGCCGCGAGCAGGCCGAGTGCGATCGGCAGGTCGTAATGCGAGCCCTCCTTGGGCAGATCCGCCGGCGACAGGTTCACCGTGATCCGCTTCGGCGGCAGCGACAGGCCGATCGCGGCCAGAGCGGCGTGGACCCGCTCGCGGCTCTCGCCCACCGCTTTGTCCGGCAGGCCGACGACGAGAAATTTGGGCAGGCCGCTGGCGATCTGCACCTGGACCTCGACGGCGCGCGCCTCCAGCCCCAGAAAAGCAACCGTGGCGACGTGTGCGACCATATGAGCCGAGCCTCCGTTCACGCCTTTTCGGTGGACTTGCGCTCCATAGTCAACGCTTTCCGCAATTTATGCGGAGCGAACGATTTGACTGCACCTCCAGTAAGGCCGAACGGTAGCGAGCGGACGACGCAGAGATCCGCAGGTTCAAACCCCGGAGGGATGGATGAGCGGACATATGGTGGCGGCGGAGCACAAGGATGGCCGGCTCTTCTACATGGTGAACTCCGACAAGGCGGAAGGGGCGTGCGGCGAGGTCAACCAGCTCACCGGCCTGGACAATGCCCAGGCGCTCGCTCCGCTGAGCGATGAGACGCTCCTTCATCACGACGTCCGGCCAGGCCAGCCGTGGCTGTGCTTCACCAATGACCCGACCGGCGAGGTCGCCAGCAGCCGATTCGCCTAAGCGCCATCCAGGGCGCCTTGCGCGGCTAACACAGCTTTCCCACATGAGGCGGGATGAGCGAAAAGGAGACGAGGAAGGGGTGGACCGACAACGTGCTGGTGCGCCAGTCGTTGGTCGCGCTCGGCTTCCTGCTTGTTGCGCTGACTCCCTTGGTCGGGCCGATTCCGGGTCCGGGCGGGATCATCGTCTTCGGCGCCGGCCTCAGCCTGATCCTGAAATATACCGGCTGGGCCAAGCGCCTCTACGTCCGCTTCAAGCGCCGCCATCCGAACAAGGGCCGCTGGGCCGACTGGAGCCTGAGGCGCGCCAGCGCCCGCCGCCGTGAGGAGCTGCGCAGGCAGGGCGAAGGCGAGAATTGACTTTGGAGCCGGCCTTGCCTATCGGCTCCCGCAACGAGGCCGCCTTGTGGCGGCCCTTTTCTTTAGTCTTCGAATTACGAGGAATGAGCGATGAAGCGCACCTTCCAGCCGAGCAATCTCGTGCGCAAGCGCCGGCACGGCTTCCGCAGCCGGATGGCGACCGTCGGCGGGCGCAAGGTCCTGGCCGCGCGCCGCAGCCGCGGCCGCAAGAAGCTGTCGGCCTAACAACGCAGACCATCGGCAAGCTGACCCGCCGCGCGGACTTCCTGGCCGCGAACGGCGGTCTGCGCGCGCCCATGCCGGGATTCGTCCTGCTGGTCCGGTCGCGGGACGACGAGGATCCCGCCATGCGGCTCGGCCTCACCGTCTCGAAGAAGGTCGGCAATGCAGTGGTCCGCAACCGGATGCGGCGGCGCTTGCGCGCGCTCGCGCTTCGCCTGCTGCCCGAAGCCGGCATCCCCGGCGCGGACCATGTCCTGATCGGCCGCGCCGGCGGCACCGAGCGAGCGTTCGTGCAGCTCGAGGACGAGCTGAGGCGCGCGCTCGCCAGGGTGTCGCGGTGATCGCGAAGCTGCTTATCCTGGTCGCCCGCGGCTGGCAGTTGGGCCCTTCGCGCATCCTGCCGCCGAGCTGCCGCTACCAGCCGAGCTGCTCGGCCTATGCAATCACCGCGCTTTCCCGCTATGGCGCGCTGCGCGGCTCCTGGCTGGCGCTGAAGCGCCTGCTTCGCTGCCACCCCTGGGGGGGATGCGGCGCCGATCCGGTACCATGAGAGATGCACGATGAGGGGTTTTAGGTGAGCGACACGCGAAACATGATCCTGGCGATCGCCCTGTCGGCGATCGTGCTGCTGGGATGGACCCTCTTCACGCAAAGCTATTACCCGACGGCCAACCCTCCGGTCACCAAGATCGAGAAGGGCCGCGAGGTGCCGATTCAGCAGCCGCCACCGGCCGATCCCGCCGCGGAAAGCGCGCGGGCGCTGCGCGATCGCGCGGCGGTGCTCGCCGAGACGCCGCGCGTGGCGATCGCGACGCCGCGTCTCGCCGGCTCGCTCAATCTGAAGGGCGCGCGGATCGACGACCTCGTCCTCACCACCGAGCGCGAGACGATTGAGCGCAATTCGCCGCCGATCCGCCTCTTCTCCCCGTCCGGCGCGGCCGATTCCTATTTCGCCGAATATGGCTGGATCGGGCCCGAGGGCGCCGTCCCGAACGCCGGCACGGTCTGGCAGGCGAGCGGCAGCCGGCTCGCGCCGAACAGCCCGGTGACCCTGTCGTGGAACAACGGACGCGGGCAGATTTTCCAGATTCTGCTCTCGGTGGACGACGCCTATCTGTTCCGGGCCGAGCAGCGCATCCTGAACCGCGGGACCGAGCGCTTCACCGCCCGGCCTTATTCGCTGGTCAGCCGCGTCGGCGCCTCGCGCGACGTCGACGCCTGGGCCGTCCATGTCGGCCCGATGGGCGTGTTCAACGGGGCCGCCGATTACGACAATGACTATTCCACTGTTTCCGAGGCCGGCCAGGTCCGCTTCGACAGCAACGGCGGCTGGATCGGCTTCACCGACAAATATTGGCTGGGGGCGGTGATCCCCGCGCAGGGGAGCCAGGTCCAGGCCGAGTTCCGCCACGTCCCGGCGACCAACCGCTTCCAGGCCTCCTACGTCGCGCCGCCGCTCAGCGCCGCGCCGAATACGGCCGCGCTTTACGTCTCGCACCTCTTCGCGGGCGCCAAGGAGGTGCAGCTGCTCGATCGCTATTCGGAAGAGCTGGGCACACCGCTCGAGCAGGCGATCGACTGGGGCTGGTTCGAATGGTTCATGATCCCGATCTTCGCCTTGCTCAACTGGCTGTTCTTCCACATCGGCAATTTCGGCGTGGCGATCATCGCGCTGACCGTGATCGTCCGGCTGATCCTCTTCCCGATCGCGCAGAAGCAGTTCGCCTCGATGGCGAAGATGCGGGTGCTCCAGCCCAAGATGAAGGCGCTGCAGGAGCGCTTCGCCGACGACCGCGCCAAGCTCCAGGAAGAGACGATGAAGCTCTACCGCGAGGAGAAGGTCAATCCGGTCGCGGGCTGCCTGCCGATCCTGCTGCAGATCCCGATCTTCTACGCGCTTTACAAGGTGCTGATGGTCTCGGTGGAGATGCGCCACAAGCCGTTCGCGCTCTGGATTCAGGATCTCTCCGCGCCCGATCCGCTGACCCCCGTCAACTTGTTCGGCTTCCTCGATTTCACCCCGCCCGACTTCCTCGCCATCGGCGTGCTGCCGATCCTGCTCGGCGCGTCGATGTGGCTGCAGATGCGGATGAGCCCGCAGGCGCCGGATCCCATCCAGCGGCAGGTCTTCGCGCTGATGCCGTGGATCCTGATGCTGGCCATGGCGAGCTTCGCCGCCGGCTTCCAGGTCTACTGGGTGACCAGCAACATCCTCTCGATCGGCCAGATCTGGTATCTCAACCGCAAGTTCCGGCCCAAGGAACCCTGATGGAAGGCCGCGAATCGGGGACTCTTGACGAGGCCACACTGGAGGAGGCGGCCCGGAAGCTCTTTTCCGGGCCGGTCTCGTTCCTGAAGTCGGCGCCCGAGCTCAAATTCCTGCCGACGCCGGGCGTCCCCGAAATCGCCTTCGCCGGCCGCTCGAACGTCGGCAAGTCCTCTTTGCTCAACAAGCTGACCAACCGCTCGTCCCTCGCCCGCACCTCGAACACGCCGGGGCGGACGCAGGAGCTGAACATCTTCGAGGTCGGCGATCCGGTGCGCCTCAGGCTGGTCGACATGCCCGGCTACGGCTTCGCCAAGGCGCCGAAGGACGTGGCGCGCAAGTGGCGCTATCTGGTCAACGACTATCTGCGCGGCCGCCAGGTGCTGAAGCGCACCCTGCTGCTGATCGACAGCCGCCACGGCGTGAAGGAGATCGACCGCGAAGTGATGGCGATGCTCGACGGGGCGGCGGTCAGCTATCGGGTCGTCCTCACCAAGGCCGACAAGGTGAAAGCGGCCGAGCTCGCCGAGGTGACCGCCGGCACCGAGGCCGAGGCGCGCCGGCGGCCCGCCGCCCATCCCGAGGTCATCGTCACCTCGGCGGATACCGGGCTCGGCATGGACCGGCTGCGCGCAGCGGTGCTAGAGGCGGCGCTCGCCTAACCGCGCGAGGACCCGCATGCTCAAGCTGATTATCGGCAACAAGGCCTATTCGTCCTGGTCGCTGCGCGGCTGGCTGGCGGTCAAGCAGTCGGGGCTGCCCTTCGAGGAAATCACTGTCCCGATGTTCGACGAGCAGTGGGACAAGCGCACCCAGGGCGACGAGTTCGCGCCCTCGGGCGGCAAGGTGCCAATCCTGTGGGACGACAAGACGGTGATCTGGGACAGCCTCGCGATCGTCGAATGGCTGGCCGACAGGACCGATCGGGCGCGCTACTGGCCGCGCGACGACACCGCGCGCGGCATGGCCCGGTCGATGGCGGCGGAGATGCACAGCTCC
>Ga0190265_10000616_pt1 | contig 24559 bp, 19 predicted proteins | sample Popmic124T_FD_133135 | JGI IMG/M metagenome (GOLD analysis project Ga0190265, IMG submission 133135) | Populus adjacent soil microbial communities from riparian zone of Indian Creek, Utah, USA - 124 T | ecosystem: Environmental > Terrestrial > Soil > Riparian zone | place: USA: Utah | collected...
GACAAGCGCAAGGCCAAGATCATGGAATTGTCGGGCGGCATGAAGCGCCGCGTGATGATCGCCAAGGCGCTTTCCCATGAGCCCGAGATATTGTTCCTCGACGAGCCGACCGCGGGCGTCGACGTCGAGCTGCGCCGCGACATGTGGAATCTGGTCCGCACCTTACGCGACAGCGGCGTTACCATCATCCTCACCACCCATTATATCGAGGAGGCCGAGGAGATGGCCGACCGGGTCGGCGTGATCAGCAAGGGCGAGCTGATCGTCGTCGAGGAGAAGCAGGCGCTGATGAAGAAGCTCGGCAAGAAGGAGCTGACCCTCAACCTCAGCGAGGTCATGGACACGATACCCGCCGGGCTCGCGGAGTGGAATTTGAGCCTCCAGGCCGATGGCCACGAGCTGCTCTACGCGTTCGACGCCAATGCCGAGCGCACCGGCGTCCCCTCGTTGCTCAGGGCGATGAGCGACCTCGGCATCGGCTTCAAGGACCTCAACACGAAGCAGAGCTCGCTCGAGGACATCTTCGTCAGCCTCGTCCATGAGGAGAAGCGGGGATGAGTTTCAACCTCTACGGCACCTGGGCGATCTACCGCTTCGAGATGGCGCGGGCGCTGCGCACGCTCTGGCAGAGCCTGGTGACGCCGGTGATCACCACCTCGCTCTATTTCGTCGTGTTCGGCGCGGCGATCGGCGGCAATATCCAGGCGAGCGCGACCGGCGGCGTGCCCTATGGGGCGTTCATCGTGCCCGGGCTGATCATGCTCTCCCTGTTCACGCAGTCGATCTTCAACGCCAGCTTCGGCATCTTCTTTCCGAAGTTCACCGGCACGATCTATGAGCTGCTCTCGGCGCCGATCTCGCCCTTCGAGACGGTGATCGGCTATGTCGGCGCGGCGGCGACCAAATCGCTGGTGCTCGGCCTCATCATCCTCCTGACCGCCGCCTTCTTCGTGCCGATCCGAATCGACCATCCCTTCTGGATGATCGCCTTCCTGGTGCTGATCGCGGTCACCTTCTGCCTGTTCGGCTTCATCATCGGAATCTGGGGGCAGAATTTCGAGCAGATCCAGTTCATCCCGATGCTGATCGTCACTCCCCTCACCTTCCTCGGCGGCGCCTTCTACTCGGTCGGCATGCTCGGCGAGCCGTGGCGGACGATCACCCATTTCAACCCGGTCGTCTATCTGATCGAGGGCTTCCGCTGGAGCTTCTACAGCACCGCCGACATCGGCGTGGGCCTGAGCCTCGCGGCGACGCTCGGCTTCTTCTTCCTCTGCCTCGCCATAGTCGGCTGGATGTTCAAGACCGGCTACCGGCTGAAGACCTAGGCGGAGGAATGGAGACAACCGCTCTCACGCGCCCGGCGCCCTCAAGATAGACGGTAGTGGGTGAAAGCAGCTGTCCCCTGCTCACCCCTCCTGATCCGCCCGGCTCACCCCCTCGCCGTCCAGGTTCTGCGCGACGAACTCCCAGTTGACGATGTTGCCGAGCACGCTCTCGGCGAACTTCGGGCGCTCGTTGCGATAGTCGATATAATAAGCGTGCTCCCAGACATCGAGCGTGAGCAAAGGCGTCATCCCGTCGTGAACGACCGGCGTGTCGGCGTCGTGGAGCGAGGTCACCCTGAGCTTGCCGCCGTCGAGCACCAGCCACGCCCAGCCGCTCGCGAAATGGCCGACCGCCTCCTCCTTAAGCGCCGCGAGCAAATCGTCGGCGGTGCCGAAACATTCCTCGATCAGCGCGCCGAGCTTGCCGGTCGGCCGCTGCCCCTCGGGCGGGGCGAGGCATTGCCAGAAGAAGCTGTGGTTCCAGAGCTGGGCGCTGTTGTTGAACAGGCCATGATCGCCCGCTTCCTTCGCGGCGCGGATCACCTTCGACAGCGGGCCGCCGCTTTCCCCCTTCTCCTCGAGCAGGGAGTTGGTCTTGTCGACATAGGCCTGGTGGTGCTTGCCGTGGTGAAAATCGAGCGTCTCGGCGGACATGAAATCGCCGAGCGCGTTGCTGGGATAAGGCAGATCGGGCAGCGCGAAGGGCATCGGTCATTCTTTCCTGTTCGGGCAAGGGGCCTGTGCAGGGTCAACCGACCGCGGGCCTCCCCGTTCCCGCTATTGCTCGACGACGCGGAAGCGCGCGAGCTCGAGCCGCGGATCCTCCCAATCGGGGTCGAGCTCGCTCGCCCGCCGGTAATCGCGATAGGCGGCGGCGAGATTGCCCAGCGCCTCGTTGGCGACGGCCCGGCCGTAATGGGCGATGGCGGGCCGGCTGGTATTGCGCTCGAGCGCGACCGTGAACAGCCCGAGCGCATCGGCCGGATTCTGCCGCCGGATCAACGCCGCGCCCTTGTTCAGATAGGCTTCCGGCTGCTGCGGATCGATCGTCATCGCCATGTCGAAATCGGCGATCGCCTCGTCGGTCCGGTTCAGCCGCAGCCGCAGGATGCCGCGGTTGACATGCGTCGCCACCGTTTCGAAGCGGGCGAGCCCGTCGCGCAACAGCGCCTCGTCGCAAATCTGGACGTCGTGCATCTGCGGCACGAGCGGCGAATCCGCCGCTTCGTAGCAGAGCCGGGCGTTGCTGGTGCCGATGACGAGGACGCTCGCAGAAGCCGTCCCCGCCGACGCCGCCAGCAGCAGCGCGAGCAGGATTTTCCGATCAGCCATGGCCAATCTCCTCAACAGACCCAAAGGCGGCGCCGGACCCCTGCCCGGCGCCGTGCGCGGCTCAGCGCGGGACCACCCGGAACCGCGCCAGCTCGGCCTGCGCGTCAGCCCATTCGGGCTCGAGTTCGGCCGCGCGCCGATAGTCACTGTAGGCGGCCGGGATGTTGCCCAGATCCTCATTGGCGATCGCGCGGCCGAAATGGGCCATGGCCGGCCGGTTGGTGTGGCGCTCGAGCGCGACCGTGAACAACGGCAGCGCGTCGCGCGCATTGTTCAGGCGGATCAGCGCCGCGCCCTTGTTGAGATAGGCCTCGGGCTGGTTGGGGTTCATCTCCATCGCCGTGTCGAAATCGGCGATCGCCGCGTCGATCTGGCCGCTGCGCAGCTTGAGGATACCGCGGTTGACATAGGTCGCGACGACGTCGTCGAACGGGATGGCGGTCGCGGCGATCGCCTCGTTGCAGCGGTCGATGGCGCGCGCCGACGGCGCGACCGGCGAGTCCGCCGATTCATAGCATTGCCGCGCGGCGCTCGAGCCCACGACGATGACAGATCCGATTGCAGGAAAGGATGTTGCCGCCAAAGCAGCGGCGATCAGGATTGTGCGCGTGGCCATTTGCCGTCTCCCAGAAACAGCCCACCGCGGTGACTTATAGCAGAAAGGAAGGGGAACCGCCATCGTCTTGATGGCGGGCCGCTCAGGCGGCTGTCTGGCGCAGATCCACGAGGGGGGCTCCGTCGATCCAGGCGCGGCCTTTTTCGATCCTCTCGGCCTCGCGCTTCGCCATGGCGGCGACCAGCAGGCTGTCGGTGCGGGCGCCCTCGGCATAGATGGCGAGCCGCTCGTCCAGGGTCGGCGCGGCGGATGCGCGCGATCGCAGGGCGCACCAGCGGACCCGTTCGCTCGGATGGTTGGCCGCGAAATTGGTGAGCAGGTCCATTCCCTCCTCGCCGCCGAAATGGGCGGCGAGCCCCAGCATCGGCTCGAGCGACATCAAGGTCAGGATCGAGTGGATCTTCCTGTTGTCGATGTCGAAGCGGTATTGGTCGCGGTGGGGCAGCGAATGAGACGATTCGAGGATGTTGAGCGACACCGACAGGGAATCGGCGGGAAGTTGCAGGTGAATGTCCTTGTGGGCGCGGTAGAGCATCACCTTGCCCTCATCGAGCTTCGATTTCTCGATGAAGCGGAGGTTCACGTCTTCGCCGACGATGCCGACGACCTCCTCATAATCATATTCGTAATAGTCGCTCCAATAACCGGGCCCCAGATAGCCGACCGTCAGGAACGAGAAATTATGGTCGTGCGCCAGCCCGTAGAGGAAGGGATCGGTGCCGGTGTGGCGGACCACGCTGTCCTTCAGCGCCGGCCAGAGGTTGGCGCGGATGAGGTAGCGGTTCGAGCTGCCGTGCAGCATCACCACCTGCGCGCCGTACGGGTTGGAGCGGACCTGGCCGTGGCAGCGCTGCTTGAGCTCGGCGATCATCAGGTCGGCGAGGAAGGTCCGGTTGTTGCCGAGCTTCTTCAGCGCCTCGCCCCAGGACGCGAAATTGTCCTCGTCCCGGCTGTCGAAATCGCTGCTGTCGAGCAGGTCGATCAGCTCTTCCAGCTCGATGCTCTCGGTGGTGCTGGTCTCGATTATGCGCGGCACGCCACGTCTCCCTGGGCCGGCGCCGGGCCGTCCTCTTCGTCGGCGAAGAACATCGCCAGGGTCTGCTCGGCCGCCGCGCGGACCTCGGGATGGGGGTCGCTCGACGCCATGCGGCGCAGCGGCGGCAGAGCGGCGTCGGCGTCCATGGCGAGAAGCTCGCGCATGATGTGCCAGCGCGTGTAGAATTGCGGGTTGTCGAGCGCCTCGATGATTATCGGCAGCGCGTCGTCGCGCTCCATCGTGCGCAGCAGCGAGACCATCATCTGCACCCGCGAGCTTGCATCGTCGGTGCTGCTCGCGCCGATGAAGGCCATCGACTTGCTGTCATATTCGGTGGTGAGCGGTGCCGCCTGGGCCTGCACGACCGCCTGCAGATAGACCATCTCGCCCGTCGCATGCTCGATGGTGAAGCTCTGCCGGCGGCCGTCGATCACCAGCTCGTCGCCGTCCCGAAGCGTAAGGCGGCCCGCCATGCGGCAATGGCCGGCTTCGGACGCGACGAACGTATCGGCGATTTCCGGTGCTTCCCAAAGCGCGAGGGTCGCACCCCCTGCCTTCAGGAAACGATTGAGCGAAAGCTGGCCGGTGAAAGCGACCGAGGTCGCGCCGCGCGGGCCCGCTTTCTTGGCGGCGAGTATGTCGACATGGGTCACGTTGAGCGCGATCGAGACCAGCGGATTGTGGACCAGCAACAAGCCGTTGTGGATATCGCTGGAGAGCGGGTAAAAGGGAGGGCGATAGAAGGGATCGACGCGGTTGAGCGCGAGGGTCGCGCGCAACATCGCCTCGATCTCGTCCCGCTCGTCCATGAAGCGGCGGGCGGCGCCGAGGATCTGTTCGGCCGTCGGGTCGACGAGCCCGGCAAGCTCGGCGTCAAGCCTGCCCATCAGAGGATGGCGTTTCCATTCGCGCGCGCTTTCTTCGACCGCGTGGAGGGTAGAATTCTGCGCCTCGCGATCGGCCAGCCAGGCTGAAAGGGCCGCGCCCGCGATCACGTCCTGTTATCTCCTCGTAAAATCCTGTTGTGACAAAAAAAGGGCGGAGGTGAAGCACCTCCGACCCCTACTTCACGCGGCCCTCGATCAGAGTATAAAGAAGAGCATGGCCGCAAGAGTCGCGCAAGCCACTCCTATGACCTCTGTCTGCTTCATGGAGCCATGCAGGCCGACGCTGGTGCCCAGTTCCGGGATGGTCGCGATCTCGATCTTCTTCTTCATTTCTATTCCCCTCTGACTGCCGGAACCCGGCATAGAAGGAAATCTGAGCGCCTTTACGGTTCGGCCAAAAACCGCCGGTGGTGTGATCGCCCCTCATTCCAGTCCGGAAGTCACAATTTCCGGCTTCTTTCCTGAGGGGCCCGACCGGGACGGCGCCCATCTTTCCTGACCTCATAGTCCCCGCCATTCCGAAAACATGTCTCGTGGTGAACAAAAAATTTAGAATATTTTTTAGCGCCTCGTTAATTCAATAACTTAGCCTGCGAGAACGTTGATCGGGGCGGCACCGGCCGGGTTGAGCGGGCGCCCGCGCTGGTGCACCAAGGCGCCGCTATGGACAGAAGCGCCCAAAACAGCGGCACCGGCGCGGTCCGCGACGGCCATCGCTTCGACGCCGCCCGGCTCGACGCCTGGATGGCGCGCGCGGTCGACGGCTATGCGGGCCCGCTCGCGGTCGAGCAGTTCAAGGGTGGCCAGTCCAACCCGACCTACAAGCTCGTCACCCCCGGCCGCAGCTACGTGCTGCGCCGCAAGCCGCCGGGCAAGCTGCTGCCGGGCGCCCACGCCGTCGAGCGCGAATATCGGGTCATCACCGCTTTGGGCGCGGCCGGCTTCCCGGTGGCGCGGAGCTACGGCCTCTGCCTCGACGAGGATGTCGTCGGCACCCCCTTCTACGTCATGGAGATGGTCGAGGGCCGGATCTTCTGGGAGCCCGCCTTCCCCGAATTGAGCGCCGCGGAGCGGCCGGACTATTTCGACGCGATGAACGCCGCGCTCGCCGCCTTGCACCGGATCGACCCCGAATCGGCCGGCCTCGGCGACTATGGCAAGCCGGGCAATTATTTCGCCCGCCAGATCGGCCGCTGGTCGAAGCAATATCGCGAGGACGAGGCGGCGGGCCGGGTCGCGGCGATGGACCGCCTCGTCGAGTGGCTGCCCGAGAACATCCCCGCGGACGAGCCGCGGCCGCGCGTCATCCACGGCGACTTCCGCTGCGACAACATGGTCTTCCACGCCACCGAGCCCCGGGTGCTCGCGGTGCTCGACTGGGAATTGTCGACGCTCGGCCATCCGCTCGCCGACTTCTCCTATCATCTGATGATGTACCGTATGCCCGACGCGCTGGCCGGGCGCGACCTCGCCGCGCTCAACATCCCGAGCGAGGCGGATTATGTCGCCGCTTATTGCCGGCGGACCGGGCGCGACGGCATCCCCGACCTCGATTTCTACATGACGTTCAACCTGTTCCGCCTCGCCGGCATCGTCCACGGCATCAAGGGCCGGGTGGTGCGCGGCACCGCCGCCTCCGCCCATGCGGCCGAAATGGCGGCGCGGCTCGAGCCGCTCGCCGAGCTCGCCTGGGCCGAGGCGCGCAAAGCCGGCGCGCGCTAGCGGGGCTTGCGCCCATTCCGCTATGCCCTAGGCTCTCACCGACTGCCGGGGGGAAGATGGAAGGCGGCTGGAACTCCAGGCTCAGGCGTAATCTGCGGCAGATCGGCTGGGTCCGACTGCTCGCCACCCTGCTCTTCGTCGCCGCCGGCCTCTACGTCGCCCGCTTTAACTGGGAGGTGCCGCTGGCCAGCGCCGCCGAGCGCGCGCTCTACGACCTGCGCTTCTACCGCACCGCCGAGCGCACGCTCGAGCAGGACCCGCGCATCGTCATGGTCACCTACAATGACGAGACGCTGCAGCAGCTCGGCAAGCGCTCGCCGCTCGACCGCCGCATGCTCGCCCGAGCGCTCACCACGATCGACGCGATGAACCCGCGCGCGATCGGCATCGACATATTGATCGACCAGGCCCAGCCCGAGGATGGCGAGCTGATCGCCGCCTTCCGCGGCCTCAGGACCCCGACCCGTTTGGCCTTCGCGACCAACGCCGCCAATCCCGACCAGGTCGAATATTGGCAGGAGGCGTTCCTGCGCGATTTCCTGCGCCGCCTGCTGCCGGGCCCCACCCGGCCGACCAGCATCAAGACGGAGACCGACCTCGCCGACGGCGTCATCCGCCGCTGGCCGCGCGAAGACCCGAGCCTGCCGCCGCTGATGTCGAACGCGCTGACCGACGCCCATCCCGAGTTCCGCGGCTATGCGCGCAGCATCGATTTCCGCCTGCCCGCAACCGGCGAGGATGACGAGGTCACCGTCTTCGCCAATTTGCCGATCCAGGTCGTCGTCGAGCTCGGCGAAGCGCTGCGCCCGGTCATCGAGGGCCGCTACGTGCTGATCGGCGGCGACATCCGCGACATCGACCAGTACCAGACGCCGATGACCCCGTTCACCGGCCGGTCGATGAACGGCATGGAGGTCCACGCCCATATGCTGGCGCAGCAGCTCGACGGCCGCATGCCCGCTCTGATCCCCGGCTGGGCGCTGTGGCTCGCCGCGATCCTGGTCGTCGCCGGCGGCATGCTCACCGGCGCGCTCGAGATGCGCGGCTGGCGGCTCGCGCTCGCGGTCCTCGTCCAGGTCGCGCTGATCGCCTTGCTCCCCTTCCAGCTCCAGGCGATGGACGTCGACACGATCGACCTGCCCGCCTTCGGCTGGGGCGCTGGCTGGCTGCTCGCCTTCATCGGCGCCGCCGCGGCGGCGCGCGCGGTCGGCTCGGAGCAGCGCCGCTTCGCCCACTCGGCGCTCGGCAAATATCTGCCGCCCGACGTCGCCAACGAGATCATGCGCGATCCCGAGCGGCTCGCGCTCAAGGGCGAGAAGACCCAGATCTACGCCTTGTTCAGCGACCTCGAGGGCTTCACCAAGCTCTCCCACGCGATCACTCCGGAGACGCTGTCGCGGCTGCTCAACCGCTATCTCGACCTGATGAGCGACATCGTCCTCAAACATGGCGGCACGCTCGACAAGTTCGTCGGCGACGCGCTCGTCACCTTCTGGGGCGCGCCGATCGCCCGGCCCGACGACGCCGACCGCGCGGTCCGGGCCGGGCGCGAAATGTACGAGGCCGGCGAGGATTTCCGCCGCGACGCCAGCGGCGACGTGCCGCCGATCGGCTGCACCCGGGTCGGCCTCCATCGCGGCGAGGCGATCGTCGGCAATTTCGGCGGCGAGGGCCGCATCCAATACACCGCTTTGGGCGACGCGATGAACACCGCTGCCCGGCTCGAATCCGCCAACAAGGCGCTGAAGACGACGATGCTGGTCAGCGACGAGGCGAAGCGGGAAACGAGCCTCGACTTCTTCCGGCCGATGGGCCGGATCGTCCTTTCCGGCCGCGCCACGCCGGTCGAGGTCTGGGAGCCGGTGCCCGACATGGACCCCGTCCGCCGTGCCCAGCTCAACGATCTGTGGCGGCGCTTCGAGGCCGGCGAGGCCGGCGCGCTCGTTCAGCTCGAATCCATCGCCGCCGCCGATAAGGAGGATGCGGCTTTGCAATATTTCGTCTATAGGATCCGCGAGGTCGGTGCGGGAGGTCATTTTGTCTTGGGATCGAAATAGCTTGACGCTTCGCCGCGGCGCTTTCGCCGCCTTGCTCGCCGCCACCGCGTCGGCCGCGGCGGCCAATGTCCTCGTCGTCCGCTCGGCCGGGCCTTCCGCCGGCGCCTATCCGGCCGGCCGCTCGCTGCCCGACAATGCCCGCATCACTTTGCGCGCCGGCGACACTCTGGTCGTGCTCGCCGGCGGCGGCACCCGCACCTTCCGCGGCCCCGGCACCTATTCGCCGGGCACCGCCGCCCGCGCCGGCACCCGCACCGTCGCCGCCAATGACGGCCGCCGCGCCCGAATCGGCGCCGTGCGCAACGCCGGCATCGTCCCGCGCAGCCCGACCATCTGGCATGTCGATGTGACCCAGAGCGGCACGATCTGCCTCGCCAATGCCGGCAACGTCATGCTGTGGCGGCCCGACGCGACCGCGCCGGACCGCCTCACCATCACCGCCCCCGGCGGCGCCTCGCGCCAGCTCGACTGGCCGGCCGGGCAGGCGACCTTGGCCTGGCCGTCGGACGCACCGATCGCCGGCGGCGGCGCCTACGGCTTTCGTCAGGCCGGCGTCGCCGTGCCCACGCAGATCGTCTTCCGCACGCTCAATTCCGAGCCGTCCGATCTGCAGGCGGTGGCCGCCGCGTTGATCGAGAATGGCTGCCGGGACCAGCTCGACGTGCTCGTCGAGACCCAGCCCGATCTCTCGGCGCCGGCCGGCTGACGAGGCCGTCACGGGTCCGGCCCGCCCTCTCTCGCTCGCCGCGGCCGCCGGCCTCGCTCTCTTCGCCACCGCGGCCGCCGCCAGCGTCATCGTCGTCCGCTCGGTCGGGCCGGTCGCCCGCGCCTATCCGGTCGGCCGGACGCTGCCCGACAACGTCCGCTTCCGGCTTCTGCGCGGCGAGAGCGTCACCATCCTCGGCCGAGGCGCGACCCGCATCTTCCGCGGCCCCGGCATTTTCAGCCCGGCTTATCCGGTCCGGCCCGGCCCACGCGGCGAAACCCGCCGCCCGCGCGGCGCCCGGCTCGGCGGCATCATGATGTCGTCGATCGACCGGCCCCGCCGCCACGCCCGGCCCGCCATCGGGGCGATAATCGGCGGCGTTCCCGGATCGCCGGTCGGAGCGCTGGTCGGTGCGACGGCGGTCCCCGACCTGCCCACCGTCTGGGACGTCGACCCCGCCTGGGCCGGCGCCGTCTGCCTGCGCGGCGGCAGCGCCGTCAGGCTGGTCCGCCCCGACGAAGCCGGCGCCGCCCCGCTCGAGCTCGTGCCCGCCGGCGGCGCGCCGCGCACGCTGACGTGGGACGCGTCCGCGCGCTTCCTTGCCTGGCCGGCGGAGCTGCCGATCGCGGACGGCGCCGTCTTCGAGCTCAGGTCCGGAACCGCCGCGCCGCACCGGATCAATGTCCAGCTGCTTCCGCAGCTCTCGCCCGAGGCGGCGCGCGGCGATCCGGTCGCTCTGGCCGAGCTGCTCGTCGCCCAGGGCTGCCGCGCCCAGCTCGACCGGCTGGTCGAGGCGACCCTCGTTGACGAGACCGACTAGCGCGTCACTAATTTCCCATTTTCGCGCCGGAAAATGGTGGCTGTCACTGTTTTGGAAGAGTCATGGAACGCCGTTGAACGTCACGCGGCGGTCAAGGCATCCTGGCTCCGTTGCAGCTCCCCGGCGGCCGACGGCGCGGCGTGGACCGAGCTGTGGAGATAGCGCGCCGCCGACAGCAACGTCGTCGCCGAGAAGAAGGCGAGGGCATTGTACCAGTTCCAGCGGACCGGGACGAAAAGTTCGATAACCATCCATATCAGCATGACGAGCGAGCCCAGCGCCGCCGCCAGCAAGGCGATCCGAAGAGAAATATCGGTAATGCGTTCCATCTCGTCTGCCCTCTTGGTCCGTGGTCATGGGCCGGAGCTTAGCCGGCTTCTGCTAAAGGACCGTTAGTGGGCGCGAGCGGCCGGCTTCCACCCTTGCGGACCATTGACCGCGGGTGGGGGTCCGGCGAGTCTGGAAGGGGGGACACGTACTTTTTCGCGAAAAAGTACGTGTCCCCTCCCCTCCCCTAGCGCGCCGCCGCCGGCCCGGTCGGGAAGCCGCGCTTGCGGAGCAAAGCGTCGACGTCCGGGTCGCGGCCGCGGAACTGGCGATAGGCTTCGGCCCGGTCGGTCTCGTTGCCGGTCGACAGCAACGTGCGCGCGAAGCGCTGCGCCGTCGCCGGGTCCCAGACGTTGCCGGTCTCCTCGAACGCCGCCCAGGTGTCGGCGTCCATCGTCTCCGACCAGAGGTAGGAATAATAGCCGGCCGAATAGGAATCGGACGAGAAGAGATGGCCGAACTGCGGCAACCGGTGCCGCATCACGATCTCGCGCGGCATGCCGAGCCGCGTCAGCGTCTCGCGCTCGAACGCGTCGGGATCGATGGCGCCGTCGGGCCGGATGTGCAGCGCCATGTCGACCAGGGCCGAGGACAGATATTCCACGGTCGCGAAGCCCTGGTTGAACTGTTGCGCCCTCTGGATGCGCTCGATCAGCGCCGCGGGCATCGGCTGGCGGGTCTGATGATGCAACGCGAAGCGATTGAGGATCTCCGGCGTCAGCACCCAATTTTCGTGCACTTGGCTCGGATATTCGACGAAGTCGCGCGGTGTCCCGCCCAGGCTCGGATAATGGACGTTGGACAGGAACGAATGGATGGCGTGGCCGAATTCGTGGAACAGGGTCTCGGCGTCGTCGAGGCTGATCAGCACCGGCTCGCCCTGGCCCGGCTTGGTGAAGTTGTTGTTGTTGGAGCTGAGCACGATATTGTCGCCGAGCAGGCCCGAGCGCGAGCGATAGCTCGTCATCCACGCGCCCGAGCGCTTGCCCGAGCGCGCGAACATGTCGCCGTAGAAGACGCCGACGTCGCGGCCCTCGCGGTCGGTGACCCGCCAGGTGCGCACGTCCGCCTGCCAGACCGGAATCCGGCCGGTGATCTCCTCGAACCTAAGCCCGTAAAGCTGCCCCGCCATGTGGAACATGCCGTTGATCATGTTCGACAATTCGAAATAGGGCTTAATCTCGTCCTGGGAAAGGTTGTAACGGTCCGCCCTCACCTTCTCCATGTAATAGCGATAATCCCAGGGCTCGATGGTGATGTTCTGGCCGAGCCGGCGCGCCATCGCCTGCTGGTCGCGCACCTCCTCCTGGACCCGGGCGACCGCGGCGGGCCAGACCCGCATCATCAGTTCCTGCGCCCGCTCCGGCGTGCGCGCCATCGTATCCTGCATCCGCCAGTTGGCGTGGCTCGGATAGCCGAGCAGCCGCGCGCGGTCGGCGCGGATTCGGACGATCTGGGCGATGATCCGGTTGGTGTCGTTGGCATCGCCATTGTCGCCGCGATTGACGAACGCCCGCCAGATCCGCTCGCGAAGGCCGCGATTGTCGGCGAAGGTCAGCACGGGATCGACCGCCGAGCGGGTATTGACGATCGCGAACTGGCCGGCCGGCAGGTTGCGCTCGCGCGCCGCCGCCGCAGCCGCCGCTTTGACGTCGGCCGGAACGCCCGCCAGGTCGGCCTCGCCGACGGTGATGAAGGTCTGCTCGTCGGCGAGCAGCTTCTCGCCGAAAGCGGCGAACAGGCGGGCGAGCTCCTGGTTGTAGGCCGAAAGCTGCCGCTTCTGCTCGGGGTTCAGATTGGCGCCGCGCCGCTCGAACTGCTGGTAGAGCCGGGTGATCAGCCGCTGCTGCTGGGCGTTGAGGCCGGAGCTTTCGCGCGCCTCGTAGACCGCCTTGACCCGCTGGAAGAGCGCCGGGTTCAGATAGATTTCGTCGAAAGCGGCGGCGAGGCGCGGCGACCATTCGCGCTCAAGCGCCTGATAGGCGGGGGTCGCCATATTGTCGGTCATCACGCCGAACACCGAGCCGACCCGGTCGAGGCGCTCGCCGGCGCGGTCGAGCGCTTCGGCGACATTGGCGAAGGTCGGCGGGGCGGGATTGTCGGCGATCGCCAGCACCTCGCGGCGCTGCTCGTCGATCGCGAATTGGAAGGCTTCGGGGAATTGCTCGGGCCGGACCCGATCCCAGGGCGGCACGCCGTCATAGGGCCCGGGCCAGTCGGCGAGCAGCACATTGTCGGGCATCGCCGTCGCCGCCACGGGCACCGCCTTGGTTTCAGCCTGGGCCGCATGAGCGGGGCTCTCACTCGTCACGCACACACATGCTCCGATCGCGGCGAGGGCCGCGCCTGCCAAGAAAACTGCTTTCACGTCTTTCTCTCCAGTCTTGAGGGGACAAGCCGGCGACCGAGCCCAAGGCGCCGAGCCTTGCGGGCGCCATATAGGATCAAGGGTGAACCGCGCGCAACGGCATCGGGGTCTTTTCGCGCGGCCACGTTTGGCGCATGGTGACAATGGAGGGGGGCTCGATGTTCACACCCGAAATGCTGCTGCTCCATTTCGGCTTCCTGCTGCTCGGCCTCGCCGTGGTCGCGCCGCAGCTCCATCACGTCCGGCTGATCGTCGGCGCCGCGGCTTTGGCCTGGCTGGTCCGCGCGTTGCTCCTCGGCGACATGGCGAGCGCCGGCTGGACCGGCGCGCTGCTCGCGCTCTGCCTGATCATGGCCGGCCGTAATTTCCTGAGCGACGCCGCGGTCCGCTTCAACGACGACGAGAAGAAGATGTTCGATTCGCTCTTTTCCGATCTGTCGCGCAGCCGCGCCCGCCATTTGTTCGATCAGGGCATGTGGCTGACCGGCAAAGCGGGCGACACGCTGACCTACGAGGGCGAGCTGGTCAGCCATCTCTATTATCTGGCGGAGGGCGAGGCGCGGGTGCTGCTGAGGGGCCAGCAGGTCGGCCTCTGCCGCGCCGGCGACCTGATCGGCGAGCTCACCGTCCTCTCCGGCGAGAACGCCACCGCGACCGTGATCCTCAACACCCCGGCGCGCTTCTGGTGCGCCCCGGCCGAGGATCTGCGCCCCTATGTCGAAGCGCATGACGACATCCGCCGCGCCATCGAGCACGGCTTCGCCACGGTGCTGAAGGCCAAGCTGCGCGCCTCCAACCGCGCCATCGCCGAAGCGGGCGGCGCGGCCGCCTAGACACCGTCCCGCTCACATTTTGAACCGTCACCCCAGCGAAGGCTGGGGTCCATAAGGCGGTTATGCCTGGCCCCGATTCAGCATGGATGCCAGCCTTCGCTGGCATGACGGGATTCAATCAGAATCAGCCCCGCCTAGCTCCCGCTATGCTTCGTCGCCGGGCCGTCGTCGCGGCGGCGGATGACCAGGTTCCTGATCTCGGTCATATCCTCCATCGCGAAGCGGACGCCTTCGCGGCCCAGGCCTGAATCCTTGACGCCGCCATAAGGCATGTTGTCGACGCGGTAGGAGGGGACGTCGTTGATCACGACGCCGCCGACGTCGAGCCGGTCCCAGGCGTCGAACATCTGGAAGAGGTCGCGGGTGAAGATGCCGGCCTGGAGGCCGAACTTGCTGTCGTTGACGATGTCGAGCGCCTCCTCGAAATCGCCGAACCGGATCAGGAAGGCGACCGGCCCGAACGCCTCCTCCACATTGAGCTTGGTCGCCGGATCGACGTCCTCGAGCAGGGTCGCCTCCAGCATCGCGCCCTCGCGCTTGCCACCGCACAAAAGCTTGGCGCCCTTGCCGACAGCTTCCTCGATCCAGTTGTCGAGGCGCCGGGCTTCGCCCTCCGAGATCATCGGGCCGATGAAGACGTTGCGGTCCTTGGGATCGCCGGCGACCAGCGTCTTCGTCTTCGCCACCAGCATGTCGCGGAACCGGTCGTAAACTTCGGCGTGGACCAGGATGCGCTGCACGCCGATGCAGGACTGGCCCGATTGGTAGAAGGCGCCGAACACGGTCCGCTCCATCGCGTCTTCGAGGTCGGCGTCCTTGTCGATCACTACCGCCGCGTTGCCGCCGAGCTCGAGCACGACCTTCTTCTTGCCGGCCCGCGCCTTCAGATCCCAGCCTACCGCCGGCGAGCCGGTGAAGCTCAGCAGCTTCAGCCGGTCGTCGGTGGTGAACAGGTCCGCGCCTTCGCGGTGGGCGGGCAGGATCGAGAAGGCCCCTTCGGGCAAATCCGTCTCGGCCAGCACCTCACCCATGATGATCGCCCCCAAGGGCGTGCGCGACGCCGGCTTCATCACGAACGGGCAGCCGACGGCGATCGCCGGCGCGATCTTGTGCGCGGCGAGGTTCAAGGGGAAGTTGAACGGCGAGATGAAGCTGCACGGCCCGATCGGCACCCGCTTCCAGATGCCCTGATAGCCCTTGGCGCGCGGGCTGATGTCGAGCGGCTGGACCTCGCCGGTCATCCGCACGCTCTCCTCGGCGGCGATGCGGAAGGTGTCGATCAGGCGGGTGACCTCGCCCTCGCTGTCCTTGATCGGCTTGCCCGCCTCGACGCAGAGCGCATAAGCGAGCTCGTCAAAGCGCTGCTTGAAGCGGTCGACGCAATGCTGGAGCACCGTCTGGCGGTGATAGCTCGGCAGCCGCGCCATCGGCTCGGCCGCCTCGACCGCGCCCTGGATGCCGGCATCGATCGTCTTCGCATCGGCCTGGGCGCAGCGGAAGGCGACCTTGCCGGTATATTTGTCGGTCACCTCGAGGTCGGCGTTGGGCTGCTCGGCCTTGTTGTTGAGGTAGAGCGGATAGACGTCCTTGAGCTTCACCATTTTCATTCCCTAACGTCGCCCCCCTTCGTCATCCCGGCGAAGGCCGGGATCTCGGGACAAGAAGGCACTGCGGGGTTCCACGAGACCCCGGCCTTCGCCGGGGTGACGGGTTGTCCCGTCACAACGCCGCGCTCAGCTCCCTGATCTCCTTGTTGAGGATGCGGTCGTTTTCCGAATAGTCGACCGGGCAGTCGATCAGGTGGACGCCGGGCGTGTCGAGGCACTCCTTCAGCAGGGCCGGCAGCCCTTCCGCGTCCTCGACGCGGTGGCCGATCGCGCCGTAGCTCTCGGCATATTTGACGAAATCCGGGTTGCCGTAGGTCAGGCCGAAATCGGCGAAGCCCATGTTCGCCTGCTTCCAGCGGATCATGCCGTAGGCGTCGTCGCGCAGGATCAGCACCGTGATGTTGAGCTTGAGGCGGACCGCGGTCTCCATCTCCTGGCTGTTCATCATGAAGCCGCCGTCGCCGCAGATCGCCATCACCTTGCGATTGGGATAGACCATCGCCGAGGCCATCGCCGAAGGGAGGCCCGCGCCCATAGTCGCCAGCGCGTTATCGAGCAGCACGGTGTTGGCCTGGCGCGCCGGATAGTTGCGCGCGAACCAGATCTTGTAGACGCCGTTGTCGAGGCAGATGATGCCGTCGGCCGGCATCGCCTCGCGGATGCGCTGGACGAGGCAGGGCGGGAAGATCGGGAAGCGCGCGTCCTCGTACATCCCCGCCGCATGAGCGACCTCGGCGGCGCGGGCCTTGAGCATCCGGTCGCAATTCCACGTCCCCTGCGGGACGATGTCCTCCTTGATCTGCCAGATCGCATTGGCGATGTCGCCGATCACCTCGATCTGCGGAAAATAGACCGGGTCGACCGAGGCTGTGTTGGTCGAGACATGGATCACCTCGGTGCCGCCCTGCTGCATGAAGAAAGGCGGCTTTTCGATCACGTCGTGGCCGACGTTGATGATGAGATCGGCCGATTCGAGCGCCTTGTGCACGAAGTCGCCCGACGACAGGGCCGCGCAGCCGAGGAACTTTGCGTGGGTCTCGTCGATCACCCCCTTGCCGAGCTGGGTGGTGATGAACGGGATTCCGGTCTTCTCGACGAGCTGGAGCAGCATCCGGCTGGTCATCGTCCGGTTGGCGCCGGCGCCGATCACCAGCACCGGCGAGCGCGCCGCCTCGATCCGTTTCACCGCCGCGCGGATCGATTTCTCGTCGGCGTGCGGCCGCCGCACCTGGCTGCGCTTGAGCGGCACGGATTCGGTCTTCTCCTCGGCGATATCCTCGGGGAATTCGAGGTGGGTCGCGCCGGGCTTCTCCTCCTCGGCGAGGCGGAAAGCCTCGCGCACCCGGCTCGGGATGTTGTCGGCCGAGGCGAGCTGGTGGGTGTATTTGGTGATCGGCCGCATCATGTCGACGACGTCGAGGATCTGGAAGCGGCCCTGCTTCGACTTTTTGATCGGCTTCTGGCCGGTGATCATCAGGATCGGCATGCCGCCCAATTGCGCATAAGCCGCGGCGGTGACGAAGTTGGTCGCGCCCGGCCCCAAAGTGGCGACGCAGACGCCGGTATGGCCGGTGTGGCGGCCGTAGGTCGCGGCCATGAAGCCGGCGCCCTGCTCGTGCCGGGTCAGGATCAGCCTGACCGATTTCGACCGCGACAGGCTGTCGAGGAAATCCAGATTCTCCTCGCCGGGTACGCCGAACACATATTCGACGCCTTCCTCTTCGAGGCACTGGATGAACAGGTCCGAGGCTTTCGTCATTCGCGCAGCTCCGATCTCGAGGGGACGCTGGACTGGCCTCCGCGGGGCCGGCGGAAACGGCCGCAGCCGGCCCCCTCGCCCCCCGGAAACACTAGCTCTACCGGGCTTTGTTTCGGCTGTCATCAGGGGGTTGCGGCGCCTCTTTGCGGGTTGCAAGCAAATGCCGTTCGGCCCATAGTTTGGGCTACTTCTTTGACCGAACCAAAAGTCGGCACGGAGGACGGATTGGGGGGCAGCCGCAAAATCGCGATCGGGCTGGGCGCCTGTGGCTTGCTCGCCGCGCTCGCCCTCCTCCTGCTGGTGCGTCCGCAAGATGCCCAGGCGCTCGTCCAGAGCGGCAGCGGCAATGCCACCTATGTCGGCGTCGCGACCTGCGGCGGCACCACCTGCCACGGCCGCAGCGAGGCCGACGGCCCGGTCGTGCGCCAGGACGAGATCATGCTCTGGCAGGATCCGGCCACCGCCGCCGGCGCCCACAGCCGCGCCTGGGCGGTGCTGCGCGAGCCGCGGTCGCGGGAGATCGGCCGGCGGCTCGGCATCGGCGACCCTTCGACCGCGCCGATCTGCCTCGGCTGCCACGCGACGCCGGCCGGCCGGCGCGGCGCCCGCTTCCAGACCTCGGACGGGGTCGGCTGCGAGAGCTGCCACGGCCCCGCCTCGGGCTGGCTCGCCACCCATTATGCGGTCGGCGGCACCCACGGCGCCAACGTGTCGCGCGGCCTTGTCCCGCTCGAAAATCCGGCGGCGCGCGCCGCCCAGTGCCTCGACTGCCATTTCGGCAGCGCCGACGAGGGCCAGTTCGTCACCCACCGGATCATGGCCGCCGGCCATCCCCGGATCAGCTTCGAGCTCGACCTGTTCACGACGCTCCAGCGCCACCACGACGACGACGACGATTACCGGGGCCGCAAGGGCCGCGCCGATTCCACCCGGACCTGGGCGATCGGCCAGGCGATGGCGCTCGACCGCGCACTCTCTTTGTTCACCAGCGCGCGCGGCACCGAGGGCATCTTCCCCGAATTCTACTTTCTTGACTGCCACTCCTGCCATCGCCGCATCTCGGACGATCCGCGCTTCCGCCCCGGCGCGCTCGCCAATCCGGGCCGGCCGATCCCATCGGGCATGCCGCCTTTCAACGACGAGAACATGATCATGCTGAGCGCGGCGGCGCGGGCGGTCGCTCCCTCCCTCTCCCAGCGTTTCGAGCGCGACAGCCGCGCCTTCCACGCCGCCTTCGCCCGCGACCGCGGCTCGGCCGTCGCCGCCGCCCAGACGCTGCGGCAGAGCGCCCAGGCGCTCGCCGGCGCCTTCAATTCGGCGCAGATGGGCCCGGACCGGACCCTGGCGATCATCGACGCGGTGACGAGCGGCGCGCTGCGCGAGCGCTTCACCGATTATGCCGGCAGCGTCCAGGCGGTGATGGCGACCGACACCTTGCTCTCGGCCCTCGTCAATGACGGCCATGTCTCGCCGGCGGCCGCGAGCGCAATCCGCGGCGACATCAACGCCGCCTATCGCGCGGTCCACGACCCCAATGCCTACGATCCCGGCGCCTTCCGCACGAGCCTCGGCCGCGCGGCGGCGGCCATCAGAAGGCTGAGATAAAGAGTGAAATGAAGCGTACCACGTCCACGATCGCCGCTGCCGCCCTGCTCCTCGCCTCCTGCGGCGGCGGTGGCGGCGGCGGCGGCGGCCCGCCGACCCCGGCGCCAGGCCCGCCCGCGCCCGGCCAGACTCCGGTCTTCGCCGTGCCCGCCCAGGAGGCGCTGACCAGCGCCGAGGTCGGCCGGATCATCGCCCAGGGCGTCGCCGAGGCGCAGGCGCGGGGCCTCCCGGGCACCTTCGCGGTGGTCGACCGGGTCGGCAACGTGCTCGCCGTGTTCGTGATGAACGGCGCCAACCCGCAATTGCGGGTTCCCGACGCTCCGAACGGCAACAATCACGATCTGCAGGGCGTCAACGTGCCCGGCGCGGTCGCCGGCGCGATCGCCAAGGCAATCACCGGCGCCTATCTGTCGTCGAGCGGCAACGCCTTCTCGACCCGCACCGCGAGCATGATCGTCCAGGAGCATTTCCCGCCTTCGGCCGCCGCGCGCGGGCTGGAGAGCGGGCCGTTGTTCGGGGTCCAGTTCAGCCAGCTCCCCTGCTCGGACCTGTCGGCCCGCTACAACGGCATCGCCCTCCCGAACAGCTTCATCGGGCCGAAGCGTTCGCCGCTGGGCCTGGCGGCCGATGCCGGCGGCTTTCCGCTCTACAAGAACGGCGTCGTGGTCGGCGGCATCGGCGTGATGGCCGACGGCATTTACGGCTTCGATCCCGAGATCCAGGACGTCGACCAGGACGCCGAGGAGGCGATCGCTCTGGCCGCCTCGACCGGCTTCACCGCCTCGTCCGAGGTCACCGCCGACCGGATCAGCGTCGACGGCACCACATTGCGCTACAGCGACGCCACCGCGGCCAATTTCCGCTCCAACCCGGCCAGCGCGGCGCCCTTCGGCAGCCTCGGCGGCGCCGGCGCGCTGACCTCGGTCACCGGCTATTACGACTCGGCGGACGGCCTGATCGCGGGCCGCGCCTACGGCACCGAAGCCTCGGGCATCCGCGCCGCGACGGCGGGGGAGTTCGCCAATCCCGACGCCTTCATCCTCACCAACGGCTCGGGCGCGAACCGCTATCCGATCGTCGCCGGCACCAACGGCGGCGCCGCGCTCAGCGCCGCGGAAGTGCGGGCGATCCTCGAGGAAGCGTTCAAGATCATGAGCGCGGCGCGCGCCCAGATCCGCCGCCCGCTCGACAGCCGCGCCCAGGTCTCCATCTCGGTGGTCGACACCAACGGCGCGGTGCTCGGCATCGTCCGCTCGCCCGATGCGCCGATCTTCGGCACCGACGTGTCGCTGCAGAAGGCGCGCACCGCGATGTTCTTCTCGGCGCCCTTCGCTGCCGCCGATCTTTCCGCCAACACCAATCCGGAAGTGCCGATGTTCGTGGCCGCGGCGCGGACCTTCTTCGGCAACCCTTCTGCCTTCACCGGCCAGAACGCGTTCAGCGACCGCGCCATCGGCAACATCTCGCGGCCCTACTTTCCAGACGGCGAGCTCGGCCGCCCGCAAGGGCCGTTTTCGCGCCCGGTCGCCGAGTTCAATCCCTTCTCGACCGGCCTGCAATCGGCGCTGATCGCCGGCAACGTCGTCACCCACGTCCTGCACATCCTGACGATGAGCCCGGACACGCCGCAGCAATGCACCGGCAATCCGACGCCGGGGCGGCTCGCCAACGGCATCCAGATCTTCCCCGGTTCGGTGCCGATCTACCGCGGCAACACCCTGATCGGCGGCATCGGCGTCTCGGGCGACGGCATCGACCAGGACGACATGATCAGCTTCCTCGGCCTGCACAATGCCGGCGTCAGGCTCGGCTCGGTCGGCAACGCTCCGGCGGCGATCCGCTCCGACCAGATCGTCGTCCCGGTGGCCGGCGCCTCCCAGGGCGGCGTGCGGCTGCGCTGGGTCGGCTGCCCGTTCAATCCGTTCATCGGGTCGAACGAACAGAATGTCTGCCAGGGCCTGTGACGATAGCGGCCGCCCTTCTGTCGCTGATGGCGTCGGCGGCGGTCAGTACCGGCCAGACGGCATTCATGGGATCGCGCTTCATCTCCGCCGACGAGCTGGCGGCCTTTTCGTTGCAGGAGGCACCGGCGCCGCAGGAGCCTACCGCCCCGCCCCCGCCCCCGGCCGAACCCGAGGAGGACCTTACCCAGCCCCTTGTGCCGCCCTCGGAAGAAGCGCTGATTGACGACCGCCGCCGGCCGGGCGTGCCGCAGCACGAGCTGCCCGACCCCGTCAACCAGGCCAATCCGGGCGCGATCCGCTCGCCGCCGCCCGAGGCCTTCCCGGCCGAGCATATCGCCATTCCCGACCGCTGGCGGCTGATCCAGACGCTCGGCGTGGTCCGCGAGCGCTGGTGGGACCCCTACAACCAGAACACCTACAAGGGCGACCGGCCGATCTGCGTGCCAAGCCATGGGGGCGAGGGTCCCGACACTTTCGGCTGCCGGGCCCACCGCACGCTCGGCCTCACCGGCCACGACTGGTTCTTCGTCGTCGGCGCCGTTTCCGACACGGTGATCGAGCCGCGCACCTTCCCGATCCCGGTCGGCGTCCAGACCACCAACCAGCCGGGCAATAACGACGTCTTCGGCAGCAACCGCAGCCATGTCCTCGCCCAGACCTTCATCGCCAGCCTGGCGCTGATCAAGGGCAACACCGCCTTCGTCCCGCCCCATGTCGAATACCGGCTGACCCTCGCGCTCAACATGAACTATGTCGACGTCGGCGAGCGCCGGGTGCTGTTCGTCGAGCCGTCGCGCGGCACCAACCGCTTCGATTACGCGCTCGGCGTCCAGGAAGCCTTCATCGACTATCATATCCGCAACGTCTCGGACCGGTTCGATTTCGACTCCGTCAGGGTCGGCATCCAGCCCTTCAACTTCGATTTCCGCGGCTTCCTGTTCCAGGACCAGCAGCTCGGCCTGCGCCTGTTCGGCAATCGCGACAACAACCGCTTCCAATACAATCTGATCGCGATCTGGCGGCTCGAGAAGGACACCAATTCGGGCCTCAACGACCTGTTCCAGAGCCCGCGCGACGATTGGATGCTCCACGCCAACCTGTTCCGCCAGGACTTCCCCTTCGTCGGCCTGACCAGCCTCGCCAGCCTCACCTACAACATGAACCGCGAGCGCGGCGAGATCGAGGTCGATTCGAACGGCTTTCCGGTCCGTCCGGCGCTGATCGGCAACCTGCGCGCCCGCAATTACGACGTCGTCTATCTCGGCTACAGCGTCGACGGCCGGATCGGCCGCATTAACCTCTCCGCCTCCGCTTACGCCCTGCTCGGTTCCGACCGCGCCAACGTCTTTACCGGCGAGAATGCGCGGGTGCAGAGCTTCTTCGTCGCCGCCGAGCCGTCGATCGACTTCGATTGGATCCGGCTGCGCGGCGCCGCCTTGTTCGCGAGCGGCGACGGCGACCCCTATGACGACGTCGAGCGCGGCTTCGACGCGATCTTCGAGAATCCGATCTTCGCCGGCGCCGACACCAGCTACTGGATCCGGCAGACCATCCCCTTCGCCGGCGGCGGCCGCGCGGTCTCGGTCAACGGCCGCAACGGCATCCTCGCCTCGCTGCGCTCGTCCAAGGAGCAGGGCCAGTCCAATTTCGCCAATCCGGGCACCATGCTGCTCGGCGTCGGCGCCGATTTCGACCTCACCCCCCGCTTCCGCCTCTCCGCCAACGTCAACCACCTCTGGTTCCACCAGACCGAGACGCTCGAGGCGTTGCGCATGCAGGGCACGATCCGCCGCGACATCGGCTTCGACGTCAGCGCCGCCGCGATCTGGCGGCCGGACATGATCCAGAACGTCGTCTTCCGCCTGTCCGGCGCGGTGCTCCAGGCGGGCACCGGCTTCCGCGACCTGTTCGCGAACGAGAATCGCGACCGCCGTTATTATTCCGTCCTGTTCAACGCGATCCTGAGCTATTGATGCGCCGCCTGCTTCCCCTTGCGCGGACAGCGATCGCCGGCGCGGCCCTGGTTGCGGCGGCGATGTTCGGCGTGTCGCAGCTCGGCGCGGCGGAGAAGGAAAAGCCGGTCGTGCGCGACTACAGCCTGGTCCGCGCCGCGCCGGCGCCGCGCACCCAGGAATGGCCGGACGCCGAAGCGAAGAGCGCCGGCTGCCAATCCTGCCACACCGGCAGCGACGCCCACACCATGCACCGTTCGCCGGCGGTCGTGCTGGGCTGCACCGATTGCCATGGCGGCAACCCCGCAATCGCCCGCCCGGCCGGTTCGGAGCAGGGCGGATCGGCCTATGTGCTCGCTCAGAACCAGGCGCACGTGCTGCCGCGCTATCCGGGCGGCTGGCACTTCCCGTCGAGCGCCAACCAGCCGCGCACCTACGCCCTGCTCAACATCGAGGCGCCCGAATTCGTCCGCTTCGTGAACCCCAGCGACTATCGCGTCGCGCGCGACAGCTGCGGCGCCTGCCACATCGAAGTCATCGAGGCGGCCGAGCGCTCGCTCATGGCGTCGGGGGCGATGCTGTTCGGCGGCGCCGCCTACAATAACGGCATCGTCTCCTATAAAAACTACCTGTTCGGCGAGGCCTATACCCGCGAGGGCGAGCCGGCCCGCGTCCAATCGCCGCTCGGCCCCGGCGGGCTGACCGACGAGCAGCGGCGGCGCGGCGTCCTCGCCGAGCTTTATCCGCTCCCCACCTGGCACGTCATCCCGCCCGGCGACGTGTTCCGCGTGTTCGAGCGCGGCGGCCGCAACATCGGCACCCAATTCCCCGAGGTCGGCCTGCCCAACCCGACCGGATCGATCCAGCGCCTCGAAGAGCCGGGGCGCCCGGACCTGCGCCAGTCGAACCGCGGCCCCGGCACCGGCATCCGAGTCGCCATCCCGGTGCTCAACATCCACAAGACCCGCCTCAACGACCCCTATATGTGGTTCATGGGCACCAACGATCAGCCCGGCGACTATCGCCATTCGGGCTGCTCGGGCTGTCACGTCGTCTACGCCAACGACCGCGAGCCGCGACACAGCCTGACCTACGCCCGCTACGGCCGCGACGGCCAGACCGCGACCGCCGATCCGGCAATCGCCTCGCTCCGCCAGGGCCAGCACCGCGCCAATCCGGAGGCGCCGCACGGCGCCGAGGGCGAAAGCCACGGCACCAACGGCCACGCCGCCGAGCCCGCGCACGACGCCCCCGCCGACACCAACCACGCCTCGGTCGGCGAGCGCGGCCACCCGATCCGCCACGTCTTCACCCGCGCCATCCCGACCGCCCAGTGCATGACCTGCCACATGCACCAGCCCAACATCTTCCTGAATTCCTATCTCGGCTACACGATGTGGGACTACGAATCCGACGCGGACCTGATGTGGCCGGGGCCGGAGAACCGCCTCCCCGCCCGCACCCCGGAGGAGGAAGCCCGCTTCCGCCGCCAGGCTTATCCGACCGCGGCCGAGGTCCATGCGGTGCTCGACCGGAACCCCGAAGGCGCCGCGCCGCGCGGCCTGTGGGCCGACGTCGAGTTCGTGCGCGAGGTCTACGACCGGGTGAACCCGCTCGCCCGCCAGACCCAGTTCGCCGAC